>Ga0307299_10000105_pt1 | contig 26435 bp, 22 predicted proteins | sample ER_DNA_159_FD_194466 | JGI IMG/M metagenome (GOLD analysis project Ga0307299, IMG submission 194466) | Bulk soil microbial communities from the East River watershed near Crested Butte, Colorado, United States - ER_DNA_159 | ecosystem: Environmental > Terrestrial > Soil > Floodplain | place... | reverse complement strand
AGCGTGCGAAAGTTCGCTTTGCCCCCGAGCCGCACCAGATCGTGGTCCGATTCGACGACCTGGACCGCCTTTACGTTGACTTCGGCAGCCAGAATATCTAACAGGTCGGACAAGGCCGGGCCCTGAGCGGCGGGCGGGACGGCCATCTGCATGCGGGCCAGGGGCTGGCGGACGCGGAGATTCTTGGCTTCCCGGGCGGCGCGCGCCAGGGACGCCAGGCGGCGGACCGTGTCCATCGCCTGGAGCAGGTCAGGCTCGCGCCGGCCCCGGTCCACCGGGAAGGGGGCGAGGTGCACCGACGTCCCCGTGAGGGCGCGGTGCACCCAGTCGGCGATGAACGGCGCCGCCGGCGCCAGGAGGCGCGTCGCGGTGAGCAGCGCTTCGTGCAGCGTCTCGAGCGCGACGGGGTCGGTGGCCCGGTCGGGCGCCCAGAAGCGCGGCCGGTTGCGGCGCACGTACCAGCGCGACAGATCCTCCCCGACGAAATCCATGATCGCGCGCACGCCCGCCGTGACGTCGTACCCAGACCACGCCTGCCGGACGGCCGTGACCACCTCGTCGAGCCGCGCCAGCAGCCAGCGATCGGCGGACGGCCGCGCCGCGGGCGGCGTGGCGGCCGTCTCGGCGGGCGGCCGCCAGTCCTGCGCATAGCGCATGAAAAAATCGTGCGTGGCACGCAGCGTGTTGAGGAATCCCCCGGCCACCTCGGGGATCTGGCGCGGCTCGAAGCGCTTCGGGAGCCACACCGCGCTTTGGCCGACCAGATAGAGCCGCACCGCGTCGGCGCCGTGCTCTTCGATCACCGTCCAGGGGTTCACCACGTTGCCGCGGCTCTTCGACATCTTCTTGCCCTGCGCATCGAGCAACAGGTCGTTGACGATCACGTGCTTGTACGCCGGGGCGTCGAACGCCGCGACGGCGATCGCCAGCAGCGAGTAGAACCAGCCTCGCGTCTGATCGACTCCCTCGCAGATGTAGTCGGCCGGGAAGTGCGCCTTGAAGTCCGCCTGGTGCTCAAAGGGATAGTGCCACTGCGCGTACGGCATCGCCCCGGAGTCGAACCAGGCGTCGATCACTTCGGGGACACGGTGCATCGTCCCGCCACACTGACGGCACGGCCAGTCGTAGCCGTCGATCCCCGGCTTGTGCGGGTCGAAGTCCTTGGGGAGCGGCTGGCCCCAACGCTGCGCCAGCTCCTCGTACGACCCGATCACCTCACGATGCTCGCGGTCGCGATCGCATTCCCACACGTTGAGCGGCGTGCCCCAGTAGCGGTCGCGAGAGAGGGCCCAGTCCACGTTGTTCTCGAGCCACTCGCCAAACCGGCCCGTCCCCATTTCGGGCGAGTGCCAGTCCACCTCGCGATTCACTTCGAGCATCCGCACCTTGATCGCCGTGGTACGGACAAACCACGAGCTGCGCGCGTAATAGATGAGGGCGGAGTCGCAGCGCCAGCAGAAGGGATACGAGTGGCTGTGCGGCCGCGTCTCGAGCCAACGCCCCTCGTCCTTCAACCGCTCGATGATGACCCGGTTGGTCTCCTTGTCGGTAACGAGCTTGCCTTCGATCTCCGGCCACCGCGTGCCCTGAAACGTCCCATCGGGCGCGACCGGATTCACGAATGCGAGACCGTACTGTTGGGCCGCGGCGTAGTCGTCGGCGCCGAACGCGGGCGCCATGTGGACGAGGCCTGTCCCTTCGTCGGCCGATACGAAGGTGCCCGCGACGACGACCGCACGCTGACCCTCCTGCGGCAGCGGCACCAGCTCGAGCGGACGAATGTACTTCTGCCCCACCAGGTCGCGGCCGGCGTACCCCGCGACCCGCTCGCCCTGCGACAGCGGTTTGCCGTGCACGTGCACGTCGCCGGCGCGTAGGGCCGCGGCGATGTAGCGCACCCCCTCGACCGCCCACTCGCCGTACTCGAGGTCGGGATGCACGGCCACCGCTACGTTCGAGAGCAGGGTCCAGGGCGTGGTCGTCCACACCACGAGCTGCCGCTTGGCATCGCTCTGCAGCGGGAACGTGACGAAGACCGAGTTCGTCTGCACGGTCTCGTAGCCCTGCGCCAGCTCGTGCGACGACAGCGCGGTGCCGCAGCGCGGACAGTACGGCAACACTTTGTGACCGCGGTAGAGCAGCGCCTTGTCGTGCAGCCGCTTGAGCAACCACCACACCGTCTCGATGTATTCGTTGGTGTACGTGATGTACGGGTGCTCGTAGTCGAGCCAGTACCCGATGCGGTCGGAGAGCGCTTCCCAGTCGGTCTTATACGTGAACACGCTCTCCCGGCACAGCTGGTTGAACTTGTCGATCCCGTAGGATTCGATCTCGCGTTTGCCGTTGATCTTGAGCTGCTTCTCGACCTCGATCTCGACCGGCAGGCCGTGCGTGTCCCACCCGGCGATGCGGGTCACGCCCTGCCCCAGCATCGTGTGGTAGCGGCAAATCAGATCCTTGATGGTGCGCGAGAAGACGTGGTGGATCCCCGGGCGGCCGTTGGCCGTAGGGGGCCCCTCGAAGAACACGAACGGTGGACCGTACCGCGTCGCCTCGCTCACCTGCGCGAACAGGCGCTCGTGTTTCCACGCCGCGAGCAGCTGCTTCTCGAGCGCGTCGACGGGCTGATTGGCGTCGATCGGGGACCGAGGCGGAACGGGAGGCGTCTTCAGACGAGGCGCTCCAAAACGCCGCGCACCACGGCGGCGAGCCGCGGCTCCGCCTCACGCGCGATGGCGATGATCTTTTCGACCGAGGTGGGCTCGAGCGCGTCGGGGAGGCACATGTCGGTGATGATGGAGAATCCCAGTACGCGCATGCCCTGGTGCACGGCGGTAATCACCTCGGGCACGGTGCTCATCCCCACGAGGTCGGCGCCGACCGCGCGCAGCATGCGGTACTCGGCGCGGGTCTCGAGGTTTGGTCCCGCCACGGCGACGTACACACCCTCCCGCAGCAGGACCTTCAGGTCGAGCGCCACGGCGCGCGCCAGCGCGCGCAGCTCGGGATCGTAGGCCGCCGACATGTCGGGGAACCGCGGGCCGTCGGCGTCGTCGTTCGCGCCGACGAGTGGATTGTCACCCAACAGGTTGATGTGATCGGACAGCAGCACCAAGTCGCCCGTGGCCCAGAGCGGATGCATGCCGCCCGAGACGTTCGACACCACGAGCGTGCGCGCGCCCAGCGCCTTCAGCACGCGAACGGGAAAGCCGATCTGCTGGAGGGTGTAGCCCTCGTACTTGTGGAAGCGCCCCTGCATCAGCGCGACGCGCTTGCCCGCGAGCGTCCCGAGGAGCAGCCGGCCGGCGTGTGTCTCCACCGTGGACAGCGGGAATCCCGGGATGTCCCCGTAGGGAATCCGCGCGTCGGCCTGCACCGCCTCGGCCAATGCTCCGAGCCCCGTCCCGAGGATCACCGCGACCTCGGGGACGAACGGCGTCCGCGCCTTTGCCTGAATGGCGCGAACCGCCTCGGCGACCGTCGTCACCCGCGCTGTCCGTCGAGCGCGCGCAACTCCCCCAACTGCCGCTCCAGCAACGCGCGGAACCCGCCGAGGTATCCCTGGAACTGGCGCTCCGCCTCGGTCATGCGCACCTGCACCGCCGCCTCGGCGTTCTTGGCCTCGTCCACGAGGCGCTTCGCTTCCGCCTCGGCCTCGCGCACGATGACCTGCGCCTCGCGCTCGGCGGCGGTGCGGGTCGCTTCGCGCAGCTGTTGCGCCGCGACCAGCGCCTCGTTCATCGCCTTCTCGCGCTCGCGGAACACGCGCAGCTGCTCAGTCAGCGCCGCCAGCCGCTCCTCGAGCACCGAACGCTCGCGGATCGCGCGCTCCAGCGCGTCGGCGACGCGGATCTGAAAGTCCTCGACGCCGATCGTTTCGTACCCGCGCAACGTCTTCCGGAACTCCTGCTTCCGGATGTCGAGCGGCGTGAGATTGAAGGCGTCGTCGCTCATGGCGTCCTCTCCTTCTCCCTTGGGCCGAACAGGACGGTACCCAAGCGGATCACCGTTGCTCCCTCCGCGACCGCTGTAGCGTAGTCGGCGGACATCCCCATCGAGAGGGTCGGCAGCCATACCCCTTCCTCCTTGATCGTATCCCGCAGGGCGCGCAGACTCCGGAAGGTCCGGCGCTGCACATCCTCGTCATCGGTCAGTGGGGCCAACGTCATCAGCCCGTCCAGCTGGAGGTGCCCGAGCCCGGCCACCTGCCGGGCCAGCTCCGGCGCCTGCTCCGCCGCGCAGCCACTCTTCTGTGGCTCGCGCGCCACATTCACCTGCAGCAACACTCGCAGCCGCTCCGTGGCCCTGCGGTTCAGCTCCTCGGCGAGGTCGAGTGAGTCCACGGACTGCACGAGCGCGAATCGACCCGGCACGAGCTTCGCCTTGTTCCGCTGCAGGTGGCCAATCAAGTGCCAGCGGACACCGGGCGTCGTCACGCCCTCCATCTTATCGAGCGCTTCCTGCACGCGATTCTCGCCGACATCGGCGAGCCCCGCCTCGAACGCTGCCGTCACGGCGTCGGGACCGAAGCCTTTCGTCACCGCGACGATCGTCACGGGATGGGTCCACCCCCCGGCGGCCTGCTGCCGCGCGATCTCGGCCCTCACCTGGGCCAACCGCTCCGGGAGGGCCGCGAAACTCATGGCCGTAGAATATACTCGCGCCGCAACTTACGGGCGGAACAGGCTTTCGACACCCTTGGTTTCGACCTGGCGGATGACGTCAGCCAGGGGCTGGGTAGGGTTCAGATGGTAGGCGCGGCGCAGATAGGCGAGGGCGCGGGGCTGGTCGCGCCGCTGCGCCGCGGCGTTCCCAAGCTCCAGGAACGGGATGGACAGCGAGCTCGCGACCGAGCGGGCCGCGGGCTCGAGATCGAGGCTGTCGGCCGCGAACAGTCCGCCGTAGCGGAACACCGAGTCCACGAGCAGCCTGGTGCGCGCCGTGTCGAGCATCGTGCCCTGGATCCCCGGCACGAACCGCTTGACGGTGTCGGGGCGTCCGGGGAAGACGCTGTAGGTGAGCCCCTGTGACACGAGATGTTGGTCGAGCCCGAGCCATGAGCCGCGGCCCGACGACACGCCGAACGTCACCGGGCGCGCGGGGAGCGACGCCGCGATCGTGAATAGGATGACCTGATCGCGGATCTGGAACACTTGGCCCGCGCGGATCGGCAGGTCGAGCCCGCCGCCGCGGAAGATGCCACCCTCACCCACGCGGAACGGTTGGAGTGAGTCCACCTCGTCGCGCGTCAGTTTCAGAACCGGCCCGGGAATCGCCCGGCCGGGTGGGGCGAGCGCCCGATACACGGCCGGCGCGCCGGCCGGATCGAAGGGACGTGTAGGCCGCGTCGTGAGCTGGAGGACGTACCAGTCGAGATTCGCGAGCGACAGGTTGATGAGCGTGACGTCCTGCCGGACCGCTTCGACCTCCTGCAGATACCACAGGGGGAACGTGTCGTTGTCGCCGAACGTGAACAGGACCCCGTACGGCTCGACCGACTGCAGCATGTTGTAGGCGAGGTCGCGGGCGATCGTGGCGTCGGGCCCATGGCGCCGCGAGGCGGCGCTGAAGTTGAGCGCGAAGGGGAGCAGCGCGAGGGCGGCGCCGCACGCGAGCGCAAAGCGCCCGGCGCGCTGCCACAGTCGCAGCAGCCAGACCAATCCGATTCCTGCTACCAGCCCCCACACTTGAAAGCTGACCGTGAAGAAATAGTCGCGCTCCCGCACCTCATGCTGCTGGATGGTCGCGTACTTGTCCCAGAAGAGCGAAAACCCTGCCTTGAAATTCATGTACACCACGAGGCCCAGCCCCGTCGCGAGCCACAGCGTCGCGAGCAGGAACGCGCCGCCACGATCGCGGCGGTGCACCTCGTTCCAGCCGACCAGACCGAGCCCCGCGTACACCACCATCGGGATCAGCGCGAAGACGTTCAGGCTGCGCCCCCATTGCCACGCGAAGTACTGGCCGTAGTTGACGAGCTGCTGCGCGAACAACGTCACCGTGCGGCCCGGATTGTCGGGCCCATGGTCAAACATCGGGTTGTCGAGGATCCCGCGGAATCCGTATTGCTGCCGCCGGATGACGGCGAGCAAGTTGCGCCACGTTTCGGGGTCGGCCTCGTCCAGCACGGGTTGGAGGCCCGACCGGATGTACAGGAACGCGTAGGTCGAGATGCCCACGGCCACGACGCCGAGCGCCGCGAGCGGGAAGAAGAGCGAACCCGCGGCGATGCACGCCAGGAGGGCGGCGCCGAACAGGATCCCGGCCAGATAGAGCAGCGTCGTGCTGCCGAGGCCGACGGCCACCAAGACGACCCAGAGCGCGCTCACCGCCCCCCATTCGGCCCATTCGACGCGTCGCTCCGCGGGGTCCGCAGCCGGCGCGGCGCGCAGAGTGACGAACACGAACACCGACACCGCCGGCCCCACGAGCAGCGTCAGCAGGTGGTTCCCGATCGACAGCGCGCCCAGGTAGACGATGAGCAGCAGGTAATGCGCCGCGCGCGGCGTTCCCCTCACATCTCGCCACCGCAAACACAACCAACAAATCGCGGCGATACTAAACGTCGCGACCGTATAAACCTCGGTCTCGTTGCTGTTCTGCCATCCGGTGAACGTGAACGCCGAGAGCAGGGCCGCGGCCGCGGCGCCGCCGATGCGCCGCACGGTGTCCTCGCCCGCGAGCACGCGGTGCGCGACGAGGAAGAAGCACCCCGCTCCCGCTGCCGAGAAGCAGGCGCTCATCAAGTTGAGGCGCCAGGCGTAGGCACCGAAGCGGAGCACCTCGCCCCAGACGTGGCCGAGCATCACGAACAGCGGCGTGCCCGGCGGGTGCGGGATGCCCAGGACCTTCGCAGCGGTAATGAATTCGCCCGCGTCCCACAGCGTGACGGTGGGCGCGAGCGTGATCAAGTAGCCGAGCAGGACCAGGGCGGCGACGACGGCGGCCGCCCGGTATGGAGGCCGATCAGGTGACAGGTGCGGTCACCCGCTCGCCGCCTTCCAGGTGCGAGATGGCCCCCGAGAGGAGGTCGCGCACCGTCTGCGGCGTGAGGTGGCGATACAGCAGGCCGTGACTGGCGATGGAGATGGTCGACGTCTCCTCCGAGACGACCAGCACGGTCGCATCGGTCTCTTCCGACAGACCGAGTGCGGCGCGATGGCGCGTGCCCAGGGATTTGTCGCTCACCTTGAACTGCGTGAGGGGCAGGACGCAGCCGGCGCCGATGATCTGGTCGCCACGCACCAGGACGGCGCCGTCGTGCAGCGGCGAGTACGGCGTGAAGATCGTGGTCAGGAGGTCGGCCGACACTTTCGCTTCCATCGGGACCCCGGTCGTGATGAACTCCTCGAGGCCGATGTCGCCCTCGATCGCGACGATCGCGCCGGTCCCGGCGCGTGACAGACGGTCGAGCGCCTCGGCGATTTCCTCGGCCACGGACTGCCGGTCCCCCTTCGAGAACACGCGCATGAACCGGGACTGGCCCAGCCGCGCGAGCGCGTTGCGCAGCTCGGGCTGGAAGACGACGACCGCGGCGAAGGCGCCGTACGTGAACACGACGCCGAGCAGCGAGCTGATCATCGTGAACTTCGCGAACACGGCGACGAAATAGGCGAGCGACAGGATCACGAGGCCGACGACGATCTGCAGCGCCCGCGTGCCGACGAGGAATAGCAGGAAGCGATAGATGACGAACGCCACGAGGAGAATCTCGAAGACGTCCGGCCAGAGCCGCGGGGCGAGGAATTTAAAGGCGTCTACGTTCATAGTGAGCTCGCTATGGCGAGAGCCTCGCGCGTGGTGGCGACGTCGTGGACCCGGAACAGCCGCGCCCCCCGTTCCCAGGCGAGGGCGCAAGCCACAGCGGTCGCGCGGTCCCGATCGTCCACCGGCCGCCCCGTGGCGGCACCGAGGAACCGCTTGCGCGACGGGCCAACTGCTACAGGATACCCCAAGGCGACGATCGTTGCCAGCTCATCGAGCACGCGAAAGTTTTGCGCCGCCGTCTTGGCGAACCCGAACCCAGGGTCCAGGGCGATACGCTCCTTCGCGACGCCCGCCTCCTCGGCGCGCGCCGCCGCCGCCGCCAGCTCGGCGGCGACCTCGGGGGCCACGTGCCCCCCGCGATACTCCGCCAGGCTATCCATCGTGTCGGGGGTGCCCCGCATGTGCATGACGATCAACCCGGCGCCCGCGGTGGCCACGACACCCGCCAGCCCCGCGTCGAAACCGAGCCCCGAAACGTCATTCACCACCACCGCCCCGGCGTCGAGCGCGGCGCGGGCGACTTCGGCTTTGCGCGTGTCCACCGAGACGGGGCCAAGCCCGCGGCGCAGCAGCTCCGCGATCACGGGCACGACGCGGCCGATCTCCTCACGGGCGGGGATCGGCGCGGCCCCCGGGCGCGTGGACTCGCCGCCGACGTCAATGAGCCGACAGCCGTCAGCCGTCAGCTTCTCCGCCTGAAGGGTGGCGCCGTCCACCGTGTCGAAATGGCCGCCGTCCGAGAACGAATCCGGGGTCACGTTGATGATGCCGATGATGACGGGCGTGTCGAGTTTCAACTCGGCGCCGCGAATCGCCCAGGCGCGGGGAGGCTCGGCGTGCGCGGCGAGGAAGCGGCCCAGGTCGGGGGCGAGGCGCGCCAACGCCGGCGGCGCGCGGTCGTACCGGGCCAGGGGTGCGAGCCGGCTCGCCGCCGCGGCGACGAGCGCCCACCCCTCACCGGTCAACACGTCGGCGCCGCTCTTCGCGCCCCAGTGGACCAGCGCCTCGCGCTCGGACTCGGTGATGTCTTCGAGGAGGAGGATCAGCGATTGCACGCCGGTGGCCGCGAACCAGGCGGGCTGTGCTTCCCAACCGCGCGCCGCGAGCGCCGCGCGCACCGCCTCGGGGGGGGAGGTGTGCGTGGCGAGCGCGGTGACCCTCACGCGCCCGCGGGCTCGGGCGGCGGATTCCCCAGCACGGGACCGGGGCCGCGTGCGGCCTGCGGCTTGTCCTTCTCCTTGGCGGGCGCGTCGCCGCCCAGCGGCACGACGCGCGCCTGCGGCGGCAGCGTCTTGCCCGCGACCACCATCTCGACTTCGTCGCGGTCCAGCGTCTCACGCTCCAGCAGCGCGGCCGCGAGCCAATCGAGCGCCGTGCGCCGTTCGGTCAGAATGCGTGTCGCATCGGCGAAGGCGTTGGTGAGGATCCGCTTCACTTCTTCGTCCACCAGCGCCGCCGTGCTGTCGGAGATCTCGCGGCGCTGCAGCACCTCGCGCCCGAGGAAGATCTCCTGCTCGCGATCGCCCACGGCTATCGGTCCGATGGCGTCGCTCATGCCGAACTGCGTCACCATGCGCCGGGCGATGTTCGTCGCCTGCTGAATGTCTTGCGCCGCGCCCGGCGTGACCTTGTCCGGACCGAACACCAGCTGCTCGGCGACGCGGCCGCCGTACGCCATCGCCAGCCGTGAGAGGATGGATTGCTTGGTGTATTTGTGCAGCTCTTCCTCGGGGAGATACGCCGTGAGACCGAGAGACCGGCCGCGCGGGATGATCGTCACCTTGTGCAGCGGATCGGCGCCCGGAACGCTGAGTGCGACGAGCGCGTGGCCCGCTTCGTGATAGGCGACGAGGCGACGCTCTTCATCGGAGAGGACGCGGCTCTTGCGCTCCAAGCCGAGCATCACCTTGTCCTTCGCATCCTCCAGATCCTGCTGATCGACGTGCGCCTTGTTGCGCCGGGCTGCGAGCAGCGCGGCTTCGTTCACGATGTTCGCGAGCTCCGCGCCGGCAAGCCCCGGGGTCCCCTTGGCGATCGGCTCGAGATTGGCGTTGGACGCGAGTGGGATCTTGCGGGTGTGCACGCGCAGGATCTGCTCCCGCCCCTTGAGATCCGGCATGTCCACGACGATCTGCCGGTCGAACCGGCCGGGCCGCAGCAGCGCCGGATCGAGTATATCGGGCCGGTTCGTCGCGGCGAGCAGGATCACCCCGTCGTTCGACTCGAACCCGTCCATCTCGACGAGCAGCTGGTTCAGCGTTTGCTCGCGCTCATCGTGCCCGCCGCCCAAACCCGCCCCGCGGTGGCGGCCGACGGCGTCGATCTCGTCGATGAAGATGATGCAGGGGGCGTGCGCCTTGCCCTGCTCGAACAGATCGCGCACGCGCGAGGCGCCCACGCCGACGAACATCTCGACGAAGTCGGAGCCGGACATGGAGAAGAAGGGCCGGCCCGCTTCGCCCGCGATGGCCTTGGCGAGGAGCGTCTTCCCGGTTCCCGGGGGGCCGACGAGCAGCGCGCCCTTGGGGAGGCGGCCGCCGAGGCGCTGGAATTTCTGCGGGTCCTTCAGGAAGTCGATGATCTCCTCGAGCTCCTGCTTGGCTTCATCACAGCCGGCCACGTCGGCGAACGTGATCTTCGGCGTGTCACCCGCCAAGAGCTTGGCTTTGGACTTGCCGAAGGCAAAGGCGCGGTTCCCGCCTTGCTGCATCTGGCGCAGCATGAAAATCACGAGACCGAAGACCAGGAGGTACGGCAGGAAGACCACCAGGACTGCCCCGAACGATTGCCCGGGCTCACGCGCGCGGATCGTGACGCCCTTGGCCAGAACCGATTCGACCCAGGCGTTGTCCGGCTCGCTGGTGAGCAGGAGGTTGAAGCGCTCGACGGTCTGACGCTTGACCGTGACGGACCGCTTGAACACGCCACGGACTTTCTTGTCGGCGACTTCGACCGACGCGATGTTTCCGGCTTCCAACTCCTGGCGGAACTGCGTGATGTCGATTTCGGCTTCTTCGCGGCGCCCCTTGGAGGCTACCTGGACGAGCGCGATGGTGCCCACGATGAGGAGCGCCCAGAACGACAGCGTCCGCAGCATGCGGCCCCAGTTGAATTCCCGCGGTGGCGGGGGGATACGGTCGGCCATCTACGTCAGACTCGCGATATAAGGAAGGTGCCGGAAGTTCTCCGCGTGATCCAGACCATACCCCACCAGGAACAGAGTGGGGGCATCGAATCCCACGAACGCCGCTTCCAGCTCCAAATGTTCCGCAATGTGTTTATGCAACAGCGCACAAATGTTCAAACTCTTCGGCCCGCGGTCCCCGAGCAACGCCACCAGGCGGTTCAGCGTCTTGCCGGTGTCGATGATGTCCTCCACCAGCAGGATGTGCTTGCCCGCCAGCTCGGTCTCAGGGTCATACAGCAGCCGCACGTTGCCGCTCGACACAGTGCTGTCGCCGTAGCTCGCGGCCACCAGGAAATCCACCTGCAACGGCCGCTCGATGCGCCGCACCAGATCGCTCAGGAAGATGAAGCTCCCCTTGAGCAGTCCCAGCACCAACAGATCGCCGTCGGGATACGCCTCGGTGATCTCGCGGCCCAGCTCGCGCACGCGCGCAGCGATCTTTCCCTCGTCGAAGACGATGCGCTTGAGCTCACGCCCGCCGGTCTGCCGCAGCTGCGCCGTGCTGGGTAACATCGAGCCGCACCGCCTTGGTTCCGGGCGCCGGCACGCCGTCCGTACTGCGACAGATGCCCGGCACCCATAGAATGGTCTCGCCGCGGGCGACGACGGGATAGCGAGCCCGCTCGCTGCGCGGCACGCGCGCTTCCATCAGGAGCCGTCGCACCGGCCGGTGTCCCACACCCCCGAGCGGCAGCAGCTCGTCGCCTTTGGCGGGAGCGCGGAGCTCCCAGCCCGGCCCGTCCACCCAGGTCGTCCAGCCGCCGCGCTCTACCCGGGCAGGCGCCGTCGCGGGAGTCCAGTCAATGCGAAACGCGCCGAAGACGGCGCTGCCCCGCTCTCCCGCCGGCAGCATGCGCTCGACCGCGCCGTCGTCCATGGCGCGAGCGCGCGCGACCCGCAACCGGTCGAAAGCGACTTCCGCCGTCCAGCCGCCGCCCAGCGACAACCGGCGGCCGGAGGGCCGTCGCGCCAGCGCTACGAGGCGGCGCGCCCGCACGGGCCCGAGCACGAGACCCCCACCTGCCCTGCGTGCGGCAGCGCGCAACAGCGCAACAGCCAACGTTTCATCATAGCCGCGCAGCGGGTCCCGGGCAACGGCAAAACCGGTGGACGACACCTGAAGCCCAAGCTCCGGAACGAGTTCCAGCGCGCGGTCCCACGCACGCCGATCCGCGGCGGCTTGGCGGCCGAGGCGGCGCAGATCACCGGTGACGCGCGCGCCGAGCCGGTCTTTCAGAAGAGGGAGCAGTGCCGTTCGCACCCACGAGCGCAGGTGGCGGGGGTCGGCGTTGGCGGGATCGTCGTGCGCCGTGAGCCCGCGCGCCGCGACGTGCGCGACAAGCTCGCGATGCGTGAACGGGAGGAGTGGGCGCACCAGTCCGTCGCGCCCACTGCGGGCAATGCCGGCGAGTCCCGCGGGCGCGCTGCCACGCAGCGCGCGCAGCACGACCGTTTCGATCTGATCGTCCTGGTGATGCGCCGTGACGAGATAGGCGGCACGCGAGCGGTGCTGCACCTCGCGCAGCCACGCGTAGCGAGCGCGCCGCGCTACGGTTTCGGTTGTGTCGGGACCGAGGTGTAACTCGACGGTTTCGAATGACCAGCCGTATTTCTCGGCCAACTTGCCGACCGTCCGGCCGACCGCCCGTCCCGCCGTCTGAATCCCGTGATCCACATGCGCCACCACGAGTGTCAACCCGAGCTCCGGCGCGATACCGTGGAGCAAGTCCAAGAGCGCGACAGAGTCGGCGCCTCCCGAGACGGCGACGAGCGCCGACCCGGGTGCGCGGAACAGACGGGCGCGCTCGAGATGCGCGCGAAAGCGTTCCGGCAGCGATGCAGTCAAGGACATGTATCTTTAAAAGTATGCTGCCGCCCGACCAGACGTACCAACTGCTGCGCAACCTGACCTCACCGGTCGTCGCGGTGACTTCAGAGCGGGATGGCAAGGAGAACGGCATGATCTCGGATGCGGCGATCCGGGCCTCGATCGTGCCCACGGTGCCTCGCCTCTCCGTTTACGTGCACAAGTTCAACTTCAGCCACGACCTGATCTTCGATAGCGGCCGGTTCGTGCTCCACCTGCTGCACACCAAGCAGTTCGACCTGATCCACCGCCTCGGCTTCGTGAGCGGCCGCGATCGCGACAAGCTCGAGGACGTCCCGCACCACCTGGGCGTGCTGGGCGCGCCGGTGCTGGACGACTGCTACGCCCACTTCGAGTGTACGGTCGTGAACGTGATGGATACGGGGAGCTCGACCCTGTTCCTGGGGGACGTCGTGGAGGTGGGGTTCGGCGCCGCGAAGGCGCCGCAAGGCGAAGTCATGACGGCGGGTCATTTCCGCGCCAACATGCCGCCCGAGTGGCGGCAGGAGTACGACGGACTACTCGCCGCGGCGCAGCGCTTCGCGGTGGAGCGCTCACGGCACATTGTGCCCGTGGTATGGCGAGGGCTCTAGCTCCCCTTCTCTTCTCGTCCCGCCGCCACGATGTACGTCACGGTATCCCACGCGTTGTGAATCCCGATGCCCAGTAACAGCAACGCGACGGCGCCGACGGCGAAGAGCGCCCAATGCTGATCGTGGGAGAGCCCCATCGCGCAAATGAACATCGTCACGTAGGCCACCATCGGAAGACTGAAGTGCCATACCCAGTCCTCCAGCACCACCTTGTAGTCCGTCTGACGCACCATGCGCCGCAGCACCACGAGTACGTATCCTACGCCGGACACGGCGCTGAGGCCGATGAGATGGGCGGGATCCTGCATGCGCTGCCACGGCGCGCTCAAGATCGCGGCGAGCAGCAGCACCGCCAGGAAATGAATCACGTTGGGCGTGCCGAACGCGTTGATGTTCGCGGGCGTGCGCGGGATGCGCGAGTCGGCGATCAGCGTGATCACCACGAACATCAGCCCGGTCAGCCCCCCGGCCGAGGAGCCGACGATGACGTAAAAGCTTTCCCAGTGCGAGAGTACGGACGGTGCAGTGGTTTCCATGCGCACAACGTGCCGCCGCTGGCGCCGCTCCGCTAGGCGCACTAGCTTCGCGGCTCACACCTCTGGAGCCTGTGATGCGACCCACGTTCCTCCTGACCGCTCTCAGTTGCGCCCTCGTCGCCTGCCAGCCGGCGCCCTCGGAGAACCTCTCCGACGCAGACGTCGCCAGGCTGCGCGCCATGGCGGGCGAATTTGCCCGGGCGGCGATGGCCCGCAGCGACTCGGCGAACGCCGCCCAGTACACGGAGAACGCGGTGTTCATGCCGCCGAATCAGCCGGCGGTCGAAGGACGCACCGCCATTCAGGCGTGGTTCAAAGCATTCCCCCCGATAGCGGCGTTCCGCCTCACGGTGATCCAGGTCGACGGACGCGGCGACGTCGCGTACACGCGCGGCAGATACGCCATGACGATCGCGGCGGTGGGCAGGACGCCGGCCGTGTCGGACCGCGGCAAGTTCCTCGCGGTGCACCGGCGGCAGGCCAACGGCTCGTGGCTCATGTCGGACGACATCTTCAACTCGGATGTACCGCTCCCGACGCGCTAGCTGGCTCGCCGAGGCACTTACGTGGTGAACTGTTTCTAAAGTGCGAAAGCAACAGTTGTCGCGCACACGCCACGGCTGAGCCATCGCCACGGTCAAGGCGACAAAGGGTATGGAATGTGCATACCCGAACGGTCGCTGTGGCTACTACGCGCGAAAAGCTTGTGCTTTCGGCTGTGCTCGCGCTCGCGTTCGCCTGCCGGTTGGACAAGCTCCTCGAAACGCCCCGCCCACCGGGCCTCGGCGTCGCACCAGATCGGGTCGCGGAAACCGCGCCCGAGGGGGCCGAGGAGCGCCTCGGCGCGATCAGGGTGTCGAGTCCTCGTGGGCAGATCAATTGGACCGCCCATCCTGACAGCCGCGTCACGTGGCTAGGTCTGGACAACCCTTCTGGCAGCACTCCCGACAGCCTAGTCTACAGAATATTTCCGAATGGCCTCTCGCCCGGAACGTATCGCGAGACGATTGTCATCGTGCCGGACGATACCACTGCTACGCCCACGGTGCGCGTGCCGGTCGAGCTGCGCATCAATCCCGTCTCGCCCACGACCGGTGATCTCACGGTGCGCGTCGCGACGTCGGGCGACACGCCGGATCCCAACGGCTATAGCGTGACGGTCGACGGCGCCCAGAGCCGTACACTCGCAATCAACGATTCCACGACGTACACGGGCTTGACCGCGGGGAGTCACGTCGTGCAGATCGGGGACGTCGCGTCCGACTGCACCGTGAGCGGCGGCACCTCGCAAGCAGCGACGGTGACGGCCGGGCAGCGCGCCACGTTGACGTTCGCCGTCACCTGCTCCGCGACGCCTCCGGAGACGGGGGACCTCACCGTCAGCGCCAGCACCACGGGCGGTACGCCCGACCCCAACGGGTACATCGTGACCGTGAACGGCGGCCAAAGCCACGCGATCACCATCAATGGCAGCACGACGTACACCAGCCTCGTGGTCGGCAGCTACACGGTCCAGCTCGGCGACATGGCCAGCAACTGTACCGTGAGCGGCGGCAGCTCCCACACTGTGAACGTGACGGCCAACCAGACGACGACCGAGAGCTTCGCGGTCAACTGCCCGTCGCCCCCGGCGACGCGCCTGCTCTTCAGCGTCCACCCGACGACCACGACCGCGGGCGCCACGATCACGCCGGCCATCCAGGTCAGAGCTGTGGACGGCGCGGGGAACACGATCACCACGTTCACGGGCAACGTGCGACTGGACATTCGCGACAACCCCGGCGCCGGCACGCTGGCCGGCAACGCGAACGCGTCGGCGGTGTCGGGCGTCGCCAGCTTCCCGGGGCTCAGCATCAACAAGTCGGGCAGCAGCTACACGCTCGCCGCTCATGCCTCCGGTCTGGCCGACGGGGTGAGCGATCCGTTCGCCATCAATCCGGGCGCTCCCGACCACCTGGTGTTCACGGTGCAGCCGACCAATACCCAGGCGAACCGGCCGATCGCGCCCGCCGTGCAGGTGACGATGCTCGACATCAACGGCAACGTCGCCACGTCGTTCACGGACATCGTCTTCATGGGGATCGACCACGACGGGGCCCTGGTGCCACCCGCGACCCTGTCGGCGCCCGGGACGCAACGGGCGGCGGCCGCCGGCGTCGCGACGTTCGAGGATCTGCGCATCGACAAGGTGGGCGTCGGCTACACGCTCGTGGCGTCAGCGACCGGTCACAAGGGAGGGTTCAGCGGGTCGTTCGATGTCAACCCGGCGCCGCCTTCAACGGGCGATCTGACGGTGGGCGCGAGCACGTCGGGGGGCACACCCGACCCGGACGGTTACACCGTGACCGTGGACGGCGGCCAAGCCCGAGGGATCGGGATCAACGGCGCGACGACTTACGCGGGGATCGCCGCGAGCGCGCACACCGTCGAGCTCATCGGCCTCGCAGCGAACTGCAGCATCAGCGGCCAGAACCCGCGGTCGGTCAACGTACCGGCCGGCTCGAGCGCGAGCACGACGTTCACCGTCGACTGCCCCACACCACCGCCGCCCACGGGCGCTCTCACCGTCGGCGCCACGACGACGGGCGGCACGCCAGACCCGAACGGCTACACCGTGACACTCGACGGCGGCCAACTCCGCACCATCGGCAATAACGGGAGCACGCCATACACCGGCCTCGCACCCGGCACCCACGTCGTCGTGCTCGGCGATATCGCATCCAACTGCACGGTGAGTGGCGGTGCGTCCCACACGGTGACGGTGGTGGCCGGGCTGACAACGACGGAAACGTACGCGGTCGACTGTCCTGCACCTCCCCCGCCGCCCGCGACGCACCTCGACTTCACCACGCAGCCGCCGGGGATCATCGTCCTGAGTACGACGTTCTCGGTCACGGTGACGGCCCTGAACGCCCAGGGGGGCGTGGCGACGGGCTTTACCGGCCCCGTGCAGTTGACGCTGCAGGGACCGATCGCGATAGGTGGCCTGACGGGGACGACGCAGGTCAACACCGTGAACGGGGTCGCGCAATTCACCAATCTGCGAGTCACCGGCCTATGCGTCGGGTGCAGCCTAGTGGCCAATGCATCGGGGCTCACCGGCGCGACGAGCTCGACGTTCAACGTTGTGCTGGGCCAGTGAGCGACGTTCCATGACGTGCCCGCACTGCCAGGCCGGATTCCTGCCGGAGGGAGCGCGGCGTTGTCCGCTCTGCGGTCAGCTGCGCAGCGGGAGTCAGACGGCGGTATCCGTGGACGTCGCGCCTGAGAACACGGTGCCCGCGGACGACTACAGCGCGGTCGACGACATGGTCAGCGCCGAGCTGGGCGCACAGTTCCGCATCGGACGCCCGTTGAAGCATGGACACGGCACGCACGTCTACTTTGCGCACGACGCCTCGGGGGGAGGAGGGCGCGAGGCCGCCCTCAAGGTCATCGTGCTCCCCGCGGGTGTCGGGCCCGCGGACGCGGCACGATTCGAGGAAGCGGCGCGGACCGCGGCCGGGCTCGATCACCCCAACATCGCGCGACCGTACCGATTCGGCACGACCGACACGCTGTGGTGGTACGCCATGGACTACGTCCCGGCGCCGTCGGTCGCGGAACGACTCGCGGCTGCCCTGGGTCGCCCGCTCGACGTGCCCCTGACGTGGCGCATCGCCCTACAGATTGCGAGCGCACTCGACTACGCGCATCGCCGTGGGATCGTGCACGGCGCGCTCAAACCCGCGGACGTGTTGCTCGACGACGCGGGGTGGGTCCGCGTGGTGGACACGGGACTGGCGCAGGCGATGAGACCCGTCGGTCCACGCGTCGATCTGTACAGCCTCGCCCTCATCGTGCACGAGTGTCTGACGGGATCGCCGCCCCGAGCCGGTGCGGCGCAGGCCACGAAGGGGGGGCTGCCACCCGGTGTCGAGCCGCACGCAGCGCAGGTGCTGCAACGCGCGTTAGCACAGGCCCCGGGCCATCGGTTTGTCGGCGTGCTCGACTTTGTCGGCGCGCTCACGGGAGGAGCGCCGCAGCCGTCGGGCCTCGCGCCCCGCTCACCGCCCACTGGCGCGCGGCGCCCGCTTCTGCTGTTCGACCCGGAGGAGCCGCCGCCGCCGCGGCGGCGGTTCTACCGGCTCGGCGTGGCCCTGGCGCTCACGGCGAGCGTGGGCGTGCTGTGGGTCGCGGCCCAGTCGGGCCAGGTACCTCGCGTACCGTCGAGCTACGGCGCCCCTCCAGTCCGGACGCCCGCGCCCGTGACCGCAGCCGTGTCGCCGGCGCCCAATCCCCCGCCCGCGCAGCCGCGGCCGCAGCCGTCCGTGCCGGTGACTCCACAAGCACAGCCGCGACGCGTCGTTCCAGTGGCGCGCCCGCCCGAGCCCGGGTTTCTGTCCGTGAGCGCGCGCCCCTGGGCGCTGCTCTCCATTGACGGCCGGTTGATCGGCAACACACCCAAGGTCAAGGTGCGGCTGCCTCCGGGCGTGCATCAACTCCGGCTGCAGCGCGTGGGGTTCAAGACCTACGAGGCCGCCGTCGCAGTGAAGCCCGGTGAGACGGTGTCCATCACGAACATCACCCTGACTGCGACCTCGCCATGAATGTTCGCCGGTTGAGCCTCTCGCTGATCGCCGTCATTGCCGTCGCCACGCCCGCGGCCGTGGCGCAGAGCGCGACTGCGCTCGTGGCGCGGGCCGTGAGCGCGTATGAGGGACTCGAGCTCGACGCCGCGGCGGGGATGCTGCGCCAAGCCCTGGCAGCGCCGCTGGCGGACAGCTTGGACAACGCCGAGCGTGCGCGCGCGCTCAGCTACCTCGGCGCCATCGAGGTGCTGCGCGAACACCGCGATTCCGCGGTGGCCGTCTTCCGCCGTCTGGTGCTGCTCGACCCGCGCTACCGCGCCGATACGTTCGTCTTCCCCCCGGAGGTGACCCGCTTGTTCGACGACGTGCGGGTCAAGACCAGGGTGGTGGCGATCCGTGTGCCGGACGATACGGTCGTCCCGGCGCAACAGGGGTGGCTCACCGTGTCGCTGTTCCCGAGCGCCCCGCACGACGTGACGGCCCTCATCGCCCGCGAGGACGGTCGTCCCCTGCGCGCGTTGTATACCGGGCCGCTCGGCGACAGTCTGCGCGTGCGCTGGGACGGTCGAGATTCGACGGGCGCGGTCGCGCCGCGGGGGCATTTGTGGCTGCGGGTCGCGTCGCGCGCCGCAGGGGGCGGCACGGAGCGTGTCGTGCAGCTGCCGTTCGATTTCGATGTGGCGGTGGACACGATTGCGCACCCGGCCGCGCCCGGTCCGGAGCAATTGCTCCCCGAGCGGGCCAACCGGCGCACCGCGGTGCGGTCGCTGGCGAGTGGTCTGTTGATCGGCGCGGCGGCGGTCGCGTTGCCGCAGATCGTCGCGCCGGGTGAGCGATCGAGCGGCACGCGTCTCGTCGTCGGGGGGACGCTCGCGCTGAGCGGCCTCGTCGGCTACCTGAGGCGGCCGCCCGGCCGGCCGCTCGAGGGCAACGCGGCGACCAACCGGGCGCGCCGCCAGCAGGGAGCGTCGTTCCACATTCGCAGCGCCGGACGCGCGACGGTGATCGAGCAACGATGACCCGCGCAACCTGTTTCCTCACTCTCCTTGTGACCTGCGCCGTCGGGGCCGTCAGCGCCCAAACGCTTGGGCTGTCGGCCGGCGCGAGCATCGTCGGTGTCCGCGCCCAGAGTGCGAGCAGCCTCGGCGCCAGCCGCACGGGCGGCACGATGCTGGCCGGCTTCGCGATGGGGCAGCTGGGACGCTTCGAGTTGGAGGGCCGGTACCTTCAGGGAACGCTCCAGCCGCAAGACACCGCGTCAGGGCGGCGGGAGTTCGTGCAGGGTCAGCTGGCGCTGGGGTACCCCGCGACGCCCTGGCTCACGGCGCGGACCGCGGTGCGGGCGCGCGCCTACGTCACGACGGCTGGGACCGAGCGGTGGGTGACGTGGCTCTTGGGCCTGCGCGTCGAGGCGCCGCTCATTGGGACGACGGTGCGGGGCGACGTCGGGCTGTGGCGCGCGCTGGCGCTGAGCGCGAATGTCGGATCGAGCGAGGGCCGAGCCGGTCGTGGTGGCGACGCCGGGATCACGCTGCAGCTCCCCAGCCGCCCGCTGTGGCTGCGGTTGGCGTACGCGATCGATCGCAGCTCGGTCGCGGGCGCGGCGCGGCGCGAAACCCTGGAGGAGTTTACGCTCACCGTGGGCGTGCAGCGGCGCTAGACGGCACCCTTCCAGGGATCCGAGGGAGCCGGCGGGCGCGCCGCCGCGTCGGGCTCGTGGTGCTCGACGAGCTTGACGCGCTCCACGCGCGCGACGGGCTTGACGCGCGCTACGCGCTCTACGCGCGCTTCGTCCGCCGAAGGGTGGTCCAGAGGCGAGTCCTCGTACACGATGGGCGGGGTGCAGGTGCAGGTGCCCATTTGGGGCAGCGCGACCTGCGCGCTGGAGCGAGGCGGCCGATACTCAATCGTCGCGGGCTGGCGAACAGCGCCGCCGCAGAAGTGGCAGTGGATCGTATTCACAGGCACCTCCCACGAGTCGGTCGGGCGCGGGGGCGCGGGCGGGCGCGGGAATAGCATTCACTTTTGTACCAGGTTTGGGCAATACCACGGCGCCAACCCAAGCATTCACAGCAAGTTGGAGGGGCGTCGCGTGACGTGAAGACACAACGCCCCGGGGAGGGAGGCTCCCCGGGGCGTCGTGTTGTGATAGCGGCGGTCGGACTCGAACCGACGACCCGCGGATTATGATTCCGCTGCTCTAACCAGCTGAGCTACGCCGCCTTGGGCTCGAAAATCCTAGCGAGCTACCCCGCGGCGGTCAACGGCGCGCTAGTCCCCCGCGCGCGACCACACCCGCCGGGACAGGCTCTTCTGCATCCGGAACGGCTCCATCCGCAGCAGCTGCGGCCCCTCCTCCCGCCGGGCGCTGCCGCTCAGCGTGGTCGCCGTGGAGATACTCAGGTCATAGGCGCCGGTCTCGCCGACCGCGTTCGTGGCGATGAACAGGAAGTACGAGTCGGTGAAGGTGACCGTGTAGGAGATATAGGAGTTGGTCGTCGCGGCGGAGCTGTCGTTGTTGGACGTCACGGTGAAGCCCTGCTCGTTGCGCAGGAACAGCGCGGCGTCGAATGTCGCCGAGTGGTGCGACACCTTGAGCACGGTCCCCGCGACGAGACGCAGCGCGACCACGTCGGCGTAGTGGTTGCCGCCGGTCGTGTCCACGCAGTCGCCCGCCGTCACGCTGTCGCTGATCGTCACACCGCGCGCCACCCACACCAACCCACACCCGGTCAGCTCCGCGGGCGCGGTCAGGGCCGCCACGGTGTACGCCCCGACGGTGACGGTATCGAACGAGCTGGGCGCAAGCAGGTAATCCCCCGCCGGGAGGATCGCGGTGAGGCGCGAATTATGGTTCGACGAATCGATGTCGTCGGCCCAGCCCAGGAAGGCGCCGCTGCGCAGGTACACCTCGAGGTACGTGTCGAACGCCGCTGACATGGTGAGCGCAAGGCCTTGCGGTCCCGCTGGCACTGTGAACTCGTAGAAGTCGGTGTAGTACCGGCCGAACAAGCAGTCCGTGGTCGCGAGCGCTCCGGGCACCGTGTCGTTCAGCGCGACGACCGGATGGTCGCAGGCAGTGGCCCTAAACGTCACGGGCGTGAGGCTGGTGACGACTGCCTGGATGCCGATCGCGCCGGGCGTCGCGCCGAGCGTGAGGGTTGTGGCGGCGATGCCCTGCGCGTCACTGACGGCGGTCGGCGAGCCCGGCGTGGCCGTACCGGCGGTCACCGTCCACGTGACCGTCGCCCCGGAAAAGGGCTGTCCGTCCGTCCCCCGCACTAGAACCCGGAGCGGATCGGTGAGTTGGCTTCCTGTCAGCGTCGCCTGAGAGTCCCCTGAAACGCGCACCAGGTTCCTGGCGGTGACAGGCCCACCTGAATCCTTACAGGCGATGCCGAACGCAACGAGAAGGCCGAGAACCGTGGCCCCGAGCCGACCAAAATCGCGCATGTGCCTCCTCCAGTTAGCGCGGAACTACCCGGTAAAGTAACTCCCCATCCCTGATCATGCCGAACTCCTCCCGGGCGACCCGTTCCTGCACGGCCGGGTTCGTTTCCAAATCCTTCGCCGCCTTGGCGAGTGCATCAACTTCCGCGCGGAGCGCCACCACCTTGTCCCGCTCGTCCGCGAGCTGGCGCCGCATCGTGAGCCAGTCTGCGGTACTGTATTCCCCACCCCACGCCGCGAGCGCGAGCAAGATGCACGCGCCGGCGAACCCGGCGACCCGCGTGCGGTTCATAATCCGTACAAATGACGGCCCGGGTAGTGCGCTACGTCACCAAGCTCCTCGGCGATGCGGAGCAGCTGATTGTACTTGGCGACCCGATCGGTGCGTGACGCGCTGCCGGTTTTGATCTGCCCAACCCCGGTGCCCACCGCCAAATCCGCGATGAACGTGTCCTCGGTCTCCCCCGAGCGGTGCGAGATCACCGCGCCATACCCGTTGCCGCGCGCCAGCTCGATGCACTGCAGCGTCTCGGTGAGCGTGCCGATCTGGTTCACCTTGATGAGGATCGCGTTCGCGACGCCTTCTTCGATGCCGCGCGCCAACCGCTCGGCATTGGTGCAGAACAGGTCGTCGCCGACGAGCTGAACGCGGTCGTGCAGCGCCTGCGTGAGCTTGGCCCACCCGCCCCAGTCGTCCTCGGCGAGACCGTCCTCGATCGACACGATCGGGTAGCGATCGCACCAGCCCTTGTAGAGCGCGATCATGTCCTCGGAGCTCTTCGTGCCGCCCTTACTCTTCTTGAAGGTGTAGGCGCCGTCGGCGTACAGCTCGGAGGCCGCCACGTCCAGCGCGATCGCGACGTCCTTGCCCGCTTCGTACCCCGCCGCCTGGATCGCGGCCATGATGACCTCGAGCGCCGCCTCGTCGTTCGGCAGGTCGGGCGCGAAACCGCCTTCATCGCCGACGGCCGTCGAAAGGCCGCGCTTGGCGAGGACCTTTTTCAGGGCGTGGAACACCTCGACGCCGATGCGCAGCCCCTCGGGGAACGTGTCGGCGCCGATCGGCACCACCATGAACTCCTGCGAATCAACGGTGTTGGCCGCGTGCGCTCCGCCGTTCAGGATGTTCATCATCGGCACCGGCAGCACGTGCGACACGGGACCGCCCAGGTAGCGGTACAGCGGCAGCCCGGCGTCCTGTGCGCCCGCCCGCGCGACGGCGAGCGACACCGACAGGATCGCGTTGGCGCCGAGATGGCTCTTGTTGGGTGTCCCGTCGGCATCCATCATGGCGTAGTCGACCGCGATCTGGTCTTCGGCCGGCATCCCCTCGAGCCGCGGCCCGATCACCTCGTTCACGTTCTTCACCGCTTCCAGGACGCCCTTGCCCCCGAAGCGCTTCTGGTCGCCGTCGCGCAGCTCGACCGCCTCGTGCTCTCCCGTCGATGCCCCGCTCGGTACCGCGGCACGGCCCGCTACGCCGCTCGCCAGGGTGACGTCGGCTTCGATGGTCGGGTTCCCCCGGCTATCGAGGATCTCGCGCGCGTGGACGGAAATGATCGTGCTCATGGTGGCCCAACCCTAGCGGCCGGCGGCTCGCCCGTCAACGCGCGCTGCTGTAACGCCACGATCGCGGCGCGCACGCGGTCGCGCAGCGCCTCGCGATCCTGCGGCGTGAGCCCGGCGGTGGGAACGGGCGCTCCCACGAGCAGCCGGATCGGGCGCGGGCGCAGCCGCCACGCGCCCTTGGGCAGGATCTCGAGCGTATGGTGCACGTACACCGGGACGACGGGCACCTGCGCGGCGATGGCGAGCGCGAACGGCGCGTTCTTGAACGGGAGCAACTCGCCGGTGCGGCTGCGCGTGCCCTCGGGAAAGACCACGGGCGAGAAGCCGCGCTTGATGATGCGCGCCGCGTCGTCGTACGCCTCGAAGGCGCGCGCCTTGACGGCACGGTCGATGGGGATGTGACCCGCCGCCCGCATCGCCTGGCCGAGGATCGGAATCCGGAACAGCTCGCGCTTCGCGACGAACCTCACCGACCCGGGTAGAGTGGCGAACAAGGCCCAGATGTCGAACATCGAGGAATGATTGGAGGCGTAGATCACCGGCTCACCCGGCGGAACGTGCTCCAACCCGACGGCGTGGACCGGCGTGCCCGCGGCGTGCAGGATCTGCCGCGCCCAATCGGTGCCCGCCCAGTCGTACACACCGCCGACGCGGTGCCGCACCCGGAAGATTCCTGCGAAAACCGCTCCCAACGCGTGGTAGATCGTCGAGAAGAAAAGGACGATGTAGTACCACAGGACGCGAATCATGACGACGCGAAGTGGTCGTAGCCCGCGGGGAGCGCCACGGGCGTGTTGCCCTCGAGCAGGCGCACACCGCCACCGCGGGTGCACTCGCCGATCCGCGTCAACTCGAACTCGGGGCGATCCCGGTCCTGATTGAAGGACGCGGGCAGTGTAACGAGCAACTCGAACTCCTCGCCGCTCGCTGCGGCCGCGAGGGGCGCTACACCGTCCCAGCAAGGCAGCCGCTCGAGCGCGATCTCCAATCCGACCCCCGAGGCAGTGGCCAAATGACCCGCATCGGCGGCGAGCCCGTCCGAGATGTCGATCATCGCGCTGGCGCCGTGTACCGCGAGCCACCCCCCCGCCGCGATGCGCGGTTCGGGGTGCGAGTAGCGGCGGCCCAATGCACCCCCGGGCCGGGTGCTCGATCGGTAACCGGCGAGGGCAAGCGCGGCGCCGCCCAAGCGGCCCGTCACCCAAACGCCGTCCCCCGCGTGCGCGCCCGCCCGCCGCACCGGCCGCTCGGCGGTGCCGAGGACACACACGCCCACCAGATACTGCTCCGAGCGCACGAGGTCGCCGCCGAGCACCTTGGCGCCGACACTCTGCGCCGCGTCGCCCACGCCGCTCATGATCTCAGGTCCGTGATCTGTGGTCCCTGCCGGCATTCCCAGCGAGACGAGGACGCCGACGGGCGCAGCGCCTGCTGCCGCCAGGTCGGAGAGCGCGGCCGCTGTGGAGCGCCAGCCGATCTCTTCGAACGTGAGCCAATCGGTGCGGAAGTGGATGCCCTCGATCGAGCAGTCGATGCTCAGCGCCAACGTGGTGCCACCCAGCGGCACGAGGGCGCAGTCGTCGCCGAGCTCACCGGCGCGGGTCCCGAGGCGCGCAAAGATCTCGCGCAGCCGGTCGAACTCTCCCGTGGCCTTGGGGCTCATCTGTTGAGCGCCGCGCGACGGTCGAAGCGCACCAGGCCGCTGTCGGTGGCGACCCACAGATAGTCCTGGTCCGCGAGTACGTCGCGCACCGTCGCCGGCAGGTCCACGGGGACGGTGAGCGTGCGAACGAACGCGCGGCCCAAGTCGGCGCGGGCGAGACCCTGGGTACCGCCGATCCAGACGCCGCCATCGGGATCGGCGGCGAGCGCGGTGGGCCGGCCGAGGGCCAGCGAGAGGGGCAGCTCCTTCCAGGCGCCGGTGGCAGGATCGCGCCACAGCAGCGAGCGGTCCGTCGCGGCGACGATCGTATCGCGCGCACGCGCCACGGCAAAGATCGGTTGGCTGAGTGCGGCAACCTGCGCGGGGTCGGCGTTCCCTGGTGGCATCATCACGACGCCGGCATTGGTGCCCACCCAGAGCGTCTCCCGCACGGCGACGAGGCTCAGCACGGGGACATCGGAGACCCGCGCCACTCGGCCGTCGCGTGTGACCACAGACAGCCCACGAGTCGTGCCGACCCACACGCCGTCCGGCGCCGGAGTAAGGCTCGTCGCTTGCGGCAGGTCGTACGCCCGAGCACGCATCGTCCCAGGATCGATTTGCAGCACGCCCTGCTCCGTCGCGAGCCAGAGCGCCCCCGCCGTCGTGACCAGGCGGCGCGCCACAAGAAATGTGAATCCGAGCGCGGCACCGCCACCTTCGGCCGGTCTCGTGGCCGAGAGATCGGCGGCGACCCAGGTGAGCCCGCGGCGTTCCCCTCCGCCGGCCCGCGCGTTCGTCGCCGCCCAGATACCGTCCTGTGCAGGGGCGATCGCGCCGACGCCGGTCGCCAGGAGTCCGTACGGCAGGGCCTCCCATTCGCCCGTCTGGGCATCGACGCGCACCAGCCCCATCCCGTTCGTCCCGAAGTAGAGGTCGGGCCGGTCGGGCGTGCTCGCGGCGGCGGTGAACTGGTAGCTGCGCAGCCGAGGGTCGGTCAGGATCAAGGCGCGAATCGCATCCGCGGCGGGAGCGCGAGCGAGGGCGGCTTCGACGCTCAGCGCCTGCCCGGCTGGAGGCGCGGCGCCGCGCGTCCACATGCGCGCGTCCACGTCGTAGCGCACCCACCCGTCCAGGCCGCCAATACCCAGCCAGACGGCGTTGCCCGATGGATCCACCACGGCGCTGCGCACCCGAGCCGTTGGGTAGCCATCGAGCGTCGTGACCGGCGGCTTCCAGGACCGGGCCACACG
>Ga0307299_10000101_pt1 | contig 27221 bp, 22 predicted proteins | sample ER_DNA_159_FD_194466 | JGI IMG/M metagenome (GOLD analysis project Ga0307299, IMG submission 194466) | Bulk soil microbial communities from the East River watershed near Crested Butte, Colorado, United States - ER_DNA_159 | ecosystem: Environmental > Terrestrial > Soil > Floodplain | place... | reverse complement strand
GAACTCAGGGCTCCAAAACCAGGCGGTCCTGTACACGCAGGCGACGCTGACCGCCCAGCCCCAGGAGCTGCTCGATCCGAATACGCTCTCGGCCGACGGCACTGTGGCGCTCTCGACGCTGGCGCTCTCCGAGGATGGACGGCTGTTGCTGTACAGCACGTCCGGTAGTGGATCGGACTGGCAAGAATTCCGCGTGCGCGAAGTAGCGACGCGACGCGATCGCCCCGACCACCTCAAGTGGATCAAGTTCTCCGGTGCCGCGTGGACCCACGACGGCGCGGGGTTTTTCTACAGCCGCTATCCGGAGCCAACGCCCGGCGGCGATCCGCTACTGGCGGTGAACCGCGATCAGAAGGTCTACTACCACCAGCTCGGCACCGACCAGGCCGCCGACCGGCTGATCTACGAGCGGCCCGACCAGCCCGACTGGGGTTTCGCGGCCGATGTCAGCGCCGACGGCCGCTACCTCGTGTTCGCCGTGTGGCTCGGTACCGACCGCCGCAATCGCGTTTACTACCAGGACCTCGTAGACCCGCTGCACCCGCGCTTGGACGGCCCTGTCGTGCGTGTGCTCGACGACTTCGACGCCGGCTACGAGTTTGTCGGGAACGACGGGCCGGTCTTTTACTTTGCGACGGACCTGGACGCGCCCAAGAAGCGCGTGATCGCGATCGATACGCGCCGGCCCGTGCGCGCGGCGTGGCGCGAAGTCATTCCCCAGGCAGACGACGTTTTGGAAGGCGTGCAGATCATCCACGACACGTTCGTGGCGCGCTACCTGCACGACGCGCACTCGCGGCTGCGGCTCGTGGCGCTCGACGGCCGCGCGCTCGGGGCGAACGGCGGAGACCTCGCACTGCCGGGCCTGGGCTCGATCGTGCAAGTGAGCGGCGAGCGGCACGATACGGAGATGTTCTATGCCTTCACGTCGTTCCTCTACCCCACCACGATCTTCCGCCATGACTTCACGACGGGCCGCACGAGCGTCTTCAAAGCGCCGGAGATCGCGTTCGACCCGTCGGGCTACGAGACGGTTCAGGTATTCTACCAGAGCAAGGACGGCACGCGGGTCCCGATGTTCCTCACCTCCAAGAAGGGCCTGCGCAAGGATGGCGCGAACCCAACGTATCTCTACGGCTACGGCGGGTTCAACGTGAACATGACGCCGGCGTTCTCGATCGGCGTCCTGGTGTGGCTCGAGATGGGAGGGATCTACGCCCAACCGGTCCTGCGGGGCGGCGCCGAGTACGGAGAGGAATGGCACCAGGCGGGGATGTTGGGTCGGAAGCAGACCGTGTTCGATGACTTCATCGCCGCGGCGCAGTATCTGATCGCCGAGGGCTACACCTCGCCCCCTAAGCTCGCGATCGGGGGCGGCTCGAATGGCGGGCTGCTGGTCGGCGCGGCGATGACGCAGCGGCCCGAGCTGTTCGGCGCGGCGCTCCCCGCGGTCGGCGTGATGGACATGCTGCGATTCCACAAGTTCACGATCGGGTGGGCGTGGGTCACGGAGTACGGCTCGGCGGACAGCGCCGCACACTTCCCGTTCCTGTACGCCTACTCCCCGCTCCACAACCTCAAGGCTGGAACGCGCTACCCCGCGACGCTGGTGACCACCGCCGACCACGACGACCGTGTGGTGCCCGGCCACTCATTCAAGTTCGCGGCCGCTCTGCAAGCCGCGCAGGGGGGTCCGGCGCCTGTCTTGATCCGCATCGAGACCAAGGCCGGCCACGGCGCCGGCAAGCCCACCGCCAAGATCATCGACGAACAGACCGATCGGTGGGCGTTCATCGTGCGCAATCTGCGGATGACCCTGTCCCAGCTCCAGCCCTAGGAGGCGTTGTGCCGAAGGTGACTTGCTCGCTCTGCGATTCGCCGGTGGACGGCCGCTCGCTGCGATCGCCGCAGAAGCTCGAGAATCGCATCATCGACCTGATCAAGGCGGACCGGCCGGAGTGGGAGGGGAAACGCGGCATCTGCGCGAACTGTCTGGAGCAGTATCGCGCCAAGAAGTTCGTCGGCTATCTCGAGGCCGAGTACCGGAAGCTCTCGGAGATCGAGCACGCCGTCGTTTCGAAGATCACCCGGCGCGGCCGCGTGAGCGGCGTGGTACATAAGGACTTCGATGCCGGCATGACGTTCGGTCAACGCGTGGCCGACCGCGTGGCACGGTTCGGCGGCAGTTGGCCCTTCATCGGGCTGTTTGGGGGGATCCTCCTGGTGTGGATGTTGCTCAACGCGTGGGTGCTCGCGAGCCATCCCTTCGATCCGTATCCCTTCATTCTCCTGAACCTCGTGCTGTCCACTCTGGCGGCCTTACAAGCGCCGGTCATCATGATGAGCCAGAACCGCCAGTCCGAGAAGGACCGGGTGCACGCAACCCAGGATTACGAGATCAACCTGATGGCGGAGATCGAGATTCGCGACCTGCACGACAAGATGGATTCGCTGCGGTTCAAACAGTGGCACGAGCTGTGGCACATCCAAAAACGTCAGATCGAGCTGCTGGAGCACCTGTGTGCCAGGGGAGCGAATCCGGATCTCAAGACGCCCGAGCCGGCCCCGTACGTGCCGCCGGAGCTCTAACCCGCGTCCTTCCAGTCGATCGGGTAGGTCCGGGAGCACTCGGGGCACTTCGCGTCCTTCGCGCCCTCGGCGACGACGTAGCGCGCGTGGCAGCCGGGACACACGAGGTGCGGCTCGCGCACGACGCTCCACGCCTTGGGCGCATCCTTGCGAATCTCGATGTCGCCCCGCTCCATGCGCACCTCGACGTGATGCACGTCCAGCACGACGTAGTCTTTCTTCTCGTCTTCCACCACGCGGTACCACGCGCCGCGTCGCAGCCCTTGTTTTTCCGCCCGGTTGCCGCGACTGCGCGCCCACCCGATGTCAGCCATGCACGCCTCCCCCCCCTGCGCGTACGAGAACGAGGATCGCCGCCTGCGGCACGACGAGATAGGTCTTGCCTTCGAACGTGATCTCGACGGCGGCCTTCCGGAAGAACAGCGCGTAATCGCCCACCTCCGCCTGCATGGGCAGATACTTCACCTCGGCGCCATGAATCTTCCACGGCTCCTCGTCCATGCTGGTGGGTTCGGCCATCGGTGTTCCCGGACCCGTGGCGACGATCCGCCCGCCCTGTACCTGGCGACCTTCGAGGGCGGCGGGTGGGAGGTAGAGACCGACGTTGGTGCGTTCCTCGCCCTCCTCCGGCGTGATGAGAACGCGGTCGCCTACGACGATCAGTCGTTTCGGCATGTCGTCCGGCACACCAGATGAGTAGCCTCGGGTGGGTATTTTGCGCAAGTCGCAAGCCTCCCGTGACCTGCATCACGGGTGCAACGCTTGACAGGCGCGGCACGGTCGCTATCAATGAGTCGCCGCGCCCTGGCCGTTTTCCGATCTAGATCCGCAATCTCACTCCAAAGTGAGGGGCATGTGGCCATACAAGAATCTGTCGCCCAGAACCAACAGTGGCTCAGCATTCTCTCCCAGCTCAAGGATGTTGTCTGGAGCGGTGTGACGCTCCTCCTCCAGTGGGAGTCGTACCTGTTCTCGCAGCTCTTGAGCGGTTCGTTTTGGGCTGTGCTGGGCAAGTCCCTGCTTTTGGTTCCGCCCGCCGCGGTGCTGGTCGCCGGTGCCTGGGGGACGATGCTCTCCGTGTTTACGATACCGTTCCGTCTGGGACGGGCCGGTTCGCTGCTCAAGGGACTCTTGATGTCGTGGTGGGATGGGCTGCGCATGTCCTGGTTCTATTGGGCGGGGTTGGTGCGATTCCTCGTCGTGCTGGTCGGCTGGATCTGGGGGCTCCTCAAACTCGGCGTCCAGCTCGTGTGGGGCACGGTGAAGGGTGCGGTCACATCGCCGCTCGCGATGCTCGATGCGACCTCGCGCCGGCCCGGCGTCCCCTGGCCTTCGTTCTTCCTCCTGATCCTCTGGTCGGCGGTCGAGGCGACGATCTTCACGTTCACGTTGCGCCCCACGATGTCGGAGCTGCTCTCCGGGATCACGGGGTACGACGTGAATCCGCTCTTCATGGTCCCGATCCTCTGGATCTTCTTGTACATCCTGATCGCCGGCAGTTTCGCCTGTATCCAGGTGTTGAACGACGCGATCAAGACGCGAAAGATCGGACAGATCATCGCCATGATCGCCGTCGAGTTCGCGGTGGCCCTGTTCGAGGTGCTGTTCCTGTACCGGGAGCTGGTGGACGCCATCACGCCGTGGCTGGCGCAACAAGGCTTCACGCTGGGCGTGTTCGGCACCATCGGTCTCGCGATGTTCGCGTGGGTAGGTGTCCGCGGCATGACCTGGTTCCTGTTCGGACGCTTCGGCGCGCCCGCGATGCTCGGGCTGCTGGGGCGGACCGCGATGGGGCAGGAATTCGGCGGCGGTGGCCAGGGAGGCGCGCCGGCGGGGCTCGAGTTCTGGAAGGGGCCGATCAGCGCCCTGAAGGCGGAGCGCGAGTGGTTCAAGAAAGAGGGCAAGGAGGTCTTCGAGCTGATGTCGTTGCCGATCCTCGGGCTCCTCGCGGCGGGGTTCAACTTCCTGATCGTGGTGGTTACGGGCAAGCCGCACTTCTCGCTCCCGTTCCGCTCGATCGAGGAGGTGCTCGCCAGCACGCCGTTCGCGGGCCGGGAAGCGGAGGGAGGCCAGTGATGCGTGCTACGATGCTGGTACCAGCGGTGCTCGTCGCCGCGCTGGTGACGTGCAAACCGGCCCCGAACGCCCCGCCCCCCAAATCCACCCTCGTGGTCGGGATCGACGTGTCGGGCTCGTTCCGCCAGACGCCCTATTTCAATGACGCGATCGATTTCGCGGCACTCTACATCTACGCGCACCTGCACGGCGTCGATGGGATCCAGCGGAACACGGAGATTTTCGTGGGCTCGTTGGGCGGCGAGCGCCCGGGGCAGCCCAAGACGTTCCACCCCATCCAGGACTTGACCGAGAGGACCACCCAAGAGATCGCGGCATCGCTCAGGGCGTGGTTCCCCGAGACCGATCCGATCACCGACTACAACGGCTTCTTCCAACGGCTCTCGGTCCACATCCGGCGGCAGAACCTGGTGCTGGCGCCGCTCAACGTCGTGATGTTTACGGACGGTCAGCCGGACTTCCCTGGAGCGGGTCGCCTGACGACCGAACAGAAGTTCGCCCGTGTCGACATGAGTCCCTTGGAGTACCTGTCTCGCAGCGTGACGGTGCGCGTCCTCTACGTGCGGCCCGTCGTCGCCCAGAACTGGGAGCGGCTGGTCAAGCGGCAGCGCGTACGCGTGTGGACCCAGGACGCGGACATCATGAAAGGGTGGCGCCGCCATGAGATTGCCGGCGTGCCCCTGGCGCAGCAGGATTCGCTGCTCAGCTGGATGAGGGAGATCGTGGACTTCCGCGTGCGGCGGGGAAAGATCCTCTAGGAGACCGCTCGCACCCAGGAGCCCGGGTCGGGCGGGGCGTGCGGCACCAGCGCCCTGAGCAACTTGTAGCGCAGTTTGGCGAGGCCGCGCGGTTGGCGGCCTCGCTGCACGAACGGGATCAACCGCCGCGCCCGGCGGTGCAGTGCCTCACGCGACGCCCGCCAGCGCCGGCCGTCGCGGGGGCGGTACTGTGCCCAGCCGATCGATCCGCACAGCCCGGCGGGGCCGAAGCCATCCGACGCGAGCAGCTCCTCCACGAACACGCGAATCGGTCCCTCGAACGTGCTCAACACGTCGTGCAGCGCCACGATCGCCCCGTCGGCGAGGTGCCGGCGAAACAGGTCGATGTCTTCCTTGGCGCCGGCGTAGGTGTGATCGCCGTCGATCCAGAGGAGCCGGATCGGGCGATCCCAACCGGGCGCCAGGTCGCGTGAGAAGGCCCGGTGTACTTCTACCGCGGCCTCGACGCCCGCCTGCCGCAGCGTCGCGCGGAAGTCGTCCCACGACGATGCCTGCCCCTGCAGATCCGGATCAGTCACGGACGGTGCGGTATGGGGATCCACGGCCACGATCTTGCCCAACCCATAGCGCGCCGCGATCGAAGCGAGACCGACGGTGGACTTGCCCTTGAAGCTGCCGATTTCGAGGATCGTGCCCTGGGCGGGCGCGCAGGCGGCCGCCAGCGCCAGGAACCGCGCTTCGCGCTCCGTCAGGAAACCGGCGGCGCCTCGCACCAAGCCCCACGCCGCGTCGATCGCCGGCGCGAGGTCGGGAGGGACGTTCGCGGTGGCGGAGCTCAGCAGAACTGGTCGAAGGCGGCGGTGAGGTCGGCCGCGATGTCGCGCGCATTCCGCCCTTCGATGTTCCTCCGCTCGAGCATGAAGACGACCTGCCCATCCTTGAGCAGCGCGATCTGCGGGGACGACGGCGCGTAGCCCGTGAAGTATCCGCGCGCCCGCGCCGTGGCGTCGGCATCTTGCCCCGCGAACACCGTGACGAGGCGCGCCGGCCGGCGCGTATGCTGAATGGCGAGGGCCGCCGCGGGGCGGGCGTTGCGCGCCGCGCAGCCGCACACCGAGTTGACTACCACCAAGGTCGGCGCCTTCTCCTGCCCCAACACGCCATCCACAGCGTCGGGCGTGCGCAGCTCGGCGAAACCGAGGCGGGTCAGCTCCTCGCGCATCGGGCGGACCAGTTCGGGGTCGTACATCGAAACGTTGAGATTACGCATCCACGCCTCCAGAGGGTCGCTTCACGAAACGTAACAGGAAGGCCGCTGCTAAACAGGCCACGGCGACCCACACGATCCACTCGATCTCGAGCGCCATCCCGCCAAGCCCGACGACCAGACCGGCGCCGCCGAGCCACAGCTTGACGGTGGCGGCTTTCACTTCTTGAGGAACGCCGTCAACGCAGCGCGGAAATCCGGGGTGCTCCGGCTCACGGCGTTCACGTCGGCGCCGAGCTGGATCCCGTCTTCAAAGCTCAGTCCGTCGAGCTGGTAGAACTGCTGCTTGGTGAAGGCGAGCGCCGACGGGCTGGCGGCGGCGAGCGCCCGCAGCACATCCCCGGCCTGCTCCTCGAAGTCGGCATCCCTGTAGACGCGCGACACGAGGCCGACCGCCGCCGCTGTCGTCGCGTCGAGCAGCCGGCCCGTGGCGGCCAAGTCGAACGCGACTTTGTCGCCCACCGCGCGGCGCAGCAGCGTCATGACGATCGCGGGGACGAACCCCCGCTGGACTTCGGGATATCCGAACTGCGCCGATTCGGCGGCGAGCACGAGGTCACACCCCGTCGCCAGGCCGCAGCCCCCGGCCAGGGCGCGGCCCTGCACCACCGCGACGACGGGCTTCGGGATGCGGCGCATCTGCACGAAAATCCCGCCGAAATGCAGGGCAGCCTGACGGTTCTGCTCGGGCGTGTGATCGGCAGACGCGAGCAGCTCGTGGAGATCCATCCCCGCGCAGAAGTCCTGGCCGGAGCCGCGCAGCGCCACGACGCGCACCTCGGCGTCGAGATCCGCGCGCTCCAGCGTCGTACGCAGCGCCTCGATCATCGCAGTATCGATGGCGTTGCGCTTGTCGGGACGATTGAGCGTGACCGTCAGGACGCCTCCCGCCACGGTCGCGAGCAGTCGATCGGTTACCTGGGCGGTCACCGGGGCACCTCGATCTCCATGCGGAGCAGCGCCGTCGAGAAGACCTTGCCCTGCGCGTCGGTCTTGAGCGAGATGGTGCCGCCGCCGTCCAGCGCGCCGTGCAGGAGGAAGTTCAGTGCGCGCAGGTTGGGCAGCTCGAACCGCTCGACTTTGCCCGTGATCATGCCCTTGAAGTGACGCGCCACGCGCGCCGCCGTCACCTGCTTCACCAGCAACGGATAATCCTTGGGCCGGAGTGCGATCAGCCCGACGTTCGCCGTGTCGCCCTTGTCCCCCGAGCGCGCATGGGCAATCTCGAGAAGTCGCTTTTTCATACCTCGACCACCTCCACCGTCGGCTGCACCACCTGCTTGTCGATCAGTGCCGGCCAATAGGCCACGATTTCCTCCGGCTTGGGCCGGCCACCGGCGAACCCCGTCACACTCGGCGGCCCATTCAAGATGAGTGGGGCGATCTCGCGCGTGAAGCGCTCCACGGGCGCCTCGTCCCGCGCCCGCACGCCAACGCGAAGCTGCACCTCGGGCACGTCGTCCGATCCGACCGCCTCCCGGGCCAGGCGTCCGTGGGTCGCGTCCACGCCGACGAACTCGGTGTGGATCGCCTCGAACTCGAGCTTCAGGTCCTTCAGGCGTTGCCGGAGAATGCGGTCGGCCGCTTGCGCCTTCGCGCGTGCGTCGGGCCAGGCGTACACCAGCGTCCCGACCGCCTTGTAGCCGTAAAAGTAGGCGATAGACACCTTGAGCTTGTCCGTCGCCGGTTTTCCTTTGACCCCGGATACCCGTACCCGATCTTTGCCGGCCTGACGGAGCTCGATCGTCGTGAAATCGGCGACACAGTCAGGCGTGATGTACTCGCTCGGATTGCCCATTTCGTACACCAGCTGCTCGGTGACGCCCGCGACGCTGATGCGACCCCCGGTCCGGGGATGCTTGAGGATCTCGAACGAGCCGTCGGCTTGCGCCTCGACGATCGGGTAGCCGACATTGGCGAGGTCTGGGATGCGCTTCCAGTCGACCAGACAATTGCCGCCGCTCGCCTGGGCGCCGCACTCGATGATGTGTCCGGCGACCGTTCCGGCCGCCATCAAATCCCAGTCGCTTGCTTGCCAACCGAAGGCGTGAATCAGGGGCGCCAACGTCAGGCCCGTGTCCGTGACGCGGCCCGTGATCACGATGTCCGCGCCTTGCCGCAACGCTTCGACGATCGGCCACGCGCCCAGGTAGGCGTTCGCGGAGAGGACGCGGTCCCGCACGTCGCGCAGCGGCCGGCCCGTGTCGAGGTTTTGGAGCGCGTGGCCCCGGGCCAGCAGGCCGTCGAGCCGGTCGAGGAGGTCGTCCCCCGAGACGACGCCGATCTTGAGCTTTTTCTGCAAGCCGAGACCGCGCGCGGCTTCGGCGACGGCCGCGGCGCAGGCACGCGGGTTCACGCCACCGGCGTTCGCGGTGACCTTGATCTTCCGCTGCGCCAGGATCGGGAGGATTCGCTGCATGAGGGGGATGAAGTCCTTGGCGTAGCCGAGCGCGGGGTCGCGGGACTTCTGCTTCTGCATGATGGACATCGTGACTTCGGCGAGATAATCCATCATGAGGTAGTCGACGGGGCCGCCCGTCACCTGGCGATACGGCGCTTCCAGCCAATCGCCCCAGAACCCCTGCCCTGCCGCGATGCGCAGGCGCCTGGTCATCGCTCCACGGCGCTCCGGCGCGCAGCCGCCGCGCCCGTGCCCGCCGTCACCCGGGTCTCGATCAGCGCGGCGAATCCCTGCGGCAGCTCGAGCGCCGAGGCGGGCGGTACGGGGACCGCCACGGCGGCACGGCCCCCGGGCACCACCGAAAGGTCGCTCGCGTCTCCCAGCGTTTTTTCCTTTCCGAGGAACCGGACCCGGGCGGTGCCGCGCCAGGGATGCCCCGGGAGTTTCGCGAACGCGGGGTAGAACTCGACCGTGAGCGGTCGCCCCGATAGTTTCTCCGGCACCGGGAAGGCGACGCGACCGAACGCATAGTTTACGGGTTGGTTCCCGTCGGGGAGTTGTTGGCCGGTCGAGTCGTAGACCGTCACGCTGAAATCGGTGAGCTCGTCCCACAATTCCGGCGGGAGCTGCAGGTCGATCTCTGCGCGCTTTGCCCAACCCGGCGCTCGCACCAGCAAGGTCTCCGCGGGGAGGCCCCGCCCGGCGATGGCGTAGGTTCGCTCCGCACCCACCAACGCGCGGGTCACCCGCCCCAACACGGTGCCGTCGCGCACGCTCGATGCTTCGAGGCCCGCGCCCACGGGGGTCAGCGCGACAGCGCCCAGCTCCGCGCGCACCGTCACCGTGGTGCCCGCGAGCGGCGGTGCCACGACATCCAACTCATACACGCCTGGCACCAGTTCCTCGCCGCGCACCGTGATGATTGCCGTGCCGGGTGCTTCGCCGCCCACGTCCACATCTTGGGGCGCGGACCGCGCGGGCGCGCCGTTGGGCTCGTAGAGGCGAACGGTGGCTCGCTGCTGCTGGGAATCCGGCAGCGTCACCGTCGCGTGCAACGTCGCCCCTGCCTGCGCGACGCGCAGGAAGTAACGCTTCACGCTCGCCGGGCCTAACCCGCGGCGCTCGTCGTACAGCGGCTTCGTGCTCAGCTCGTACGGCACGATCACCGTGTTCACGAGTGTGAACAACGGGCCGGCGATGGTGTCGCTTGGGTTGCGGCCGGTCACAGTGCCGACATACACGCCCGGTGCCGCGAGCGCGGCACGGGCGTAGCCGACGGTGATCTCCGTGGCCCGCGGCGCGGCGTCCACCGTTTCGGGCACGGCAAGCCACGGCACGTTGGCGCGAAGCACGAACTGAGCCGCTCGTAATCCCCCCACGTGACGAACCGAGAACGTCGTCGAGGAGTCGCCGCCCAATCCGTCGCGGTGGTAAGCGGCGTGCACCACGTAGCTGGAGCCCTGATGCCCGGCCTTGAGCCATTGGTACGCGGCTTCGAGTGCGGGCGTCCCGGCGCCCTGGTCCAGGATCGTGGCGCCCGCAAACGGTCGGGCCGACACCCGCAGCGCCTGCATCAGATCTGACGCGCTCGCCCGCCGCCCCTCCTGCGCCAAGGCCGACGCGAGGCAGGCGGCGAGTCCGGCGGCGTACGGCGACGCCATGCTGGTGCCAACCTTGATTTCGTCGCCGGTGGCCCAGCGAGGCACGACCGAAAACGCGACGCCGGGCGTGACGACGTCGGGTTTCACGAGCTCCCCGCCACGGGAGCTGAACCAGCCGAGGACGTCACGCGGCGCAGGCACCCCGGGCTGGGGGGGGCGGGCGAACACGCCGGGGAACGTCGCGCCGACCGAGAGCGCCAGATCGGCGGAGCCGGGGAAGCCCATCGTCGAGAGGCCGGGGCCGTCGTTTCCGGCGCTGATCGCCATCAGCACATCGGGGTGGGATGACAGGAAGGCATCCACGAGCGAATCGATCACCGCTCGTCCTTCGTGTTCGTTGCCCACGCCAAAGCTCAGGTTCACCACGAGCGGGAGATTGCGCTGCGCGGCGAAGCGCGCGGCGTAGTCCATCGCTTTCCACATGCTGGCGTGGACGCTCACGCCGCCGCGCGCGTTGTTCGCGATCTTGAGGCCGATGATCTGGGCCCCGGGGGCCACGCCGTCGAACCCGGCGACGTTGAAGAGATCGTGTCCCGCCGCGATGCCCGCGACGTGCGTCCCGTGCGCCGAGGTGTCGAAGAAGAGATCGAGGATCGGCGCGCCCGCGCTGCCGGCCGGCTCCACGAAGTTGGCGACGATCGTGAGGGGCGCCCGCCCCAGCGCGATCGTTTGGCGGCCCTGGCGGTAGTCGTGCAGCGGCATCTCGTCCTCGAACGACCCGTCGAGGTTGGTATCGAGAAACGCCACCCACCCATCGGTCGCCTTGACGACGACGACGGGAAAGACGTCGGTGTTCTCGCCGTTGCCGTTCACGTCGCCCGCGGGGAGCGGACCGAGCGGCAGCTCGCGGAAGACCCCGGCGTACCAGGTGGTGGCAGCCGTCAAGCGGCCGATGCGCGCCGCGCCGGCCAGCAGCTTGCCGCCGACGCGCACCCGGCCATCGGGCTCGGGCACGACGGGGCTCAAATCGATCCGGCCCTCGCCGGAAAAGTCGCGCAGGTCGAGGATCTTGGGCGCACCGGTGCTCGTCCCGATCAATCCGGCGACGCTGGGGTCGATGCCGGTGTCGAGAATCGCGATGAGGACGCCCCGGCCGTCATACGTGGGATGCGCGTTGCGAAACACGTCGACACCGCTGCTCTTGAGCGGCATCAGCCCCATCATGTACGCGACTGCCGGCTCCAAGGCCGGGTCCGTCGTGGGCGGAGGAGGGAATGTCGGCGCGGTTGTGGCCGTGGCCGGCTTCGGTATCGGCGCCGTCGGCCCACCTTTGGTGGCCGCGCACGCAGCACCGATGGCGATGATCGGGAGAGAGAACAGCAGCGACCGCATTATGGATGGCTCGGCAACGTGAAGGCTCTTTCGGCGGAGACCTCGAGTAGGAACGCGAGGGTATCGCGCGTCTCCTCGGCGGTCAGGATGGCGTCGACGAAGCCGCGCGCGCCGGCAAACTTGGCGTCGAGCTGGTGCTCGTAGTCCTCGCGCATCGCGTCGACGGCCGCGGCATTGTCGGGCTTCGCGGCATCGGCGCCGTACACCGCTTGGATCGCGGACTCACCTTCCATGACGCCCATCCGGCCGGTCGGCCACGACACGATGAAGTCGGGATCGAAACCCTGCCCCGCCATGGCGTAGTAGCCCGCGCCCGACGCGTGGTTCACCGTCAACACCAGCTTCGGGACGGTGGCCGTGGCCATCATCTCCACGAACCGGGCCCCGGCTCGAATGATACCGGAATGCTCCGCCTCGGTGCCGACCATGAACCCGGACACATCCTGAATGAAGAGCAGCGGAATCCGCTCACGGTCGGCGTTCTCGATGAAATACGCCACCTTCTCCGCGCTCTCGGTATAGACGATCCCGCCGATCTTCGGGGGTTTGGGGCCCTTGATCACGCCGCGCGAATTCGCGATGAGCGCCACCTGGCGGCCGGCGATCGCGGCGTGGCCGCAAATCATCTCGGGGGCCACGTCGGGCTGGAACTCGTCGAGGCGCCCCGCGTCGAGCAGGCACTCGAGCACCGCGCGCACGTCGTAGCTCATGCGATGATCGGCGGGGATCAGGTCGTACAGCTCCTTCGCGTTGCGCTTGGGAGCCGAGTGCGTGCGCCGTGCCGAAGCCCCGTGCGGCAGGCGCCCCACGTACTCGCGGATGCGCCCCAGGCACTCCTTGTCGTCCTTGGCGCGGTAGTGGGCGACCGCGCTGACCGACGTATGCGTCGTGGCGCCGCCCAGCGACTCGGCGTCGACCACCTGGCCGGTCGCGCCCTTGACGAGGTTCGGGCCGCCCAGACCCATGAACGACGTCCCTTCGACCATGAAGATCACGTCGGAGAGCGCCGGGAGATACGCGCCGCCGGCGATGCACGGCCCCATCACCGCGGCGATCTGCGGGACCTTGAGGTACCGCCGCATGATCGAGTTGTAGTAGAAGATGCGCGCAGCGCCGTATTGGCCTGGGAAGACCCCGCCCTGGTACGGGAGGTTGACGCCCGCGGAGTCCACGAGATAGATGATCGGGATGCGCTGGCGCATCGCGATCTCTTGCGCGCGCAGGATCTTCTTGATCGTCTCGGGCCACCACGACCCCGCTTTGACCGTGGCATCGTTGGCCACAACGACGACGGGGCGCCCGCCGATCCGCCCCACGCCCGTGACGACTCCAGCCGCCGGCGCCTGCCCCTCGTACTGATCCCAGGCGACGAGCAGGCCGATCTCGAGCCAGGGGCCGCCTTCGTCGAGGAGCGCCGTGACGCGCTCGCGCGCGGTGAGCTTCCCCTGGTCGTGCTGGCGGCGGACCTTGTCGGGCCCGCCGCCTTGCTCGAGGCGCGCGCGCAGCGCGCGGTACTCGTCGCTGAGCGTTTTGAGGCGGCTCACGACCTACGCCGCCACATGCTCCGCCGCCCACTCCTGGATGTACTTGATGAGATCGGAGGTCGGGGTGCCGGGGCCGAACAACTTCCCGGCGCCCTGCTGCTCGAGCGCCGTCATGTCCTCCGGGGGGATGATGCCCCCACCGGTGAGCAGCACGTCCTGACGGCCCGCGGCGTCCAGGAGCTTCCGTACGCGCGGGAACAACGTCATGTGAGCGCCCGACAGGATCGACAGACCGACGACGTCCACGTCTTCCTGAATGGCGGCCTGGGCGATCATCTCCGGGGTTTGGTGCAGCCCCGTATAGATCACTTCCATCCCGGCGTCGCGCAGCGCGGCCGCCACGACCTTGGCGCCGCGGTCGTGCCCGTCGAGCCCCGGCTTCGCGACGAGGATCCGGATCGGGCGCCGCTGCTTGGCCATCACGCGCGGAACCGCAGCAGCGCCGCCAGGCCGTTCACGACCCGGCGCGCCTTGTCGTCGTAGAGGACGTCCACCTGGGCGCGCTGGCGCAGCGCCTCTTCGACGGCGTCGTCGATGCGCGGGTCGTCGTTCTGGCCGTCGGCGAGGAGGGTCCGTAACTGGCCGCGCGCCAACGCCTTGAGGGTCGCGTCGATGCCGTTGACGGCCCAGCCTGTCCCCACGCCGTCCTTCGCGGCATCGGCGTGGGCGCGCTCCCAGGCGCGCTCCCGCTCCTCGCGCAACGCCAGCGTCGCCTCGCGCACCTCCGCGGCGGTCGCCTGCTTGGGGTTGAGCTTCACGACGCCAAGCACGAGATCGTGCAGGTACGTGTGGAGGTGCGGGACGACCGCTCCCGCGTCGACGCCGACGCCGGCCACGACGAGGCCCGTGAGCGGCCGCTGACTGTGAATCTGGAAGATGCGGTCGGCCACGTGCGCGTACAGGCGCTGCTTTTCGGCGCGGATCCGCATGTGGTAGTGGTGCTCGCCGGCGGACTCCGACGCGCCCGCGTGAAACCGGCCGCCGCGCGAGGCGTCGATGCCGGCGAGCGACGTCAGCTCTACGCAGTCGAACGCCGTCACCTCGAAGAAGCGCGCGGCGGTCCGATCGCACACCGCCACGAGGATAGTCCCAAACTCCTCTTCGAGGGCGACCAGCTCGCGCACGAGCGGTACGCGTTCGACGCCCAGCCGGGAGCGGTGCACGTGTGGCAACGCTAAGGCGTCGAACAGACGCAGCCCCTGCGAGGCGAAGATGGCGATCCCGCGCGTCGACGGCAGGCGCCCAGGCTCCTCGAAGTACGCCAGGACCTGCCCCAGATCGGCGGCGATCGCCTCGCGGTCGGAGCGCTCGAGGGGGCGCCGCGCCAGTGCGGTGACCGTCTCACGCACCCGGTTTTTCATCTTGATGAGGTACTTGCCGCGCGTCTTGTCGCGGGGCTCGAGCTTCAGGTAGCAGGACACCACCCAATGGGGACCGGGCGCGAGCGCGGCCAAGGCCGCGACGCTGGCGTGCAGGTCCCGCTCGATGGGCATCACGGCCGTTCTGCTCACGGTTAGAAGAACACCGGCTCGCGGTAGGCACCCCAGACGCGCTCCAGGGCGTGGCGGATTTCGAACAGCGTCGCGTACGCCCGGGCGCAATCGAGCATCGGACCGATCACGTTCCCATCCGCCTCGGCGGCTTGGCGCAGCGCTTCGAGCCGCCGCTCCACCAGCGCATTGTCACGCTCCGCCCGGAGCCGTGCCATGCGGCGCTTCTGTCCGTCTTCGGCGTCGTTCGACACCTTGAGGATCTCCACCGGGTGATCCTCATCGGATACGAACTCGTTGACGCCCACGACGATCTTCTCCCCCGCTTCCGCCTGTCGCTGGAAGGCCGCGGCCGACTGCGCGATCTGCCGCTGGAACCAGCCGGCTTCGATCCCGCGTACCACGCCGCCCACAGAAGCGATTTCGGAGAACAGCGCCTCTGCCTCGCGCTCCAGTTGATCGGTCAGCGCCTCGACGTAGTACGATCCACCCAACGGATCGATGACTTCCGCCACGCCGGTCTCGTGCGCCAAGATCTGCTGCGTCCGGAGCGCCACCTGCACCGCCTGCTCCGTGGGCAGGGCGAGCGTCTCGTCGAGCGAGTTGGTATGCAGGGACTGTGTACCGCCGAGCACCGCCGCGAGGGCCTGGTACGCGACGCGGACGATGTTGTTGTGCGGCTGCTGCGCCGTCAGCGTCACGCCCGCGGTCTGGGAATGGAACCGCATCATCCACGACCGCGCTTCCTTCGCGCCGTAGCGCTCCCGCATGTGCCGCGCCCAAATGCGGCGCGCCGCGCGCAGCTTGGCGATCTCCTCGAAGAAGTCGTTGTGGATGTCCCAGAAGAACGACAGCCGCGACGCGAAGGTGTCGACGTCGAGGCCTCTGGCGACGCCGCGCTCCACATAGGTGAATCCGTTCGCGAGCGTGAACGCCAGCTCTTGCGCGGCCGTCGCGCCCGCTTCGCGGATGTGGTAGCCCGAGATCGAGATCGTGTTCCAGAGCGGCGTGTGCGTGGCGCACCAGTCGAACATGTCCACGATGACCTTGAGCGCCGGCTCGACGGGATAGACCCAGGCGTGCTGGGCCATGTACTCCTTGAGGATGTCGTTCTGCACGGTGCCGCGCAGCTTCGCGATCGGCACGCCCTGCTTTTCCGCCGCCGCGACGTAGAAGCAGAATAGGATCGCCGCCGGGCCGTTGATCGTCATCGACGTCGAGACCTGGTCCAAGGGGATGCCCCGGAACAGGTCTTCCATGTCGGCGAGCGACGCGATCGCGACGCCGCACTTCCCCACCTCGCCCTCGGCGCGGGGATGGTCGGAGTCGTACCCCATCAGCGTGGGAAAATCGAACGCGACCGAGAGGCCCGTCTGCCCATGCTCGAGCAGGAACTTGTAACGCCGGTTCGTGTCCTCGGCGCTGCCGAAGCCGGCAAACTGGCGCATCGTCCAAAGCTTGCCGCGGTACATCGTGGGGTGGATACCGCGCGTGAACGGGTACGCGCCTGGCGTGCCGAGCTGCTGCTCGACATCGAACCCCGCGAGGTCCGCCGGCGTGTAGATCGGTTTCTTTTCGAGGCTCATTGCGACGTTTCTCCTGCCCGCCCGGCCGCCGCCCGCACCTGGTCCAGGATCTCCTCCGCGACGTCGTAGGGGCTGCGCGTGCCGCCCGTGACCTCGCCCATGCGTTGCGCGAGCAATTCCTCGGCCCGCGTCTCGTCCCACACCCACTGACGCACGGCGCGATTCACCACCGCCCGCGTCCGCGCCGCGAGGCGCCGCCCCCGCCGCTCGACAAGCTTGCCGCTTGCCGCGAGGTAGGCATGATGCTTGTCGAGCGCCGCCACGAGCTCGGCGACGCCCTCGCCCTTTGACGCGACGGTGGTGAGAACAGGAGCCTCCCAGTCCGACGCGTCCACCCGTTGCCGCCCTTTACCGCCTTTTGCCGCCCGTGGTGCGGGGTTGTGGTGCGGGGTAATGTGCGCAAACGCGTTCCCCCGCCGGATCCCGAGCATCACCTCGACCTCTTGCTTCAACTTGTCCGCGCCCGGGCGATCGCTCTTGTTGATCACGTACACCTCGGCAATCTCCATCACACCCGCTTTCAGGGTCTGAATGCCGTCTCCCGATTCCGGAACGAGGACCAAGACGGTGGTCTCCGCGGTGGCGGCGACGTCGAGCTCGGTCTGTCCGACCCCAACCGTTTCGATGAGGATGCGGTCGAACCCGAACGCCTCGAGCACGTCTGCGACCTCTTCGGTCGTGGTCGCGAGGCCGCCCTGCGCGCCGCGCGTGGCCATCGACCGGATGAAGACCCCCGGATCGAGGCTCACGGACTCCATGCGGATGCGGTCGCCGAGCAGCGCCCCGCCCGTAAAGGGGCTGGTGGGGTCCACCGCGACGACCGCCACTTTCAGATCCCGCTCGCGGTACTGCTGGATCAACCGCTCGGTCAGGGTACTCTTTCCGGCGCCCGGCGGCCCGGTGATGCCGATCCGGTGCGTGGCGCCATGGCCCACGCGGCTGTGCAACTGCGACAGCACGCGCTCGAACCCGTCGCGCTGGTTCTCGACCAGGCTGATGGCGCGTGCCAGCGCGGCGGTGTCGCCGCTCTCGAGCCCGGTCAGGATGTCGTCGGTGCGCATGCCTGCCGTAAGATAGCGGGCGCCGGGCGTCACAGCACGGTGCCGCGAAGAATCAGGCTGGCGGCGGTGAAGTAGATGACGAGGCCCGTCACGTCCACGAGCGTGGCCACGAAGGGGGCGGACGCACTCGCGGGGTCGAAGCCCAACCGGCGCAGGATGAACGGCAGGAGCGATCCGGCAAACGTGCCGAACGTCACCACGCCGATGAGACTGCAGAAGACGGTGAGCGCGACAAGGACGTAGTGTGGACCGTACAGCGGGCTCACCACCTGCCAGACGACGATCCGCAAGAATCCGATCGTTCCCAAGACCGTGCCGAGGACGACCCCGGCGGCGAGCTCCCGGCGGATGACCCGCCACCAGTCCCGCAACCGCACCTCGCCCAGCGCCATGGCGCGAATGACCAGCGTCGATGCCTGAGACCCGGAGTTACCGCCGCTCGAGATGATGAGCGGCACGAACAGGGCCAGGACGACGGCGCGGGCGATCTCCTCCTCGAAGAACGCCATCGCGGTCGCCGTGAGCATCTCGCCGAGGAAGAGTGCGGACAGCCAGCCGGCGCGCTTGCGGACCATGCGGTGAAACGCGGTCCTGAGATACGGCGCGTCGAGGGCCGCCGAGCCGCCCAGCTTCTGGATGTCCTCCGTGGCTTCCTCTTCGACAACGGCCACGACGTCGTCCGCGGTCACGACACCCTTCATCCGGCCCTCGCGGTCCACGACGGGCGCCGCCGCGAGGCCGTGCTCGGCGAACAGGTGCGCCACGTCCTCCTGATCGGCTTCCTCGGGAATCGTGATCACGTCGGTGGTCATCAGGTCGGCGACGCTCGTGGCCGGTTCGCCCGCGACGAGGTCGGTGAGCGACACCTGCCCCACCAGCTTGCCCTCGGCGTCCAGGATGTAGGCGTAGGTGGGCGTATCGCGGCCGGTGCGCTGTTGTGCCTGCCGCCGGAAGTAGCTGAGCGCCTCAGCGACCGTCATCTCCGGCCGCACGCGAATGTACCGGGGGTTCATCAGGCCCCCGGCCTCGTCCTCGGCATACGCGAGGAGCGCGGCGACCTCCGCCCGCGAGGGCTCGTCGAGCTGGGCCAACACGCCACCCCGTTGGTCCGCCGGGGCAGCCTGGATCACGTCGGCGACGTCGTCCGGCGCCAGCGCTCGAATCCAAGACCGGCGCTCTCCCGCTGGCAGCGCCACGATCACATCGGCTTGATCGCTCGCGCTCAGATCGAAGAAAAACTCGTGCCCCAGGTCGGGAGGGAGCTGTTTGAGACGCCTGGCCCGCTCGGCGGCGCTGAGACGCGGCCACGCTTCCGCCACGTCGAGGTACGTGAGCTCTTTCTTCTTAGCCAGGCGAGCCTCGTTCTTCAGGGGGCGCGGCAGGCCCGTCGAGCGACAGCGAGCGCACGGGCCCCGGCCGCACGGCGACACGCTCGACCCGGGTCGCGCTCGCGGCGAGTACGTCGAACTCGAGCCCCCGGTACACGAATCGTCCTCCGGCGCGCGGAATGCGCCCGAGCACATGAATCAGCAATCCGGCCACGGTCTGCACGCCGCCCGCGTCCATGGTGACGCCGAACTGCTCCTCCAACGCGCTGAGGGGCGTGCTTCCCTCGAACTCCACGATCCGCGCCGCCGGGGCGGCATCCGCGGGTCCCTCGAAGACTTCGCCGACCAGGTCCTTCAGCAGGTCCTCGAAGGTCACCAGTCCGGCGGTGCCCCCGAACTCGTCGAGCACAACGGCGAGATGGCTGCCGCCCCGCTGCATTTCCAGCATCAGGTCGGCGGCGCGCATCGCTCCCGGCACCGTGAGCGCCGGCCGCACCGGCACCGGATCCTCCGGCTGGAGTTTGAGCAGGTCGAGCGTGTGCGCCACCCCGATCACCTCATCGAGCGAGCCGCGATACACCGGGTAACGGCTGTAGCCCGACTGCTGGAAGACATGTGCCGCCTCCGCCGCCAGCATGCCCTCGGGGATCGCTACGATGGCGGTCCGCGGCGTCATCAGCTCCCCGACGGGCCGGTCGGCAAACGCCAGCACGCCGGACACGACTGCCATCTCGTCGGTCGCGGCGAGGGCGTCGGTGTCGACGTTCGAGAGCAGGGCGGCGAGCGTCGTGCGCGTGGACGGATCGCGGCGCGGAATAAATGGGGAGAGCACCGTTCCCGCCCGGTCCATCCAGGGTACGGCGCGACCCACGAGCGGCTCGGCCCAACGACGCCCCACCACCCGCGGCACTAGATACGCCGCGCTGATAAACAGTGGGACCCCGGCAGTGAGCGTAAAGACACCGAGGAATGTCGGCGTCGTGGCGGCGAGCAGCGCCGGCACGGCCGCCGCGGCGAGCAGCACACCCAGCGTCGTGAGCGTGTTCGCGGTCGCCAGCACCCGGCCGGGGTTCTGCAGCAGGCCGGAGGCGCCGCCCGAGCCGCGCAGCTTGTAGGCGACCCAGCGCGTCAGCTCGATCTGGCTTACGGCCGCCGCCGCCACGCCGACCGCAGCGGACAGCCCGGCGAGCAGCAGGCCTAACACCAGCACGACGAGCGGGCCGATCATTGTTTCTCGAACGAGACCTGCGTGACGCGGCGCCGGTCCACCCGCTCCACGACGACCCGGTAGCTGTCGAACGTCAGCTCGTCGCCGGTCCGGGGCACGCGGCCGAGGGCAGAATAGATCAGGCCGCCGACGGTCGAGACCTCCGGGTGCGTGAATGCGGCGCCCAGGGCCTCCGACAGCTCGTCGAGACTGACCCGGCCGTCCACCCAGAAGCGCGCGCCGTCCCGCCGAATCGACGGGGCGCTCTCGGCGTCGTGCTCGTCGCGGATCTCCCCGACGATCTCTTCGAGGATATCCTCGCGCGTGATCAACCCCGACGTGCCCCCGAACTCGTCCACGACGATCGCGATGTGGGCGGGCGCTCCCTGAAAGTCGCGCAGCTGGCTGTCGAGCGTCTTGGTCTCCGGCACGAACGCGGCCGGGCGCACCAGATCCTGCCAGCGGGCACCCCGCTCGCTGAGCGCCATCGCGAACGGTACGAGGTCCTTGGCGAACAGCACACCGGCGATGTTGTCGGGCGTGCCGTCGAACACGGGGAGCCGCGCGTGCTCGCTCTGGCGGAAGGCGTCGAGAGCCTCGTCGGTCGACGCGGCGAGATCCACGCCGGCCATGTCGAGGCGCGGCGTCATCACTTCGTCCACCGTCGTATCGGCGAGCGTGAACACGCCGAGCAGCATGTCGCGTTGGGCGGCGCCCAGGTCGGGCTGGAGCGGCCGGGGCGTCGCGACGAGCGCGTGCAGGCCCTTATCCACCCACCCCAAGAGCCAGAGCAGCGGGCCAAACGGCGCCAGGGTGCGGCGGGCGAGCGGGAGCGCGGCATCGGACAGCTCGGGAGCGAGCCGGGCGACGCTGCGCGGCAAGGCGTCGCCGAGCACGAAGAGCAGCAGCACGCTGACCGCGAGGGCGACGATCCCGTTGCTCCAAGGCTGCACCCACCACTGCACGGCGTTCGCCGTCGCCACCGCGCCGAGCACGAGCAGCCCCAGGCGGGCGACGTGCAGCGCGCGGTGCAACGGCACGCGACTTCCGGCAGAGACGGGGGGGGCGTCGCCCAGGGTGTGCAACGCCTCGCCCACGGCCGCTTCCTCGGCGAGGGCGAGGAGGGCAGCCCACACGGCGCCCAGCAAGGCCATGACGAGGCCGGCGACCCGCAGCGCGATTTCGGTGGGCATCAGGCGCGGCGCAGCAGGCGCCGCACGTAGCGTTCCTGGCGGCGCCACATGGCGGAGCGGGTACGCCCGGGCCCGTTGGGGTGATCGTAGCCGAGCACGTGCAGCGTGCCGTGGACGGCGAGGCGCACCAGCTCCTCATCGCCCGCGACCGACGGGCAGATGTAGACGTCGCCGAGCACTGAACCGTCGGGTTGGGGCATCGCGTACGCGATGACGTCGGTGACGCCGCGCCGTCCCGTGGCGCGGCGATTCAGACGGCGCATGGCCGTGGCGTCGAGCAGCGTGAGATCCACGCGCAGGCGCCGCGCGCCTTCCCACGCCGCCACCCGCCGCGCGACGCGCCCAAGGCGCTCAGCGGACCGGCTGCGAATGCCAATCCGCGCCGATGCCGCCACTGGACTCCGGATAGTCGATGCGGTTGTGGTACATGCCGCTGAGCACCCGCACGAACTCGGTCTTGACCTGCTCGATCTGCTGCAGGGTCATCGGCGCCTCGGAGAGCTGCCCGGCGTTCAACTTGCTGCGCACGATGTGATCGATCGCCTCGGTGATCTTTTGCTGCGTCAGGTCCTCGAGCACGCGCAGCGCCGCCTCGACCGAGTCTGCGATCATGGCAATCGCCGTCTCCATCGACCGTGGCTTCGGCCCCGGATAGACGAAGTCATCGTGGTTCAGGGTCTGACCGCCGTCGCTCTTTCTCGCCTTGTCGAGGAAGTACGTGATCTCGGTCGTGCCATGATGCTCCGGCACGAACGCCGCGACCACGTCCGGGAGACCCGCTTCGTCCGCCAGGGCGAGGCCGTCGGTCACGTGCGCCCTGATGATCTGGGCCGATTGCAGCGGCTTGAGCCGGTCGTGCGGGTTCACGCCGTGCGTCTGGTTCTCCACGAAGTACTGCGGGTTCTTCACTTTCCCCACGTCGTGGTAGTAGCACCCGACACGGCCCAGCAATCCGTTGGCGCCGACCCGATTGCACGCCGCCTCGACGAGGTTTGCCATCGCCACGCTGTGGGCGTAGGTCCCGGGCGCCTCGAGCGACAGCCGGCGCAGCAGCGGGCGGCTCGGGTCGGAGAGCTCCAGCAGCGTCAGGTCGGTGGTGATGTGCGTGACCGACTCCGCGAGCGGCAGCAGGAAGAACGTCAGGCCCGCGGAGATCAGCGCGTTCATCGCGCCCCACACGCCGCGCAGGCCGATCTCCTGCACCGGCCAGCCGCTCGCGAGGCCCAGCGCCAGCGCGCCGACGAGATATCCGACTGCGATGACCAGCACCGGGATGTAGAAGTTGCTGCGGCGCCGCAGCGTGCGGACCGAGAGGGCGGCCGTCACGCCGCCGACGGTGCACAGGAACAGCGCGGGCATGTCGTGGAACACCGGCTGCAGGCCGATCACGACCGAGAGGATCATCGCGGCAATCATGGAGACGCGCCCGTTGAACAACACCGTCATCATCATCGCCATGAACGGCAGGAAGATGATTTCGGGGTGCTCCGGGTAGAAGCGCGCCACCGCCGCCGCCTGTAGCAGCACCAGCGCAAACAGGCCGCCGATCAATGCGACTTGGCGGTGCTCGCGGTAGGTCTCGCGCCGGTAAAACACGAGCAGCACCCAGAAGATCGACAGGATGAGCATGTCGCGCACCAGCGGGCCGAGCACGCCGCGCACCGACCGCGTCGTGGCGGCGCCGCGGCGCAACAACTCCTGGTGCAAGGCCAGGAGCCGTTCGTGCGCTTCGTTGGTCACGACCTCATGCGGTCCGACGATGCGGTCTCCGGCGCGGACGATGTACTTGCTGGGATCGACGCTGCCGCGCAGCTCGTTGCGGCGCCGCTCGGTCTCGAGGCGGTTCTGCACGAGGGTGGGCCGGAAGAACTGGCGCACTAGTTTCAAGTAGAGCACGTCGCCCACGCTCGACCCCGCGTCGGGGTGGAGGGCTCGGGCGCGATTCAGGTACTGGGCGAACGTCAATATCTGATCGCGCAGGATCGACGATTCGTTGCTGCCGCGGCGCACGATGATCTCACGCGACTGTTCCACCGAGAGCACGCCCGGTCCGGTCACCCCCAGCCCCAGCGTCCGGTCGAACAGCTCGTTCAGCGCTTGGTGGAGGGCGCGGCGCTTCCCGCCTTTGGTCAGATAGGCGGCTTCCGGCAGGGTGACGGCGACCCCGAAGTCGCGGCCGGCGCGGATGATCGACTGGGGGCCCTGCTCCGCCGCTGCTTCCACCGCGTCGAAGAACGCGCCCATCGCGGTGGCGCTGGAATCGAAGGCGCGCTGCCGGAACTCATAGATCGGCTTCGCCGACGCGGCCAGCTCCTCCGCCTCGCGCTGCAGCTCGTCCTCCGACTTGTTCACCACGAAGTTGAAGGGCGCGATGATCTCTTTGGCGGTACGGGCCCCAGGCTCGAGCAGTGGCGCCACGTCGGCGGCGCTCGAGGGGAAGGCGAGGTTGGCGACCACGGCGAGCGCGAACACCCACGCCCACCGCGCGCCGTGATAGCGCACTTGCTCCTTCGTGGGGAGCTCCATCAACCCTGCGCGTCCTCGGCGTAGGCCCGAATGATGTCGCGCACCAGCCGGTGGCGCACCACGTCCGAGTCCTCGAGATAATGGAACCCGATCCCCTCGATTCCCGGGAGGATCCGCTCGACCTGCAGCAATCCGGAATCCTCGCGGTTCGGCAGGTCGATCTGGGTCTTGTCGCCGGTGATCACCGCGCGGGAGTTCACGCCCAGCCGCGTCAGGAACATCTTCATCTGCATCCCCGTCGCATTCTGCGCCTCGTCGAGAATCACGAAGGCGTCCGATAGGGTGCGCCCGCGCATGTAGGCGAGCGGCGCGATCTCGATCATGCGCGTTTCGAGCGCCTTCTGCACCCGGTCGCGGGGCATCATGTCCTCGAGCGCATCGTACAGCGGGCGCAGGTAGGGATCGACCTTCTCTTGCAGATCGCCGGGCAGGAAGCCGAGGTTTTCGCCCGCCTCGACTGCCGGACGTGCCAGGATGATCCGGCGCACGCGCTTGCGCGACAGGGCGTCCACGGCAGCCGCCACGGCCAGATAGGTCTTGCCCGTTCCCGCTGGCCCGATCCCGATGACGATGTCGTGTTGGGCGATCGCCTGGAGGTACGTGCGCTGTCCCGCCGTCTTGGGCTGAATGACGCGGCGCAGCCCCGGCAGGATGATCTTGACGTCATCGGCACTCGGTTTGCCGAGTGCGCCGTGCGCTTCGTCCGCCAGCACGCGCTCCACGTCGTGCACGTCCAGCGTGTCGCCCCCACCCATGCGCGCCAGGTCTACGAGCGCCTGCACGACCGGCGTGGCGCGCTCCACGGCCTCCGCCGACCCCGCCAACGACAGGCTGTCGCCTCGCAGCGAGACGCGCACACCGAGTCGCTTCGACAGCTCGAGCAGATTGGCGTCGTTTACACCGGCGAGCGCCAGCGGGTCCACGCCTTCGGCGGAGAGGCGATGAATGACGTCGCCGCTCACGGAACCACGCGGATGTGGAGAGTTGCCAGATCAGCCTCCCGGGCCGGGGCCGGTGCGCCCTCGAACAAGGCGCGCGCCGTGGTCGTCTTGGGGAACGCGATCACGTCACGCAGGCTCGCGGCGCCGGCGAGCAGCATCGTGGTACGGTCGAACCCAATGGCGAACCCTCCGTGCGGCGGTGCGCCGGCGGCCAGCGCCCCGAGCAGGAAACCAAATCGCGCCTCGATCTCCGCCGGCGAGAGGCCGAGATGGGCAAAGATCTTGCGCTGCACCGCGGGATCGGTGATGCGGATGGACCCGGAGCCCAGCTCATGTCCATTGTAGACGGCGTCGTAGTGCAACGCGCGGCAGGCGAAGGGCTCGCGGTCGAGCCGCGCCACGTCGTCCGGATGGGGCGAGGTGAACGGATGATGCGCGAACACGGGTTGCCCCGTCTCGGCGTCGGGCTCGAACAGGGGGAAGTCCACCACCCAGCAGAACGCGTGCGCGGCCTTGGGCCGCGGCGCGAGGCGCCGGATCACGTCCTGCCGCACCTTGTCGAGCGCCGCGGACGTGACGCGATCGGGGCCCACCGTCATCAAGGCCAGGTCGCCGTCGCGCACGCCCAGCGCGCCGAGCGCGTCTACGGTGAAGTGCTTGCCCACCGAGCCCGACACTTGCTCACCCTGACGCTTGACCCACGCGAGCCCCGTCGCGCCGACCGCCTTCGCGGTCTCGGCCAGCTGATCCACGTCCTTGCGCGACAGCGCGCCGCCACCCGGCACCGCGATGCCCCGCACGCGGGCGCCGTCCTTCAGGGCTCCCTGAAAGAACGGCACGCCGAGCGGCTGGACTTGTGCAGTCCAGTCGGCGATGGGGAAGTCGTAACGCAAATCGGGCTTGTCGGTCCCGTAGCGTTCCATCGCGTCGCGCCACTGGAGCCGCGGAAACGGCCGGGGAATCGCATGTCCCGCTTCGTCCCACAGGGCGACGAGCACCGTCTCGACGAAGCCGAGGACGTCCTCCTGCCCGACGAACGCCGCCTCGATGTCGATCTGGGAAAACTCGGGCTGGCGGTCGAACCGCAGGTCCTCGTCCCGGAAGCAGCGGGCGATCTGGAAGTAGCGGTCGAAGCCCGCCACCATCAGGAGCTGCTTGTAGATCTGCGGTGACTGTGGCAGCGCGTAGAACTCGCCGGGGTGCACGCGCGACGGCACGAGGTAGTCGCGCGCCCCCTCCGGCGTCGGCTTCGTGAGGACCGGCGTCTCGATCTCGAGGAAGTCCAGCTCGGAGAGCGCGCGCCGCGCCCGCTGCAGCAGCCGGTGGCGCAACATCAGGTTCGCCTGGAGCTCGGGGCGCCGGAGATCCAAGTGGCGGTACTTGAGCCGCAGCTCCTCGGCGGCGAGCTCCTCGGTCTTGCCGCGGGCGACCGGGATCGCGGGTGTCTCGGCGGGTCCTACCACTTGCACGGCGGTGGCATGCACTTCGACGTCGCCCGTGGCCAGCTCGGCGTTCTTCATCGCGGCGGGGCGCGCCACGACCTCGCCTTCGACCACCACGACCGTCTCGCTCCCGACCGCCTGCGCGGTGGTCAGCACCGCTGCCGGAGCCCAGCCGGGGCCGACGGCCACCTGCACGATGCCGTCACGGTCGCGCAGATCGAGGAACACGATCCCGCCCAAGTCGCGGCGCCGGTGCACCCAGCCCCCGAGCCGCACCCGCTGCCCGACGTGCTCAGCCCGCAGCGCCCCGCAGCGGTGGGTGCGCCAGGTGGTCTGCATCTGCAACGCGTTTATGCTCCCTCCGCCTCGCACAGCGAGCGGTAAAACTCGTCCGGCGTCCGCGCCCCGAGGAGCCGGGCGCGTACCGGCTCGCGCCGCACCAGCCGCGAGATCCGGCTCAACGCTTTCACGTGGGTCCCGGCTTGTGACTCGGGGCCCGCCAAGAGAAAGAACAGACGCACCGGCTCTCCATCGACAGTTTCATACGGCACCGGGACCGGTGTCGAGCCCGCTACCACCACGAGGTGCGAGAGCGCGGGGGTCTTGCCGTGCGGCACGGCCACCCCATAACCGATGCCGGTCGGGAACTGTCGCTCCCGCTCGAGGATCGCCTGCAGCACCTCGTCCCCCACCCCCACCCCTGCCCCAGTCGCCCCGTTGCCGCTCAGCGCCAGCGCGACGAGTTCCCGGAGCACCCCCTCCTTATTCTGCGCCTGGAGGGGCACCCTGATCCGATTCGGCGTCAGGAGGTCTGAAAGCCGCAATGGAATGTGTCCAAGTGCCGTAACCGGTTGAAGA
>Ga0307299_10000088_pt1 | contig 29080 bp, 26 predicted proteins | sample ER_DNA_159_FD_194466 | JGI IMG/M metagenome (GOLD analysis project Ga0307299, IMG submission 194466) | Bulk soil microbial communities from the East River watershed near Crested Butte, Colorado, United States - ER_DNA_159 | ecosystem: Environmental > Terrestrial > Soil > Floodplain | place... | reverse complement strand
ATGGCGGTGATCACAGCGTTGATGGTCGCGACCGGTAGCAGCACCTTCCAGCCGAACCGCATCAGCTGGTCGTAGCGAAGCCGCGGCACGGAGGCCCGGATCCAGATGAACACGGAGACGAACGCGAAGACCTTGAGCAGGAACCAGAGCGGCCCGAGCGGCGCGTACGGCCCGTGCCAGCCGCCGAAGAACAGCGTCACGGCGAGACCGGAGAGTGTGATCATGTTGATGTACTCCGCTGTCTGGAAGAGGCCCCAGCGCATGCCGCCGTATTCGGTGTGGTAGCCGGCGACGAGCTCGGTGTCGGCCTCCGGGAGGTCGAACGGCGGGCGGCTCGTCTCGGCGATCATCGCGAACACGAACACGAGCAGACCCGCGAGCTGCGGGACGACGAACCAGATCGTCGCGCCCTGCTTGTTGACGATGTCGACGAGGTTGAGCGACTGGCCCATCAGGACGACGCCGAGCACCGACAGCGCGAGCGACACTTCGTAGGAAACGAGTTGTGCGCAGGTTCGCATCGCTCCGAGGAGCGAGTACTTCGAGTGTGAGGCCCAGCCGCCGATGATCGCGCCGTAGACGCCGATGGAGCCGAGCGCGAAGATGAGGATCAGGGCGATCGAGACGTTCGCGATCTCGCCGTTGACGTGGTAATGCCAGATCTGCCAGCCCGCCCCGAACGGGATCACCGCGAACGCGGCCAGTGCGGTGAACATCGAAATAATCGGCGCAGCGATGTAAAGCGGGTGCTGCGCCGCGACAGGGAAGAAGCTCTCCTTGCGCACGAGCTTGATCAGGTCGGCGAACGGCTGCAGCAGCCCGTACGGTCCCGCCCTGTTCGGCCCGTAGCGGTTCTGCATGCGACCGAGCAGCTTGCGCTCGAGCCAGGTCGTGTACGCGAACGCGACCATGATCAGGTTCACGATCACTGCGGCCTTGATCAGCGAGACCCACCAGGGCTCGGTCATTTCGAGACCTCCACCAGCGGCTGCAGCTCTCCTGCGTAGTTCTCCGGCACGCGGACGATGCCGGGTCGCAGCTCTTTGGTGAGGCGCGCGCGGAGCCGGACGGACATCCCGTTCGAGCGCACGGTGACCTCGTCGCCGTTCCGGATCCCGAGGGTTCGGGCGTCTTCCTCCGAGAGCTCGGCTTCGGGCCGCGGCCGCTGGAAGTCGAGCTCGGGGACGCGCTCGACCGCGGGGCCGGAGAAAAGCGGGCGATAGCGGACGAGCCTCAGGCCGCCGCTCGAAGTCATCACAGAGTCGGTGGGTGCGTCGATCGGAGCGTTCGCCTCGGCTGCGGGCGGCAGCGGGGCCCGCTCGCCGATCTCGCCGTACGGGATGCCGCCGAACGCAATCGCCGAGACCTCCTCGAAGACCAGTGAGGGATAGGGAGAGATGTCGACGCCGAAGCGCTCGGCGAGCTTCGAGATCCACGCCAGCTCGTCCGGAGCGGGCGGGATCACCGTTCGGCGCAGGCGCTGCACCCGTCCCTCGAGGTTGACGTACGTGCCGTCGCGTTCGAGGTAGCTCGTCCCGGGAAGGACGAGGTCGGCCCAGCCCGCCGCGAGCCCATGGAACATCGAGACGACGAGTACTCGCTCGGCCTTCTCGGCGAGCGCGCGCACGACCGGGTTCGCCGCGGCCTCGTCACCGGAGACGATCAACAGGCCGACGGGATCCGGATTGGATGGCTCGGCGTCGGCCGCGCACGCCCACGCGTCGCAGACGCCGCGCCCGTTTGCGGTCTCGGGGATGTAGAAGGCGCCGCTCGCTCCGAGCCGTTGCGCGTGTGCCGCGACGGTGGCGCCGCCGTGACCACCCGGGCCGCACCAGACGAGGATCGCGTTCTTCGCGCCGCGCACGGCCTCTGCGTCGAGCTCGTAGAGCACACGTGCGCCGCGTCGCCGCGCTTCCCTGATCCAGAGGTCGACGATCGGAGCCCGCTCGAGGATCGGCGCATCGCCCAGCACGGCGACGACGTCGGCGTCGCGGATCGACGACAGCGGCATGCGGAACGGATCGAGCGCATCCGACGCCTCTTCCGCGAACACCGCCGTGTGCGAGCCGAGGCCCAGGCGCAGGAGCTTGGCGAGCGCATAGGCCTGCTCGACCGTCTCCGAGCCGGAAAGAGCGGTGACGATCCGCCCGTTCGCCTCGCGGAGCAGACGCTCGGCCTCGTCGAGCGCACGCTCCCACGAGACCTCCTCGAACCCGCGACGGCGCACTCGCAGCAGCGGGTCCCGCAGTCGGTCCTCGGCGTGCAAATGGCTGTACGCGAACCGTCCCTTGTCGCAGAGCCAGCCGTTGTCGACCTCGGCGTGGTTTCGGGAGAGGATCCGCTTGACCTTGCCTTCGCGGGTGGTCGCGCTGACGTTGCAGCCGACCGGGCAGAGGCCACAGACGGTCGGCACGTCCTGAATCTCCCAGGGGCGTGCCTCGAAGCGGTATTTGGTCGAGGTCAGCGCGCCCACGGGGCAGAGCTCGATGACGTTCCCGCTGAAGGGCGCACGGTAGGGCTCGTCCCCGAACGTCGCGATCATCGAGCCTGCGCCGCGGTCGACCGCGACGAGCTGTCCGTCCTCGGCCACGCCTTCGCTGAATCGCGTGCAGCGGTAGCAGAGGATGCAGCGCTCGCGGTCGAGCGCGATCAGCGGCGACACCGGGATCGGCTTCTCGAACGTGCGCTTCGGGAAGGTCATGCGCGTGTTCCCGGGCCCGTAGCGGAATGTCAGGTCCTGGAGCGGGCACTCGCCGCCCTTGTCGCAGACCGGGCAGTCGAGCGGATGGTTGACGAGGATGAACTCGAGGGTGGCGTTCTGTGCGTCAGCCGCGACCCGCGAGGTCAGAGCGGTGCGCACGACCATTCCCTCCTGTGCCGTGAGCGTGCAGGCCGCCTGAGGCTTGGGCGGGCCGGGCTCGACCTGGCAGAGGCACATGCGGCAAGCGCCGACGGGTGCCCCCAGCCGTGGCTCGTAACAGAAGACGGGGATCTCGATCCCGGCCGCGAGAGCAGCCTCGACGAGCCCGGTCCCCTTCGGCACCTCAACCGAGACCCCGTCGATCGTGAGCCGAACCAGTTCGGGTGCGCTCATGCGTGACGTCCCGGTGACACCGACGGCACGATGTCCGACACCAGGCCGTGGGAGGAGTTGGCATGGACGTTCAAGCTGGCACCGTTGCCATGGTTCCGTGGGTTCGCAGTCTCGGGGGCACGCACACGTGACGTCCCGGTGACACCGACGGCACCATGTCCGACACCAGGCCGTGGGAGGAGTGGGCCTGGACGTTCAAGCCGGCACCGCACTATGCGTATGGACGGCGACCGGGGCGAGCACGTCGTGCAACGGAGACGAAGCGCCGAATGGACAGCCGCCCTGGTCGAGATGCGCCACGAACTCGGCCCGGAACTTCTCGACATAGCTGGCAACGGCGATCGCCGCCGTCTCGCCGAGCGGGCACAGACACTTGCCGTTGATCCGGTCGCAGACGTCGAGGAGGAGGTCGAGCTCGGACTGCAGCGCCTCGCCCGACTCGAGCCGGCGCAGGATCTGCGTCATCCAGCGCGTGCCTTCCCGGCACGGCGTGCACTTACCGCAGGACTCGTGCTCGTAGAACTCCGAGATGCGGATGCCGAGCTGCACCATGCAGCAGCGGTCGTCGAGCGCGACGACACCGGCCGACCCCATCGCCGTGTTCAGCTTGAGAAGAGAGTTGAAGTCGTAGCCGACGTCGATCTCGTCGCCCTTCAGGATCACTGTCGACGAGCCGCCGGGAATGACTGCTTTGAGCTGGCGCCCGTCCGGAATGCCGCCGCCGAGGCCGTAGATCAACTCGCGCATGCTGGTGCCGTTTTCGATCTCGTAGTTCCCGGGCTTCTCGACATGTCCTGAGATCGAGACCACTCGAGTCCCGCGCGAATCCGGCACGCCGAGCTTGGCGTACTCGGCGCCGCCCATCTCGATGATCGGCGGGAGAGTGGCCATCGTCTCGACGTTGTTCACGACGGTGGGCGAGGCGTCGAGCCCCTGCACCGCCGGAAACGGAGGCTTCGTGCGCGGCTGGCCGCGCTTTCCTTCGAGCGACTCCAGAAGCGCGGTCTCTTCGCCGCAGATGTAGGCGCCCGCGCCTCGGTGCAGCACGATCGTGACGTCGCCGCGCAGTTCTGGGCGCCCCTGCAGCTCTTCGAGGGCGGAACGCAGTACTTCGTACGGCCCGGTGTACTCGCCGCGGATGTAGACGAACACGCTCTTCGACTCGACCGCATGAGCGGCGATGAGGCAGCCCTCGATGAACCGGTGGGGAACCCGCGCCATGATCTCGTTGTCCTTGAAGCTGCCGGGCTCCGACTCGTCCGCGTTGACGACGAGGTAGTGCGGATTCGGGTTCTGATCCGGCTTCGGGACGAAGGACCACTTCCGTCCGGTCGGGAAGAAGGCGCCGCCGCGGCCTCGGAGCTCGGATGCAATGACTTCGTCGATCACCGCGTTCGGTGACATCGCGCGAGCCTTCTGCAGCGAGCCGTAACCGCCGATCGCCTCGTACTCGGCGAGCTTCGTGAGGTCTCGCTCGTCGGTGCCGGCGAGGACGATCATGCGCTCACCCGCCATTGCGCAGCTCCTGGACGATCGCGGGCACGTCGTCGGGCTTCACATGCGTGCGGTAGTGATGGTCGATCGAGACGACGGTCGCCCAGCCGCAGCCGCCGAGACACTCGATCGGCCGTAGCGTGACTTCCCCGTCTGCGGAGGTTTCGCCGGCGCGGATGCCGAGCTCCTCCTCGAAGCGCTCAAGAACCTGTTGGGCTCCGACCAGGGCGCACGACACGTTCGTGCAGACCTCGACCATGTGTCGCCCGACGGGATCGAGGTGCAACATGTCGTAGAAGGAGGCGACCGCCTCACAGAATGCGGGGGTGGTGCCGAGCGCGTCCGCGCATTCGCGCAGTGCCTCGGCGGACAGGTGTCCGTGGCGCTCCTGCGCGAGACGCAACGCCGGCAAAGTCGCGGAGCGCCAGTTCGGGTACTGCGTCTTGATCTCCTGGACCTCGTCGTAGTAGGTGCTCATCGGTCGACCTCGCCCATGACGGTGTCGAGCGAGCCGACGATGGCGATCATGTCCGCGATCAGCGCGTTGCTCATCGCGGTCGCCGTCGCCTCGAGCGCAACGAAGGAGGGCGCGCGGAACTTGACCCGCCACGGCTTCGGTCCGCCGTCGGAGACGACGTAGCAGCCAAGCTCGCCGCGCGGTGATTCGACTGCGACGTAGACCTCGCCTTCGGGGACGCGGAAGCCCTCGGTGACGATCTTGAAGTGGTGGATCAGCGACTCCATCGAGGTGTGGAGCTCCTCACGCGGCGGGAGCACGACCTTGCGGTCGTCGGCGATCCATGGGCCGCCGGGCATGCGGCGAAGCGCCTGCTCGACGATCCTGACTGACTCGCGCATCTCCTCCATCCGCACGCGGTAGCGCGCGTACACGTCGCCTTCCCGGTAAACCGGGACCCGGAAGTCGACCTGGTCGTAGGCCAGATACGGCTCGGCACGCCGGAGATCCCAGTCCACGCCGGACCCGCGCAGGACGGGGCCGGACTGCCCGAGGGCGATCGCGTCGTCCGCGGAGAGGAGGCCGAGCCCCTGCGTGCGCTCCAGCCAGATCTCATTCCGGTTGACGAGCGCCTCGTACTCGTCGACTGCCTTCGGCATCACCTCGACGAACTTCGCGCACTCGTCCCAGAAACCGGGCGGAACGTCCTCCGCGAGACCCCCGACCTGGAAGTAGCGGGTGTGCATCCTGTAGCCGGCGACGAGCTCGAAGAGGTCGAGGATGCGGTCGCGCTCGCGGAAGCAGTACCAGAACATCGAGATCGCCCCCAGCTCCAGAGCGGCGGTTCCGAGCCACACGAGATGCGAGTGGATCCGGTTCAGCTCTGCGAGCAGCATGCGCATCCAGGTCGCGCGCGCGGGGACCTCGAGCCCGAGTATCTTCTCGACTGCGAGCACGAAGACCAGCTCGTTGTTCTGAAAGGCGAGGTAGTCGATGCGCGGGGCGTAGGTGATCGCCTTCCACCAACTCTTCTGCTCCATGTTCTTCTCGAACCCGGTGTGCAGATAGCCGACCACCGCAGCGAGGCCGAGCACCTCTTCGCCGTGCAGGTCGACGACGAGCCTGAGCACGCCGTGCGTCGACGGATGGTTCGGCCCGAAGTTGACCCGGAGGACGTCCTCGGACGACCGCAGGTCGGGCGGAACCTGCAGGACCGTCGGGATCGGCGACGGGATGCGCGTGCCCTCGTAGATGTGAGGCCGTTCGGGAGCGATCGCCAACTTACTCTTCTCCGGAGAAGCGGACCGGTTCGCCGCCGATCGGGTAGTCCTTGCGCAGGGGATGCCCTTCCCAATCGTCGTCCATGAGGATGCGGCTGAGATTGGGATGGCCGTCGAAGGCGATCCCGAACATGTCCCACGTCTCACGTTCGAACCAATCCGCCGTCGGCCAGACGCTGACGACGCTCGGTACGGACTGGCCGTCGCCGACCCAGACCTGCAGCCGTACACGCGGCGCTCCCTCGCGCAGCGCGAGCAGGTGGTAGCTGATCGAGAACCGTTGCGGCTTCCCGCCCGGGAGGCGTTGATAGCCCTGCGTCGACGGCTCGTTCAAATCTCGTCCCGCCGGTGTCCCGATGTAGCCCGAGACGCCGGCCTTGCCCCAGCCCAGGTAATCCGCCGCGGCCAGGTCGGAGAGAAAGTTGAAGCCGAGCTCGTCACGCAGATGCAGCGCGGCATCCACCACGCGCGGCGCGTCGACGACGAGCGTCGTCTCGCCGTGCTGCTCGCGCGTCTCGATCAGTCCGGGGACGCGGTTGAAGTTCAGGACGCGACTCCACGGATCTCATAGGCAGGCGGGATGCCGGCCATGACCTTCTCGTGCAGCCGGACGATTCCCTCCATCAGGGCCTCCGGCCGCGGCGGGCAGCCGGGGACGTGCACATCGACCGGGACGATCTTGTCGACGCCCTGCAACGTCGTGTAGTTGTTGAACATGCCGCCCGAGCTGGCGCATGCGCCCATGGCGATCACCCACTTCGGCTCGAGCATCTGGTCGTAGACCTGACGCAGAGGTGCCGCCATCTTGTGCACCACACGACCGGAGACGATCAGGAGGTCGGCCTGGCGCGGCGACGAGCGAAACGCCTCCATCCCGAAGCGCGCGATGTCATAGCGCGACGAGACGATCGACATCATCTCGATGGCGCAGCAGGCAAGCCCGAAGGTGTCGGGCCACATCGACTTGGTCTGCGCCCAGGCGACCGCCTTCTCGAGCGTCGTCAGGCCGACTGCGTGCTCGATCGAGTCGACTTCCTGCTCGAACACGGCCGGCCCCTTGGTCGGCCAGAGCAGCCGTTCGCTCTGCAGCCCGTAGTCGCGGAGCTTCTTTCCGTCTTCTATTGCCAATCGAGCGCACCCTTCCGCCACACGTAGACGTACGCGATTACGAGGATCGCGATGAAGAAGAGGAACTCGAGGAATCCGAACCACGCGAGCTGGTGCAGGATCACCGCGAGCGGATACAGGAACACGATCTCGATGTCGAAGACGATGAAGAGCATCGCCGTGAGGTAGAAGCTGACGGTGAAGCGCTGAACCCTGGGTGCTCCGGTCGAGACGCCCGACTCGAACGGCAGCTCGCGCCAGCGCGTTCGCTTGTGGGGGCGGGTCGCGAATACGAAGGAGAACCACATCATGGATGCCGGAATCGCAAGCGCGAAGATCGCGTAGATCAGGAACGGCAGCCAGTTGTCGAGCACGGTCCCTCCCTTGGAGCGCCGGGGAACCTAACAGGTTCACACTAGCCGCACGAATTCAGCCAGAAACCGCTCAACCGTGCCTGAGACGAGTGTTACAAACTAGGGTTTCGGCGAGGGCCCTGAGGGGCGGACCGATTGCTACGATCAGAGCACGATGGAACTCCAGGAGCGAGTCATCCCGCTGATGACGGTCACCGAGTCGGCGGCCGCCAAGATCAAGCAGCTGATGGCTGAGGAAGAAGACGTCAACGTCCTCCGCGTCGCTATTCAGGGCGGCGGCTGCTCGGGGTTCCAGTACGGGCTCGGCTTCGACCGCGGCGCCGCCGAAGGCGACCTCGAGTTCGAGATGCACGGGGTCCAGGTCGTCGTGGATCCGTTCAGCGCCCCGTACCTCAAGGGCGCCGAGGTCGACTACGTCGATTCGATCCAGGCGGCCGGCTTCGCGATCAACAACCCGAACGCAAGCTCGTCCTGCGGCTGTGGTCACTCCTTCCAGGTGGAAGAGGGTGAAGCCGACGCCAACGTCGGCGGCTGCGGTTCCGGTTGCTCCGCCTGACCTTCTAGCATCGATCTCGTGAGCGGACCGCTCCGCGTTGCTGTCGTCGGATCTGGCCCGGCCGGGTTCTACGCTGCGGGCGCGCTTCTCGACGCGGAGACTCCGATCGAGGTCGACATGCTGGAACGCCTGCCGACGCCCTGGGGGCTCGTCCGGCTCGGAGTCGCCCCCGATCATCCGAAGCTGAAGACGGTCTCGCGAGCCTTCGAACGGATCGCGCTAAAGCCCGGCTTCCGGTTCTTCGGCAACGTCGAAGTCGGCCGTGATCTCACGCACGCCGATCTGACCCGCCTCTACGACGCGGTCGTCTACGCCTTCGGTGCGCAGAGCGATCGCCGGCTGGACATCCCCGGCGAAGATCTGGCCGGCTCCTGGTCGGCCACCGAGTTCGTCGCCTGGTACAACGGCCACCCGGACTTCCAGGAGCTGCAGTTCGACCTGAACGTCGAGCGCGCGGTCGTGATCGGCAACGGCAACGTCGCCCTCGACGTCGCGCGGATGCTGGCGCTGACACCGGCAGAGCTCGAGCCAACGGACACGACCGACCCCGCGATCGACGCGATCGGCAGCTCGACGGTCCGAGACATCGTCGTCGTCGGCCGCCGCGGCCCGGCCCAGGCGTCGTGGACGACCCAGGAGCTGAAGGAGCTCGGGGAGCTCGCCGGAGCGGACGTCGCCGTCGATCCCGCCGAGCTGGAGCTGGACGCGGTGAGCGAGGCTTCGCTCGAGCACGACACCAACGCGCGCCGGAACATGGAGGTCCTGCGCGACTTCGCCGCGCGCGAGCCCACGGGCAAGCCCATGACCGTCCGGCTTCGCTTCCTCGTGTCGCCGGTCGCGCTCCACGGCGACGAGAAGGTTCAATCGATGGAGCTCGTACGGAATCGGCTCGAGGAGCGGGATGGACGTCTGGTCGCCGTTCCCACCGACGAGCGCGAGACGATCGAGTGCGGTCTCGTCTTTCGGAGCGTCGGCTACCGCGGCGTCGGCCTGCCGGAGCTTCCCTTCGACGAGCGCCGCGGCACGATTCGAAACGAGCGCGGCCGCGTGGTCGGCGACGACGGAGCACCGGTCGGCCGCACGTATTGCGCCGGCTGGATCAAGCGCGGCCCGACGGGAATCATCGGCACGAACAAGAAGGACGCGACCGAGACGGTCGCCCAGCTCCTCGAGGACCTTCACGAGGGAACGTTGGCCCATCGCGACGAGGTCACCGCCGCCGCGGTGGAGGATCTGCTGTCGGAACGAGGCGCCAGGGCGGTCCTGTACCACGGGTGGACCTCGATCGACGAGCTCGAGCGGGCAGCCGGGGAGAAGCTTGGCCGTCCCCGGGTGAAGCTCCGCACCTGGGACGAGCTGCTCGAGGCGGCAGAGCGGGTGGCAGCCGAGACCGCCTAGGGCAGACACGTCACGTGCCTGGCACCCGACTGGTCCCGAAGCGGCACGTGCCAGGGACAGTCCCTCCCCCGGTCGGGGGACGCCGATCTCCCCCGGCCGACGAAGATGGGGGCATGGAGTCACTCGTAGTCGAGTGCCTCCGCTGCGGTAGTCACAGAAAGCTGTCCCCGAATCCGCTGCGGCAGGCCAACCCCGATTGCTCGCGCTGCGGGTACGTCGGCTGGGCTCCCGTGAACGCACTCACCGAGGACGAGCGTCGCGCGATGCGCGCCCGCCCACTCGAACGACGCCGGCTCAGGCTTGCCTAGACAGGGCTTCCAGCAGCAGTTCCGGCTCGAGCGCGTGCACGGTGTTGCCGACTCGGCCGGTCATGGTCTCCGAAGCGAGCATGGCGTTGAGGATGGCTTCTTCGGTCGACTCGATCACCGCGTCGTAGAACGGCGTGATCTCGGCGTCGGAGAGCATGCGAATCGGAAGCTCGCCCACTCCGTCGAGCCCGCTGTTGCCGGTCGCGAACGCGAAGAAGATGTCCCCGCTCGAATGAGCGGCCGTTCCACCCATCCGGCCGACACCTAAGCCTGCGCGCTGCGCGAGCCGGTCGCACTGGTGCGGCAGAAGGGGCGCGTCCGTCGCGACGATCCCGATGATCGAGCCCGATTCGTCGCCGTCCCGCGGTAGCGGAATCCGGTCGCCGATCAGCCGGCCGACGGGAACGCCGTCCACGCGGAAGCGCTCACGCCTGCCGTAGTTCGCCTGGACGAGGACGCCGACGACGTAGTCCCCGACCTTGCGCGACGCCGTGCCGATCCCACCCTTGAACTCGTGGCAGATCATCCCGGTGCCGCCGCCGACGCTTCCCTCTTCGACCGCTCCACCGTCGGCCGCTTCGAGTGCAGCATGTGCGTGGTCGGCGGTCACGTGCTGGCCGCGGATGTCGTTGAGGAAGCCGTCGAAGGTCTCTCCCACCACCGGGAGTGACCAAGCATCCTCATCGGCGGATGCTGCGGCGATCGCATCCCGCACGACGCCCACGCTGAACGTGTTGGTGATTCCGATCGGCGTCGTCAGCAGGCCGGACTCCCGCACCCATTCGAGCCCCGTCAGCTCGCCGTTCCCGTTCAGGCGGTGGCACCCCGCGAAGAGCGGCGTCTCGGGCGGGACGACCATCGTCACGCCCGTGCGCACAGAGTCGCCTTCGATCAGCGTCGTGTGGCCGACACGTACGCCGGCGACGTCCGTGATCGCATTGGCCGCACCCGGTGCGCCTTCCCCGATGACGACTCCCAGCTCCCTGGCCCGCACGGCCACACCCTACGCCTCCGTCGCTTAAGGTTCCGCGGACCCCGAACGTGGGGTTCGGGGCAAAAAGGGGAGGTAGGCATGCATCTGCGATTCAGAGTGCTGCTGCTCGCGCTCGCCGCCGCCGCCGTGTTCGTTGCGCTCGGCACCGCGGCGTCAGGCTCCAGCACCGGATCTGCGGCGAACTACATCGTGCTCTACAAGAGCCAGGCGGTTCCAAAGGATGCGGCGACGACGATCTCCAGCGCGGGGGGAACGCTCGTCTACAGCTACGAGCAGATCGGCGTGGTGATCGCCCGATCGGACAACGCAACGTTCCGCGACAACCTGCTGAAGGACAATCGAGTCGACAATGCGTCGGCGACGGCCCAGTTCGCCACCCAGTTGCCGAACGAGCAGACTGGTTCGGAGGGGCCTCCGCCCGGTGACCTTTCGAATGCACCGGCGAGCGATGCCGACTCGCTCTCGCCGCTGCAATGGGACATGCGGCAGATCAAGACGCCGCAGGCTCATGCGGTGACGGGCGGCAGCCCGTCCGTGCTCGTCGGCGACATCGACACGGGGATCGACTTCAACCACCCGGACCTCAAGCAGAACATCGACGTTGTGAACAGCGCGAACTGTGTGAGCGGTGCGCCCGTTCCGGGCACGGCGGCGCAGGACGACAACGGCCACGGCACGCACACCGCCGGCACGATCGCCGCGGCCAGCAACGGGTTCGGGATCGTCGGGGTCGCTCCGAACGTCAAGATCGCAGCGATCAAGGCGGGCAATGCCGACGGGTTCTTCTTCCCGGAGGCCGTGATCTGCTCCTTCTACTGGGCGGCGACGCACCAGGTCGACGTCACGAACAACAGCTACTTCGCCGATCCGTTCCTCTTCAACTGCCGGAACGATCCAGTGCAGCACGCGATCTGGAAGGCGGAACAGCGGGCAATCATGTTCGCGCAGCGAAACGGCGTCACAGTCGTGGCTGCCGAGGGGAACGAAGCCGAGGACCTCGCGCATCCTTCAGTCGATGCGACGAGCCCGGACACAAATCCGAATCCGCCGCCACGCTCGGTCACGAACGCCTGCGTGGTGATTCCGGTCGAAGTGGCCGGCGTGATCGGCGTCAGTGCGACCGGTAACGATCGTCAGACCGATAGCAACGGGAATCCGACCGGCTACCTCAAGTCGTTCTACTCGAACGTTGGCGTCGGCGTCACCCAGGTCACGGCGCCGGGCGGTGACTCGGTCTTCGGCCGGACGCCCGAGGCGGTGAACGGCAGGGTGCTCTCGACCTATCCGCCGAACAGCCCCTGCACGCGCCGCGTGACGGAGTCCAGCAGTGACCCGAGCGAGCCGACGGTCGCCTACTGCTACCTGCAGGGGACGTCGATGGCGGCACCGCACGTAGCGGGAGTCGCCGCGCTGATCGTCAGCATGTTCGGCCACATGAGCCCAGGGCGGGTGAAGGCCTACCTCGGTCAGACGGCTGACCCACAACCGTGTCCGGGGACGCTCCCGCCGACGTACGAGTCGTCCCTCGGCGTCGGGACGCAGAGCGGGACGTTCGCGGCGTGCCAGGGCGGTAGCGGGAACAACTCGTGGTACGGGAGCGGCCAGGTGGACGCGCTCAACGCTGTCACCCACACTCCGGGAAACTAGACCAGGACGAGGCGAGGGGCCGGTTTCGCGCCGGCCCCTCGCTAGACTCGAACGGTGTCCGAGACCGACACGCAGCGGGAGCTCTGGGGCGATGAGACCAGGAAGGCGGTCGTGAACTTCCCCGTCTCGGGCGAGCCGATTCCGCCCGCGGTGGCGTGCTGGCTCGGCCGCATCAAAGCGGCTGCGGCGCGGGTCAACGCGGAGCTCGGTCTGCTGGACGAGGACAAGGCGCAACGGATCGCCGAGGCCGGCGACCGAGTCGCTTCAGGCGAGCTGGACGATCAGTTCCCGATCGACGTCTTCCAGACCGGCTCGGGGACCTCGTCGAACATGAACGCCAACGAGGTCATGGCAGCGCTGGCGGGTGAGGACGTGCACGCGAACGACGACGTGAACATGGGCCAGTCTTCGAACGACGTCTTCCCATCCGCGGTTCATCTCGCTGCGCTGGACGAGATCACGAACGACCTGCTGCCTGCGTTGCAGCGTCTTGCCGAGTCGCTGCAGGGAAAGGCCGCCGAGTTCGACGACGTCGTCAAGTCCGGGCGAACGCACCTGATGGACGCGGTGCCGGTCACGCTCGGTCAGGAATTCGGGGGCTACGCGGCGCAGGTGCGCCAGGGCTACGACCGCGTCGGCTCGACGCTCGAGCGGCTCGGACAGATTCCACTCGGCGGCACCGCAGTCGGAACCGGCCTGAACACACACCCCGAGTTCGCCGAGCGTGTCCGTCGCCGTCTGTCGCAGGAGACGGGCCTGCACATCTCGGCGCCGGCCGACCCGTTCGAGGCGCAGGCTGCACGCGATTCGATCGTGGAGACCTCCGGCGCGCTCAAGACCCTCGCGGTCTCGCTGACGAAGATCGCGAACGACCTGCGCTTGATGGGCTCCGGCCCGCGCGCCGGCCTCGCGGAGATCCGTCTGCCCGAGCTCCAGAAGGGAAGCTCGATCATGCCGGGCAAGGTCAACCCCGTCATTCCCGAGGTCGTGACGCAGGTCGCTGCACAGGTGATCGGCAACGACGCCGCCATCACCGCCGGCGGCATGCAAGGTCACTTCGAGCTCAACGTCTTCGTCCCGATGCTGGCGCGGAACCTGCTCGACTCCGTGAAGCTGCTCACCGCCGCCTCGAGGCTGCTCGCCGAGAAGTGCGTCGACGGGATCGAGGCGAACCGGGAGCAGTGCGAGCACTATGCGGAGCTGACGTTGTCGGCGGCGACCGCTCTGAACCCCTACATCGGCTACGACGCGGCCGGCGAGATCGTGAAAGAAGCTGCGGCCTCGGGCCGCTCGCTGCGCGATGTAGCGCGAGACAAAGGTGTTGCGCAGGACGTGCTCGACAAAGCGCTCGACTATCGCGCGATGGCGAAGCCGAACGAAGACGGATAGCGCTGCAGCTGGTCTGACCGCTGGCTCGCATGGCCTAACATATATAGGAACGTATCTGTAGCTAGACCCCGAGTCTGCGCTCCTTCGAAACAAAGAAATCTCGTGCGCACAGCGGGTTCCGGCTTGACAAACCGGTATCGAGGGGCACATATACCCCTGTCACGAGGCGACGCGCCAGGGGCGCGGTCGCCTTATCCACTGCAAGGGGGAGAGATGCGACTGAGAGGAACGACGAAGCTCTCGTTCGGGGTGCTCCTGCTGCTCGCCGTTTGCGCGTTGACGGCGTCCGCGGGAACCGCAACGGGGGCAACTGCAGCTGCGGGGAGACTGATTCCGAAGGCCGGAACCGGTTCACCGCAGACCGGCGCCTTTACGCCGTCCGGCTCGGGTGACGTCACGGACGAGGAGTTCGCCGGCGAGGGGGACGACGAGGCCGGCCCCGACGCCTACGGCGGCAACATCGTCGACCGGAGCTTGTCGGCCGGCGGCACCGCGGTCGGGGTGCCGACGACGACCGGTAAGAAGGCGAAGTCGGACCCGCAGTTCAACTTCGGCTTTGAGGGCCTGAACTTCTACCAGCAGCGCTATGCGCGCGGAGGGAACCAGTTCTCCGTCGAGCCGCCGGACCAGGGCATGTGCGCCGGCAACGGCTACGTCGTCGAGGCCGTCAACGACGTGATGAACGTCTACAACACCGCGGGAGCGTCGGTGCTTCCGGACAACACGGCCACGAACATCGTCAGCGGTTTCCCGCGGAACGTGAACCATGCCGTCGACCTCAACTCGTTTTACGGCTACGCACCCGCGATCAACCGGTCGACGGGGATTCGCGGTCAGTTCGTCACGGATCCGTCGTGTCTGTACGACGCGGCGACCCAGCGGTTCTTCGTCACCGTGCTGACGCTCGAGGTCGTACCGACCTCGGGGGCGTTCACAACGGTGAATCATCTCGATACCGCCGTCAGCCAGACGTCGGATCCGACCGGCCTCTGGAATATCTACCGCGTTGACGTCACGGGCGACGGAACGAACACCGGCGGCACGAACCCGGGCCCGTACCTCGGCGACTATCCGCACATCGGGGCCGACGCCAACGGCTTCTACATCACGACGAACGCCTATCCGTGGTGCTGCAACGGCTTCTCCGGTGCTCAGATCTACGCCTTCTCGAAGACGCAGATGGCCGCGGGCGCCGCGAGCGTGACGATGCAGCACATCGACACGTCCGGAATGGTCAACGCTCCGAGCGACGCGGGCCCGACGCAGCCGGGCTTCACGGTGTGGCCGGCTCAGTCCCCCGGGACAGGCTCGTTCAACACGGACAACGGCGGCACGGAGTACTTCCTCAGCTCGAATGCCGCCGACGAGGCGACGCATCCGGTGGCAGGGACCGGCGGTGCCGGCGTGTCGAACCAGATCGTGCTCTGGACTCTGACGAACACCGCGTCGCTGAACACGGCGTCGCCGTCGGCGAGCCTCAGCAACAAGCTCCTCGACGTGCACACCTACGCGGTCCCGCCGAAGCAGAAGCAGCCGGGCTCGGGTACCGCTCCTGGTGAGGGTGTTCCGCAGGGGCACTGCATCAACGACACGACGACGCCGACGATTGCCGGCGTCGGCTGCTGGCGGCTCCTGTTCGCCGGCGAACCGGCACACAACGAGGTCATCTCGCGGCCTGACTCGAATGACACTCGGATGCAGCAGGTCATGTACGCGAACGGAAAGGTCTGGGGCGCCCTCGACACGGCGATCAACCCGGACGGCGGCCCGCAGCGGGCGGGCATCGCGTGGTACATCGTGAAGCCGGACGCGGGCAAGGTCGCGTTGGACGGCTATCTCGGTGCGACCGGGCAGGACTTCACCTACCCGGCGGTCGGCGTCACGCCGAGCGGTCGCGGGATCATCGCGTTCACCGCCACGGGTGACGCTATGAACCCGAGCGCTGCGTACGCGTCGATCGACGCGAACGCAGGCATCGGTGCCTGGAACGTCGTTCCGGGCGGCGGAGGAGCCGTGCAGGACGACGGCTTCACGAGCTACAAGTCGCAGGTCGGCAACCCGCCGCGCACCCGCTGGGGTGACTACGGCGCGGCTGCCGTGGTCGGGAACTCGATCTGGATCGCCAGCGAGTACATCGCCCAGCAGTGCAGTTACTTCGCCTGGGGCGGCCCGTTCTTCACGGGTGGCACAGGCGACAACCTGCTCGGCACCTGTGGCGGCGCCTCGCATGGACCGGGTGCACGTGCGGCACTCGGCAACTGGTCGACACGGATCAGTAAGTTCACGCCGTAGTCGACTGCTGTATGGCAACAATTGGAGGGCCGGCCGCAAGGCCGGCCCTCTTTTTTGCATCTACCATGTATGGAGATGAGAAGGTGGGGCCTTGGCGTAGTCGTGGCGCTCTTCCTGGTGAGCGGCGCGCAGGCGACTCCGGTTTCCAGCGGCCTGCACGGCATCGTCACGCGAGGCCCGATCGTGCCCGTCTGCGTCGCGGAGCAGCCCTGCAGCGCCCCGGCCAAGAACGTCACGCTGCTCTTTTCCCGAGACGGCCGTGTCGTCGCGCGGAGCAAGACCGATCTGGCCGGTCGCTACCACCTTCGGTTGCGCCCCGGGATCTACGGCGTGGCCCTCACGACCACGCCGCGGATCGGCCGTGGCCTCGAACCGGATCACGCGCGAGTCCGCCTCGGCCGGTATCTGCGCCTGGATTTCTCGATCGACACGGGCATTCGGTAGCGCCTGCAGACCGGCTGAACCTGAAGTAGGATCCTCTATTAAGAGGGCCGGATCTGGGATCCGGCAGACCCAGGTCAACGTCCAGAGGGGAGAAAACGTTGCGCAAGCTTCTGACTGCGCTCGCAGCCGCTGTGGCTGCGGTCGCAATTCTCGTCACACCCGCCGGGGCCGTACAAGGTGCTAGTCCGGACGGCAACGGGCATCCGAACGTCGGGCTGTCCGTCTTTCTCTACCACGGCATTCCGCTGTGGCGCTGTTCCGGCACGATGGTCGCCGCGACGGTCTATCTGACGGCCGGCCATTGCACGGGCATCGATCCGGGTCTGGGGATCGCTCCCGACCGCGCCGAGGTGTGGTTCGACTCGGGCCCGATTCCGCTGGGCTCGTACGCCTTTGACGGCAATCCGTGCAAGGCCACGGACACGGGCTATCCATGCAAGGGCGAGTTCACCGGCACACCTGTGCCGCACCCGGGCTGGAACGGATCGCTGACGATCCCCAACACGCATGACATGGGAGTGGTTCAGCTGACGCAGGCTCCGAACAAGGGACTGTCGAAGATCGCCCCGCTCGGTTATCTCGACGGCCTTGCGACCCAGCGTGGGCAGCAGAACGTCAACTTCACCGTCGTCGGGTACGGCGTGCAGTTCGAGCGCCCGAATCTCGAGATCGCCATCAAGCAGCGGTTCGTCGGCACGAACCAGCTCCAGAATCTTCGGAGCCATATCGCCGGCGGCTACAACCTGATGATGACCGACTCGAACGGCGGCGGAACAGGCGGCGGCGGAACCTGCTTCGGCGATTCCGGCGGCCCGATCTTCCACACCGATGCCGCAGGCAACGTGTGGGACGTCGCGGTGATCTCATTCGGGACGAAGTACTGCAACGGCACGTCGGGTGCGTTCCGGCTCGACAACACGCAGGCTCGGACGTTCCTGCACGACCAGGGCGTACCGCTGAACTAGCGAAGCGCCGCGTATCTGAACGAAAGGCCGCCGCAAGGCGGCCTTCGTTCATCTAGCTCAGTAGGCGACGGCGCCGCGGCCGGTTGCGGCCGCATGCCGCTGCTCGTCCGCCCGATATGACGAGCGCACGAGGGGGCCGGAGAACACCGAGCCGAAACCGAGCGCCTCGCCCTGCTCGCGGAACCAGCGGAACTCGTCGGGGTGGACCCACCGGTCGATCTGCGCGTGCTTCGAGCTCGGCTGGAGGTACTGCCCAATCGTGACGACGTCTACGCCGTTAGCGCGCAGGTCGCGCATCGTCTCGACGACCTCGTCATTCGTCTCGCCGAGCCCGACGATGATCCCTGACTTGGTCAGGACGGGATAGTCGGCGAGCTGCTTCGCGCGCTCCAGGAGCCAGAGTGCCTTGTCGTAGCTCGCTTTCGCACCGCGCATGCGCGCATGGAGTCGCCGAACAGTTTCGATGTTGTGGTTGAACACGTCAGGTCGGGCAGCGATCACCGTTCGAAGGGCCTCTTCCTCCACACCGAGGAAGTCCGGCGTCAGCACCTCGACGGATGCGTCCGGCAGCTTCTTCTTCAGTGCACGAATCGTCGCGGCATAGTGACCTGCGCCGCGGTCCTCGACGTCGTCGCGGTCGACCGACGTCACGACGACGTGCTTGAGCTCCATCTGGGCGGCGACGTTCGCGAGGCGCAGGGGCTCGAGCGGATCGGGCGGGGTGTCCGGCCTGCCGCTATGGACGTAGCAATAGCGGCACGCCCGGGTGCAGGTGTCCCCGAGAATCTGGAAGGTCGCAGTCCCGCGACCCCAGCACTCGCCGATGTTCGGGCAACGGGCCTCTTCGCAGATCGTGTGGAGGTTCTGGCCGTGAATGAGCTTCTTGACGTCGTAATAGCGCGAGTCCGAACTTGGAGCCCGGACCTTCATCCACTCGGGGCGGCGGGGTTTCTCAGCGACAGGTAGCGACGGTTTCACGGTCTTTGTGGTCCCACAGGCTGCAAGGCTCCTCGGCCAGAGGCTGCAGGAAGGATAGGCCGAAGGGCACTCTCTTCGGCGAGTCGTCCACCGAGCCTGGTAATTTCGCGCGCTTGCGTCAACCGGGTGCGGTAGCCCGGCACGAGATCTGGCAGGAAACCGGGCAGGGGCCACCGCAGGGCCCAGCCACGGGAACAAGAGCGCTGGGCTTCCGCTCGGGCTTTCAAGCGCCGGGCGCTGCCTGGCTTTCGAAAGGGGACGGAGTGAAGACACGTGTTGTGCGCAGGCGGAGCGATGCCCGAATGGGCGCGCTCCTGGGAGTCCTCATCGCCGTAGTGGCTGCCCTCGGCGTTGTCTCGAGCGGAGGCGCCGCGAACAACCCGAAGGCGTCACCCACGAAGGGGCAGTTCCGTGCGGTATGGACGCCGCTCGGCGTCAGCAACGCGCCGACCACCGTGGTCGTCCAACTAGCCGGTGAGCCCGTCGCGGCGCAGGATGCTGCCGCGGCTGCGCCGCTCTCGAAGGAGCAGAAGCGGCAGCGAAAAGAAGAACTGAAGGGCAAGCAGGCACCGGTGGTGTCGCAGATCCAGGCCCAGGGCGGGCAGGTGTTGGCGACCTATCAGGTGGCCTACAACGGCATCAAGGTTCACATCAAGGGGCGTGACGCCGGACGCCTCGCTTCGATCCCAGGCGTCGTCGCAGTGCGGCCCCTGCAGCTGATGAAGCCGTCCAACACGCACGGCGTGCCGCTCATCGGCGCGCCGGAAGCATGGGCGGGATCCAACGGGGTGCACGGTGAGGGCATGAAGATCGCCATCATCGATACCGGCATCGACTACACCCACGCCGACTTCGGCGGCGCCGGCACGCCTGCCGCGTACGCGACGGCGCATGCGGCGGAGACCCAGCCGGCGGATCCGCTCCAGTTTGGGCCCGCAGCACCGAAGGTCAAGGGCGGAGTCGACCTGGTCGGCGACAGCTACAACGCCGATCCACAAGATCCCAACTACCAGCCGATACCGCATCCGGACCCGAACCCGCTCGACTGCTTCGGCCACGGCTCGCATGTCGCCGGCACGGCTGCCGGCTTCGGCGTCCTCGCCGACGGCCAGACCTACACGGGCCCGTATACGTCGGACACGATCTCGAGCAAGTCATGGCTGGTCGGGCCAGGTGTTGCACCGAAGGCCGATCTCTATGCGGTACGCGTCTTCGGGTGCGCAGGCTCGACAGACGTCACCATCGATGCGATCGAATGGGCGGTCGACAACGACATGGACGTCATCAATATGTCGCTTGGTTCGCCCTTCGGCAGCGCCGACGATCCTGCTGCAGTTGCGGCGTCGAACGCGGCCAAAGACGGCGTCATCGTCGTGGCTTCATCTGGCAACGAGGGGCCGAGCCCGTACATGACAGGCTCGCCGGCTTCCGGCACAGACACGATCAGCGTCGCCGCCAACGACCCGACGCAGACCTTTCCCGCCGCTCATCTGGTGTTCAGCAACGGAACGGTGCAGGAGGCGATCAATGCCAACGACGCCGCGCTTCCCGGTGGGGCACTGCCGGTGAAGGTGCTGAAGACCTCGTCTGGCGCGATTTCCCTCGGCTGTAGCCAAAGCGAATACGCCGGTACGGCGGGCATGCTGGTGATCACGAGGCGAGGCACGTGCGCCCGTGTCGCCCGCGCGGTCTTCGGCCAGCGGGCCGGTGCGGCAGCGGTGCTCATGATCAACAACGCTCCGTCCTTCCCGCCGTTCGAAGGGAAGATCACGGAGAACCCGGACGATCACTCGAAGGAAGACGTGACGATCCCATTCCTGGGCGTCCCGAGCACAGTTGCGAACGCCATGCTCGGAGCCGACGGCACGACGGTGACGCTCAGCCCGACCACGCTCGCGAACCCCGCATATCTCGCGTTGGCGAGCTTCAGCGGCTTCGGGCCACGCACCGGAGACAGCTGGTTGAAGCCGGATGTCACAGCACCGGGTGTCAGCATCGCCTCCGTCGGAATCGGCACCGGCAACCAGCCGGCCCTTCTCTCAGGTACGTCGATGGCGGCTCCGCACACTGCGGGCACGGCCGCGCTGGTGAAGCAGGCTCATCCGACCTGGAAGAAGGTCGAGTACTGGAAGGCGGCGATCGTCAACACCGCCGTTCCGTCAAAGGTGGCGGATTATTCGACCCGCGGGGCGGGTGCCGGTCTGATTCAGGCTCCGGGTGCTGTGGCCACGCAGGTCGTCGCGCTCGGCGACAAGGGTACGGCGACGCTGAACTTCGGCTTCGCAGAGCTCGACAGGAACTTCAGCGACAAGGGCCGGATCACGCTCAGGAACTTCGGGAGCTCGACAGCAACATTCGGAGTCACCGAAACTCGCTCCCAGGGCAGCCCGCACAGCGTTGGCATGAGCACAACGACGGTCACGGTCCCACCAGGTGGCACCGCCAACGTCGACGTCCGGCTCGACGTCCCCGCCGCCAGCGCGGGCGACTCGAGCTCCTTCAACGACGTGGCGGGCGAGATCCTCTTCACACCCTCCGGAGGCTCCAACAAGGGCATTGCGCTGACCGTGCCGTACTACTTGGTACCTCAGGCGACCTCGCAGATCTCGACGTTGCTTGGATCAAAGAAGCCGAAGTCAGGGTCGACGACCGCGACGATCACCAACAAGGGTGTGATCGCTGGAGCCGCGGACTTCTACGCGTGGGGTCTCCGGGACAAGAAGGACAAGGGTGCCGCGTCTGACGACCTTCGGTCGGTCGGAGTCCAGTCCTTCCCGAACGGCGGTGTGCTGGCGTTCGCCGTCAACGTGGCGAAGCGGTGGTCGAACGCGGCAGCGAACGAGTTCGACATCTACCTAGACGTGAACAACGATGGCACGGACGACTACGACGTGGTGGGTGCCGATCTCGGTGCGCTGACGACCGGGACTTTCAACGGGATCATGGCCGTGGCGGTGTTCACGCTCGCGACCGGAGGGGCAAGCATCGAGTTCCTCGCCGACGCTCCGACCGACAGCACGACGCTCGTGCTGCCGGTACTCTTCGACCAGCTGTGCGCGGCCGGACAGCCGTGCCTCAACTCGTCGAATCCACGCTTCACGTACCACGCAGCCGCTTTCGGGCTCACGGACAACACCTCCGACACGATCGACACGACGGCGAAGTTCAATGCGTTCACGCCGGCGATCTCGACGGGGATGTTCGACGTGGTTTCGCCCGGCGGAAGCGCGACTGAGACCGTCACGATCAACGGTGCCGAGTGGCCGAACTCACCCCCGCTCGGGCTGATGGTCGTCACGCACGACAACAAGGGGAGCGACGAGGCTCAGACCATCGACGTCCAGGGTTAGCTTCGAAGCTGCTGCTGAATCGACGAGGGCCGGCTCAGCCGGCCCTCGTGGCCTACGGCTGACCGCTCGACGGCGACGGAAGTGGTACGCACAGAGCCCGTGGCAGCCTCAAGAGCGCCTTGCTTCCCTCTGTGCCGACCGCCTCGATGCGGACGCCTGCGCAGCGAGAAAACCGGGCGTTGCCGAGCGGCAGCCGGAAGTCCCCGTTGCGCGCAATCGTTTTCCGCACGACGCGCGGAAACGTCCAGGCCGTCACGGTGACGCGCTCGCCCGGGATGAAGTGAGTGCCCGCCACCACGAGCGGTTTCGTCTGGACAATGCGGAGCGTGGGCGGAGCCGAGCTGGCGGCCGCGGCGCCGGCCAGGGTTGCAGCGGCTACGAGCACCGCGAGGCTTCGCACGCTGGCAGTATGCCGCGGGCGGATCGCAGCTGCCAGCGGCTCCTCAGCGACCGGCGGCAAGGTTCTCGTGGATCGGCTGGCTCCAGAGACCGTGACCGTCCTCGGCCGGAAGTTCCTCGAAGGCCAGGCCGAACACTTCTCCGAGTGCATCAAGCGCGAACGGACGCACGTCAGCAACGGTCACTCGACGCTCGAGCTCGCGTGCGATCGTCGTGAAGGCCGCGTCCTCGAGACCACAGGCGGTGATCCATTCGGTGAACGGTGCTGGGTCGAGGTCGACGTTCAACGCGTAGCCGTGCGTCGTGACCCAGCGCGAGATGTGGACGCCGATCGACGCGATCTTGCGCGGTGGGCGTTCGAGCCAGACTCCGGTCAGGCCGTCGATGCGCGTTGCCTTGAGGCCGAGCGGGGCCAGCGTCCGGATGAGTGCCTCCTCGAGGTCGCGTACGTACTTCTTCACGTCCTTGCCGTGCCGGCGCAGGTCGAGAATCGGATAGCAGACGAGCTGACCCGGCCCGTGGAAGGTCGACTTTCCGCCGCGATTCGTCTCGACGACATCCACCTCGGTCCCCTCGGGGACGTGCAGCTCTTCCGTCTCGCTCCGGCGGCCGAGCGTGACCACGGGCGGGTGCTCGAGGAAGACGACTGCGTCGGGGATCGCGCCCTGGGAGACCGCACCGGCGAGCGAGCGCTGAAGGTCCCACGCCTCCTGGTAGGGAACGAGGCCGAGATCGAGCAGGTAGGCGCCGCGGCTCATGCGGTTCAGCCTAGCGGCGACCTGCAAAGCTGCCAGGGCCATGAAGGTGACTCTCATGATCGCCGACTTCGCGCGCGTGGCGAACGGGAAGCTGGACGTCATCGGCGGCGGCTGGTCGATGATGAACGCGCAAGGCCCGTTCGGCTTCTTCGTCGCGGCCCTCTTCCAGATCCCGTGGGACCAGACGAACTCGAAGCACAAGTTCAGGCTGGAGCTACTCGACGCCGACGGCCAGGGAGTTCCGATTCCGACCGGTGAAACCGTGCGTGCGGAAGGAGAGTTCGAGGCGGGCCGCCCTGCGGGGCTCAGGCCGGGGACACCCGTCGACGCGCCGCTCGTCGTGCCGTTCGGTCCGCTGATGCTCGAGGAAGGGCGCTACGAGCTGCGGTTGACGATCAACGACGAGACAAAAGAGGACTGGTTCATAGCGTTCACCGTAAAGCACGCAACCACCCAAGCTTGAGAAACGCGCGTCCCACGCGAACCATCAAGGCCGCAGGCTAAGACCAGGCGTAGCCGGGCTTAGCCGGAGGCGGAGTGATGCGGGCGCGGCCGCCAAGCGCCCGTGCCGGCACGGAAGGGAACAACCGCCAAGCACCGACACAAACAAGAGTGCGTGGGCTTTGCCCCCGCACGTTCAGCGCGAATGCGCCGTACCCAACTTCCAAGCGAAAGCGCAGCTTCCGCTCGGGACTAGTAAGCCGACTCGTCCCAGGTCTCGAGCTTCTCGCGCAGGTGGCGGAGGAAGCGTCCGGCAAGAGCGCCGTCGACGAGGCGGTGGTCGTAAGTCAACGTCAGGTTCATGATCGGGCGGATCGCGATCACGTCCTCGCCGAGCTCGTCCTGCACGACCCAGGGGCGTTTCACCACTGCGTACGTGCCGAGGATCGCTGCCTGCGGCTGGCTGATAACGGGCGTGCCGTGGAAGGTGCCGTAGCCGCCTGGGTTCGTGATCGTGAACGTCCCGCCCTGCACCTCGTCCGGCAGGAGCTTCTTGTCGCGGGCGCGCTGCGCGATGTCTGTAACAGCCTTCGCCATTCCGAGCAGGTTCAGGGTCTCGGCGTTCTTGACGACTGGAACGATCAGGCCCTTGCCGTCCTGCAGCTCGACGGCGAAGCCGAGGTTGACGTAGCTGCGCGTGACGATCTGATCGCCGCGGATCTCGCCGTTGATCCACGGGTACTCGCGCAGCGTCTCGGCTGCGGTGCGCGCGACGAAGATGAGATACGTCGGGTTGACGCCGTAGCTCTGCTGATATTCCTTCTTCAGCTTCGCCCGGATCGCACTGACTCTCGACATGTCGACCTCGATCGCGCTCGTGACGTGCGCGGACGTGTCGAGCGAGCGGCGCATGTGCTCGGCGATCCCCTTGCGCATCGCCGTCATCGGCTCGAAGCTCTCGCCGGGTTGCAACGGTGGAGCGGCCGCCGGTGCGGGCGCCTCCTTGGCTGCCGGAGCCGGCGCGCTCGGTGCCTGAGGCTGCGCTGAAGGCTGTGCGGAGGGCTGCGCCGCGGGAGCCGCGGCCTTGCCGCCCGAATCGATGAAGTTGAGGATGTCCTTCTTCGTCACGCGGCCGCCGCGGCCGGTTCCCTGCACCTGGCTCGGGTCGACTCCGTGCTCGGAGGCGATCTTCGCCACGACCGGCGACACGAAGGTCTTACCGTTCGTGGACGAGGGCTCTGTTGTCTCGCTTGCCGCTGACGGTGCGGGCGTCGCCTCTTCGACCGTCTCGGCGGTCGGCGTCGCCGGCCCATCGGAGACGGCTGCCGACTCGGCGGCGGCCTGGGCAGTCGCGGGCTCGGGGACCTCGTCCGCCGACGAAGAGGTGCCGTCGCCCTCGCCACCGATCACTGCGAGCTTCGTTCCGACGTCGACCGTGGCGCCTTCCTGCACGAGGATCTGCGTCAGCGTGCCGGAGCCCGGGCTCGGCACCTCCGTGTCGACCTTGTCGGTCGAGATCTCGAGCAGCGGCTCGTCGGCCTCGACCTGCTCGCCCTCCTGCTTGAGCCACTTGGTGATCGTGCCCTCGGAAACTGACACGCCCATCTGCGGCATTACGACGTCGACTGTCTCGGTGGTGGCCATCGGTTCTCCTTAGTACTCCGCGAGCTCGCGCAAGCCTTTCGTCACGTCGTCGACCTGTGGGATGAACGCCTTCTCGAGTGGCGGCGAGAACGGCACCGGTGTGTCCGGCGCCGCGATCCGCCTCACGGGCGCGTCGAGGTCCTCGAACGCCTCCTCCGCAACGGTCGCTGCGATCTCAGCCCCGAAGCCGCCGGTTCGTGTGTCTTCGTGCAGCACCAGCACCTTCGAGGTCTTGCGCGCCGACTCGAGGACGGCCGCTTTGTCCCACGGCATCACGGTGCGCAGGTCGATGATCTCCACCGACACGCCGTCGTCGTCGAGCTGCTGCGCCGCCTCTTCGGCCGTGTAGACCATCGCGCCCCACGTGATCACCGAGATGTCACTGCCTTCGCGGTGCGTGCGCGCCTTACCGAGCGGCACGGTGTACCGCTCTTCCGGAACCTCGCCCTTGATCCGCCGGTAGAGGTGCTTGTGCTCGAAGTAGAGGACGGGGTTCGGGTCCTCGATCGCGCTGATCAGGAGACCTTTCGCGTCCTCGGGCGTCGCCGGGCAGACGCACTTCAGTCCGGGGATGTGCGCGAAGGACGACTCCGGGTTTTGCGAGTGGAACGGCCCGCCGGAGAATCCGCCTCCCGAAGGAAGCCTGACGGTGATCGGAACCGGCGTTCCGGCGCGATAGCGCTGCTTCGCCGCGACGGTCACGAGGTGATCCCACGCGCAGGAGATGAAGTCGGCGAACTGCATCTCGGCGACGGGTCGCAGGCCCATCATCGCCGCGCCCGTGCATGCGCCGACGATCGCCGTCTCGGCCAGCGGAGCGTCCATCACCCGCCAGTGTCCGAACTCCTCCTGAAAGCCGAGCGTCACCTTGAACGCGCCGCCGTACACCCCGACGTCCTCGCCGATCACGAAGACGCGCTTGTCTCGCCGCATCTCGGTGCGCAGCCCGTCGGAGATCGCCTGGAGGTAGGTCAGCTCGGCCATTACTTATGGTGCGGCGTGTCGAGGTCCTCCGGGGTCGCGTAGACACCTTCGGTCAGCGTGGACGGGTCCGGCAGCGGTGACTCCTCCGCGCGCTTGAGTCCGTCATTGAGCGCCTTCTTGATCCCCGCCGAGATCTCGTCCTCTTCTTCGTCGGACATGTCGGCGTTCTCGCGCAACCACGTTCGGAAGCGCTCGATCGGATCGTTCTCCGCCCACTTCTCGAACATCTCCTTCGGGACGTAGAACGCGTCGTCGTGCACGGCGTGCCCTTCCATCCGCAGCGTCACCGATTCGATCAGCGTCGGGCCGCCGCCGGCGCGAGCCTTCTCGATCGCGCGGCTCGCCTCCCGGTAGACGGCGAGCACGTCGGTGCCGTCGACGACGACCCCTTCGAAGCCGTAGGAATCGGCGCGGTCGGCGACGTGGCCGGTCGCGAACTCCAGGTGCGTCGGCGTCGAGTACGCCCACTGGTTGTTGTCGCAGACGAAGACCATCGGCAGCTTCCGGACCCCCGCGAGCGTCATCGCCTCGTGACAGTCGCCGCGCGCAGACGCTCCTTCACCGAACCAGCCGACCGCGACGCGCTTCTCCTCCCTGATGCGGAAAGCGAGCGCGCAGCCCACCGCCACCGGGAGCATCGCCGGCAGGTGGCTGACCATTGCGATCAGCCCCAGCTTGGAGTCGGCCATGTGGACGTTCCCGTCCCTGCCCTTCGTGGGCCCGTCGGCCCGCCCCATGTACTGGGCGAAGATCCGCCACGGCTCGACACCACGCACGATGTGGACGCCCATGTCGCGGTGGAGTGGCGTGCCGACGTCGTCGGCCCCCATCGCGGTCGCGACGCCCACGGAGCCGGCCTCGTTCCCGCGCCCCGTGTAGAAGGAGCCGGGGATCTTGCCCTGGCGATAGAGGATGTGACCGCGCTCCTCGATCCCGCGGGTCATCAGCATGTTCCTGTACACGCCGAGGAGGTCCTCGCGGTCGAGTCCTGCCTCTCGAACCTCTTTCAGCGAGCCGACCGGCTCGGCTTCCCGGGCGATGGCCATAGCGGTCGCACTCTAACGACTGGCGTTACCATCGCCCCCGCATGGATGCCATGGACGAGAAGGTCAGCGCCATCTGAATCTGATGCAGAATCGCTAGATGGGAAAGGCGTCGGACTGGCTGCGCGAGGAGCGCCGGAGGGTGCTCGGCGACTGGGTGGCCTTCTGTCTCGGCTGCGGCGCGGCTCGCCGCTGGTTCGACGACTTCGAGGCCGACGTGCCAGAGCAGTGCCCGCAGTGCGGAGGCGTGATGCTGCGCCGCTGTCCCTCGTGCAACGCGCCGTTCAGCTCGATCTTCGCCGTCGACTGCGAGTCCTGCGGAATGCAGCTACGGGATCCCGAGCTCTTCGGAACGAAGATTCGCCGCCGCTAGCGGATCTGGCTGAAGCGGATCACGGTCACGGTGTCGTCGGGCGTGACCTCGCGGTTGTACAGCTGGCTCAGGAAGGACGCCATATCCTCCGTGCGCCGGATCTCCGGGTTGTCGTGCTCGACTTCGCGAGGCGAAAGGTCGGCGAGGAGCTTCACCTCTACCTTGTCGATCACCGCGTTGAAGACCCGCTCACGTGGGCTGAACCGCGCCCCCGCGAGCACCTGGACGATCATCCCCTTCCGGTACTTGGCGGATTTGTCGCCGAGGCGGATCGTCGCCGTCTTGCGACCACTCTTCAGCTGTTCCGCGACGATCGGCGAGTAGAAGTTGAGTGCGTACATCGCCTCGTTCACGTGGGTTGGCGCCAGCGGGTGCGCCGGCGGATGAGGAAGGCGGTCACGATGCCGAGGACCCAGCCGGTGATCGCGCTGATAATGACTAGCCAGACGAGCCCGGCTTTGGTGCTGCCGAACACGTAATCGAGCTTCACGTGGCGCGTGTTGCGCGCGATCAGGAGGATCAGAAAGACGATCGTCGCGAGCGCGATCGCGAGCGAGACGTAGAGGCCGGTCCGATGGGAGTAGCGAACCCCGCGCTGCAACCGGGATTCCGGCACATAGGCGGGGGTCGTCTGCTCCGGCTGTTCCGGCTCGCTCACGCGCGGAGCCTAACGCGAGAGCCGCTCGAGCGCCTTGGCCGCCATCTCCCGCTCACCCTTGTAGGCGAGGAGCTCGGGCGCCTCCTCGAGTGGGAGCCAGCGAGTCTCCGCGACCTCGTGGACGTGCTCGGGAGGGATGTCGCCGAGGCGGCCGGCCCGATAGCGAAAGAGGAAGAAGCTGACCACCTTGAAGACCCGTTCACCCGCCCAGGTGTAGACGTAGCGAACGTCGCCGAGCTTCTCCACCGGGGTCGCCTCGACTCCGGTCTCCTCCTTCACCTCGCGGAGCGCCGTGACCTCGGCCCGCTCGCCGGGGCCGATCAGGCCCTTCGGCAGCGCCCAGGTGCCTTCTGGCTTGCGGGCCGGCCTGATGACGGCCACGACCGCACGGCCGCGAAGGTTCCGGACGACGACGCCTCCAGCCGAGAACTCGCGGCGCACCGGGACTTTGTAACACAGAGCCCCTTCTCCGCCGCTACTCCCTTGCAGGGCGCGCCCCAGCCGCGCTAGTATGCCCTGGCACTCTCACGGTGAGAGTGCCAATGGTTGTCACAAAGTCGTCTGAACAGGAGGAGTGTGGATGAACCTGCAGCCGCTTGGTGACCGTCTGATCGTCGAAGTCCTCGATGAAGAGGAGCAGACCGTCAGCGGCA
>Ga0307299_10000087_pt1 | contig 29349 bp, 30 predicted proteins | sample ER_DNA_159_FD_194466 | JGI IMG/M metagenome (GOLD analysis project Ga0307299, IMG submission 194466) | Bulk soil microbial communities from the East River watershed near Crested Butte, Colorado, United States - ER_DNA_159 | ecosystem: Environmental > Terrestrial > Soil > Floodplain | place... | reverse complement strand
ACGCCTACTTCCGCGTCCCAACACACGCGCCTCGTCCGATAAGAAGGGATCTCCTTTGAGCCGGGTCATTTCGTTCGCCAACCAAAAGGGCGGCGTGGCGAAAACGACGACTACGTTGAACCTCGGTGTCGCCCTCAAGGAAAAGGGTCACACCGTCCTGCTCATCGACCTTGACCCCCAGGGGAACCTGACGATGAGCCAGGGCTGGAACCCGGACGAGATCGAGCGCTCGATGTTCGACGTGCTCGTCCACAAGCTTCCGATCGAGGAGATCGTCCGTGTCGCCGAGGTCGACGTCGCTGTTTCCTCGATCGACCTTGCCGGCGCCGAGCTCGCGCTCTCGTCGATGATCGGCCGCGAGCGCGCGCTCGAGAAGGCGCTCGTCAGTGTCAAGCCGCAATACGACTACATCCTCATCGACACGCCGCCGTCGCTCGGGCTGCTGACGATCAACGCGCTCGTCGCCTCGAACGGGGTCATCGTCCCCGTTCAGTGCGAGTACCTGTCGCTCCGTGGGCTCGTCCAGCTCGAGAACACGCTTTCGATGATCCGCGAGAATCTGAACCCGGAGGTGGAGATTCAGGGCATCCTCCCGACGATGTACGACAAGCGCCTGCTGCACTCGAAGGAGGCCGTCGACATCCTCAAGGAGAACTTCGGCGACCTCGTCTTCAAGACGAGGATCCGCAAGACGATTCGCTACGCGGAGGCGCCGGTGAAGGGCCAGTCCGTGTTGGGCTACGACCCGAGCGGCGACGCCGCGCAGCTGTACCGCGACCTTGCGAAGGAGGTGCTCAATGGCGCGAAAACGCGCGAGCATGCGTGAGGGCCCCCTTGCGGAGCTCTTTAAGGCAACCGAGGCGGCACAACGCCAGGCCGAACCCGCGGAAGCGCCCCCCGAGGAGCCGCACGAGTCGACCGTCGAACACGTCCCGACCTGGGAGGACGAGATCGATACGCCGGCGCCGCCGCGTCCCGATCCGGTACCCGAGCCTTCGCAGCCGGAGCCCGTGCCGCCGCCGAGGCCGCCGGCCCCGGACCCGACACCTGAGCCGACTCCGCCGCCGGCGTACATTCCCGAGCCGCCCGTCACGCGGTACGTCGAGCCGATGCCCGAGCCTGCGCCGCGCCTGCACCACTCGCGCGCGGGACAGCTCGGTTCCTACCTCGCGAAGATCCAGGTCGTCGGCGTGGGTGGTGCGGGGCTGAACGCCGTCAACCGGATGATCGACGCCGGCATCAACCAGGTGGAGTTCGTCGCGGTGAACACGGATGTGCAGCAGCTGCAGATCTCGGATGCCGAGACGAAGATTCACATCGGCCGCGAGCTGACGAAGGGACTCGGCTCCGGCGCGGAGCCGAACATCGGGCACCTGGCCGCGGAGGAGAGCTACGACCAGATCAAGCATGCGCTGCGCGGCGCGGACATGGTCTTCGTCACCGCCGGTGAGGGTGGAGGGACGGGGACGGGTGCTGCGCCGATCGTCGCGAAGATCGCGAAGAGCCTCGGCGCACTGACGGTCGGCATCGTCACGACGCCGTTCAAGTTCGAAGGCACCAAGCGCCGCGGCCAGGCCGAGACCGGTGTCGACGCCTTGCGTCGCGAGTGCGACACGACGATCGTGATCCCGAACGACCGGCTGCTCGAGGTGCTCGACAAGTCGACCTCGATGCTCGACGCGTTCAAGATCGCCGACGACGTCCTACGCCAGGGCGTGCAGGGCATCTGCGACCTGATCACCCTGCCCGGCCTGATCAACCTCGACTTCGCCGACGTGCGCACGATCATGGAAGGGTCCGGCAGCGCGTTGATGGGCATCGGCTTCTCGTCCGGGACCGAGAATCGTGCCCGCGAGGCAGCGGAGCGCGCGTTGCGCTCGCCGCTGATCGACACGGAGGTCGGCGCGGCGCGCGGCATCCTGCTCTCGATTGCAGGCGGAGACGACCTGACGCTGCTCGAGGTGAACGAGGCGGCGGAAGTCATCCGTCAGACCGCGAACGACGACACGCAGATCATCTTCGGTGCGACGATCGACGACCGTCTCACCGGTCAGGTCTGGGTGACGGTGATCGCCACGGGACTGGGCGACGCAGGCCGGCGAAGCGGGCCGCGCTCGCCGAGCCTCGTCAGCGCCCTCACGGCGCCCGAAGACGAGCTCGAGCCACCTTCGTTCCTGCGGAACTAGCGCCGGATCGTCACGACTGCGCCGGGGCGTACGCCCCAGCGCTTGAACGCGCCACGGTTCACCTCGAGCGCGCCGCGAAACGCAACGTCCGGGTCGTAGACCCTGCACGGGTCGGCGAGGCACGGCGCCATGTCGAGGATGCGGAGGATCTTTCCGCTCTTGCCCCAGAATGCGATCGACAGCGGGATCGTCGTGCCCTTCATCCAGAACTGCTCGCGGACGTCGCTCCCGAAGAGGAAGGCCATGCCGGCCTTCGGCGCGAGCGTCTTTCTGCCGGAGAGACCGATGTGCAGCTGGACGGGTGTCCGGGCAAGCTCGACATTGACAGTGACGGTGCGCTCGCCGGTCCGGATCACCGCGGTGCCGTGCGGAAAGGTCACCGCGACGATCGCCGAGATCGTGGCAAGGAGTTGGAGCACGACTCCATTGTGCGCGAGGCGTCACTCGTTCGAGTGAAGATCGCGGGCAGAGCGAAAGCTGCCGGCCCGTGGCGCATCTACTTGACCACCAGGTCCGACTGCGGCCCCTCGCGCCACAGAAGGTCCGCGCCAGGCGGCTGGCGCGGGCCCTCCCCCTCTGCGAGACATGTGCCAGGGACAGTCCCTGGCACATGTCGTTTCCGGCGGTGTCTGGTGCCAGGCACGTGACGTGTCCCGAATGCGCACGTTCCAGGGACTGTCCCTGGCACAGCGCCTGAGCGGCCATGTCTCCTGGAGGGGGACCCGGATACCCTGCTCGCATGAGAGGGGCAGTCGCAGCCGGTCACCCGTTGACCGCACAGGCGGGCGCGGACGTGCTCGCAGCCGGAGGAAACGCCGTCGACGCCGCCGTCGCGGCGGCGCTCGTCTCCTGGGTCGCCGAGAGCCCACTCACGGGACCCGGCTCGGGCGGATTCATGCTCGTCCACCGGGCACGCGACCGCTCGACTCGCGTCTTCGACTTCTTCGTCGCCGTCCCCGGCCTCGGGCTCGCCGAGAGGGACCTCGCCGAGATGGATCGCGTGGACGTCGACTTCAGCGGCGGCTCCACGCAGGTCTTCCACATCGGCGCCGCCTCGTGCGCAGTCCCGGGCGCCGCCGTCGGCCTCGAGGAAGCACACCGCTCCCACGGCTCACTTCCGTGGCGCGACCTCTTTCAGCCCGCGATCGCCCTCGCGCGGAGCGGCGTCGAGCTCAACAACGGACAGGCATATCTGCACGCGATCCTCGACCTGATCCTGCGCCACACGCCCGAGTCCCGTGGCGTGTACGAGAAGGACGACGGCGAGCGCCTCGTCGCCGAAGACAGGCTGTACCAGCAGGACCTTGCCGGGACACTCGAGCTGATCGCCGACCAAGGCGGCAAGGTGCTCTACGAAGGCGACCTCGCCGACGCGATCTCGAAACACGTCAGCGACCACGGCGGCTCCATCACGAAACGAGATCTCGAGGAGTACCGCGTCATCCGCCGGCGACCCGTCCGCGCGACGTTCTGCGCTGAGGAGTACCTCTCGAATCCGCCGCCGTCGGCCGGCGGCATCCTGATCGCCTACGGCTTGCCGCTCCTCGAAGAGCTCGGCCCAGGTGATCCCGGCACCGCGGAGGCAATCGACGCACTCGCCCGCGTGATGCGCGAGCAGGCGAACTCGCGCATCGCCGCCGGCTCGGTGAGCGGTCTCGCCCGCGCGCTCGAGGAGCGCGCCGCGATCGTCTCGCGCGGCACGACCCACATCTCGGTCGTCGACGGCCAAGGAAACGCCGTCGCCCTCACGGCGTCGACCGGAGCGGGCTCGGGCATCGTCGTTCCCGGAACCGGCATCCACATCAACAACATGCTCGGCGAGTTCGACCTCGCGAAGCCGCCGCGTCCGGGTGCACGCCTGTCGTCGATGATGAGCCCGTCCGTCGTCCTGCGTGACGGCACGCCGCACCTCGTCGTCGGCAGCGCCGGCTCGCTGCGCCTCCGCGGCGCGGTGCTGCAGAACGTCGTGAACGTCGTCGCGCACGACCTCCCGGTCGAGGACGCGATCGATCGCCCGCGCGTGCACCTCGAAGGAGAGGATCTCCACTGTGAGGGTGGGCACGACCCCGTAGAGCTCGACAAGCTGGAGGAGATGGGCTGGAACGTGGTCCGCTGGCGGCGACAGAACCTCTACTTCGGCGGCGCCTCGGCCGTGACGTCGAGCCACGGGGAGCTCGCCGCCGCCGGCGATCCTCGGCGGGGTGGGGCGGGGGTTGTCGTCGAATGATCGTCCGCCGAGCAGCACCGGACGACGCGGAAGGGCTCACTGAGCTCGGCGAGGCCGTCGGCTCCGAACCGGAGGGCTGGCTCGTCACGACGAACGGCTGGCGCAACGTTTCGGACGAGCGCCGTTACCTGCGCGCAATCCGCCGCTACCCCAACGCTGCTGTATTCGTCGCAGATGACGACGGCTTGATCGTCGGCCGTCTCTCGGTCGCGCGCGACCAGCATCCCGCAAGCCGCCATGTCGCGGACCTCGGGATCATGGTCGCCGCCTCGCACCGCCGCCAGGGCGTCGGCACCGCGCTGCTGCAGGCGGCCGTCGAATGGGCCCGCAAGGCCGACGTGCACAAGCTCGAGCTGCACGTGTTCCCGCACAACACGGGGGCGATCAAGCTCTACGAGAAGTTCGGTTTCGTGCAGGAGGGCTACCGGCGCGCGCACTACCGGCGCGGAGACGAGTTCACCGACGCGATCCTGATGGCGTACCAGCTCTAGCGGCGGATGACGAGGGATCAAGCCGGTTCGCGCGGCTGCAGCCCCAACTCGTCTTCGCGGATTCGCCGCCGTCTCTCTGTCAGCGCCTCGTAGGCTTCGCTCAACCGACGGTCGCGGTCGTCGAGGCGTGCCGAGCGTTCCTCGAACTCCTCCTCACGCTTCTGCACGCGCCGAACTTCCGCGGCTGCGCGCTCGATCTCGTCGGCAGCCTCGCGCTCGCGAGCCTCGACACGCGCAACAGCCTCCGTCAGCCACGCTCCCCGCTCGTCGAGGTCCGCAGCGACGCGATCGAGTGCGCGCTGGCGCTGGTCGAGACGAAGCGCACGTTCCTCCAACACAGGAATGCGTTCCTCCGCCTCGCGCACGTCACGCAACTTGTTCGCGAGTTGTGTCTCGTTGACCGCCTGTTTCGCGGCACGACGTCCGAGTTGCCTCTCGCGCTCGGCATGCCGGGTCGCGCCTTCCTCGATCTCCCGCGCGCGCTCTTCGAGCACTCGCTCTTGTTCCTTGACCGCAGCAAGTCGCGGCTCCAGCTCCGCGCGCGCCCTGGCGAGCTTCTCTTCCTTCGCTGCGATCTCCGTCGCGCGCGCCTCGACCTCGGTCGACCTGGTCTCGAGCTGCCGGAGCGAAGTGCCCTGCAGCCGCTCCTGGTCCTGCAGCGCAGCAAGTCTCGCTTCGAGGTCGGCTTCCTGCTCGGCGACGACCGCGGCCCGTCGCTCCTGTCCTTCCAGTGCAGCCGAGGCGGTAGCGATCCACTCGCCGCGTTCCTCGAGCTCGGACGAAAGGACCCGGAGCTCGCTCGCGCGCACGTCGAGCTCGCGGGCGAGCTTGCGGACTCGGTCGGCCTCCGCGGCGGCTTGCTCGAACTCTTCCTGGCGGTCCTGCACCTGCTCCTCGGCGAGAGTGAGCCGGCGTTCCCGTTCGACGAGCTCCTCCTCCGCGTCCTCGATCAGCTGCCGGCGTGCGTCGAGATCCGCGGCGATCTCGTCGAAGCGCCTGGCGCGCGCGTCGATCTCCGCCGACCTGCGGGCGACCGTCTGCTGCACGAGGCGCTCCCGTTCGGTGAGCGCCTGCCAGGCTTGCTCGAGCTCGTCTCGCTCTTCCGGCATCTCACGGAATCATGCCCTGCGTATCAGACCGCAAGGATCCCACTTGAAAAGCATCTACTTGGACGTGGGAGGACTTCTCGCTTCTGTTGTCCTCGCTCTTGCGGTGGCGTCTCCGGGGCAGACGAACCTGGGCTGCGGTCAGGGGAAGCTCGTGCTGAGCGTGTCGTACCACGTCGTCAACGACGTGGACACAGGCATGCAGGGGAACAACTGGGCCTTCGACACCTACCGCCGGACGGTGCGTGTCTGGCGGAAGGCGGCCGGGCGGTTCTGCTCTGCGAGCACTTACGACGGCGAGTTCACGTCGATCGCCGGAACGAGCCCGGGCGGAAAGGCGCAGCTTCCCGCCGGCATCCGCGGGACGTTCAAGGGCTCCTCCGTGACGACGTTCCGCGGGACGTTCGCCGCGAACGGCGCGGCGATGCGCGGCTTCGTCGGGATCAAGGACTTCGCCTGCTCGAGCGCAGACCAGAAGGGCCAGTGCGGCGGCACGTGGGACTGGCTCAGTACGTACTTCAACGGCATCTCCCGCTTCAAGTACGTGCGTTACACGTTCGCCTACCACGCAACGGAGAACGGCAAGGGCACGTGGACGGACAAGCTCGCCGGCGGCAAGGTGCGCGTCACCGGCGACATTCGTCCGTCGAAGAAGTAGCGACGGAGCCCGAAGGCCCCGTCGCCGTCGGTGCTTGCCGCGCCTAAGCCGTCTGCTTGACGACTCGCTTGGCGAGTTGCTCTGTTGCCTTGATCGCCTTCTCGAGCGTTGCCGCTTCCTGCTCGACGTTCTCGTTCAGCAAGGCGATCACGTCGTCGTCGCCCATCTGCTCGGCCATGATGATGAGGCCGTCGTAGACCGCGATCTCGTGATGCTCGGTCTCGAGGACGCCCTGGAGGATCACTGCATCGTTGAGCGAGTCGTCGACCTCCTTCAGCAACATGTCGCCTTCCTTCTCGAGGCCTTCGATCGCCGGGCACGGGCGTCGGTCGATCGGTTCACCGAGCGCCTCGAACACCCGGTGCAGGTTGTCGACCTGTCCCTGCGTCTCCTTGTGGTGCTGCTGTAGCTGGCGCCGGAGGCTTGGATCATTTGCCTCTTGTTGGAGCTTCTCGAGCAGCTCGAGGATCGTCTCCTCCATCGTCAGCGCGGCTCCGAGCTTGTAGATGAACAGCTCTTCCGGGCTCTCGATCTTGGCGTCTAGTAGCGCCATTCGACCCCCTTTTCCGTTGGGTGACCCGGTCTTCGGCTACCCCGCCTCGGGCGGCCCAAACGGCCGGAGGTCGCAAAGTGCGCCCGATACCCAAATCGAGGGTCTAGCTCTGGGAGGCATCGCCGATCCGAGAGGTATGAGCGTTCGGGAGCCCGCTTCCACCAGCCCGAGCCGCAGGGGCGAGTCCGCCCTCCTCGTGCTCGCCGTCTTCGGGGCAAGCACCACGATTGCCGTCGCAGACGGCCTGGCTCAGGTCTTCGCGGCCGGCGTCCTCGGCGCGCTCCTCACCCTCGCGATCGTCGGCTGGAAGGTCGGCGGCCACGTGACCTCGCTCGTCTGGCTCTGGGTGGGAAAGCAGAAGACCGACGCCGTCCTCAGGCAGCTCGACAACGACTGGTCGTGCGAGCACGACATTCCGCACCGTCGTGGGATGTGGGACCACGTCCTCGTCGGGCCCTCAGGTGTCTACATGCTGGAGTCGAAGGATCTGGCCCGGCCCGCCGATGTCACTGCCGACGCGCTCTGCGCCGGCCGCTGGAAGCAATCGGCCGGGAGGCTGCGCGGAGAGGCAATCGCACTTAAGAACGAGTTCACCGACCTCGGCGTGCAGGCGGCGTACGTGCAGCCCGTCGTCGTCGTCTGGGGCGAGTTCGCACAACGGCGCTGGGAAGAGGGCGGTGTTGCCTACGTGCAGGGCGCGGAGCTGCTCGAATGGCTGCAGCAACGTCCGCGCACACTTCGCACCAATCAGGTCGGTGCTTTGCGTTCCGCCGTTCGCGAGCTAGCCGCGCGCGCCTAGATCAAGCTCAGTGTGAGACCGCCGGCTTCCTGGGGGCGACGTGCAGCTTGCGCGTCAGCGCCAGGACCCGAGGTGTCACGGGGAATCCCAAGCGGCGCTTGCTGCGCGGCTCGGAGTCCACGTGGTGCTTCTGGGCGAGCCTGAGCGACTCACCCTGGCGGTATGTGGCTTCGTTGTAGGTCGAGTAATCCATAACAGCAAGACGGACGAGCCCGGCTTGATCTTCCCCTTGGCTAGACCGGGGCGGACTGGCAGACTTGAGGCATGGCTGTAGCCGAAGGAGTCGTGCTCGACGAAGCTGCGCTCGCGGAGCTCGAAGGAACCTTCCGCGGGCACGTCGTGCCCGTCACACACCCGTCGTACGACGAGCACCGAAAGATCTGGAACGGCTCGATCGACCGCCATCCCGCGCTGATCGCGCGCTGCGCCGGCGTCGCCGACGTGATCTCCGCAGTCAAGTTCGGCCGCAAGACGGGGTTGCCGGTCGCGGTGCGGAGTGGGGGACACTCGTTCCCGGGACTGTCTGTCGCCGACGACGCGTTGATGATCGACCTCTCGCCGATGAAGGGCGTGCGCGTCGATCCTGAAAAGCGCACGGCGAGAGTGCAGGCCGGCGTGCTGCTCGGCGAGCTCGACCGGGAGACCCAGGCGTTCGGCCTAGCCGTTCCGTCCGGCATCGTCACGCACACGGGCGTCGCAGGCCTGACGCTCGGGGGCGGGATCGGCTGGATCATGCGCAAGCACGGGCTCTCGGTCGATCAGCTCGTCTCGATGGATGTCGTGACTGCCGACGGCGAATTCGTCAAGGCGAGCAAGGACGAGAACCCCGACCTGTTCTGGGGCCTCTGCGGCGGGGGCGGCAACTTCGGAATCGTCACGGAGTTCGAGTTCAACTGCGTCCCGCTCGGCACGCAGGTGCTCGCCGGGCCGATCTTCTGGCCGATGGAGCAGTCGGGAGACGTCTTGCGTTTCTACCGCGACTGGGTCGCGGACGCGCCGGACGAGCTGATGACGATCGTCGTGCACAGGAAGGCGCCTCCGCTGCCGTTCGTCCCGCCGGAGCTGCACGGGAAGCCGGTTGTGATGGTGATCGTCTGCTGGGTCGGTGACGTGGAGGCGGGGGAGAAGTTCATCAAGCCGTTGCGGGAATTCGGCTCGCCCGTTGCCGACGTGTGCATGGTGAAGCCGTATCTAGCGCATCAAGCGATGCTCGACCCGAGCTTCGTGCCCGGCCGCTTCTACTACTTCAAATCGTGCGACGTGGCCGAGCTGAGCGACGAAGTCATCGACATCACGATGGAGCGGTCGCTGCGGATCAACTCGCCGATGACGTCGTTCCCGATCTGGCAGATGGGCGGCGCCGTCTCACGAGTCGGCGAGGACGAGACGCCGTTCGGGGGTCGCAAGGCGGCATTCACCTACAACATCGGGTGCTGCACGGAGACGGCGGACGGATTCGACGACGAACGACAGTGGGTCCGGGACTTCTGGTCGGCGCTCGAGCCCTGGCATCAGACGGTGTACGTGAACTTCCTCGACAACGAAGGGGAGGAGCGAATCCGGGCCGCCTACGGCCCGGAGAAGTACGACCGGCTGAAGGCGTTGAAGCGGCAATGGGATCCGGACAACTTCTTCCGGATCAACCAGAACATCCCGCCGGGCTAGCGGCGCGCGAGCCCCGAGACGTCAGCGAGCGTCCGCATCATCCACAGTCCCGTGAGGAACGTGTAGACGAGAGCGGGAAGAAAGAACACCATCACGGCGATCAGGACGCTCACCTTCGGAACGCCGGAAGCGTGGACGACGGCCACCAGCACGACCGCGAGCTTCAGAACGACGAGGCCGAGGAGGACGTGCACGCTGCGTCGGATCGGCGATTCCGGCCGCGAGTCCCCGATCCGGGCATCGACCCAGCTGGCCAACAGAAACGCGCCCACTGCGAGCGCCACGGTGAATTCGGCTTTCCCCATCCCCGCTCGCATACTGGGCGGAGGTGCCGGCAGCCGCGCACGCCGAAGGTCTGGCTCGACCCAGACCTACGGGGCGTCACGCGTTGTCCTTGGGCCGGTCGAGCACGTAGTGCTCAGGTCCCGCCCAGATTCCGACCTTCTCGATCTCCGGGTACTCGACGATGCCGAACTCGTTGTTCGTGGCGACGATCGCGACGCGGGCCGGGGCATCGGTCGCGTTCCGCACCTGGTGGACGCCTTCGGGGCCGGCCAGGAAGCACGTGGCTTCGCCTGCTTCCAATACGCGCTCACCTTCTGGTGTGCGGACGGTCGGCTGGCCGTCGAGGACGATCAGCCACTCCTCGTCGGTCCACTCGAAGTGGTACGGACCGATGGCTTCGCCCGGCGGGATCTCATAGACGCTCATGCCGAGCCTCTCCGCTCCGAGCTTGGACCCGACGCGGGCGGCCCGGCCCGGGTGGCCGGGCGCCCCCGGCGGGACCTCGTCGGTCTCGCCGTTGAAGAGATTGAACGTTTTCATTCTGGTCCTCTCGTCGAGATGGCCGAGCGCGGGCGTGCCCTCGGCGGGCTCCTTCGACACGACAGACTCTCCCGCGCTCCCGAAATCATCGGTCGACCTCGGCGCCGCACCTCAAGCCATAGCTGATCCGCCTTTTCGCTCCATCAACTTGCCTTCGCGGATGGTTCGCACCATGTCCTTCGACTGCTCGCGATACCAGCTTCCGTCCTCGAACTCGATCGCCGGGTAGAGCGGCTGCCCCGTGCCTGCGATCACAGCGGTGCGCTTTTTCCGACCAGGCCACGGCCCGGGCACGACCTCGTAGTCGATGCCCTGCTCGTTGAGCGCCTTTTGCACTTTCCAGCAAGGGTGTGTCCCGAACTTGGCCCACATGTTCTTGCATCGATGCAGTTTCACAGCCATTTGACCTCCATCCCTGTTTGGGTGCGTCCCCTAGTCTTGGGGCCCTGGAAGCGCGCCGACCTGCTGCAACACCCGCGCGATGTCGGTGACCGACCAGTACTCGACGATCTTGCCCTCGCGGATGCGGTGGATCGCGATGCCGTCGGTTTCGACTTCCTTGTTCGTCGCGGGGATGCCGAGAAGCTCTCCGGCATGCACGCCGCGGCCTGAGATCTGGCTGACGACGAGGTCATCCTCCGCGATCTGCATGCCGATCTCGTGACGTCCGGGAGTGGCGACGCGGAAGATCTCTGACGCTTGCTTCATTCCCTCTCGGTCGAGGCTGACACCGGGAATCGGAGGGTTGTGTGCGACGAAGTCCTCGGCGATGTACTCCTCGAGAACGCTCCAGTCGCTGGTCTGGTTGTCATCGACGGCGCGCATGTAGCGACGGATCAACTCTTTGTTCGCTTCCGATGACATGAACGCAACCTCCTGGTAGAACGAACGGGCCGAAGCTTCAGCACTACGAATCGGCGGCCAGAAAATCCGGCCGAACTAGGGCGTAACGAGCTCGGACCTGCTGGTCGGACCGCTGATCCAGATCGGGTCGCCGGTGGCCAGACCGAGCCCTTCGAGTGCGCTCGCCGGATTTCCGCGCACCACCATCAGCCAGCCGCGTGGATCGAAGATGACGCCGTACTCGCCTGCAGCGAAGTCCGCATATGTGTCACCCCGCCTCGCCCTCGTCGAGCCCGACACCGCCTCGACCGCAAGATCCGGATTCCCATCGATTCCGGCTGCGACCAGGTGCGCCTCCCGGACGTTCAGCTTCACGTTGCCGAACCGGTTGAACTCCACCACCTCGCAGCGAATCTTGCCGGTCTGGATCTCTGGCTCGGGAACGTCCAACCCGGCGAGCGTGCCCGGATCGAGCTCCGGGCCAAGCTCCTCGATCGCCATGCCCGACGCAAGCCGTGCGGCCGCCGGACAGAGGATGTCGCGCGCGTGGAACATGGGAGCGACCGGTTGGACGATGACCTCTTCCGAGGTGATCTCCACCACCTTCTGAACGCCTCCGAGCGCTTCCCAGCTCCGGGCGAAGAGCCCGTTGTCGGGGCCGACCAGGTGGCGGCCGCCGTTGACTTCGATCGCGACATCACGATCCTTGCCGACATTCGGATCGACGACCGCAAGGACGACTGCGTCCTCGGCGAGGTAGCGCATCGAGTCGGCGAGCAACAACGCTCCGGAGACCACGTCGAGCGGCGGAATCAGATGAGACAGGTCGACGATCGGGCTCTGCGGCGCGATCCGATTCAGAACGGCGTGCGAGATCCCGACCCACTCGTTGCTCAACCCGAAGTCGCTGAGAAAGACGATAGAGCGAGCCGACGGCGGCATCGCCTGGCAGCATGCTCCTGAACGGCGATCGATGCAAGCGTCGGGAGCTCAGCCGGAGCAGAGGGCGGTGCCGGCAGCGGCTTCGAGCCTGCTCCAAGGAACCCGCGATTCGTCCACGTTGATCATCACGACGGCCTCACGTTTCCCGTTCGGTGCTGCCAGGACGATGCTGCGGTACCCGGGAAAGTCGCCGTCGTGACCGACGGCCCGCCCGCACCTGGTGGACGTCAGGGTGAGACCGAGGCCGTACGTGCCGACGACGGGGCTCGGTGCCTTCATCTCTGCGAGCTGCACGGCCGGCAGTAGCCGTCCCTTGAGCAGCGCGGCGTAGAACGTCGTGATGTTGGCCGCGGTCGAGACGATCCCGCCCGCGGCCCACGCCCACGTCGGGCTCAGCAGCGGTGTGATGTCCAGGAGGCCTGACGCTCCGGCGGGGAACTCCGGTGTTCCGCCGAGGTAGCCGTGCACGAACGGTCCTTCGACGGAGACTCCGCTGGAAAACGACGTCGCGCCGAGCGACAGCGGCCCGAAGATGCGCTGCTGCAATTCCTGTTCGATCGGTCTCCCTGTGACGGCCTCGATCACGAGCCCGAGCAGGATGAAGTTCGTATTCGAGTACGACCAGTTGGTTCCCGGCGCGAAGAGCGCGGCGTGCGAGAACGCGACGGACAGGAGCTCCCCCGGCGACCACGCGCGTGAGGGATTCGCGATGATGCCGCCGATGAAGGCCTGATCGTCCGTGTAGTTGAAGATCCCGCTCGTGTGGCTGAGCAGCTCGCGAAGCGTGATCGAGGCGCCGTTCGGGACTCTGCCGGGAAGCCACCGTTCCACAGGGTCGTCGATGTCGAGCTTCCCCTCGGCTTCGAGCTGCAGCACGACCGTGGCGACGAAGGTCTTGGTGATGCTCGCGACGCGGTAGCGATCCGACGCACGCATCGGCAGGCGTGGCTCGAGACTCGCAAAGCCGCTCACGGCGCTCCGCGTTGCGCTCGGAGTGCGAACGAAGACGATCGCACCGGGAGCGCCGGCTCTCACCAGGCTCTGCGCGAGTTGGCGCAGCTTCGCCTGGCGGGTCGGAGTCGCGGCCGGCGCCGTCGTCGTAGCCGCCAGGGCGACCAGGGCCGCCGCGATCACGGCAGCGCATGTGCGCAACTTCACCACTCGAGCGTGTAGTCGACCCAGCCGGGCTGCACGTCCGTGCGCGCGATGAAGCGAGCCCAGTCTGCGTCGCTCAAGTCTTGCGCGGCCGCGTCGTCGAGGCCCCGTTCCGCATCCAGCACCCGGCCGTGCGTCTTCTCCACGAGCCGCGTCAAGAGAGCCGGGAAGGGCATCAGCCATTCCATCTTCTTGGCGGTCACTCGGTTGACCGGAATCATCGCCGCCAGCTCGCTACTCGCCATCAGCTCGAGGCCTTTCTCCCGCAACGTGGCGTTGTGACTGCCGTGGTGGCCCACCTTGTACAGGACCGTGCGCGCGAGCAGGTCGTCCGACTTCACGGTGCGCGTTGCGGCTCCTTCCGGAATCTGCCATTCGAGCGATTCCCACGAGAGCCAGTTTCCTACTTGCGCGTCGCCGGGGAAAAGGAGCACGTCACCGCCGCTCGAGAGCTCGAAGGCGAGCACGAGGCTCGTGTTGTTCGTATCCGAGTCCAGCTGGAGCGCGAGCTGCCCGGCGTAGCCGAGCCAGTCGTCGTCGACGCGGCGCCAGGAGCGGCCCTTGGCGTAGTACTTCTTCCAGAGCTCGTTCTGGTTCCGGGCGTCCGACTCTTCCACGCGGAAGAACACGTCGAACGGCTGCCCGCCCGGCTTCTGATCCTCCGCGAGAGCTTCGGCTGCGGCGAGGAACCCCTGATGCGAGCCCTCCGCGGCAGCCAGCTCGTACACCTCGGGATGCTTCTTGCTCGGGTCGCTCCGCTTGATCAGCCGGCTGTCGTGCGGCGGGCCGAGAACGTAGAGGCGAATTCCGGGCAGGCCGGCCAGATCGAAGAGCTGGTCACCCGGACGCAGGTACTTCACCGGAGCCTGCCGGGCCTTCACCCACTCGAGAGCCTTGCCCGTCGTCTTGGTCCCGGCGGCGCCGAAGTCGCCGTGGAAGTTCAGCAGCGACTCCAGCTGGTTGGTGGTGCGTCGCGCGGCCGGAGTGTCGTTGCGCTCGGCGAGCCCGGCCGCGGCGACGATCCCGTTCAACCGCTTCTGTTTGCGCTTGCGCAGCTCGTTCGCAAGCTCGTCCTGCGGGTCCTCGGTCCAGGCGAGCCAGACCTCTCCGACCTCGAAGGTGTCGAAGATCGCTCCCGCCTGCAGGAATCCGGACAGGTGATCCCAGTGCTCGTGCGTGACGATAAGACGGTCGAGCTTCCCGTTCGTCGTGTCGTGCACGCTCTGCGCCACATCTTGCATCCGCTTCTCGGCATCGCCCGTTCCTTTGAGCACGCCGCAGTCGATCAGGAGATGACTCTCGTCGTTCCCATCGGAGCAGGTGAGGAGGAAGCAGTCGCCGAGGCCCTGCCTGTACATGCGGACGCGCAGCTTCAACGTTCGGCCCTAGAACCGGTGCAGCATCGCAAAGGGTTCGCTCCCATCTGACATCGCGTCGCCGAAGTAGGTCGCGGCCAGGCTCTCGTTGCCCTCGCCGAGGAGATAGCGGCGCTGCCGTTCTCTGCGCTCTGTGTCGAGGCGCTTCTTGACGCTGTAACGCACCTTCCCTGTCTCCGCGTCGACGAGCAGGGTGCAACCGCCCCGGAAGTAATAGTCGGGCGCCGTGCCGTCGCTGCTCTGGGGGTCGAGGTACTGCGGGATCCTCTGGGTCAGCTCGATCACCCACTGGAGCCGCGACTGCTCGTTCCAGTCGACGCGCATCGAAGGCCGGATCGAGTGGACCTCGAACTTGAGCTTGGGATCGATGCCGCTCAGCACCGCCGAGTCGAGGTCGAGCTTGCTTTCCACGTACACGTGCAGCTCGGCCCGCTTCTCCCGCATCAACTCGAACAGCTCCTCGCGGCTGCGCGACAGGTTCCACGAGTCGATGTCGGCTGCCCAGTTCTTGACGAGGCCGATCACGACGTTCTCGTCTTCGTCGGGCGCGTCGGCGGCGGGGCGCAGGAGCAGACCGTCGACGGACAGCGTGCGCACCTTCTCCGGGACGATCCCGCGGCGGCGAAAGGCCTCCGCGAACGCGACCCGACGATGCTGGTCGTCGACAGGATCGAACTCGTAGTCCGCCGTCACGACGGCACGCAGATAGTCGCCGAAGGTGATGTCGACCGGCGGGCAGTAGTCGAGCGCGCGGATGCACATCTCGAGGACGTGCTGCGCCGAAGCCGCCGCCTCCTCCGCGAGCCGGTTGACCAGGTCGGGATGCAGTTGCCCTTCGGGCAGGACGCCGGTACCTTCGCTGGCGATCCGCAGAAGATCCGCGACCCGGCTCTTGTACATCGTCAGGAAAGCGTCGAAGACGGCGGCGACGAGGATCGAGCCTCGTTCGTGCGGTTCGGTCAGGTTGGCGTAGTCGTCGGGATCGGGCTCGCGCGGCTTCCACTCGCCGGTCTCTTCGTCGACCTCGCCGATCGCGCTGCGGAGCGCTCCACGCTTGCCGGTCGCCTGGCCGAACTGCTGTGCGAGCTCACCCAGCCGGTTCTGGCTCGCGAGGTCGCCGCGGGTCGCGGCGATCTGGTCGCGCAGGACCTCGGGAAGGGAGAAGTGCTGGAAGAGCGCGACGAGATCCGCGAACGCCTCGTGGAACGCGAGCACGTCGGGGTTGCTGGACTCGTTGAAGCGGCGGTGGATGCCGTCGAGCAGCGCGTGCGTCACTTCGTGCGCGACGATGTCGTGGCTGAGGCAGGTGAAGACGTTGAGCGGTGTCGCGCCGGTTCCTTCTGTCCCCACTGCCGCAGGGAAGTAGCCGAAGAGGAGCGCCTTCTTCGTCGGGCTGTAGTACGCGTTCGCCTCTCGTAACGCGTGCGGATAGATACGCAAGCGAGGCACGTACTCCTCGGTGAACTTCCCGTCGACCTCGGCGCGATGCGGCGACCAGAGTGCAAGTCTCCCAAGTGCCCGCTCGAAGTTGCGGATCGTGCGCATCGTGACGGCGTAGACCATCTGCTGGTGGAACTGCGGGTTGCTCTCTGACGGCGGCAGGCCGTCCTGCGCCACGATCGCCGAGTCGTTCAGGTCGATCGGCTCGTAGAACGCGCCGCTGGCGGGATCGTGGTCGATCACCTCGACGTACTCGCCGACGGGACCGGGGGTGAGGATGTCCTTCCCTTTGTCGTCGCGTTCCCACGGGATCGCGAGCGTCACCTCGTTGAGGCCGGCCGAGTCCAGTTGGATGCCGACGCTCGGATCGAAGGCGAAGACCCGCAGGCGGCGCTGCCTCGGATGCGGCGTCCCGCCGGTACCGGAAGAGCGTTTGAGCAGATCCGACTTCCTTTTCCGGCCTCCTGTCGCCCTTTCGATCTGGTAGCGGATGACTCCCGTTTCGGCGTCGACGAGCATCGTGCAGCCGGCCGCGTGCGCGTCGTCGCGCTGGATGATCTTGATCACCCACTGCAGGCAGAAGTCACCGGTCAGAGCCGCGCGCTCCCGCAAGTCGAAGGAAACCACCTTGAACGGCTCGGTCAGGTCGATCACTCCGAGCTTCTCCGACTTCTTCCCCTGCTGCTTCAGCTGGTCCTCGAGCGCGTGGCGCCATGCTTCGAGCGTGTGCCACCTGGCTTCGCGTTCACGCGGGATGTTCCAGTAGCTCTGGGCTTGCGCGAGCATCTTGACGAACTCCGAGACCGCTCCCGAAGCCTCGCTGTGGCCGGCTGCGCCCCACCGCAAGGTGTCGACGGAGAGCGTTCCGAGCCCGGCCGGGCCGATCCCGTAGCTCCGAAAGGCATCCACGAAGGCGACGCGATAGCGGCGATGGTCGTTGGGAACGAGATCCGCGTCTGCGGTGACGATCGCGCGCAGGAAGTCCCCGAACGTGACCTCGACCGGCGGCAGGTAGTCGAGCGCGCGCATGCACATGTCGAGGACATGGCGCGCGGATCTGGCAGCCTCCTGCGTCAACCGGTTCACCAGATCGGGATGGAGGTAGCCCTCCGGAAGCACACCGCTGCCCTGCGTCGCGATGCGGCGAAGATCGTCGACGCGCGATTCGTAGATCTTCTTGAAGGCCTCGAACACCGCGCCGACGAGCAGATCGCCGCGGGCGTGTGGCTCGACTTCCGTCTCGTAGAGCTTCGGGTCCGGCCGGCGCGGATGCCAGTTGCCCTCAGCGTCGGTGAAACCGAGCGCGTTTCTGAGACCGTCCGGCTGTCCGATCGCTCCGCCGAACTGCGGAGCGATGGCACCGAGCTGGCTTCGTTCTTCGAGGTTCCCGCGGATGGCACCGATCTGCCGGCGGAGCACCGGGCTCTCCGAGAAGTGCTGGAAGAGCGCGATCAGGTCCGCGAACCCTTCGTGCAACGCTGCGACGTCGGGGTTCGTGCCGATGTCGAACTCGACGTTCATGCCCATCAGTAGGGCGTGAGTCACCTGGTGCGCGATGACGTCCTGCGAAAGGCAGCTGAAGACGACCGTCCCCGGAAACACCGCTTCCGGCCCGCTCTCGAAATAGCCGAAGTGGATCCCGCCGTCGGCCTCGTAGTAGGCGTTCGCGTTCTCCATGTAGTGCGGATAGAGCGTGAGCTGCTGGCGATACGTCGCCTTCGCGTCGCCACACGGCGGCCAGTGCATGACGCGACCGAGCGCTCGTTCGAAGTTCTTGATCGTCCGCATGGCGACCGCGTACACCATCTGCTGCCTGAACTGCGGACTGCCGTCAGAAGGAGGCAGACCGTCCTGTGCGAGCACCTCGGGACGGTCGAGGTCGACCGGCGGATTCAGCGTCGTCCCGCTCTCGTCCTTGTCGACGACCACGACGTACTCCCCCGAGGGGCCCGGGTCGAGCTCCTCCCACGGGATGCGAAGCGTCGTCTCGTTCATGACGGCCGTCTCGAAGCGCGCGGTCAGGCCGGGATCGACCGCGAAGACACGCAGGTTCCGAAAGACGGGGCGCGGAATCGACTGCCGGTCGTCTGACACGGGGCGCTCTACCCGAGGCCGCCCGCATACGGGAAGCCCGTGGACGCCGGAGCGGCGGGCTCGACCCATCTGCGCATGCCTGCGTCGCAGATCGCGTAGCCCCAGTTGACGAGCTGCTCCTGCAACGTGTCGTCCATCTGCTTCAGCCGCGTCGCCGTCTTCGCGAGCCTGAGTGCGCTCTCGTCCGGGCAAGGCAGGCTGCCGGCCGGCGGCCCGTAGTCGCCGATGTGGCTGCGGATTCCCCAGTACGTGCCGTCGCGGTCCCCGTTCAGGTAGCCCGAGACCACCTGCCGCTTGCGCAGATTGCGCACCTGCGTGTCGATCACGCCGAGCACGCGGTAGGCCTGGCGTGCCCAGTCGTGCTTCGGCTTCGGCTGCGGTGCCATCTTGCCGCCCCCGTCGCTGACGAGGATCGTCGTGTAGCGCTTCCAGGCTGTCTCGAGCCCGAGGTTGTCGTACACGCCGCCGTCGGCGAGCACGACGTCGGTCGTGTACGGCGGCGTGTGGACCGGCCCGTTCTCGGCCGCGTCGTAGCTCGCGGGATCGACGCTGAGGTCGACGGGCGAGAGGATCGGCGGAAAGGCGGAAGACGCCGCGACCGCAACAGCGAGCTCGACCTGGGGGTTGCGGACCATCCCGACCGTGTAGTCCGCCATGTAGGGCTTAGAGAATCGCCAGAGCGCGCCCGTCTGGAGGTTGGTGGAGTTGATGACGAACCGCGGGCGGTCGGGGAAATCCTGGAGTGTCGCCTCGCCGAAGACGTGCTTGCGATACGAGCCCGCAATGCGGTCGGAGATCGTGCCGGGCAGGAGGATGCCGCGGATGACGGCGCCCAGGTCGATCGTCTTCGATGCGAGCTTCCGCAGAGGCTTGACGAACTCCTCGTCGAGGTTGGTGGCGACGCCGTTCGCGTCGAACTGGAGCCGGTGCCAGTTCAGGCCGAGCACGCCGGCGGTGATCGAACCGCCGGAGACGCTCGAGAGCCGGTCGAGCTTCGCGAGGTAGCCGAGCTCGTTGAGCCGCCAGATCGCGCCGACGTGGAAGATCATGGCGCGGTAGCCGCCGCCGGAGAGGCAGAGGGCGACGCCCGGTTCGAGGTGTTCCGGCTCGTCCGTCTCGACAGGCGAGGCTGCCGCCTGCTTCAGGTGTTCTGGCTGTGCCATCTAGCTGCCTCCGTTTCGGTCGCGCCTGCGTGGTCGCACGGTCGAAACGCCGAATCGGGGCTGGTCAAGACGGCCGGACAGGTTCAGCCGGTGGGATCCGAACCGACGGCGTGACGGATCGCGCAAACCCAGACGGAGCATGAACCGCCTCGACCCGCTTGACAAGCGTTCGGTCCAGAAAAAAGGCCGCGCGGATTGCTCCGCGCGGCCCTGGGGTCTGTTCCTCTAACTCTTGGTCTTGCCTGCTGCGACTTCGCCGCGCCAGGCACCGCTCTCGGTGCCTCGGGTCTCGACCAGTTCCTTGAACCGCTCGAGGTCGGCCTTGACGCGTCGCGAGTCGAGCCCGGCGGCTGAGCCGACGGTCTCGATCGGATCGGCCTGATAGCTCATCGAGAGGCGGATGCGCGCCTTGTCCTCGCTGATCGGCTCGAACGTGACGGTGCCGCGCGTCTTCTTTCCGTCCTCGCTAATCCAGCTGATCTGCCTGTCGGGATGCTGCTCGAGGATCTTTGCGTCCCACTCGGCCTTCTTGCCGGCGACGTTCGCGACCCAGTGCAGGCGCGTGTCGTCGAGCTGCTGGACGTGCTCGACGCCTTCCATGAAGAGCGGGAAGTCCTCGAACTGCGTCCACTGGTTGTACGCAACCGAGACGGGGACGTTGACCTCGATCGACTCGTCGATCGTGCGGGGCGAGGAACCACCTGTGAACGGAACGCTTGGCAGCGTGCCGTTACTGCGGCTCTTGAGCGCCGCGGCGACGGCGCCGCCCACGCCGACCGTGACGAAGATCGTGTTGCGCAGCTTGTGACTGCGCTTCTTCTCGACGCGTGACCAGGCGCGGTCGAGGTTCTGCGTCATCTTGCGGAGCTCGTTCTTCAGCTTCGGGTCGGTGCCGAGCCGGGTCACAGCGGCGAGGAAGCCGATGCGGCTCGCGGCCCTGCGGCGTGCGATCGTCCCGTGGCGCATGGCCGACAAAAGCTCCTTGCGGAACTTCCTGTCCTTCGCGAGCGCGGTGGCGTAATCGGTCGCGCTCGCGGCGCTGTCCTTCAGTACTTGTGACTTTGTGCGTTTGAACACGCGGAATCCTTTCATCGGTTTCTCTTCAGGTACCTCCTATCAGTCAGGCGAAACGTCCGCGGCGAGGACGGGCCTTTGGGAGGCTCGGTGCGGTATTGCAGGTCTTTCTCTGCAGCAGAGCGAGTGCACGGTCTCGCTGATCACCCCAATGAGTACGCGGGCGCGGCTACGGAGTCCGGTCCACCATAGCCGAGGTCAGGCTTGTTGGTATTCACCGATTGGCGTCGTCTCGTCCAGGAAGTAGCGTGGTCGGGGACATGCAATTCATTGCAAAATCGGGCTTTCTCACGCTGGCACTCGTGCTTGTAGCGTTCTCATGCGCTCTGACGGCTTCGGCGAGTCCGACGGCGCCCCGCACGAAGACGATCGCGAGCTACTGCAGCTCGAGCGGCGACGTGTGCTTCGGCGTCTTGAATCGAGGTGGAAAGGTCTCACTCGAGATCACGACCGCCGCGAAGTACTTCAATCGGTACGGGCTCTGCGTCCGTCGCACACGGCCTGCGGCACCTCAGCGTTGCGGCTCGTTCCCGGTGTTCAGGCAGGGCGGCTCGACCTGGGGCTCGCGCGTCAACTACGCGCGGCAGTTTCCGGTGAAATCTCCCGGGAGATACCGCGTGACGTGGAAGCTGGGCTCAGGCCCGCTCGGCCCCGCGCTGCAGTTCCGGCTTCCGCTGTCCTGAGTGCTAGAACCGGCCGCGGAAAAGCAGCAGGACCAGCAACAGGAGCAGCAGCAGGAAGAGGAACTTGCTGATGAAGATCCCGCCGCCGAGCGCGAGGATCAGGATGATGACGAGTAGGAGAACGAGCATGAGTCCTGTCCTGCTCGATCATCCGGGAAATAAACGGCGCCTCCGGGCGTAGAGGTCGCTGTTAGGGATGGCGGGGTGGCCGGAACTCGAAGGAGCCGCGATCGTCGTAGGTGCGCGGGCCGGCGCCGGTGTTCGGAATTGCAGGGTCGTCGAAGCGGCCTCTCCTCTTCACGTCCCGGCTCGGTTGTCCGCTCACGGCAGAATTCGCAGCGTCGATGGCAGGCGAGCCGGCGCGGAGGTGGAAGTTACCGATCGGTGCGTCGATCCATTTCGGGTCGGCCTGAATGCCGTGTACTTCTCGGCCGGTCGCGGCTCGGAACGCCGCGAGCGAGAAATAGCTCGACGAGCCCCACACGAGCAGCTTGTCTGGCGTGCTGAGATAGACGAGGTCGAAATCCATCGTCGTTCCTGGCGTCGAGCTGGCATCGACCAGAATGTTGCCGCGGGACCTCGGGCTGTTGATGCCGTTGTCGACGCTGATGTTGTTTGCGATCGTTACGCCGGTCGAGTTCCCCTCCACGTTGATACCGGAAGTCGTGTTTTTGTAGACGGTGTTGGCGATGATCCGATTTCCTGGGGCTTTGGAGTCATCGATGCCATGGTCGCCGTTGCGATAGATGATGTTGTTGACCAGTGTGTCGTTCGCCCCCGAATCGCTCTCGATGCCGGAGTCTTCGTTGTCATGCACGAAGTTGCCGGCGAGGATGTTCCGCGGAGCTGCGAACATACGAATGCCGGAGGCGCCCCGCTGGAAGCCCTGAGCGTTGGCGAACGACTCGTTCGCTTTGACCGTGTTGCCAGAAGAGTTGTCGACCAGCGCGATCCCGGCATTCGTGTTGTGGTGCACCCTGTTATTCGTGACCAGGGAGTTCGTCACATGGCCCAGGCGGATTCCGTAACTGGCCAGGTTGGGGAGGGGCTGCCCGGAGTAGCTCACCTGGTTGTGCGCCAGCGTGACGTGGGAGGAGTTCGAGACGGCGATCCCATAGCTCGCGGTCTGGGTGACCCTGAAGCCGGTGATCCTGACCCAGTTCTTTCCGGTGATCGTGAAGCCGCTCGCCCGACCGTGCACGATCACCTTCGCTCCCGGCGCTGCTGTGAAGACGACTGGAGCCCTGGAGGTGCCGGATCTCGAGACGCGGACGTTCTCGGCGTAGCTCCCGGCGGCGACTCGCACCGTCTGGCCGGGGCCGACAATGGCTGCCGCCGGTCCGATGCCGCAAAACGGCAGCCGAGCGGTTCATGAGCCCCAATTGGAGCACCCGCGGTTGTGCTGATCCACGTAAAGCACGCGGCCCGTGGCAGCGCTGGGAGCCCCCGGAATCAGGGCGATCGGCAGTCCGACCACGGCGGCAGCCGCCAGTCGCACCAAAATCTGGTTCAGTCGCAACAGTCTCCCGCCCCGCGGCTTTGGGCTCGGAGCCCCATGACCCACGTCTTGCCCTACCGAACCTACTGTGCACCGGTCGCGGTCGGAGGTCAAGACCTCTTTTGGTCCATATCAGGGTCGGTCAGGCTGCGATGCGCGAGCGGTCCGACTGCGACTTCTCTGTACGGTCGTGGGCGAGCGCCGGCGACGATTCACGGGTCGGCCGATTCGCCGCTCGTAGCAGCCTGAGGGTGTCGGCGATCGTGTGGATCACGGCGGTGACTGCGGCCAGCAGCCCGATCGCGAACACGCTGACGCCGGTCCCGAAGGCTGCCTGGAGGACAAGGCCGAGGGGAAGCGCGAGGAACACGAGCAGCACCGCGAGCGGGTGCCGGAAGAAGGAGGCTCCGGCAAGCGCGACGAGCACAAAGAGCACGACGAGAAACAGCGCGAGCCCAGGACTCACGGCAGCTCCGATCCGAGTGCGCTCTCAAAGGCTGCATCGAGCCGCGCAGGGTCGCTCCAGCCGGGCTCGTCGAGCGCGGCCGGCCGGATCTCGAGGCGACGCTGCTCGAGCTGCACGCTCTCGTAGCAGACGGGGCAGAGCGGGGACCAGCGCGAATCGAGCGATTCGCGGCGGCATTCACGGCAGCGCATCAGCCGGGGCCAAGCCATCGCCCTGAATGGTCCCGCGCGGACCGGACGACATAGGGGTCGTTTCACTACGATCGAGGCGATGAACACAAGAGTTCTGGTCCTCGGGGCTGGTTTCGGGGGTCTCGAGCTCGCGACGACGCTGTCGGAAGCGCTCGGCGACGACGTCGACGTCACGTTGATCGACAAGAACGACGCATTCGTCTTCGGGTACTCGAAGCTCGACGTGATGTTCGGCCGGACGGCGCCCGAGGCGGTCCGCCTCCGCTACCGCGAGATCGCCAAGCCCGGGGTGCGGTTTCTGCAGCAGACGGTTACCTCGATCGATCCCGAAGCACGACGCGTGACCACGGACGACGAGGTGCACGAGGCCGACTTCCTGATCGTGGCGCTCGGGGCCGATTACGACCTCGACGCGACACAGGGACTCGCCGAGGGCGGCAGCGAGTTCTATTCAGTGGAGGGCGCCGAGCGTCTGCGCGACGTGCTGCCGACCTTCTCGCAGGGTCGCGCGATCGTCGGCGTCTGCGGCGCGCCGTTCAAATGTCCGCCGGCGCCGAGCGAGGCGGCGTTGCTGCTGCACGACTATCTGTTGGAGCGCGGCGTCCGCGAGGATTGCAAGATCTCGTTCGTCATCCCCTTCGAGGTTCCCATCCCTCCGTCACCTGATACGTCTCGCGCCTTGCTCGAGGCCTTCGCCGAGCGTGACATCGAGTTCGTCTCCGGCCACCGCGTGAGCTCTCTCGATGCGGCGCGCAGCGTCGCAGTGCTCGACGACGGCACCGAGCTTGCCTATGACCTCTTCCTCGGCGTCCCGAAGCACCGAGCTCCAGAGGTCGTCGTGGCGAGCGGAATGACCGAAGACGGCTATGTACCGGTGAGCTCGCAGACGCTCGAGACGAGGTTTCCCGGCGTGTACGCACTCGGAGACGTCGCCACGGTGGGGGTGCCGAAGGCGGGAGTGTTTTCCGAGAGGCAGGCGCGCGTTGTCGCCACGGCGCTGATCTCGAAGCTGCGGGGCGGCGATGAATCCGGTGAGTACGACGGAACAGGCTCCTGCTACATCGAGTTCGGCGCCGGCCGCGTCGGTCGCGTCGACGTGGACTTCTTCTCGGGGCCGAAGCCGACCGGCACGTTCCAGGAACCGTCGCGCGAGCTCGTCGCGGAGAAGCGTCACTTCGGTTCGAGCCGCAGCGCACGCTGGTTCGGTCAGTGATCGAGCGGTTGGCTCAGAGAGAATCGGATTTCAGAAAAGTTCTTGACACGGTCGTGTGTCGCTGCAACACTCGATTGCAGATGCGAGGAGCACATAGCTGCTCGCCAACGGTGGAAAGGAGGTCCAAGTTGCGTTACCGCTTCACGAACATTTCCAACTGGCCTCTCGGTACCCGCGTAGATCTCTGCGCGTAAAGCCGTAGGCCTCATCGCCACACCGGGCCTGCGGGCTCACTGGCTGCGTTCGTCCGTAGCCGGCGATCACGCACGCCCACATGTCTGGCGCTCGCTTCTGCGAGCGCGAACAAACGAAAGGAGTCCCAAGTTGTTTGACCCGTCCACGAGCAGTGACCGGTCACTCAGCACGACCATTAGGAGGCGTCGTGTACGCGTATCACCAATATCTGCACGAGGTCCGTGAGCGCAGGCGGCGGCGCGAGCGGGAAGCCGAGTCGGAACGAGTCGCACGCGAGCTCCGCGGGCAACGCCGGCTGCGGCGGGCTGATCTGGGGGCGCTGAGCTTCCTGATCGCCCACGCCCGACGAGCCGTGGGCCTCGAGCTCGACCTGTAGGGGACGACCGGAGGGGACGCATCGCCCGCGCGCGCCTGGAGATTCAGTTCTCCAGGCGCGCGCTCCAATGTGCGCACCACACTAGTGTCATCCGCGAGGTGCGCACTCCAGCCGTCCTGCTTGCCGTCGCGGTCGGCGTCGTTCTCGCCGACTCGTCGGTGGTGACGATCGCGCTGCCGGACATCCTCGCGCGCTACCACGTCGAGATCTCGACGCTCGCCTGGGTGCTCACCGCCTTCAATCTGGCGCTCGCCCTCTCGGCACTGCCGGCTGCGTTTCTCGCGCGTCGCCGTCCGGTTCCCGTCTTCGGCGTCGGGATCCTCGTCTTCTCGGCGGCGTCACTTCTCTGCGGCTTCGCGCCTTCGTTCGGTGTGCTCGTCGCCGGTCGCGCGCTCCAGGGTGTCGCAGGGGCCGCCGTTGTCTGCGCGGCGCTCGACCTCTTGAGCCAGGCCGCACGAACGGAGGCACGCGCGGCCCGCGTCTGGGCGGTCGCCGGAATCGTGGGCGCCGCGCTCGGACCCGCCGTCGGCGGAATCCTCACCCAGTTGCTGGGTTGGGAGTCGATCTTCTTCGTGCAGGCGCCGGTCGTCCTGCTCGCCCTGGTCGCGCTGCGCGGCGCGCATGCCGTGGTCGTGCCCGAGCCGGCCGGACGGCCGCACGTCGGCGCGAATGCGGCCCTCCTGCTCATCTCCGGCGGCCTCGTCGCGGCGCTCTTTCTGCTCGTGATCCTGCTGATCAACGGCTGGCGGCTCGATCCGCTGGAGGCGGGGCTCGCCGTGACGGTCATGCCGCTCGCCGCGATCGCGGCCGCGCGCTTCGGGCGGACGATCACACCGCTCTGGGTCCGCGCGAGCTCGGGCGTGCTCCTCATCGCCGGGGGGCTGGCTGCGCTCGGTTGGCTGCCGCACGCCGGTGCCGCCTGGACGTTCCCACCGCAGCTCGCGATCGGAGCCGGCCTCGGCTTCGCTCTGTCGGCATTGACGGAGCGTGCGCTCGCCGGCCGTTCGGCGCAGGCGGTACACGGTGGCTGGACGATCGCAGCGCGCCACGCGGGCGTCGTCCTCGGGTTGCTGGTGCTAACGCCGATCTTCACGCACGACCTCCACAAGAGCGAACGCGAAGTGCTCGCGTCCGGCACGGCCGCGGTACTCGACAGCCGGATCCCGCCGCTCGACAAGATCGCCGTCGCGCGGCACATCGCCGCCGCGGTCGACGATGCGAAACAGCAGGCGCGGATACCCGACGTCTCCGAGGTGGTCGGCAAGCATGAGGGATCCGGCTACGCCGACCTCGTCTCCAAGCTTCAAGATCAGCTCGACCGAGCCGTCACGCAAGCGTTCTCGCATGCGTTCCTCGTCGCGGCGCTTCTTTGTCTGGCCGCCCTCGTGCCGATCTTGCTCAGCCGTCGTGAGGTCAGTGTCTGATGCGAGCGATTGCCGCAGCTGCCGCAGCCTCGCTCGCGCTGATCGTCGTCTACCTCGCGCTTGGTGGAGCCTCCTACGCGCCCGCGCGCGTCGCCGATCCATGCGCAGTTCGCGACTGGCGCAACCCGCAGGGCCTCCAGCACACGGTCGAGCAGATCGTGCTCTCGGGTCTCGACGGCGCGGCCTGCAAGCTCCACGTTTCGCGCGAGGACATGGTGCTTGCGTTCGCGAGCCGCGACGCACTCTCCCGCTTCGCTCGCCAGCATCACGTTTCGACGCAGCAGGTCGACGAGCTCGTCCGCGCCGGGCTCTTGCGCTCGATCGACGACGCCGAGAATGCGGGCGCGCTCAACTCGACGATCGCGGACCTCCTGCGTGGATTCGTGCACCGCTTTCCCATCGAGCAGCTCATCAGCCTGCTGCAGCAACTCCCCGGGGTGTAGGCCCGGAACGACGGAGAGGGCCCGTAGGCCCCCTCCTTTGGTCGTCCCCCTTGGCTCTAAGACGACGAGATGAGCATCGAGTTGATCAGCTACTTTCGTAGGTGTGGCCGAGGCAGGCGGAGAAGTCGATTTCGAGCAGGAGGTAGCTGACGCAGTAGCGTCGCTTCCGCGCGACCTTCGAGACGACATCTCCAATGTCGCGATCGTCGTCGAAGACGAGCCGCCGCCCGGCCAGCCGTTGCTCGGGCTCTACCAGGGCATTCCGCTGACGCGACGGGGTGTTGGGTACTCCGGCGTCCTACCGGACAAGATCACGATCTACCGCGGGCCGCTCGAGCGCCTCTACGGCGCCGATCCGGAGACTCTGCGCCGCCAGATCCGGCACGTCGTGCTCCACGAGGTTGCCCATCATTTCGGCATCAGCGACGAGCGACTCCAAGAGATGGGCCGGTACTAGCGATTTAGACTGAAACATCGACGGCGGCGAAGAACGAGGCGATCGAAGGCAGAGCGAGTCCGGGTTGGCCCCGGTCGTCCGCACATTCCTGATCGCCGACGTCCGCGGCTACACCCGCTTTACGCAGGATCACGGCGACGAAGCTGCGGCTGAGCTCGCTTCGTCGTTCGCGGACATCGTCGGCCGTGTTGTCGCCGAGTACGACGGCGATCTGATCGAGCTGCGCGGGGACGAGGCGCTCGTCGTCTTCGCTTCCGCGCGCCAGGCTCTGCGCGCAGCGGTCGAGGTGCAGCGCCGCTGTCGCATCGACTTGCCGCTCGGGGTCGGCATCGGGCTGGACGCCGGCGAGGCGGTGCCGCTGCCGGGCGGCGGATATCGCGGCGGCGCGCTCAACCTTGCGGCGCGTCTCTGCTCGATCGCAGCGCCGGGCCAGGTGCTCGCGAGCGAGGGCGTCGCGCATCTCGCCCGCAAGGTCGACGGCCTGCAGTACCGGCCCCGCAAGGCCGAGCGGCTCAAGGGAATCGCGGAGCGGGTCAAGGTCAACGAGGTCGTCCCGGACGAGCCGTTGCCGCCGGTGCCGACGCCGGCAGCGGCGCCGCGGCGACAAACGAACCGGCGCTGGCTCGTCGGCGGTGCGGTCGCCGTCGCGGTTCTGGTCGGAGGCCTGCTCGCGATCTTCCTCACCGGTAGCGGTTCCGCCGACAGCACGATCGCCGCGAACGCCGCCGGTCTCGTCGAGAGCAACGGCCACGTTGCCGCGCAGGTCCCGATCTCGGGGCGACCCGCCGGTGTCGCGACGGGAGCGGGTGCACTCTGGGTGACCGACTCCGTGAACGCAACGCTCCTGCGCATCGATCCGCAGAAACGGAGCGTCGTCGACCGAATCGGCGTCGGGACGAATCCCGGCGCTGTAACCGTCGGTGAGGGCTCGGTCTGGGTCGTCAACAGCCAGGACGGGAGCGTCTCCCGGATCGATCCGGCGAACGACAACGTGGCCGCGCCCATCCCGGTCGGCAACGGGCCGAGCTCGATCGCCTACGGGGCGGGCTCCATCTGGGTGCTCAATCAGGTCGACGCAACGATCTCCCGCATCGCGGCCGGCAGTGGCCGCGTGACGGACACGATCCCGCTCGGTCAGAACCCGACGAGGCTCGCGTTTGGCCTCGGCTACGTCTGGGTGACGAGCGAGGAGGCCGGGGTCCTGCTTCGTGTCGATCCGAAGACGGGCTCGGTCGTCGAGGCGACGCCCGTTGGGAACGGGCCGGTCGGCGTCGTGGTGGGCGGAAACGCTGTTTGGGTCGCGAACACGCCGGACCGAACGGTCTCGCGTGTCGATCCCAGCTCGGGCGCCGTGACGAAGATCAACCTCGTCGACCGGCCTGCCGAGGTGACGTACGCAGCCGGCACGGTGTGGGCCGCGAACACACTCGATGGGACGCTCACGCGGATCGACGCGGACTCGCAGCGCGTCGGGCGGCCGATCCGCACAGTCGACAACCCGGCGGGACTGGCGCCGTCCGGCCGTGATGTCTGGACGATCGCGCTGACCTCGTCCCTCGCGCATCGAGGCGGTACGTTGCGCATTGCTGCGGGCACCGGCGACGAGGCTTTCGACACGCCTGATCCCGGCGCGGCCTACCGCGTGGGCTCCTGGCAGCTCGCGTGGATCGTGTACGACGGACTCGTCACGTACCGGCGGACGGGAGGTCCGAGCGGCAACACAGTCGTTCCAGACCTCGCGACGGCGCTGCCGGTGATCCAGGACGGCGGCCGGACGTACGTGTTCAAGCTGCGCGACGGGATCCG
>Ga0307299_10000085_pt1 | contig 29682 bp, 15 predicted proteins | sample ER_DNA_159_FD_194466 | JGI IMG/M metagenome (GOLD analysis project Ga0307299, IMG submission 194466) | Bulk soil microbial communities from the East River watershed near Crested Butte, Colorado, United States - ER_DNA_159 | ecosystem: Environmental > Terrestrial > Soil > Floodplain | place... | reverse complement strand
GATCAGGAGTCTCCGCGCGCCCCAGCCCAGCGTCGATCCGTGGGTGGCGCACGGCTCGACCATCGATCATGAACGGAGGCCGCGGGGTACCGTCGAGCGTGCGCTGACCGTCTTTCTCGCCGGCGCCGAGTGCCCCTTCACCTGCTCGTTCTGCGATCTGTGGCGCTGGACTCTGGAGGGCCCCACGCCACCGGGCGCCTTGCCCGCGCAGCTGGCGCGTGTCCTCGGGGCCCTGGAGGTAGACCGGCCCCTGCCCGACCGCCTCAAGCTCTACAACGCCAGCAACTTCTTCGACCACCGGGCCGTGCCACCCGAGGACATTCCCGCGCTCGCCGATCTGGCCCGTCCCTTTACCGCCGTGACGGTCGAATCGCACGCCACCATGATCGGCCCGGCGGTCCTCGAGTTCGCCCGCCTCATCCCCGGCCGCCTTGAAGTTGCGATCGGTCTCGAGACGATCCATCCGGCTGCCGCTCGGCACCTCAACAAGCGCATGGACCTGTCGCGCTTCGACCGTGCCGCTGAGTTTCTCGCCGAGCACGACATCGACCTGCGTGTGTTCGTGCTACTCGGCGCGCCCTACGTCGCGCCGGCAGAGTCCGTCGAGTGGGCCGTGCGCACTGCCGAGTACGCCGCTCGACGCGGCGCAGCGGCGATCGCCTTGATCCCCGTGCGCGGCGGCAACGGCGAGCTGGAGCGGCTCGCTGCACTCGGCCACTTTGCTGCCCCGTCCCTGCCGCAGCTCGAAGCCGCACTGGACCGCTGCCTCGGCTTCGCGCCGGCGGCCGTCGCGGCCGATCTGTGGGATGTCGATCGGCTCGACGCGTGCGCCGAGTGCCGGCCGCGCCGCGTCGAGCGCCTGCGCCGTCTGAACCTGACGGGGCGCGGCGAGCCGCCGGTCACCTGTTCCGACTGCGACTGATGACCAAGCGGCGTGCGGTCGCCGTCGCCGTCGTCGGCAGCGGTTTCGCGGGCTCGGTGCTGGCGCGCGTCCTGGCGCGCCAGGGCCACGACGTGGTGCTCCTCGAGCGCGGCACGCATCCGCGCTTCGCCATCGGGGAATCGACCACGCCGCTCGCTAATCTTGCGCTCGAACGACTGGGGCGCCGTTACGGTCTGACCGACTGCTACCACCTCGCGGCCCACGGCCGCTGGCTCGAGCGCTATCCAGACCTGCGCCGCGGCCTGAAGCGCGGGTTCACGTTCTATCGACATCATCGGGGCAAGCCGTTCGCCGATCGAGGCCTCGAGTCCGAGCGCTTGCTGGTCGCAGCGAGCCCGTCCGATGACGTCGCCGACACACACTGGCTGCGTGCCGACGTGGATCACCATTTCGTGCGCGAGGCGATCGCGACGGGAGTCGACTACCAGGACCGCGTCGAGCTGACGGACGCCGATATCACCGGACGTGGCGTGCGGCTCACCGGGCAGCGTAACGGAACCGGCGTCACCTATCGGGTCGACTTCGTGATCGACGCATCTGGGCCGGGCGGATTCCTGGCTCGACAGCTCTCGATTGCGTCCGGGTTGGCGCGGACTCAAACGCGCTCTGCGCTGGTCTTCAGCCACTTCGAAGGCGTGCGGTTGATGCCCGAGGTCTTGCCGGGTTTGCCGCAGGGCCCCTATCCCGACGACTGGGCGGCCGTGCACCACGTGATCGACGGCGGATGGATGTACTCGCTACGCTTCGATGACGGCGTGACGAGCGCCGGATTCGCGCTCGCGCCGCGCGGCCTCGCTGCCGTGACGAAATCGCGGTCGCCCGACCCCACCGTGCTGTGGCGCACCCTGCTCGATCGGTATCCCACGATCGGCGCGGCGTTCGGCGCCGCGACGCCGGTCAGGCCCCTCGGTTTCCGGGCGCGCATCCAGCACCGGCTCACGCGCGCCGCGGGGGCGCGTTGGGCCCTGCTGCCGCACGCGTACGCCTTTGTCGATCCGCTGTTCTCGACGGGGATTGCCTGGAGTTTCCGCGCGATCGAGCGGTTGGCGCTGTGCTTCGAGGACGGGAAACCCGATCCGAGGGAATTGCGGCGCTACGAGCGTTTACTCAGCGCCGAGGCAGACCAGATCGACCAACTGGTCGCCGGTGCCTACGAGGCGATGGATCACTTCGAGTTGTTTGCGGCGCAAGCGCTGATCTATTTCGCGACGGTGTCCTTTGCCGAGGTGCGTCAACGGTTGGTCGAGGCCGACCCTTGGAGCGGGTTCCTCGGCGTCGGCGATCCGGTGCTAGGCGCCCTGCCGCGCGAGAGCCTGCGGCGGCTGCGGCGTGCCCAAAAGCCGGGAGCTTTCGCTCGCTGGGTGACCGAGAGCATCGCGCCCCGCAACATCGCCGGATTCGCTGATCCCGCGGCGCACAACCTGTATCCCGTCGACCTGGACGTGCTGGTGGACCGCCACGAGTTGTTGGGACTCTCCCGCGAACAGATCGTTGCGGCACTTCCGGCGCTGCGTGGCGTGGCGGCGCCGCCGCTCAGCGCCGTATGATGTGCCGAGTGTTGTACTCGCGCAGGTAGCGCAGGTGTGCAGAGTCGGCCGGGTAGGATTCGCCCGGCGCGTAGGGATATTCCCGAATCGCATGGAACGGCAGCGGCGCTACGCTGTCGCCGTACGCGGTGTGCAGGTCCGCGTCCTTGATCCAGCCATCCGTGTAGAGCAGGAACGTGCGCCGCCAACCCGGGGGGGGGGGCGCGGTCACCGCGCCGGCGTCGAATTCGAGGGTGACTTCGTCACCTGGGGCCATGATGACGTAGCGGTCGTCCGAACCGCGCACCAAAGGCAACACTCCCCCAAACCGCGTGAAGGCCCCCTCGATCGTGCGCCAGGGAGACTCCGTGGTAACGTCGTCGTACGCGAACCAGTGTGGGCCGTAGCGGCCGCCGCGCCGATACATGCGCGAGAAGCCCCGGTAGTGCAGGTCGGCTGAGGCGGGCGGCAGCGCCGTGACGCGGACCGGACTCGCCGCGGCGTCGCGCGCCGTGAACGCCTGATCCCAATAGATCTGCAGGTTCGTGCGAATGCGCACGTGATGGTCGCGCGTCGGAAACCTGCCGGCGAGATCTACGACGATCGTCTTGTCCTTGCCTGACGGGAAGCCGATGTTGGCGATGGCCGTCGTCCAGCGGCCTCGCGCGTCGCGCACCTCGAGTGAGGGCGGCTCGGAGCGCGCGCGCGCCTGCTGTGACAGCGCGACGTTGATGCTGGCGTCGCTGGGATAGATCCAACCGCGCAAGAAGAGCAGCGTGCCGGCGCGCCCTGCCTCGCCGCCCAAATCGAGAATCAACGCGTGCGGTTCGACCACGCCCTGGTATCGCGTGGGCGTGAGATCCGACACGTATGCATCATCGTGCTCGCGCAGCGCCGGCAGCAGATCCGTGCCGCGGTCGTTCGTGGCCGAGAGCGGCGGCCGGCGATCGACCGCCTGAAAGGGCCGCAGCCGGGGCGGACCGGTGGGTGGGAACCGCTCGTCCACGAAGACCTCCACGCTGTCGGGGTGGTCCACGGCGACGAGCCTGATCTCGTCGAGATACGCTGTCTCCCACAGCTCTTCGGTGACTTGCAGCACGTAGCGGCCATCACGCGGCGTGAGGGCGTCGCCGGGGATCCGCAGGTACTCCTGTGACGCGCCCGCCGGCGCGTAGGCCTGGGAGCCGGTCCCCATAATGCCGACCGGCATCCCCAGGGCGCTCTGCCACATCACGTCCGTGATGAACCGGAACCGCTTCCCGTCCCATGTATAGAGGAAGGCGCACGAGCCCTTGAGCTGCTCCAGCTCGAGCACGTCGGCATCAGTCCCGGGGAAATAGACCGTCTGCGGCACGCCGTTCGTCCATTCTACGCGCAGCACGTCGGCCTTGAGGTGCGTCCCGAGCCCGAAGTGCGTCAGGCGCTCAGTCGCGACGCGCGTCTGGTAGATCTCTCCCGCCCGAACTTCGATCTTCGCGCCAATGCCGAACGTGTTGTTCTTGCCGCTGCCGGTTCGCAGTGCCGAGAGCTGCACCTCCATGCCCAGATTGGCGTTGCCGCCGTCGTTGCGCAGCAGGTGCACGCCTCCGGCGCCCGCCACGAACAGGTCCTGGTCGCCATCGCCGTCCACATCGCTCACGGCGACTGTGACCACATCTTTTGTTGCGGGAAGCAGAGTGCTGCGGTCCTGGTATCGGCCGGTGCGATCGTTGTGAAACAGAGATACGCCGCGGACGCCTGCGATCACGAGATCGAGCCAGCCGTCGTTATCGTAGTCCACAAACTCGGCCAGACGCCCGCCGCGCCCGAGCTGTTGCCGGGCTGTGAACGTGCCGTCGCCTGCGTTATGCCACAGCGTGGCTGCGGAATCGGACACAACGAGCAAGTCGAGCGCGCCGTCGTTGTCGTAATCCCCGGCGGCGACGGCCGCGGAGCCGCGACTACCCGCGAGGCCACTCGCCACGCCGCCGTTGCGGTACAGCGAGTCGGGACCGGCTACAAAGACGTCGGTGCGCCCATCGCCGTCGAAGTCGCCGAAGGCGGCGTCGCGACCCCCACCCCCCCCCCCGGCCATTCCCGCGAGCTCGGTGAATGTCCCATCGAGGTTGTTCCGGTAAACCCGGGTCCTTGCCTCACCGACGAGCAACAGATCGAGATCTCCGTCATGGTCGAGATCGACGAACAGCGCTTTGCGCGCTCCCCCGAGGTCACTGATCCGGGAAGAGGCCGTAACGTCCCGGAACTTCCCGGTCCCATCGTTGCGGAGCAGATAGCCACGACCGTCTTGACCGATCGTGAACAGGTCGAGCCAGCCATCGTTGTCATAGTCCGCGAACGTCGCGTAGCGCGCGCCGGCGGGGAGCACAAGGCCGGTGTGGGGCGTGACGTCCGCGATGAAGCCACCGTGGACGTTGTAGAGCGATGCCGGCCCGACGAACAGGTTGTCCTCGCCGTCGCCGTCGTAGTCGCCGAGGGCGAGTGCCGTAGGAGCGATGCCGCCCTCGGAGAGACCCGCTTCACCGGTGATATCGGTGAACCGCACCTCCGCGGCCCGGCCCATGCGCAGCAGCCCGCGCGCCGTAATCAACGATTGGGGGTTGAAGGCGAGAATCGGCCGTCCCACGAGTGGGCCCTCGGTCCATGCGACGTCGCGCAGCGCGGCCTGATACGGCGTGGTGATCTCCATGGCGTGCAGGAAACGATCGAGGGACATCCGTGCCGGTGCGAGACTGCCGGCGCGCAGGTAGCGCAACGTGGCGGCCAGATCCGGCCTGGCTTCCTTTGGCGCCTCGGGACGCAGGCGCCGCACCTCCTCCAAGTGCCGGATGGCGCTGTCGGCCTCGCCGCGGCGCACCAGCAGATCCACCAGCTGCAGCCGGATCGCGAGATTCGTCGGTGTAAGCCCTAAGACTTCGCGCAACTTGGCGGGATTCTGCGAGTCGATCTGGGCGAGCGCATACAGGACCTTCGCGTCGCGCGGCAGCCCCTCTAAGATCTCGCGCGCCTCGGCCCCTCGGCCGGTGAGCGCGTAGAGCTTCGCGGCAATGAGCCCGACCTCGGGGTTGACCGGATCGAGCCGCCGCGCGCGGCGCAGTTGCACCTCGGCGTCCGCATACCGGCCCGCCCGCAGGTACGTGAGGCCGAGGTTCGCGTATCCGGTGGGGTCCTTCGGTGTGAGCGCCACGACCGTCTTGAACTGCACTTCCGCTTCCGGCAGCATGCCCCGCTCGAGATCGGTGAGTCCGAGATAGTGAGCGGTGAAGAGCTCCTGCCGGTCGATCGGCTTCGACCGGCAGCCGACTACCACCACCAATGCGGCGGCGAGCGAAAGGACCTTGGATGCGCTATCCTGCGGCATGATCGTCAAGTCGATCCACTCGCGGTTCATGCGCCGTGCATTGCTCGCGGGCGCGTTGACGTGCGTGAGCTGCCGGCGCGACACCGAGCCGCCGCTCTTCGAGCTTGTAGCACCCACGGCGAGCGGCGTAACGTTCGTCAATGCGCTGCCGGAAGACAGTGCGTTCAATATCCTGGACTACCTCTACTACTACAACGGCGGCGGCGTGGCCGCGGGCGACATCGACGGCGACGGCCTCCCGGACCTGTACTTCACGTCGAACCTGGGGCCCGACCGGCTGTATCGCAACAAGGGGCACTTCCAGTTCGAGGATGTCACCGAGCGCGCCGGCGTCGCCGGTCCTCCGGGTTGGAAGAGCGGCGTCACGATGGCCGACGTCAACGGCGACGGGCGACTCGACATCTACGTCTCCGCCGTCAACTACCTCGCCATGCACGGACGCAACATCCTCTACGTCAACAACGGGGACGGGACCTTTACCGACCGGACCCGACAGTACGGGCTCGAGCACGTCGGCTATTCCACGCAGGCGGCCTTCTTCGATTACGACGGCGACGGCGACCTCGACATGTACCTGCTCAACAGCTCGGTCCACAGCGAGCGCCTGCCCAGCTCCCATCCGCAACGCACCCCCCGGCACCCGCGCGCCGGAGATCGCCTCTTCCGGAACGACCACGGGCATTTCGTCGACGTCAGCGAGCGGGCCCACATCTACGGCGGCGTGGAAGGATACGGCCTCGGCGTCGTCGCGAGCGACCTGAACGGTGACGGCTGCCCCGACCTGTACGTCGCCAACGATTTCCAGGAGAATGATTTTCTCTACTGGAACAACTGCGACGGAACGTTCACCGAGTCGATCGCCCGCGCCGCGCCGCATACCAGTCAGTTTTCGATGGGTGTCGATGCCGCAGACTTCAACAACGACGGCCGGATCGACCTGTTCGTCCTCGACATGCTGCCCAGCCGCGAGGACATCCTCAAGACGTCGGCCAATGCCGAAGACCTGAGCATCTTCAACCTGAAGCTGCAGGCGGGTTACCATGCCCAGTACGCCCGCAACACGCTCCAGTTGAACCGCGGGCTGGGGCGGTTCAGCGACATCGGCTACCTCGCGGGCGTCTTTGCAACCGATTGGAGCTGGGCGCCGCTCTTTGCCGACTTCGATAACGACGGCCTCAAGGACATTTTCATCACGAACGGCATCGATCGCCGGCCCAACGACCTCGACTACATCGCCTTCGTGGAGGGCCAGCCGCGCCGTGACGACACGTCGCTGATCGCGATGATGCCGCACGTCCCCCTCGCCAACTACGCCTACCGCAACAACGGCGACCTCACGTTCACCGACGTGGCCGGCGCGTGGGGCTTGGCGCAGCCTGGCTTCTCGAACGGGGCGGCCTACGTCGATCTCGACAACGACGGCGCGCTCGACCTCGTGGTGAACAACGTCAACGCACCGGCCGCGATCTACCGGAACCGCGTCCGTGAGACGGGCGGAAACGCCTACCTGCAGGTGCAGCTGCGGGGCGCCGGCGCGAACAGCGCCGGCATCGGCGCCAAGGTCATCGTGCGCGCGGGCGGCAAGACGCAGCTCGTCGAGCAGATGCCGACGCGCGGCTTCGAGTCCTCCGTCGATCCGCGGCTCCACTTCGGCCTCGGCTCGGCAAAAAGCGTCGATTCGGTGACCGTGATCTGGCCCGACCGGCGCTTTCAGGTCAAGACCCTAGTCGCGGTCAATCAGTCGCTCACGCTCTCACAACAGGACGCCGCCGGGCGATACCCGTACGTGTCCGGCTCGGCGGCGCAGCCGCTGCTCACGGACGTGACGCGCCGTGCGGGGCTGGATTTCAAGCACGAGGAGAACACGTTTTACGACTACACCCGCGAGCCGCTCATCCCCCATCTGCTGTCGACCGAAGGACCGGCACTGGCCGTGGGCGATGTGAACGGCGACGGGCTCGACGACATCTACGCCGGGGGCGCGAAGTGGCAGCCGAGCCGGCTCTTTGTCCAGCAACGGAGCGGCACGTTCCGGACTGAGAGTGAACCGGCGATCGCCGCCGATAGTCTTGCCGAGGACGTGGACGCCGCGTTCTTCGATGCCGATGGCGACGGCGATATGGACCTGTACGTCGTGAGCGGCGGCAATGAGTTCTGGGATAACGCCGAGGCACTGCGGGACCGGCTGTACATCAATGATGGGCGCGGGTCCTTTCACCGCGCCGAGCACGCGCTCCCCGATTTCTTTCACAACGGCTCGTGTGTGGTCCCCGGCGACTTCGACGGGGACGGAGACGTGGACCTGTTTGTCGGCAGCCGAGTCGTGTCCCGGAAATACGGTCTCACGCCGCGCAGCTACCTGCTCCAGAACGACGGCGCGGGCCACTTCACCGACGTCACGATGGACAGAGCCCCGGGGCTCGCGGACGCGGGGATGGTCACGGCAGCCGCCTGGATCGACAAGGACTTGATCGTGGTCGGCGAGTGGATGCCGGTGGACGTGTTCCGATACGAAAACGGCCGCTTCGTCGATCGAACCGCGAAGGCGGGACTGGCGCGAACGAACGGCTGGTGGAGCAGCGTCACGGCCGCCGATCTCAACGGGGACGGCCGCAAGGACCTGGTACTCGGCAACCTCGGCCTCAACTCCTACATCCGCGCGTCCCAAACCGAGCCCGCGCGCCTCTACGTCAACGACTTCTTTGCCAACGGCACACTCGAACAGATCCTCACCTTCTACAAGCACGGCGTGAGCTATCCGCTCGCGGGGCGAGACGAGCTGGTCCAGGTCATGCCCCAGCTGCGCGCCAAGTACCCGTCGTACGCGTCGTTCGGCGCCAGCCGCATCGAGGACATGTTTTCCGCGGCCGACTTGCGCCGCGCCACGGTCTTGGAAGCGCGCGACTTTGCGACGTCCATCGCGCTGAGCAGGGGGAACGGCACGTTCGATCTCCAACCGCTTCCCCCCGAAGCGCAGTTCGCTCCCGTCTACGCGGCATTGGCGCAGGACTTGAGTGGCGATGGGCACGCCGATCTGCTGCTCGGCGGGAATTTCTACGGCGTCACGCCCGTTCAGGGGCGCTATGACGCGAGCTACGGCCTGTTGCTATCCGGCGATGGGAAGGGCGGGTTCCTACCGGTCGACCTCGCGCAGAGTGGCGTGGTGATCGAGGGGCAAGTGCGGCACATCGCTCAGCTCAAGGGCCCGAACGGCGCTCGGCTCATCGTGGTGGCGCGAAACGGCGACCGTCTCCTGGTCCTGCGGTGATCCAACGCGACTGGTTCGGCACGACGCCCGAGGGGCGCCGGGTCCTGGCCCTCACGCTGTCCAACGCGAGCGGGATGGAAGTCCGCTTCACCGAATACGGCGGCATCATCCTCTCCATAAAGGTCCCGGACCGGAGCGGCGCCTCAGTCAACGTGGTCCACGGCTTTCCCACCCTCGCCGGCTACGTCAGCGACACCGATTACGTGGGCGCGGTGATCGGCCGCTACGCCAACCGGATCGCCGATGGAGCGTTCTCGTTGCTGGGCCGCCGCTACGAGCTGGCTCGCAACCTGGGCACGAGCCACCTGCATGGCGGCATCCGTGGCTTCAACAAGGTGGCGTGGCGCGCCGAGGATGACGGGACGCTGCGGTACGAGAGCCCGGCCGGCGATGAAGGGTACCCGGGCGCGGTGTCGGCCCGCGTCCGCTACACGCTGACCGAGGACAATTCGCTCGAGTGCGATTTCACGGCCACCGCCGATGCTCCCACGCACGTCAATCTCACGCAACACTCCTATTTCAATCTCTCGGGTCGAGACGATGCGCGCGGTGTCGGCATTCTGGACCACGTACTGTCCCTGAATGCCAAGCGGTTCTTGCCCGTGGACTCGCGCGTCGTACCAACGGGCGAGCTGCGCGACGTGAAGGGCACGCCGTTCGACTTCACCGTCCCCACCCCGATCGGGGTGCGGATCGACGGAAACGAGGAGCAGCTCCGTCTCGGCAGCGGCTACGACCACAACTGGGTGATCGAGCGCGCTGAGGCAGGACTGGTGCAGGCTGCGACGCTACACGATCCGTGGAGCGGCCGCACGCTGGAGGTGCTGACCACGCAGCCGGGCATCCAATTCTATTCGGGGAACGCGCTCCGCAGCCGGCGACCGCGCTCCGCGCTGGCCCTCGAGCCGCAGCATTTTCCCGACACGCCAAATCATCCCGAGTTCCCGCCGACCGTCCTGTCGCCCGGTGAGGAATACCACGCCCAGATCGTCTACCGGTTCCATCACGGCTCTTGACGTCGCCCGTCCGGAGGTCCAGAATCGGCACCACCTAAGACCCCAGCTTTTCCTCAACAGCTTGCCGAGGGCGAGTATGAAACCACTCCTACAGTTCTGCTCGATCGCGAGCCTGGCGGCGCTCTGCTCGATGCCGCTCGGGGCGCAAGAACCCACCGGCGCTGTTCGCGGACGGGTCACCGATCAAGCCACGCAGCAACCACTCTCCGGCGTCACCATCACCATCGCCAATCGCAGCGCCCTCACTCAGGCCGACGGCCGCTACCTCGTCACAGCGGTGCCGGCGGGTAGCTACACGGTGCGCGTGAGAATGATCGGGTATGGCGTGGCGAACCAGCCGGTGACCGTGGCGGGAGGCGAGACCGCAGTCGTCGACCTCGCGCTGACAGGGCAGGCGATCGGGCTGTCTGCGGTGGTCGTCACCGGCTACGGAGAACAACGCAAGGGCGACATCACGGGTGCGGTGACGGCGGTGACCGACTCGGAGTTCAACACCGGCCGCGTCGTCAGTCCCCAGATGCTCATCCAGAGCAAGGTGGCGGGGGTCCAGGTCGTAGATAACAACGAGCCCGGCGGTGGTCTCTCGATCAGGATCCGCGGCGCCACCTCGGTGAATGCGAGCAGCGAGCCGCTCTACGTGATCGACGGCGTGCCGCTCGGCAACGGCGCCGGCGGCGGCCTCTCCGTTCAGGGTCGCGACCCGCTCAATTTCCTCAGCCCGGGCGACGTCGAAAACATTACGGTGCTGCGCGATGCATCGGCCGCCGCCATCTACGGCTCAAACGCGGCGAACGGCGTGGTGCTCATCACCACCAAGTCTGGCAAGGGACGTCAAGGAAGCGGCTTCGAATACGGCTCCAGCGCGTCGGCCTCCTCGGTTACCAGGGTGCCGGACATGCTGAACGCCGCGCAATTCGCCAGCGCCGTGGCCACATATGCACCCGCGAGGAGCGGTTTGCTACTGGGTGCCAACACCGACTGGTTCAGCCTCATCGACCGCACCGCGACGGGCCAGGAACACAATGTGTCCTTCACCAACGGCACCAATGACATGGGGTACCGCCTGTCGCTCGGGTACCTGAACCAAGACGGCATCATTCGGGCGAGCTCGATGGAACGACTCTCGGTGGGCGTCAACTATCAGCAGCGCCTCTTCAAAGACCGCCTGAGCGTGCGCACGTCAGTGCGGGGCTCGCGCACTCTCGACCACTTCACTCCCGGGGACGTGCTCGGCAACGCCGCCGCGATGGCGCCGACGCAGCCGGCCATGGATCCGACCAGCTCGACCGGCTACTGGGACTGGAACACCACGAATGCGTCCCCGAGCAACCCCCTCGCCAGCGTAGCGCTGTCGCGTGATCACGGCACGACCTGGCGCAGCGTGGGGAACGCCCAAGCGTCGTACGCGCTGCCGTTCCTCGAAGGGCTGACGGCCAACCTGAATCTGGGTTACGACCTCGCCAAGGCCGATCGCACGACGTTCACGCCGAACAATCTGGCAGCGGAGGTGCGGCAGCGTCACGGGCTCTTCTTCCTCTCGAACAACACCCAGGCGAATTCCGTGCTCGAGACGTACGCGAGCTACGCGCCGGCGCGCACGGCCGGCCCCGGTACTGTGAGTCTCGTCGGCGGCTACTCGTACCAGCAGTCGCACGGCGAATTCCCCTGGCTCCGGGCAACGGACCTCGGCACCAACTTGCTCGGGGACAACGGTGTTCCGCAGGCAGCTAACATCACCAATGTCCGGGACATCGTCGACTACAAGCTCATTTCGTTCTTCGGGCGGGCGAACTACAACATCTCCGACCGCTACCTCGCTGCCGTGAGTGTCCGGCACGATGGCTCCTCGCGCTTCGGACCGGGCAACCAATGGGGCACGTTCCCGTCGGTGGCGCTCGCGTGGCGAGTCTCCGGTGAGGATTTCATGCGCGGGAAGTGGGGATTGTCGGACCTGAAACTGCGCGCCTCATGGGCGCGGACCGGCAACCAGGCGTTTGGAGACTACCTGCAGTACGCGACCTACACGTACAGCGACGCACAGTCGCAGGTGTGGTTCGGCGATCAGTTCGTGACCACGATCCGACCCAGCGCGGTGGACACAGCCATCCATTGGGAGAAGACCAGCTCGTATAACGTGGGCGCCGACTTCGGCTTCAGCAACCAGCGCTATTACGGCACCCTTGACTGGTATACGAAGAACACCAGCGATCTGATCTTCACCGTTCCCGTGTGCGCTCAGTGCAACCTCTCCAACTTTGTCACCACCAACATCGGGAGTATGAAGAACCACGGCTTGGAGCTCAGCCTGAACGCCCGTCTGATCGAGCGGCGTCCGAGCGGACTCTCCTGGACCGCCTCGTTGACCGCAAGCCACAACACCAACGAACTGGTCAGCATCAACCCGAACAAGAGCGTATCGAAGATCCTGAGGGGCAACATCTCGGGCGCTGTCGGCAACCTCATCGAGGTTCTCCAGCCGGGTGTGCCGATCAATTCGTTCTTCGTCCTAGAGCAGAAATACGATGCGAGCGGGAAACCCATTTACGACAACGCCACGCCGACCAACATGTACGTGGACCAGAACGGCGACGGCCGCATCAATGACTCCGACCGGCGGCCATTCCACGACCCGTCCCCGAAATGGATCCTCGGCCACTCCTCGTACTTCACCGCCGGGCGGCTGGACGCCGGCTTCACGGTCCGGGCCTACCTCGGGAACTACGTCTACAACAACGTGGCATCTTCGAACGGCGCCTATCAGAACCTCACGGGCTCCGGCATGCCGAGCAACCTGCACGCTTCAGTCCTCGAGACCGGGTTCGTCGTTCCCCAGTACTACTCGGATTATTTCGTCGAGAACGCGTCGTTCCTGCGGATGGATAACATCAGCGTCGGCTTCACCTTCAAGTATCGCGGGCAGCCGTTCCGGGTGTATGGCACGGTCCAGAACGCGTTCACGATCACGGGATACAGCGGGGTAGACCCGACGTCGGGCCTCAACGGCATCGACAACAACATCTATCCGCGTTCGCGCACCATCACCACCGGCCTGAACGTCCGGTTCTAAGGGAGACAGGGGACATGAACCGCACTACCAAGGCAGTGAGCGTCGCCGCCGTCCTGATGGGCCTGGCCGCGACCGGCTGCACGGATCCGACGGTGGCCCCGAAGAGCACAGTCACGAGCGCCAACATCTTCAACGATCCCAACTCGTACCGGGCGTTCATCGCGAAGATCTACGGCGGCCTGATCGTCACCGGACAGCGCGGCCCCGACGGCAACCCGGATATCGGCGGCATCGACGAAGGGTTCGGCGAATACCTGCGCTTGTACTGGTATCTGCAGGAGATGCCGACCGACGAGGCGGTGATCGGCTGGAACGATCCCGGCCTCGGCGACCTGAACCGGGGGCTTTGGGGTCCCAGCAACGAGATGGTCAACGCGATGTACTATCGCGTCTTCTACCAGGTCATGCTCGCCAACGAGTTCTTGCGCCAGAGCACCGACGCGAAACTCGACTCGCGGGGACAGAACGACCCGACCCTCAGGGCCAACGTCCACTTCTACCGTGCGGAGGCGCGGTTCCTGCGTGCCCTGAGCTACTGGCACGGCATCGACATGTTCGGCGACATCCCGCTGGTCACCGAGGCGGACCCGCTCGGCGTTCCCCCGAAGCAGATCAGCCGCGACAGCGTCTACAACTTCGTGGTGACCGAGCTCAATGCGATCGCCGGTCAGCTGCCGCCGGCGGGCGCTTCGACGTACGGCCGCGCGACGCCGGCCGCGGCGCACATGCTCCTGGCCAAGCTCTATTTGAACGCGGCCGTGTACACTGGCACGGCGAACTACACCGGCGCGGTCACCGAGGCGGCGGCCGTGATCGCTTCGGGGTACACCCTCGACACGAGCTTCGTCCATAATTTCCAGGCCGACAACAACACGTCACCGGAGCTCATCTTCGTCGCGGCGCAGGACGGCGGCGGTACGCAGACGTGGGGTGGAATGACGTTCCTGATCCACGCCGGCTGCGGCGGCAGCATGTCCGCGGGTACGTACGGCGTCGACTACTGCTGGGGCGGGTACCGCATGAAGCAGCAGATCTACCGGCTGTTCGCCGCCGGCGATGGGCGTGCTTCATTCTTCTGGACCGCCGGCCAGACCGATTCCGTGGCCGATATCGGCAACTTCAGCAACGGGATCGCCGCGCCCAAGTTCACCAACAAGAAGTCGAACGGCGCGAACGGCGCGCAAATGGGGATGGTCGACACCGATTTCCCGATCTTCCGGCTCGCCGACGCGTATCTGATTTACACCGAGGCGAACCTGCGCGGCGGCGGGGGCAACGCGACGCAGGCGCTCGACTTGTTCAACGCGCTGCGTGTCCGCGCGTACGGAGACTCGAGCGCGGTCCTCACGATCGGCCAGCTGACCGTGGACACGGTCCTCGCCGAGCGGGGACGGGAGCTGCTGTTCGAGGCGCAGCGCCGCACCGACCTCGTCCGTTACAACTTGTTCTCGACCGGTACGTACCTCTGGGCGTGGAAGAACGGCGTCCCCGGCGGGGCAGCCCTGCTCACGGGCCGCGATCTATACCCGTTCCCGGCGAACGAGCTGATCGCGAACCCGAACCTGCAGCAGAATCCGGGCTACTGAGCGCGCGAAAACTCTGGTTCCTTCTCGTGCTGGCGGGGGCGGCGTGCAGCGATGAGCTGACGCCCCCGCCCGCCGGGAATCCTCCTCCCCCGGTCCGGCCCTCGCTGCCGCAGACCTACCGGCCCAGCGGTCACATGGCCGCGGGCGACGTGTTCGTGCACCTGTTCGAGTGGAAGTGGACCGATATCGCCGCCGAGTGCGAGAACGTGCTCGGCCCCGCGGGATTCAAGGCGGTGCAAGTGTCGCCGCCAGAGGAGCACAGCATCGTCCCCAGCCACGACTGGAGCGAGCGCTACCAGCCCGTGAGCTACAGCGTGGCCCGCAGCCGCTCGGGCACCGGGGCCGAATTCGCCGATATGGTGAACCGCTGCAACACCGCGGGCGTGGGCATCATCGTCGACGCCGTCATCAACCACATGACCAACTACCCGAGCCCCGGCACCGGCAGCAACGGCACGGCGTACTCGAAGTACGAGTATCCGGGACTCTACACGCAGGCTGACTTCCACACGCCGTGCGCCCTGAACAACTACCAGAGCGCCGCCAATGTGCAGGATTGCGAGCTGTTCTCGCTGCCCGATTTGAACACGAGACTCCCCGTCGTGCGGGGAAAGATCGCCGACTACCTGCTGACGCTCGCGCGGCTGGGGGTGGCGGGATTCCGCGTGGATGCCGCGAAGCACATCCAGCAGGTGGACCTCGACAGCATCATCACGATCGTCAACGTGACGCTGACCGGCGAGGCACAGCCGCGGCCGTACTTCTACCTGGAGGTGGTGGGGAACGGACAGGGCGAGGCGCTGGGTCCGCGTGACTACTTCGGCGAAGCGTATAGCTCAGGTGGCGCCGCCGACATCACCGAGTTCACGTTCGTCGGCGTCGGCGACAAGTTCCGGGGGCTCGGCGGGCAGCACATCTCTCAGCTCGATCCCAACGGCACCCCCGGAAACCAGTTCTCCGAGGGGGCGTGGGGGATCATGCCCTCCAACAAGGCCGTGGTCTTTCTGCAGAATCACGACACCCAGCACCAATGCGGGCTCAGCTATCGCGACGGCAATGTCTTCCGCATCTCAAACGTATGGATGCTGGCGCAGCCCTACGGCTATCCGTCGATTCTATCGAGCTACGCGTTCGACTGCCCGGCTGGGAATTCGATGGGACCGCCGTCGGATGCGGACGGCTGGACCACCGCGGTGACGTGCGCGACCAGTCTCGAGACGGCGACGGTCGGCCAGTGGGTGTGCGAGCACCGCGATCCGTCCATCCTCGGCATGGTCGCGTTCCGGATGGTCGTCGCGGGCACCGATGTGAACCACTGGTGGGACAACGGCGCCAACGGCATCGCCTTTTCGCGCGGCGACAAGGGTTTCGTGGCCATCAACGCGGCCGCCGGGACCCTCGCGGTAACCGTCTCCACGGCTATGGCGCCGGGCAGCTACGCTGATATCCTAACCGGAAACACGATCGTCGTGGACTCGACCGGAGCGGTCCAAGTGAGCCTCGCGGCGAAATCGGCTCTGGCGATCGACACCGCAACCCGGCTGCCCTAATGCGAACCTTCGCCCTAGCTGTCCAGGCCACCCTGCACCTGACCGCGCCGGCGAACACGCCGGACACCGCGCCGGTCTTCGTGGCCGGCTCGTTCAATCAATGGAATCCGGCCGCGGCCGAGTATCGCCTGACCGCGGCAGGCGGCGGCCGATACGCCATCACGCTCCCGACCGCGGTGCGCGGCGCCATCGAATTCAAGTTCACCCTGGGATCGTGGGACGTAGTGGAGGTAGACAGCACCGGCGCCGACGTGGCGAACCGCCGGTTCACGGTGCCCACCGCCGGCGCCGCTTCGTACGCCGGTATGGTGCCCCGCTGGCGGGACGGGACGCCGCGGCCGCGCCCAGCCTCGGCCACGGCGTCGGTGTCGGTCTTGAGCGACAGTTTCGCGATGCCGCAGCTCGGAGGGGGGGGGGGCCGCACGCGCCGCGTGTGGCTCTACCTCCCGCCCGGCTACGCGACGTCGCAGCGCCGTTACCCGGTGCTCTACATGCACGACGGGCAGAACGTGTTCGACGCGCGGACGAGCTTCGCGGGCGAATGGGGCGTCGATGAGACGCTCGACAGTCTCCATGCCCTGGGGGAGGGCGCGGGGGGCGCGGGGGACGCGATCGTCGTCGCCGTCGATCACGGCGGGCAGCGGCGCTTCGACGAATACTCCCCGTGGACGAACCCGAAATACGGCGGCGGCCAGGGCGACGCCTACGTCGACTTCCTGGCGCGGACGCTGAAGCCGTTTGTCGACGCGCATTACCGCACCCTGCCGGACCGCCAGCACACCGGCGTCGCCGGCTCGAGCATGGGCGGCTTGATCTCGCTGTACGCCGCGCTCAAGTACCCCGACCTGTTCGGCCGGGTGGGCGTCTTCTCGCCGGCATTCTGGGTCGCGCCTGAGATCTATGAGATCGCGCGGCGCGCTTCGCCTCGTCCCGGCACCCGCATCTACGTCGTGACAGGGGGACAAGAGGGCGACACACCCGAGGTGTACGCCCGCGATCATCAGCGCATGGTCGACACGTTGCGCGCCGCAGGGTTCACGATCGGCGCGGACTTGCGCGCCGCCGTCCGCCCCGACGGAAAGCACGCCGAGTGGTTCTGGCGGCGCGAGTTTCCCGCCGCGTACCAGTGGCTGTTCCGAGAAACCACCGATGCGCCGGCCTGGACCCGCGGCGGCACCTGCTACGAGGTGTTCGTCCGCTCGTTCTACGACTTGAGCGGCGACGGCATCGGCGACCTGAACGGCCTGACTGCCAAGCTCGACTACATCGCGAAGCTCGGCGCCTCCTGCATCTGGCTAATGCCCGTGGCGGCGTCGCCCAGTTATCACGGCTACGATGTCAGCGACTACTACCGCATCGAACCGGCGTACGGCACCAACGACGATTTCAAGCGCCTAGTGGTGGAAGCGCATCGCCGCGGCATTGCCGTGCTCGTGGACATGGTGCTGAATCACGCCTCGAGCGAGCACCCCTCCTTCCAGGCCGCGCTACGTGACACGACGTCGCCATACCGCTCCTGGTACCGGTTCTCGCCCACGTCGCTCGGCAAAGGACCGTGGGGCGCGGAGGCCTGGCACCGCTCGCCTGTGCGTGACGAGTACTACTACGGCGTCTTCTGGTCCGGCATGCCCGATCTCAACTACGAGACGCCGGCCGTGCGGGAGGAAGCGAAGAAGGTCGCGACATTCTGGCTGCGCGACATGGACGTGGATGGCTTCCGGCTCGACGCGATACCCTACCTGCTCGAGGAGGGACCCTGCCTCCAGGGGTGCCCAGGCACCCACGCCTATTTGCACGAGTACGCCGAGCACGTCCGCAGCGTGAAGGCCGACGCGTACACCGTGGGCGAAGCTTGGGGCAACATCAATGCGGTGATGCCGTACTATCCGGACCAGCTCACATCCTATTTCGGGTTCGAGCTGGCCGACTCGCTCTTGGCGGCGGTCCGCAGCGGCCGGGCTGCCGGGCTGCTCGCCGGCTTCCTGCGGCTGCAGGACACGCTGCCCGCGTACCGGTGGTCGCCGTTCCTGAGTAACCACGACGGCACTCGCTCCATGACCATGCTCGGCGGCGACGTGGGGAAGGCGAAGCTCGCGGCGACGCTGTTGCTCACACTCCCGGGGCTGCCGTTCGTTTACTACGGTGAAGAGATCGGCATGACGGGCGACAAGCCCGATCCACGGCTCCGCACTCCGATGCAGTGGAGCGCGCGCCCGGGACTGGGATTCACCTCGGGCACCGCTTGGGAGAGGGCCCAACCGGATTCCTTGACCAGGACGGTCGCGGCGCAAGACACGGCCGCCGGCTCGCTCTTGAACCTGTACCGCCGCCTGATCAACCTACGCCGCTCGAACGACGCGCTCGCGACGGGGAAGCTGGTGCCCCTCTCAGCCGGCAGTCCACAGGTCGCTGCATACCTGCGCCGCGGGGAGGACGGCAAGCGCGCCGTGCTCGTGGTGGCGAACCTGGGCGCCACTGCGGTGTCGCGCCTCGCGATCACCTCGACGGATAGCGTGCTGCCACCGGGGAGGTACTCGGCGCGGAGTCTGCTGCGCGGTGCGCCGGGCGCGGTGCTGCAGGTGAGCCGCGACGGGCGGATTCGCGGCTACGTGCCGGTGACGGGCGGGGGCAGGATCGCGGCGCGCCGGAGCCTGATTCTCGACCTCATCCCAGCTCAGCGGTAATGGTCGGTATTGTTTTCGCAGCAAAACACAGAGGGGCCGTGGGTGTTACCCCACGACCCCTCGGAGCGTGGCTAACGTGCACGCAGGACGCTCGCAAGACCTGTTCTGAATGTGCAAACGGCGTCGGCCGTGGTCAAGATGCCAGGGTGCGGATGGTGGGACGCGAACCCACATGGGCTTGCGCCCCAGGTCTTGCGAGGACCCTGCGTCTACCAATTGCGCCACACCCGCACCGAGTCGACAATTGACGTCAATGGCCACGGAAAACGCAGCTCGACAAGAGACCGTGTCTCTGGCAGGAACCACAGTGGGGCCTCGTGCGTGCGCCAGCGTGATCGCACGGACGCACGTCGGCGCAAAAGCACGCGTGGTGTCGGCCCTCTTTGTAGTGCTGTGCTCGCAGCTCGGCGCGCAGGTCGCCGACCGGGCCGTCTACCTCGACAGCCAGGGTGTGGTGCGTTGGGGCGGCAACCGGCAGGAAGTAACTCTCTTCGGCGCCAACTACGTGCTGCCCACCGCCTCCGACTATCGCGCCGCCGGCTACGTCCACGGCGATCGCAAGAAGATGATCGACGAGGATATGGCCCAGTTCGCCCGCATGGGCTGGGACGGGCTGCGGCTGACCTTCTGGGGCGACTGGGAAGCGTCGGACAGCGCCGGCAACCTGATCGACAACGACCACCTCGACCTGCAGGACTACTTGATCGCCCGCGCGCGGGAGCGCGGCATCTACATGCTGTTCAGCCCTATCCAGCTGTACGGCTCGAATTGGCCCGACGCGCTCGGCGACACCACGGCCCCGGGCTTCGGCCGGCGCTTCGGCAAGGCCCGGATGGGCACCGACTCCGCCGCCATCGCCGCGCAGGTCAACTATCTGCGGCAGATCCTGAATCACGTGAATCGCTACACGAAGGTCGCCCTGAAAGACGAGCCGGCGATTCTCTTCATCGAGCTGGTGAACGAGCCGTGGCACCACCCCGAGGACCTGCAGGGCTCGATCCGCTACATCAATGCGCTCACTGACGCGGTGCGCAGCACGGGATGCAACAAGCTCATCTTCTACAACGTGAGCCAGGACTTCCGGATCGGTGAAGCCATCAGGCAGAGCCGGGCGCAGGGGCTCACGTTCGGCTGGTATCCCACGGGTCTGAACTCCGGCCACGAGCTGGTGGGTAACTACCTTCCGTCGGTCGACACCTTCCCGGCCATGGGCGGGAACTTGGCCCGCCTGCCGCGCATCGTGTACGAGTTCGACAGCCCCGATCTGCGCACCGGGACGATGTATCCGGCCATGGCGCGCACGATGCGCACGGTCGGCGCCCAGTTCGCCGCGATGTTCGCGTACGACATGCAGGGCACAGCGTCGCGCAATCTCGGCTGGCAAACTCATTACCTGAGCCTGGCATACACGCCGCGCAAGGCGATGAGCGCCATCATCGCCGCCGAAGCGATGCGCCGCCTGCCACGCCTGCGCTCGTATGGAGCGTATCCGCAGAATACGAGATTCGGCGACTTCCGCCTCTCCGCGGATTCGAACCTCGGCGAGCTCGTGGCGCGCGACGCGTTCCTGTACGCCGGATCGACGCGCTCGCGGCCTCCCGACCCGGCCACCCTGCGCCGCATCGCCGGCTACGGTTCCTCGCCGCTGGTCACGTATGACGGAGAGGGCATCTACTTCCTCGACAAGATCCGCGCCGGCGTCTGGCGGCTCGAGGTCTACCCCGATGCCGTGCCCGTGCGCGACCCGTTCGAACCGCCCAGCCCCGAAAAGATTGTGACCCGCGCGATCAGTCGGACCTGGCCGATGACGCTCACGCTGCCGGATCTCGGCGCCTCGTTCACGGTGCAGCCGATCACCGCGGGCAATGCGGGAGCCTCGCGGGCGGCCGCCGGCCGATTCAGCGTCACTCCAGGCGTCTACGTCTTGAGCAGCGCGGGCCCAGTGGACGCTGCAAACATTTCACCTGAGTACCACGCGCCTCCGCCTGATTCACTTCCCGCATCAGTCGAGTCGCTCGCCGCGCCGGAGTACCTCGTGGGGCGGCCCGCCGAGCCGCGGGCTCGCGTCGTCGATCGGGCGCCGCCCGATTCGGCCACGCTCTTCATCCGGCCGACGGCCGGCGGATTCTACCGTGGCTTCGCGCTGCGGCCGGCGGGGGGCTACGAATACGCCGCCTCCGTGCCGGCGGCGGCGTTGCGAGAGGGACCGCACGAGTTCGTGATCACGCTGTTCCAAGGCGATTCGACCCTGACGTTCCCGGACGGAGTGCGGGCGAGGCCCACGGACTGGGACTTCTACGCTCGCGCGTCGTGGAAGGTCGATGTCGTCGACGCGCACATGCCACTGCGGCTGTTCACTCCCCGGGCCGACGCCCCGCGCCTTGCCTTCACCCGTATCGGCGACGCGGGACGCCGCGGCCTGTTCCGCGTGGGCTTGTCCGCAGCCACCGGTCAGCCCGTCTTCCATCTGGAGCTGCCCGTCGACGCCAGCGGCTGGAGCCCTCCTGACTATACGGCATCGCTCGTGATCGAGGACCGCATCCGGGCGCGGCAGGAAACGATCGGCGACGCGGCTGGACTGCGCCTGCGGCTGCGCGGCCTCGGCGCTCGTCAAGTTCTGCACGTGTCGTTGATGGAAGATGACGGCACCACCTGGAGCGCGGCGGTCCCGGTCGACAGCACCTGGACCGAGCAGACGCTGCCGCTCGCGGCGTTCACCGTCGGCCGTGGCGTCCTACTGCCGCAAGGATTCCCTACCGACTGGAGTTATTGGGTTGGGCCCGCGGTTGGACGCGGCGGCAGCACCGACCGCCCGCGGCTCGTCCATCTGGAGCGGTTGCAGCTCTCCCTCAGGCGGGAGAGCGGCGTCGCGGTCAAGCCAGGGGGTTACGGCGTGGAGGTGGAGTGGGTCGCACTGGACTTCGACCGCCGTTGAGCCCGGAGCGCGAACCCGAGCATCACCAATCCGAAGGCGAGCAGGACCAACCCCCACCACAGATTGACGTTGATGCCGAGCGACGTGGCGTACATCGCGTCGTTCGACACGAGCCCGTACACCGTCAACATGACGCCGAACGTCGCGAACATCAGCCCGATCGGCAGGCGCAGATCCAGTTTCATCGCGGCATCACCAAAAGATCACGTTGAGGACGAGCGTGAGCCCGAGCACGACCACGGCGAGCGTGGCGGGCCGCTTGTACCACACGATCCCGCTGTCCGTCAGGCGCGGCGTCAAGGCGTACACCAACCCTTTCAGCTCGTCGTCCGACTTGTTGCGCCGCGTCGCGAGCGAGATCACAATCGTCGCCACGAAGCAGGCAGTCCACGCGAAGATGGCGGTCCAGAAGTTTTGCGCCATCTCGCTGGGATAGGTGTGCAGCACGCTGCCCAAAAACCCGCCCTTCAACCCGACGACCGCCCCCTGGGGCAGCACCAAGCCGTGGTGAATGGCGGCCGCCGCCGTGCCGCTGAGCAGACCGAAGAACGCGCCGTGGCCCGTGGTACGGCGCCAGAACATGCCCAGCAGGAACGTCGCGAACAGCGGCGCGTTCACGAACGCAAAGACGAGCTGGAGCATGTCGAGGATGTTGTTGAAGCGCGTGGCGGCGTACGCCGCGACCACGCTGAGCAGGATCCCGAACACCGTGGCCGCGTGACCCATCCGCAGGTAGTGCTGGTCCGACTGCCCCGGCCGGATGTGCGACTGGTAGATGTCGTACGTCCACACGGCGTTGAACGCCGTGACGTTCCCGGCCATCCCAGACATGAACGACGCCATCAGCGCGGTCAGCCCGAGGCCCAGCAGGCCCGACGGCAGGTAGTGCGCCAACATCACGGGCACCGCAAGGTTGTAGTTCGGCGTCCCGTCGCTGCCGAGGGGGAGCAGGCCTCCCTCGCGGGTGGCGTGCAACCCGATCGCGATCATGCCCGGCAGAATCACGAGCGCGGGGAACAGCATCTTCGGGATCGCCGCGAGCAGGGGCGTGCGGCGCGCCGCGGTCATCGAGTCGGCGGCCATCGCGCGCTGGACGACCAGAAAGTCCGTACACCAATACCCGAACGACAACACGAACCCCAGGCCCATCACCATGCCGAACCATTCGACGCCCATCGGATTGGCGCTCGCGGCATCGAGGTGGCGCCACGAGCTGGACCACGCGCCCTCGCTGTACCCGGCGTTCGTGGCGACGGTGGCGAGTTTTGCCGTCAGCCCGTCCCATCCTCCCACGTCCTTGAGACCGAGCAGGACCAGCGGCAGGAACCCCAGGACGATGAGAAAGAACTGCAGCACCTCGTTGTAAATCGCGGAGGTCAGCCCACCCAGGAAGATGTACGCCAGCACGATGACGGCCGACAGCACGACGCTGGTGTGGAAGTTCCAGCCCAGCACCAGCTCGAGCAGCTTCGCCAGCGCGTACATCGATATCCCTGAGGAAAACACCGTCATCACGGCGAAGGTGATGGCGTTGAAGCCTCGCGTCTTTTCGTCGAAGCGCAGCTTCAAGTATTCGGGGACCGAGCGGGCGCGCGAGCCGTAGTAGAACGGCATCATGAAGATCCCGACGAACACCATGGCCGGGATCGCGCCGAGCCAGTAGAAGTGGCTCGTCATCATCCCGTACTTGGCCCCCGAGGCCGCCATCCCAATGACCTCTTGCGCACCAAGGTTCGCCGAAATGAACGCGAGGCCACAGATCCACGCCGGGATGGAGCGTCCCGACAAGAAGAAGTCGTCGCTGCTCTTGACGAAGCGCCGCAGTGCCCAGCCGATGCCGAGCACGAACGCGAAATAGACGCCCAAGATCGCGTAGTCGATGGTACCGAGATGGATCTGTTGCATCGGCTAGAGCAGGTATCCCCGTTTCATCAGCGACCGGCCCGACGCGGCATAGCCCGCGGGACCCGGCAGGTGGAAGTTCAGGGAATCGGCCATGCGGTCGTAGACGTTGAACAGGACGCAGGCGTGGATCGCGTCCTCGATCGCGGCGTCGCTGACGCCCGCCGCCCGGATCGGCGCCACATCCGCGGGACCCACGTCAGCCGGCTTGAGCGTGAGTTTCTCGAGGAAGCCAAGCGTGGCGCGCAGTTTCGCGTCGATCGGCGCCGTGCGCCAATCGGCCAACACGGCCTCGACCATGTCGTCCATCTTGTCTCGCCCGAGGGCCAGCGACGCGACCGCGCCGTGAGCCTCCGTTCAGAAGACGCATTGGTTCAGGCGCGACGTGAACGCGGCGAACAGCTCCCGCTCCCCCACGCTCCATTCCGACGGTCCGCGCATCACCGCCTGGGTCCAGTCGCACATGGGACGACCCCAGAATTCGGGCCGGTACATCAGCGTCTTCACGATGTCGGGCACGCGGCGCATGCCCACCAGGCGAATCAGGATGAGCTTGAGCTTCTCCGGCAGGCGATGGCCGTGCTCGACGGCGCGGATCCGCATCAGTCGGACTCCCCGCGGAGGGCCGCCATCCCACGCTCCAGCCTTCCAAGCGCAGCCCCCAGTGCCGCCGCTGCCGTCACCTCGAACATGACGTCGTCAGAATTCCCGGCCTGCTGCAGCCCGGCGACATCGGCGTCGGTGACCTTGTAGGCGTGCTGCGCGACTTTGTCTACGTAGTTCGCGAATGGTGCCGGCGCAGGCGCGCCGCTGCGCGCCCCGGCGAGTCTCGCCGCGCGTGCCAGCACCGCGCGGCGCAGCTCGCTGGGCGTCTGGCCAGGGCCCGCCACCACCGCTTCGGTGATGGCTTGTACAAACGCGTCGTATCGCATGACTCTAAGGTATCACCTCAAACACGGCCTCCAGACCTTCCGCGGAGTTGGGGCCGACGAATACGCGGAACGTGCCGGGCTCGACCGCGAGCTTCATGTCCAGGCCGTAAAACGCCAGATCTCGGGCCGCTAGGCGCAGCTCCACGGGCCGAGACTCGCCCGGCTTGAGCGTGACGCGCCGGAAGCCCTTGAGCTCGCGCACCGGCCGAGCCACGCTGCCCACCTCGTCGCGCACGTACAGCTGGACGATTTCGGTCCCCTCGCGCGTCCCCGTGTTGGCGAGCGTCACCGTGATTTTGACCGTGTCGGCGGGTCCGATACGGGCCGCGCTGAGCTTGAGATCGCGATAGGCGAACGTCGTGTACGACAGGCCGTAGCCGAACGGGTAGCGGGGCGTGACCGGCACGTCGATGTACTTCGACGTGAACTTGTCCCCCGCGGGCGGGCGGCCGGTGTTGCGATGATTGTAATAGAGAGGGATCTGACCGACGGATCGTGGGAACGTTGCCACCAGGCGGCCGCTCGGGTTCACCTCGCCGAACAACACCTCTGCGGTCGCGTTTCCCGCCTCGACGCCCAGGTACCACGTCTCAACGATCGCCGGCACGTGCTCGGCGGCCCACTCGAGAATCAGCGGGCGGCCATTCATCAGGACGAGCACGACGGGCGTGCCAGTCGCGGCCACGGCCTCGAGCAACTGCTGCTGCACACCCGGGAGTCCGAGCGACGAGCGGCTCGCGGCCTCGCCGCTCATGTCGTGCCGCTCGCCCAGCACGAGGATCGCCACCTTGGCGCGACGTGCTGCGGCTACAGCGTCGGCAAACCCGGCCGTGGAGCTGTCTTCGATACCGGCGCCCTGCGCGTACAGGACCTGCGTGCTCGCCGGCACGCGACTCTTGATGCCCTGCAGCACCGTGACGACGTCCTCGGGCTTGCCTTCGGTGTGCCAGGGACCGAGCGCGTCCAGGCGGTTATCGGCCAATGGACCGATGACGGCGATCGCGGGCGCTTGGGGGAGCGGCAAGAGTGGCGTGTCGGTAGGGGCGCAGCATGCTGCGCCCCTACTGATCCGTTCATTTTTCAGCAGCACGATCGACTCGCGGGCGGCGCGCCGCGCGAGGGCGCGAATTTCGACGGGGTTGGGCGCGACAGGCTTTAGCGTCGCCACGCGCGCCTTGGCGCGCAGCACCCGGCGCACCGCTTCGTCCACGACCGCCATCGGAATCCGGCCGCCCTGCACCAATGGGGCGAGCGTTTCCACGTAAATGCTGCTTTGCATGTCCATGTCCACGCCGGCGGTGAGCGCCCGCCGCCCCGCCTCTGCGCGCGAGCCGGCAATCCCATGGGGAATCAGCTCGGCGACCGAGGTCCAGTCGCTCACGACCATGCCGTTGAACCTCCACTCGCGCCGCAGCAGCGTGTCGGTCAGCCAGGCGTTGCCCGACGCCGGCACGCCTCCGATGTCGTTGAACGCCGACATCAGGGTGGCGACGCCGGCATCCACGGCGGCCTTGAAGGGCGGGAGGTACACCTCGCGTAGGGTCCGCTCGGAGATGTCGGCCGTATTGTAGTCGCGGCCCGCTTCGGCGGCGCCGTAGGCGGCGAAGTGCTTGGCCGTCGCGAGAATCGACTCCTGGAAGCCGCGCACGCGCGCGGCCGCGAGCAGCGAGCCGAGGTAGGGATCCTCGCCCGATCCTTCCGCGATGCGGCCCCAACGCGGGTCGCGCGCGATGTCTACCATCGGCGCGTAGGTCCAGTTGATCCCGGCGGCGGCGGCTTCGCGCCCCGCGGCCCGGGCGGTGGCTTCGGCGAGATCGGGATCGAACGCGCCCGCTTCCGCGAGCGGGATCGGGAACGTGGTGCGGAAGCCGTGAATCACATCGAGCCCAAACAGGAGCGGGATCTTGAGGCGCGACTCGGTCGTCGCCACGCGGTCGACGGCTTGCGTGTTCTCCGTGCCGATCACGTTGAACAATCCGCCCACCAGCCCGCGCCGCACGAGGGCGGTCTGCTCGGGTGAGGCTCTACCGCCCGCGGAGAGGAGGTTCAGCTGGCCGAGTTTTTCTTCGAGGGTCATGCGGGCGAGGAGTGAGTCGAGGTTCTGCGCGGCAACCGTGGCGAGGGGTAGACACGCGAGGAGTGCGGTGAGGAGCGTGCAGCGCGGGCGCAGCATTTGATGACCCTCCCATTGTGAAACCCTAGCGGCCCCGTGGGACGGCGCACATGTTATGCGGCCGAACCCCTACCAGACACAGGCGCCCATGAATCTACGACAGGTTTTCTCGGTTGGCGTGATCGCCCTGACGTTCGCGGGGGCAGCGCGCGCGCAGACGACCACCGGCACGATCCGCGGATACATCAAGGATCAGAACGGGACGCCGATCAGCGGTGCCGACGTGCAAGCGCGCAATGATCAAAACGGTGTGCAGCGGACGACGACGAGCCGCACCGACGGATCGTACATCCTGCCGGGACTGGTGCCAGGAACGTACGAGTTGTCCGCCCGAAACATCGGAAGCTCACCACAGCGCCGCACGATCGTCGTCCAAATCGGAGCGACCCTGCTCGCCAACTTCGATTTGCAGGCGGGCGCACTGGAGCTCCAAGCCGTGACGGTCGAGGGAACTTCGGCGGTCGAACTGCGCACCTCGGAAGTCGCCACCAACGTGACGCCCCAACAGATCCAACAATTGCCGACGCCTAGTCGAAACTTCCTCGATCTCGCGGCACTCGCGCCTGGAGTAACAGTCACAGAGGATCGGATCAACGGAACGTTCCGCACCTTCTCCGCGGGCGCGCAGGGGTCCAACGAGGTCAACGTATTCGTCGATGGTGCCAGCCTCAAGAATGATCTTACGGGCGGCGGTGTCTCTGGCCAGGATGCGAGCCGCGGAAGTCCGTTCCCGCGCAACGCCATTCAGGAATACCGCGTCATTACGCAGAACTTCAAGGCCGAATACCAGAAGGCATCGAGTGCCATCATCACCGCGACCACGAGGTCCGGCGGCAACGAATGGCACGGCAATGCCCTCGTGGGATATCAGAACAAGAGTTTCGTCGCTTTGGATACTTTCCAGCGCGCGAACCCCTCTTATAACAAACCTGAGTACGCGCGTTACTTGAGCGCGTTCAGTTTCGGCGGGCCCCTCATTCGCGACCGGCTGCACATGTTCGCGTCTTACGAGGGCAACTCTCAGGACCGCAACAACCTCGTGAACATCACACCGCCGACGGCGGGTCTGTTTCCCTCCCTGGATACGGTGAATCTGGCGCAGTACAACGACAACTTTGGATCGCCATTCCGCGAGACGCTGCTGTTCGGCAAGCTGACGTACGCTGTTAGCCCCACCTCGTCGGCCGAACTCAGTGTGAACAATCGCCACGAGACCGATATCCGCGATTTCGGTGGAAACACATCATTCCTGTCGGCGGTCAACTTCCGCAACGACGTGAGTGTCGGGCTGCTCAAGTACAACATGTTCAAGGGCCCGTGGCTCAACGAGTCGCAATTCACATATCAGCGCTTCCGGCGGAATCCCTCGCCCGCAACGCCGGGCCTCGTAAACCGCGTGTTTGAGCGGGCTGGGGGCGGAGCCCAGATTGGCAGCAGCTTGTCGATTCAGGACTTCATCCAACGCCGCCTCGGGTTCCGGAACGACCTGACATACACCGGATGGCACGCTGGCGGCGGCGACCACGTCCTCAAGACGGGCGTGACGGTCGACTTCATGCGGTACGATGTCGACAAGCGCAATCGCGACACGCCGCAGTTCATCTACTCCGACACGGTAATCCGTTCTCCGGACACGCTGGCCTTCAACTATCGAGTGCCCTACAAGCTCATCGTGCAATCAGGAGCTCCCGGCCTCGCGGCGAACAACACCCAGATCGGCGCCTACCTCCAGGACGACTGGAGTCCGAACAGCCGCCTTACGGTGAATCTGGGGATGCGCTGGGATTTCGAGTCGCATATGATGAACTACGACTACGTCACGCCCCAGTCGGTACGTGACACGATCGGCCGCTACTACAACACACTGCTCGTTCCCATTGACACGCTGACCTACTACAGCAATGGCACGCAACGCAAGAAGTTCTACGGTGCCTTCCAGCCTCGGCTGGGATTCTCCTACGCGTTGGACGAGCAGAATAAGACGACGCTCTTCGGCGGCTTCGGGATCTTCTACGATCGATCGTTGTTCGACATCTCGGTGGACGAAACTCTCAAGTTGGCACGTCCTGAGTACACCGTGCAGTTCGCCGATCCCGACTCGACGCCTGGCACGGGCGAAGTAGCTTGGCAAAACAGCTACCTCACCACGAACCGCGCTGTGATTGATCCCCTGGTGACGGGATCGCCGCAGGCCGGCAAGGAAGTGTGGCTGATCGCGAATAACACGAAGGCGCCGAGGTCCAAGCAGTGGAACGTGGGGGTCCGACACATGTTCGGGACCGTGCTCGTGTCCGCAGCCTATGTCGGTGTTCGAGGGTCCGACCAGCTCGTCCTGAACTTCGCGAACCTGGGGCTCACGGCGAACGGCGGCTGTTGTACCGGCGGCGGGTTCGGCCACGGTCTCAGCAACATCATCTACAATACGGCGAGCGGGAAGACGTGGTACGACGCGTTGCAGGTTCAGGTCAACCGGCCGTACCGCAGGAGCGGTAACCTGGGATGGGGGGCGGGCCTCAGCTACACCTACGCCACGCGATCCGTCGAGGGTGTGGACAATCCCGATGATTTGTTTGCGTTCACGCAGGATACGATCATCGGTCTCCGGAAGCATCCGGCCAACGACGAGAAGAGCCGCCTCGTCGCGAACTGGGTCATGGACCTCCCCTTTGCATATGGGATTCAGTTCAGCGGTCTCATCACGTTGGGCAGCGGCCGCCTGTACGACATCGGCGGCCGGTTCGA
>Ga0307299_10000082_pt1 | contig 30735 bp, 31 predicted proteins | sample ER_DNA_159_FD_194466 | JGI IMG/M metagenome (GOLD analysis project Ga0307299, IMG submission 194466) | Bulk soil microbial communities from the East River watershed near Crested Butte, Colorado, United States - ER_DNA_159 | ecosystem: Environmental > Terrestrial > Soil > Floodplain | place... | reverse complement strand
CAGGTCGATCTGGTCGACTCCGAGCTTGCGGGCGCTCTTGTCGAAGCCGTGCAACGTCTTGTCGTAGCCGTAGTCGCTGATCCAGATCTTGGTCTCCAAGAACACCTCCGAACGGTCCAGCCCGGAGCTATGGACCGCGTCTCCGACCTGCCGCTCGTTGCCGTAGGCAGCGGCTGTGTCGATGTGCCGGTAACCGGCCAACAGCGCCGCCTCAACCGCGGCACGGGTCTCCTCTGCGGGTGTCTGGAACACGCCCAGACCCAGCGCGGGCAGCTGGACGCCGTTGTTCAGCGTCAGAGTCGAGACATCAGGCATCGGGGTTACCTCATTCCTCCCGGCGGTCGCCGGAGTCGTTTTCATGGGGTGGACCCATGGCAACCTCCTCGCGCCGCAGGCCCCGCACCCGCCGCTTGGCGCCGTAGGAGATCAGCCCGGCCTGCTCCGGGGCTGACCCCGCGCCCGGCGGCTGGCCAGGAAGTCCTGGACGTCTCCGCGGTGCTCCACGACCCCGACGTTAAGACCCAGCCCGGCGATGAACCAGGCCCTGCCAGTACACCGATCACCATGTCCTCCCGGGCGCTCACACGGACTGGTTCAGTGAGAAAGTCCCGACCCCTCTCGCTGACCGAGGTTCCACGCCCCTGACCCGCCGCAACGCCACCACCACCGCTGCACCGAGGATCCCGGCGTCCGGCCCCGTCCAGCGAGCCGGCGTTGGCGGTGCCGATGCTGGGCTGCTACATGGTCGCGTTGGACGCCCAGATGGTCAACGCGGCCCGCCCGAGATCCGCGGCTCGCTGGGCGGCGGGTTATCGGCACTGCAGCTCGCCCGGGTTCCCGGCGCCGCGCGGGGTAAGGCCCGGATCGCCTGGCTGACGAGGTTCTCCCCGTGCTGCATTATCACGACCGACGTCTCCATAGTCTGACTGTGCCACTCCTGCGTTGGTCGACCACCCAGCGCGAGTCTTCCTTTCGCCGACTCGTGCGCCCAGAAGTCCGGGCGGGCACGGTGCACAAGACCTTCAGCCGTCGGCCACGTCCCTGGGGTGGGTCGGCAAGTCGAGTACTGGAGGATGGATCGCATGTCATACGCACGACGCTTCGACCATGTCGGCATCACCGTCGCGGACCTCGACACGGTGACGGGGTTCTTCGTCGGGCTCGGTCTCGAGGTCGAGGGCACGCGGATGTTCGTGGAGGGCGAGTTTCTGGACACTGTCATCGGCATCACTAACTCCCGCACAGAGATCGTCATGCTGCGGCCGCCCGACGGAGGTACCCGGCTGGAGCTGTCGAGCTTCGTCCGGCCCGACCACGAGCCGGGGTCACCGGCCGCGATGGCCAACGAGCTGGGGCTGCGCAACGTGGCCTTCGAGGTCGACGACCTCCAGGCCGCCGTCGACCGGCTGGCCGCGGACGGCTACGGGCTGGTCGGCGGCATCGGCCAGTACGAGAACATCTGGCGCATGGCCTACGTGCGCGGACCGGAGGGGATCATCGTGTCCCTGGCCGAGCGCATGGCTGACGCCGCCGTCGATGCTTGATCAGCCAGACGTCAGGCGACGGGATGCTCCTGCTGTCCCGATGGTGACCCGTACTCGGTCAGCCGGACCGGACCCAACGGATGCCGAATAGTGACCTCGGCTACCACCGCAGGACGTGACGCCACCCCCGGATCCGATGAGTGGAGGGAAGGGGGCGGCATGTCTCAGTTGACTGTCCGCATTCGGGCGACGCTCGTCCCCACTTGACCGACGGCTTACGAACACAGTTGTGGGCCCGCAGGGAAACCCGCGTGCGTCGCCCGGACACCTTCGCTGAGTGACCTACCGTCCGCGACTTGTTGATCCAGCGGTCTGTCACCGATCGAGGATGTCCACACGAAGACAGCGATGTTGCGGTCGGCGCCGGCTCGATCGTGAATGTTCAACCGTCTCGCCCGGCTGACCCCGGCGCTCGATGATCCGCGCCTCACCGGCCAGCACCACGATCAGGTCATATGTCAAGTCCCCGTCGGCAAACAGCACCTCTCCCGCGGCCATGTCGTGCTCACTGCCGTAGCTGCGCAGCACCTCATGCTGCGCCACGTCCAGGACTGGGCTGCGCCCGGCGTAAGCCTGCTGGGAAGCTCCGCCGATGCTCTCGGCCGAGGAGCGCAGAGAAGATCCAGTTCCGTCAGGGCCCTTGGGGCTGCCTGCGCGCTGGCTCATCGCGGTCCGGTCGTCTCCTCGCTTTGGGCGAAGCGGATGGATGACCCGTCGACCGCCCGGAACTGCATCTGGATGGATGTGTTCGACCAACTAGTCACGCGTGGCTCCTGACTGCTTATGGTCGTACCCGTTCGGCGAGCACATCCCGGCCATTGTCATTCACGCGGGCTGCGCTCGCTCCGCGGGTGTCAGGCGCATCGGTTGAGTCATCTGCTCGAGCAGATGCTTGGCCCGGTTCGGCTTCAGCTTCGGCTACTTGCCACGGAGCCGACCCTTGGCTTTGGCAACCTTCATCCCTTCCCGGGTGCGCATCCTGATCAGGTCGGATTCGAACTCCGCCACCATGGCAAGGACGTTGAACAACAACCGCCCTACGGGGTCAGTCGGATCATGAATCGAGCCGCCGAGTCTCAGCCTCACGCTCCGCCTGGTCAGCTGATACGCCGTTCGGGATGAGGTGAAAGAGTCCATAATCGAGCGCTACGACCCAATCGCGCTGATGCGCTTGCACAGATCGCCAAACAGTCTCCGCCGCCGCCGACACATACGTCTGACAGCTCGGCGGAATCGACCAGCAGCGGGACCTGTTCTGGGCTAGCACCGATAACGCATCCTGCCATAGGCGACTAACCAGCGTTCCCGTTCAGCGGTCGGCCGAGCACCGGTTCCGCGACTAGATCCTGGATGATCAATCCAGGGTTGCGGGTGTGGACTTCTCGGTCGGCTCGACTACTCATTAGGGTGTCCTCGCTGTCCATGCTGGCGTGCTGCAGATGGTTCTGACTAGCCGCTACTGAATTCGGGACCGTGAATTCAGGGGCGTGCGTCACAATGATCAACATCAGCGCACTGAACTACGTCGGTTCCCGCGGCGAGCTGGTCAAGTGTGCTGGTCGACGCCGACCGCCGAGGAGAACTGGAGGTGATCAAGAAACGATGAGCACTGCTGCACGGGTCCTGACTCTCAACTGCCGCAACGAGAATGCGATGGAGCTATTCCCGAGTCGGCGTTGGAATCGACGCAGGCAGTACTTGATCGAGTTCATTAAGGACTGCGCCCCTTCGGTGATCGGCGTACAGGAGTGCACGAACAACATGGCGGCTGAGATCACTGAGGGTCTGGGACCAAACTGGACCTTAGGGGGATCGGGCACAGCCAAGATCATATGGAACTCCACCAAGTGGGTAGCCCTTGATCAATTCCAGGCCGGGTTGCCTTACACGGTTCTAGGCATCACTAAGCAGCGCCCGATCACCATGCTTAAGTTGCAGTCGATCAAGACCGGCGAATTCGCGTGGTTTGTCGATACGCACCTAGCCGTGAACATCCCGAACGAAGAGACGATCCGGCAGCAGCAGATGAAGCAAGCGATCACCTTGATCGAGCAGCGACCTGATCATGAGCGGGTGATCTTTTTTGGCGACTTCAACTCGGTGCCAACGAATGCCAGCGTTCGCAAGATCGCCAGCAATGCTGGGTACAGACACCTACGCGCGAAGCTGTCGGCGACCTTGATCACGCGGCGTACTTGTAACACATTCAACGGTTGGAAAATCACGAAGCGCGAGGGCAAATGGATCGATGATGTGCTGACTTCGCCGACTGTCAAGCCATATGCGGCGGCGATCATGCTGACAGACTCGACCCGCTTCCCGGTCAATGCAAGTGATCACAACGGCGTCTTTGGGAAGGTACAATTCTCCGCGGCTGCTGTCGGATCGCCCCTCTGATGCCCCTCAAGTTCAACGACGTCTGACCACCAGCGTCGGTCGGCGAACGAGGGTGATCCTCGAGGTTGGATGGCCTGGGGAGCGTGCGTCGACCGCGTCGGGCGACGTTGACCGATCCAGGCGATGAGTTTGATGTGGACGGAGTCGGTATCTGTATGAGCGACGAAGGGAACGAACTGGACTTGTGGTAGCGCGTAAGGAGCTGTTGGTGAAGGAAAAGGCGCTGACGTCGGCGCGTGATGAGCTCAATTCGGCTCGGCGGCAGCTGCCGATGGTTGAGGTGGTCTCAACCTGATCAGCGCATAATCCTTCAGCAGCGGCGCGGTCCTCATGATCTATACGCCACAGCGGTGACTACCGACGAGCCCGACCCGTCCCCTACATGGCGGTCGGACTGGCGCGGGCCTCAAGCGGGTGTAGGTCCTCACGACCTCCCGTGATCCCGCATCGGTGCTGCTGGCCACGGATGTTCCACAAGCCGGTCGGCGGCTTATGGCACCTGCCGCGGTGGTTGGGATTGTTGGAGGCGGCTTGCGCGGTCCTGCCGGGGCTGGATTATCGAGGACATCGAGTCGTGTGTCCGAGCGCCCGATGAGGCGATCGCTTTGTTGCGACATGGTGAGTGCGTGCGCCCGACAACTAGCGTGCTCGAAGCGATCCGGACGACTCAATCGACGGCCCCGCTCAGGGCCAGAACGCGGGCGTCGGGCTGCGTGCTTGCTTGAGGGTTCGGGGATGTGCAGAGTGTCGGGGTGGAGCCGTATCGGATCGAGGTGCCCGATGGCGAGCTGGAGCGGCTGCGGCTGCGCTTAGCGGATACCCGGTGGCCGGATCGGGAGACCGTTGAGGATTGGTCGCAGGGTGTGCCGCTGCAGGTGGTGCGGGACTTGTGCGACTACTGGGGCAGCGGCTATGACTGGCGCGCCGCGGAGCAGCGGGTGAACCGGTGGCCGCAGTACCTGGCTGTGGTCGAGGCAGTGCCCATTCATTTGTTCCACTTGCCATCACCGTCGCGGTCAGCCGTGCCGCTGATCTTGACCCATGGCTGGCCGGGGTCGTTCTTCGAGTTTGAACGGGTCATGGAACAGCTGTCGGACCCAGCCGCGTCGGAGGAGGCTAGGTCGCCCGCGTTCCATGTTGTCGTGCCGTCGCTGCCCGGCTATGGCTTCAGTGGGAAGCCCACCACAGGTTGGGACGTGCCCCGGATCGCCCGCGCCTGGGTCGAGGTGATGCGGCGTCTCGGTTATGACCGCTTTATCGCTGCCGGCAGCGACTGGGGCACGAGCGTGTCGACCAGTATCGGGTTGCAGCAGCCGGAGCGGCTCCTCGGCCTACACCTTGTCCCGCCGCTCGTTCCCGCTGTCCCCGCCGACGGCACATCGCTCACCGGCCCAGAGCGGGCTGCGCTGGCGGAGCTGGAGGAGCGGTCGCGTATTGCGTCGGCCTATTCGGCGGTGCAGCAGACGCGCCCGCAGACCATCGGCTACTCACTCATCGACTCACCCGTCGGGCTGTGCGCCTGGATTCTGGAGAAAGTTTGGACCTGGTCAGACCATGCCGGCGACCTCTACAGCGTGCTCTCTCGCGACCAGGTCCTCGACGACATCACGCTCTACTGGCTGACCGGCACCGGCGCGTCGTCGGCGCGGCTCTACTGGGAGAGCATCGAGCAGGTCAGCCGCTGGTTCACCAACACCATCGAGGACACCGTCACGGTCCCGACCGGATGCACCGTCTTCCCGCGTGAGGTACCGCGGCCCTCGCGACGCCTCGCCGAGCAGCGCTTCACCAACATCGTGCACTGGGGCGAACCGGAGCGAGGCGGGCACTTCGGCGCCTGGGAGCAACCGGACAGATTCCTAGCCGAGGTCCGCGCCGCCGCTACCGCCATGCAATCCGGCCCAAGCCAGGCAAGCGGGCAGGCAGACTGACCGGCGACGTTGCTTCATTTGACGGTCGCCTTTCGGACGCATCGGATGTCGGAATCCACCAGCTCTTCTCGAATTACGGGCGCCTCAACGGCCGAACTTCCTGTGGTGCGTTTCGCCTCCCACCGGTCGAGCTGCAGGGCCGCAGGGTCAAACGGCGCCGCCTTCACGGGAGGCGAGCAAGTCGCGGATCTCCTTAAGCAGCACGATGTCGTCGGGGTCCGAAGCCTCGGCCTCCTGCTTTCCGAAACGCACCTTAACTTTTTCGTATGGGGTGACGATGAAAAAATAGACGACCGCAGCGATGACGAGGAAGGACACCAGCGCCGTGAGGAACAACCCGAACTTGGTGTCCCCGAAGTTGGTGGCCCCCGCCGGGATCAGTGAGAGCAGCCAGTTGGTGAATGTGGTGACAACTGCGGCGAATGCGGCCGCCATGATGAAAGCGACGGCAAGCTCGACGAGGCTACCCCGCATAACGAAGTCCTTGAAGCCCTTCATTCTTCCCCCTTGGGCGTGCCGTACTCGCCGGAACGCCGATCATGTGGTCGGATCAGATTTCAGCCGCACATTACCTCTCTCCACAGCCACAAAGATCCGAAACCCAGCTGGCCGCCAACACCTCGACCTGGTCAGCTGGCGCTCGCGGCGATGGTCACCGTCCGGCACACGTTCCACCTACAGCTATGAGATCGCGCACCTGGGCTGCACCCCGCGCAGGGGGTGCTAAGGACAAGCGCGGCATGGGGATGCGCACGCCACATGCCGATGACCTGTTCTGCACGCCGGGGTTCGTGCATGCCCAGCAGCGGTCTGGAGGACTCCACCGGCATCTAACCCGGGCCGACCGGTGGAGCAGCTCGGCCGGGTAGCCGCTTTAGGCAACATGGATACGGGTGTTTCCTCCATCGCGACGATTGCGGGAGTACTCGATCTTCTCCGGGTTCCTCGCCAGCGACTGTCCCAGTGAGTGTTGCACAGATGAGGGCAGTGATGCCGTGCCGCTTGACTTGCGGGGTCCTCCCGTCGCCGCGATATCGGTGCTTAACGCATCAAGCTGGCCTCGTGCGATCCGGCTAGTCGACAAGACTGGAAAACTGGCTGACCTGGATGAGCCGGTGGTCACAGCGAGTACCGCTGGCCGGTCCTGAACGCAACTGACCTGGGCAAGCTGGGCTGGACTGCCGAGCGATCTGGTCGCCGCCGCCGGTCTGCGCCAAAGCCGTCTCGAGGACTCACTGCCTGAGGGCAACTTCGACCTCGTCGTGTCGGCGCGCGCCGTGCACCACCTCGACGGTGCAGGCAAGGCGACCCGTTCCGGGCGCCGTCCGGCTCCGGCGGGGGGCGTCTTCGGCGATGTCGTGGTACCCGACGATCCCGTCCTGACGTCGCCGGCCTGTCGAGACGATCAATGAGGTGCTCGACCACCTCGACGATGTCATCGCAGCCGGTGTGCCGAGGCAGCTGGGATCAGTTGGCAACGCTTGAGAAGCTCTTGCCGTGTACTTGCTTCGCCGGAAATGCAGCGGGCGGGAATTGCCATGGACGATACGGAGCACTGGCGGTTCGAGCCACGCGCTTTCGACAGTGATTTCTGTCGCTTACGAAACTCTTGTAGCGGATTTGGTGTTTCGGGCCAAATCAGGCTCAACGGCGCGACGTGCTCCAGTCCAGCAACATCCCGGCCGGACTGGTATTGATCACGTGGTCTTCCGTGACACCACATTCGGCGGCGCGGTCGCAGCCGATGTACTGCCACTCGAGCTGAGCTGGTGCGTGTGCGTCGGTGTCGATTGAGAAACGGCAGCCGATATCGACGGCCAGCTTGAGCAGATCGCGCGGCGGGTCTTTGCGCTCCGGTCGGGAGTTGATCTCGACTGCGACGTCGTTGTCTCTGCACGCGGTGAACACGGCTGCATGGTCGAACTCGGACTGCGGACGTCCACGGCCGACAACGATGCGACCGGTGCAATGTCCCAGGATGTCCATGTTCGGGTCTTCGATTGCCGCGAGCATGCGCTTGGTCATCACGTCGCCGGGTGAACGTAGTTTGGAGTGCACGCTCGCGACGACGATGTCGAGTGCCACGAGCACGTCCGGGGTCTGATCGAGCGTTCCATCCTCGTTGATGTCAACCTCGATGCCGCTGAGAACACGAAATGGTGGCGCTCCGGCCCCTGCTTCAGCGGCAAGTTGACCGTTGACGCCCTCGATCTCTTCGAGTTGTCGCATTAGGCGCTCAGTCGAGAGTCCGTTCGCAACGGTGAGGTTCGGGGAGTGATCGGTCATGACGATGTACTCATGACCGAACGAACGTGCAGCGTGTGCCATCTCGATGATCGGACTGCCGCCGTCGGACCAGAGCGAGTGCGTGTGACAGTCACCTCGCAGCGCCCTCCGGAGCGCATCGCCGGCAACAGCAAACGGTTGCGGCTCCGCTTCCAACTTCGCGAGGTATTCGGGGACTTTGCTTGCCACTGCTTCCAGGATCACGGCCTCTGTCGCTTCGCCGATTCCCTTCAGGGAGCGAAGCCGTTTGCTGGTGGCCATGCGTTCCAGTTCGCCGGGTTCGAGCGCGGAGATTGTCTCGGCGGCGCGACGGAATGCAGCGACGCGATACGTCGGCGCCTGTGATCGCTCCAACAAGAACGCGATTCGCTTCAGCGCCTCCACCGGGTCCATGAGGTCTGAGCCTAGGGTGACTGACATGTGCGGTGAGCTGACAGATGGCGGGTTCGACCAGCAGTTGCAGGCCGGGCTTGATCATCCCGAATCCGCCGTCCCGTCAGCCGGTCCCGTTATGGTACGGCCGAGCAAGCGCGCCTAAGAAGCAATTGCGCACGAGGCTGTCGGAGGCGACGACCAGTAGGAACCTCCGCCTACATCTGCGGCAAGACGCCGAGCGCGACCAGGACGATCGGTAGGTCAAGCAAGAAATGGGTGATGATTACGAATACCAGGTTGCCCCGCCACAGGTAGAGGCCGGTCATGACAGCGCCCACCGGTCATGACAGCGCCCAGGGGCAGCACCACACCCAGGACATACCCCAAGGGCCATCCGTGCAGGTGGAACGCAACGAAGGCAGCCAGCGAGAGTAGTGCTCCCGGCCATCGGGCACCCGTGAGGCGTGTCAGACGCTCACTTGGGTAGGCGCGAAAGAGGAATTCAGCTCAATGTCAAGCCTTCAACACCACTCGCCTGGCCTTCTTACACCACACGCGATGTAGCGGTCGGCGGATCCGCGCACACCCGGCGTCGTCGTAGTTGATCTTCAGCGAGGCAGGCTCTTTATGTCATCGACAAGCGTCGGAAGGCCTTCAAGGAACGAGTGCTCCGATCCGTCGATTGGCCGGACAATCGCCATCGGGAGGTTCTCCTGGTAGTAGCCCAGGTGGGCGAACGGCACCTCCGAGTCATCGCGACTGTGGTACAGGAAGATCCTCGATGCGGGCAGCCTCGAGCCAACGTCGTTTGGTGGTGCGTATTCGTCGTACGCCCAGCCGTCTGGCCCCCAGTAAGGGACCGAGACGAGGAACAGGCCGCGGACAGGCTTCCGGTACGAGCCCTCGGCGAGGTACTTCAGCAGTACGGAGCCGCCGAACGAGTGACCGACGAGAATCACCTCGTTATCGATCGCCTCGAGCTCCTGCTCAATCCGATCCCTCCAGGGTTGATAGCGGGGATTGTCAGAATCGGGCATCTCCGGGGCGATGACACGGTAGCCGGTGCTGAGCTCGCGCGCGAGGTAGGCCGCGAGCTGGCCGCTGCCCTCGGGGTCGTGCATGCTCCCGGCGCCCTGGATGAACAGGACCGGTTGGGTGTCCACGGCGTGTCCTCGTCTTACAGAGTCTCGGTGGATTTCGATCGTAGGACAGCCGTCACAATTCGCACCTGAAAGTTGTGGGCCAAGTTTGCATGTCTGCCCAGATGGTCGAAGAACAGACGGCTCTGGTCCAGGCCGCGAACTTTGCGACCCACTGCTCGGCGTAGCTGAGATTGCCCAAGCCAGGCAGGAGCACGACCTCGGGCAGCGCCGAGGTGCGGCCTGCTATCACGGTCGAGACCTGGGTCACGGCACGAAGGTTGCTGGTTTGGATGCGTCCGACAGTGCCGCTCGCTGACGAATCAAGATCAGTTCAGGCAGACCCATCGGGCGATCTTCCTTCCTGGCAGATCCCGTGCCTTCGCGTCGCCACCGGGCCACCGATATGGGCGGCCTGTACAGGGTAGAGTGCCCGTTTGGCTCGGCAAGGACGCTGCGTCAGGGTTTGATGTCACAGGAATGTTGATCATGGCCTCCGGCGGCAACGGCATGCGCAGGTTTTAAGGCGCTTTGCTTGGATCTTCTAGCCCGAGCTACTCCCACTCCCACGACCGTCGACGGTACTGACGCGGCACGAAGGAGACCAGACATCCGCCGGGCAGAGGAGTCACCTTGAAATCACTCGGCGACGTCAGGAGGTGGTCAGGGTCGACTCCACTCATCTCCTCAGGGGTCGGCAATTCCCTCAGCTCGCGCTGACGTGGGGTTGGGGGCACTGGTGCCGGTACCGGCTCGACAGCGCTCGGGAGCCGCGTCCTCACCGCCGCCCGGAGTGGTTCCCCGCGCGGCACCACGGCACCACACGCTGCGCACGTCCTGCCGCCGCGGTTTACCCCTTCACAGACAGGGCATCGCCAGATTGCGCTCATCCTGGAGGTGGATCAGTTCGTTTTCGGACGAGTTTTCCGACTAGACGACCCGCAAGGCGCGGCTCTGTAGTCGGGCGCCGTTGAAGTGTGGTGCGAAGACCCTTACCCCGAAGGGCGCCGGACGGCGGTGGTCCGACCTCGTCCTGTGTCACGGGCCGCATGGCCATCAGGATGGCGTGCACGTGACCGATCGTGGGCCGTTGGACCGGTTCCGGGGCCAGCATGGCATCAATCAGGTCGGCGAGTTGGGTGGGAATCTCAGCGCGAGGGATGCGCAACGTTTCGCGGTTCCTGACTGCCACCGCCGGTTCGTGATATCTGGCAACGTCGAAGGGCGGCGGCGCTCCGGTCAGGTACTCGGTATAAATCAAGCCGAGGGCGAAGATGTCGGAGCCCACTCCAAGTTCGCTCGCAGGAACCCCAACCTCTTGGATATAGCCGAGCAACTCGGGGGAGTAATAGTTGATCGTGCCGACGATCTCGTCGGGCGGCGGCGGCCGGCCAGCGATGTAGGCGTTATCGAAGTCGATCAGCTTCGTGGTGTAGCCCAGCTCGGTGCGCTTGATCAAAACATTGCTCGGCTTCAGATCGCCGTGGACGATCTTGAGATCATGGAGGATCTTCAGACTGTGCGCCACCGTCTTCATCAAGACGAGCTGAACGCGTAAGCCGAGTGCCGCAATGTCGGCGCTACTCAGGCCCTCCGCGTCGACCTTCTCGGTCACCTTGTAGTACTTGGCACCCCAACGAAAGAAATCCAGCGTGACGATGAGGTTACCGCCGTACGCCGACAGGGGAGCCAGGGCGCGTTGAACGCCTAGGTGATGAGCCTCGAACGCGGCACAACGTGCCCGCTTCTTAGCCTTGATCTTTTCACTGCCGGGCGCGTCATCTTCAGGGTAAGTCGGGCTCAGAAACTCCTTAATGAAGTACTGTCGCCCGCCCCGCTCAGCGAAGGTCCACTTGCTCAGACCAGCACCCACAACCTTGAAATCCTCAAGGATTGTGTAGCCGTTGAGAACATCGCCAGCCTTCATGACGACGCTCCCTCATTGCGTTCCGCCGCAGAGTCATCGATTGGCTCGGGCAGTTCCTCCGGCGCAAACTCTTCACTATCTACGTCGCCGTGGCTTAGCTCAGATTCATCCGTCGTCGTCTCCGTGGCATCTGAATTGTCGCTTGCCTGGATCGGCTCCGTCTGCTCCAGGTCTTCGCTGCCGACTGACTCGTTCTCTCCGACCAGGGCCTCTGGTCGTAGATAGCGCTCGTACCCCACCTTGTAGCGGTTCCACCTCTCCGTCATTTCGTGGAGCAGGCGGGACCGTAGAGCGTCGAGTTCGTGTTCAACCCGGGTAACTGCGTCGCTCACCTCATCGAGCGGCTCAATGAACTCGGAAGCAAGCTCGGCAACCCGTGGCGCGAACAGCTTCTGAAATTCTTTGAAATCGGCGCCCACGCCGAGCGTCGACATCGCCGCATCGTCACCCGTAACGGCCGCAATCTCCGCCTGCAACGCCGACGACCACGCTGCGGTACTACGTGTCTCCAGTAAGCAATCAAGCATCAGATGCTCGAAGTGCATGGGCGTACGCACGTATCCGAAGCAACCATCGGTGGCACAGACAGCCAGAAATGGGGCCCGCAACTCCACGCGACGGTAATTGACGTGAAACTCGGTGTCGGCCGACATCGCATTGCTAACCACGGAGTCACGACGAAGGTTGACCAGGGCGTCGCCAGCGTCGCGCAGATCATCAGTGGTGAGCTGCCGCGCTCCCCTGGAATCGAAGACGTAAGCCCGCGAGTCGCCCGCCCAGAAGACGTAGCCAGCCCAGATCGGACCGCCCGGCTGGGTCCGCTGTAGTGCAATGAGCGCCATAGTGGTGGGAAGGGCACGTATCAGGCGGGAGCGCAAACCGCTGGGCGCGGGGTTGAGCTCTCGCAGCCGCTCCTTCAGCGCCTCCTGAACGGCACGCTGAAGATCGCTGGCGGCGGCCTCGCCGTTAAGGTGCCAATCAGGTTCGAGCAGGTCGAGCATCCGCCGCTCGACTACATCTCGAGCGATCCGCGAAGCCAGGTATGCCCCGGTGCGCCGCCCATCTGGCGTCTCGTATACCGTTCCACCCGCTCCGCCCATGCCATCGAAAACCCCGAGCAGCCCCAGGTCGGGCCCATCCCGCAGGATCGGATCAGAATCCTCACCCTGATCCGGGATCTTGCCGAGATTGAAGGCGAACGAGATGGTTGGCCCCGGCGTTGCGACGGACGCCGAGGCCGGCCAGGCACTGGGGCTTTCGTTCACACCGAATTGCCGATCGAGTCGATGATCGTTCCGTAGTCGACCTCGGATAACCCACCGCCAGCCTGAGAAGGATGGTGCACCACGTTCTCCCAGACACCCGAGATGTCGGTCCATCCGGGACCGTCGGGGGCGAACAGGATCAGTCGCTTGGAGCTGGAACCCATCCGGCCCTGTTCGTCCTCCCAAGCGTCCGTCAACGCGCTGAAGTCCGGAGGCACGCGTGAGGCGACGTCCGGAGGCAGCACCGAAGGGTTAAGCGGCTGAGCGGGCTGGTCAGTCCAGACCACGATCACCTGTCGGCGGCGATCCCCGGTCGTCGTCCAGGGCGAGTCGATCGCCAGGGCCACCGCTTCCAACCCGGACTCCGGAGCATCGCCACCTCCTTCCGCGACAAGACCATTTACGAACTCCGAGAAGCGAGCCCGCTCATCCGGCAGAGTGAAGAACAGCGACTCGTCGAGCGCCGCCCCACCGTCGGCCGCAAAATCGCGGAAGGCAATGACGCGTACGCGAAGCTGATCAATGTTCTTGCCCTTGGCCGTCAGATTCGATTGCACGTCGTCGTAGAAACGAAGTGCGTTGTCCTTCACCTGGTCGATGATCGGCGTCATACTTCCCGTCACATCGATGCAGAACACGATGTCGACCGAATATTTCAGCCCTCTGGGCGCGCCCAAGCTTGACTGACCGGCGGTGGGGGACGCAGCCGAAGCGGGTGAACTGGATGCTGCCGCCTCTGACGGCGGACTCTCTTCCAGCACGGGCCACTCGGTGCTCGGAGGGCTGCTCGCCGGAGGCGCTGTCGGAGCGGGCTCAGGTGGTGTGGCCGCTGGTGCGGGAGTCGGGTTCTCGCTCATACATCCTCCAGAAGGGAGTCCAAACAGAAAGCCGCGACCGATGCCGCGGACAATCAAAGTTACCCCACTTCGTACGCCTCAAACGCGCGGTTGCGGTGGGCGACCGATCGGCGGGCGGGGGCGACCAGCAGGTAGCCGGAGTCTCTGTCGCTCCCCTTGTCAGCGCCATACTGCCGACGACACTCGGCCAATGGGACGCTGTTTCGGTGAACTGGTGGCTCTATCGGCCGGCGAGGGAGCCACCGTTGCCGCCGACGCTGAAGTATTTGTTGAGGACGGCCCAGCTAGACGCCCGACGGACACCAGAGGGCGAAAGCCTGACGCAAGCGGCCAGCCCGTAGAGGGGGTCCCCTTACGGAACACCGTCGGTGGAGCGACGTAATCGAACTCAGAGCCGCTCTATCTGGTGCCCACCCCGGGGCCCCCAGCGTGGAAGGCGGAACCCAGGAGCTGGCACCCGCACCAGGGTGGGGTCGCCTGCCGCCGCCTGAATATCCAGTTGCATGTGGGACAACCGCTGAGCAGAGTCAGCATGGTGAGTGACCTTCCCGAGCGGTGGAGCCGGGCCACCGTCTTCCCCGACATGTGGGTAGACCCGCAAGAGGACCCTCGCAACAGTGACGCAGTGCGCCCGGACGGCGAATTGCCGACGCTGCAGGACTACCTGAGGGACTACCGACTGACCCTGCAGATGAAGTGCGAGGGGTTGTCCCCCGAGCAGCTGGCCCGTCGGTCGGTGCCGCCGTCGACCATGTCCTTGCTCGGACTGCTCCGCCATCTTGCCGAGGTGGAGCGCGACTGGCGCAACTGGATTCTGCCGGGGAACCCAGCACCGAAGTTGTACGCGACGGGTGATGCCGACTTCGAAGGAGCCGTGGCTGAGCAGGCGCTCGTCGACGACGCATTCGCCGATCTCGCTCGCGAACAAGCGGCCACCGACGCAGTGCTGGCCGAGCATCCGGATCTGGGCGAGCGGGTGGGGAAGGACGGCATCGCCGTGCGTGAGCTGTGGGTTCACCGGATCGAGGAGTACGCCCGACACTGCGGGCACGCCGATCTGCTACGCGAATGCATCGACGGTCGAGTAGGGCAGTAGCCGCACTTTGCGTAACGACCCGCTGGGCGACCGTTCCGTGCAAGGATCTGCTTCCGGAACGCTAGTCGGGTCGCTCGGTTGGTCGGGGGTCGGCGGCGGACCGGACCCGTCAGCCGATCTGCTCTGCCAGCTCGACGATGATCCCCTCCGGGCCGCGGACGTAGCAGAGCCGGTAGCTGTTCTCGTAGCGCTCCAGCTCGCCGACGAGCTCAGCGCCGCGGGCTCGCAGGCCGGCGATGACGGCGTCGATGTCTTCGACGGCGAATGCGACATGGCGGATGCCCGGTGTGTTCGCCGGCGCGTGCCGGTTGCTGCCTTGGGTCGACGGCGTGTGGAGTTTCGTCAGCTCGATTAGTCCGTGGCCGTCCGGGGTCTGCAGGATCGCGATCTCTGCCCGGACGCCGTCGAGCCCCACGACGCGGTCCACCCAGCGGCCCTCGACCGGCACCTCGCCCTGCAGCTCGAGTCCGAGTTCGACGAAGAACTCGGTTGCGGCCGCGAGGTCGTCAACCACGATGCCGACGTGCTCCATCCGTTGGATCGTCACGTGCTCGATGGTAAGGATTCCAGGTTCGAGCGCGGCGTCGTCAGGCGCCCAAAAGACCCGACCTCGTCTTGATTTCGACTATGCTCGTCCGACATCCACGTCCCGCGAGCCGATCGGTTATCGGTCGGTCGCCGGTCGTCGCAGCGATGCGTCGAGTATTCGAATCAGCTCCCCGACACGTCGACCACCAGCCGGTGCGCTCGGGTAGCGCCTCAGAACGCCCACTACGACGGGAGGCGCAAGGATCCGGAACTGCGCGATCTGGTCGAGTCCGACAGCGGGATCGTCTCCGGCGGAGAGTTCGAACGCTCGTGCGGCATGAGCAGCCGATCCGAGGATGTGCTTGACCTGAGTAGCTTTTGGCAGCGGGTGGAGGAACGCCGCACCCACCGCGTGGCCGGCCGCGCGCGCAGCGTCGTTCGCCGCAGCCTGTCCCGCATCGCGGGCCTCTTGAGCCGCCCGGTGGGCCGCCCACGCGCTGTCACGTAGCGCCTTGGTCCGCTTGCCTCCATCCGCGAACGCCTGCGCAGCGTCGATCGACGCTCGTGGGCGCCGATCGTCAGGGCGTTCACGTTCGAAGATCGCCAATGCTTGCCGCGCGCACGCCACCGCGTAGCCGGCGACCTCTCGAAGTTCGGACCGGCTGAGTTCGATTGTCGTGGAGTCGTCCGCCATGGCGTGATCCTTCTGTACAGGGGCCGACGTCTCAATGAGACCCCCGTTAGCCAGTCGCCTTACGGCACCACGGCGCGATGGGTCGGCATCTGAGCACTCGTCTTCGCTATCGAAACAGTTCCTCGGTGGGCAGTTGACTGGAGTGTCACTGCTCGACAGCGCCGCGTTGGCCCGGCGTTCCGTTGTGCCGCGCTCGGTTGAACGGCGTTACCGTTTCCGCGTGACCACGTTCACGCTGATCGGCAGCGGCTGGCGGGCACGGATGTTCCTCAAGGTGGCGCGTGAGCTGGGCACGATCCGCTGCGGCGGGGTGGTGGTGCAGACCCCGCGTCGCCTGGATGTACCGACCTTCACGTCCTTGGACGCGTGTCTGCGCGAAGTCCGCGTCGACTTCGTATTGACCGCTACGCCACGGTCCGTCACGGCGCGCTTTATCGCCGAAGCTGTCGACAGAGGACTGCCGGTGCTGGCGGAGACCCCGCCCGCGCCCAATCTCGACGGGCTTCGCGCGCTGTGGTCGGCGGTGGGCGACTCCGGCCTGGTGCAGGTAGCCGAGCAGTATCCAATGATGCCCTCGCACGCTGCCCGGGCGGCCCTGGTGGCCGCCGGTGTCATCGGCACGCCAACGCAGGTGCAGGTCTCTTCCACCCAGCAGTTCCATGCCGTCGCGCTGATCCGTGGTCTGCTCGCCGCTGGCCGGGGACCGGTTTCGGTCCGGGCCACCCGGTTCACTGCGCCGCTGGTCAGTCCGTTGAACCGCACCGGATGGACTGACGACGAGGCGGCGCACCCCACGACCACGACGATCGCGACCTTGGACTTCGGCGACGGACGCTCGGGCGTCTACGACTTCACCGAGCAGCAGACGCGCAACCAGCTGCGATTCCGCCGGCTCACAGTGCGGGGATCGGCGGGCGAGCTGCACAACGATGAGGTGGTACGGATGACCGGTCCCCGCACACTCGTGCGTACCCCTCTGGTGCGCCGGCAAACCGGCTACGACCTTGACCTGATCGGCTACGACACCGAGCACATCTCCCTCGGCTCCCAGGTGCTGTACCGCAACCCCTATCCCGGTCGGCGCTGGATGGACGACGAGATCGCGATGGCCACCCTGCTGGAGCGCATGGAGAGCTGGGTGCGCGATGAGGGCCCGGAGCCGTACCCGCTGGCCGAAGGGGCTCAGGACCAGCAGGTCGCGCTGGCCATCGAGGAGTCGGCCGACAGCGATACCACGGTGACCACCTCTTGCGAGGCCTGGAGCTGAGCGTCGCGGCCTCCGCTGACGCGCTCGGCCGAGAACGAAGGGCCCGAATCCCTTCAGGAGGTAGACACGATGACGAACGTCACGCTTGTCAAGATCACGCGCTACGTGAGCGGCCCGTGGGACCGAAGGATCTGCCTGACCTGGGAAGACTGGATGACCGTGAAGGGCGGGCTGCCATACCGATACACCGTCAGGATCCAAGGCAGCGTTTATGCGCCGCCCAACAGGACTTGGGCGATTTCGCCTCCGCGGACACACTAATGTGGCTCGCTGCGGTTCAGGCGTTGGCTACCGCGCGGGCTGCGACGCGGTAGGCGCGACTACCGCAATCTCCCCGGGCGCGGTCTGAGGTTCGTGCACGAAGCCGATCCGGATGGCGCCGTTATCGTCGGTGTCAAACTTGCTGAAGTAGAGGTCGAAATGGTGACAGCGTTCACGGGGAACGCTCCGGACCCGACTCAGAATCGGTGCATACATCGCGTGGTCGGATTCGTCCACGCTTCTCAGGAGTTGCCACCTGAACCGGGGGTTACGCCAATGGCTTGCGACACGGACCTGCTCCGCCAGCTCGTCCATCCACCCGGTTGATGAGTTCGGCCGACCGTGCTGCCAAGCGTCCACGAGCCAGCGGAAGGGCGCGAACGGCTCCACCCGGCCAACCCCGAACAGACGTTTCGCCACGGCATCGATCTGGTTCACCCGTGCCTGTTCGAGCACGGCTCGGGCGCCCTCGACCGGGTCCAGCTCACGTATCCCGTCCACCTCCGCAAAGGTCAACTGAAGGCGCAAGAACGGGACGGTTGCCCAATCCTCTCCTTCGTCTGAGTCGCTCGGTACGACCTCTTTCAGCGCCTCGTACAACGCCTTGGCTGCCTGCTGGACCTCGTCCCCGTTGGCTGCGAACCCGGGAGCCACGGCCTCGTTGTGGTCGGGAAAGAAATCAGGGCTGGTTAGAAAATCATTCGCAAGCTTCTGGATGCTCACTGGATCCTGGGCCTGGACGCGAACTGCGTCGGCGTACACCGACGGCGAGTGCGGACCGCACTGCAGCACCACGATTTTGGTCTCCGGACTCGCCGGGTGGGTGGCGACGCCGCACTCCCACATGCAATAGGACCAGTCCTCCTTCGGACTGGTGAACACCAAAACGACGGCACCCGCTGCCCAAAGTTGCTCCTTCAGCTCTCTCCGCAGCTCGCGACCAACCCGTGCATTATCCGCTTGGGCAGAGGAGGACTGAAAGACGGCGATGCGCCCTCCACTCCGATCGGTCACGAACTTCCGCAGGACCTCGGCGATGGCTCGATCCGCGTGCCGGTGACTGATAAACAGCAGTGGCCGGCGGTCCGACGTGGGCCGTGTCGAGTCTGCTGAGACCTCAGATGTCATGTTTTGTCTGCCTTACCTTGTCCAATAATGTATCGGCGGATACACCGCGGCACGCTAAATCTGCCGTGGGACGCCGCAACGTTTGCCTGGTTGAGGTGGTTGTGATTGTGGGGCTTGCTGGACCAACTTCGGTTTCTGAACACGGCCACCTACCTGCATGGAGCCAGCGTGGGAGTAAGTCGACGTTCGCGACAAAACGACCGTCCCTTCCCTCCAAATGAATCCTCTTCGATTTCGACCGATGAGGCTGGCCGATTTACCAAATTGTGCCGGCCCACCGGCGGCTGAGGCACTGCCAACGGTCCCCGCAGGCCACCCCCAAGATGAGGACTTCAGCTCTGTACGGCCAAGGCCTCGCCCATACAGCCTAAGTCGGAAGCGTTCGGCTGGTCCAGGGCGTAACACCCCGGACCGCTCACTTGCCGCAATGGCACCCAGGTCGGCTCAAAGTTCGCGGTGCGGCGGTTCAACCAAGTCGCTGCCTATCGAGCTGCTCGTGGACAAGCCTCCGATCGATGTCAATGTCCCGATGCCACTGGTCGGGCCACTTATGTTGGCCTGCTAGTTGATCTTGCTGTGACCGTGATCTTTCTCCTGTCGACTTCCGCTGATCGAGCGCAAGCCTCACCGGGTTGAGGCGGTGCTCAGCCCGACGGCTCGACCAGGTAGACGCGACGCCCTTCCGACAATCCCTTCAGCTCGCGCAGGCCGCGATCAGTGAAGCCGATTGGCGAGCCCGCCAGGAGCTCTCGGGTCGCCCATGAGGCGTAGACCTGTCCCGGCTCAGCCAGGTCTGCAATCCGCGCCGCAATGTGCATCGCCGCGCCGCGGACGTTGCCGCCCTCTAGCTCGATCTCGCCGGTGTGGACCGCGGCCCGGACCTCGAGGCCGATGCCGGACGCCGCCCGACCGATCTCCTGAGCGGCATGGATGGCTCGCTCGGCGCCGTCGAACACAGCCACAAACCCGTCGCCGGTGGTCGCGACCTCCCGGCCCCGAAATCGGTCGAGCACGGCCCTCACCGCCTGGTCGTGCCGTGCCAGCTGGTCGCGCCAGCGGCCGTCGCCGAGCTCGAGGGCACGGGCGGTGGAGTCCACGATGTCGGTTACCAGCAGCGTCGCCACCACTCGGTCGAAGCCACCGCCCTCCGTACGCGCGAACGCCGTACTCGGCTCCCAGTCGATGGTGATCCACGGCTCATCACCCACCACCCAGGAGTCGTGGCCGGGCGGCACCTCATAGAACTGGCCGGCCTCGATGAGCAGCTCCGCACCCTCACGCATCCGGACTCGTGCGCTGCCGGAGACGCATAGCCCGATGTGGTGGGCCTCGCACAGCTCGGTTCGCGCGATCGGCTTGATCGACTCGCTCCAGCGCCAGCCGGGCTGAAGGACCGAGCGGCCGATGCGGATATCGCCCATGTCGTACGTCTCGAGGTGGCCGTACGGGATCTCGCGGACATCGTCCGGCTCGCCGAAGGGCCGCCGCTGAAGCTTCACCATCGGCATCGCACAATAGCGCCTTCACCTCGGCCTACGACGCGTGGGCTTTCTCAATGCCCTCCCTGTCTTCATCGCCTGCCGGTGCACCTGGAGTACGAGAAACACCTGGCTGTTTCCCCGCCCCCTGAGAGCCATGAAATGCCGTGACACCGGCGGCCGCGCTGGCCTCCAGCCATCTCCACCATGACGAGGTACGGCGACGCAAAACACTATTCCTCGCGACTCCGACTCGCCCACTCATCGCCGCACTTCGATGAGCCGAATAATGCCCGCACGCGGGTCCCTCAGCGGGCGCCGTCGTGGTTCTCATCCGGCTTCTCTTCGATGAGCTGAATGAGGTTGCCGCATGTGTCATCAAAGACGGCCACGACAGCGACTCCGATGTCGGTCGGCGGCTGCGTGAATACCACGCCGTTGCTGGTCAGCCGGGCGTGCTCGGCCTCGATGTCGTCGACGGCGAATTGAGCGAGCGGGATGCCGTCTTCGACAAGAGCATCCCGATACGGCCTCACGGCGGGGTGATCTGACGGCTCCAGCAGTAGCTCCGGACCGTCGGGGGATTCAGGCGACACAACGGTGAGCCAGAAGTTGTCTCCGACGGGGACGTCTCGTCGCTTCGTGAAGCCGAGCACTTCGGTGTAGAAGGCGAGGGCTGCTCGCTGGTCGTCGACGAACACGCTCGTCAGGGCGATCTTCATTGTTCGGTCCTCTTTCTAGTGGGCCACCGTGCGGTGATCTCAGCGAGTGGCTCGGGGCTGAAGTAGTGGAACTTGGAACGTCCGCGCCGCTCCGTCACAACAAGGCCTGCCGACTCGAGCACGCCGAGGTGCTGCGAGATCGCCTGACGGGTCAGGCTGAGGCCATGCCGCGTGGTGAGTGTGGAGCAGATCTCGAACAGGGTCTGGCCGTCGCGCACTGACAGTTCGTCGAGGACGAGGCGCCTCGTCTCATCGTCGAGAGCCCGGAAGACATCGACCATGAATGCACTATAGGCAAGTGACGGCTTGCATATCAAAGTCGTCGATAACGCGAGCAGTCCTGCGCCAACACTGGGTGCTGGATGACCGTAAGGGCGGGCTGCCATACCGATGCACTGTCAGGATGCGGTTCCGCGCTGCACTTGCCCCGTAAGACGGTCGGCTACTGGCGCTCGCTCGACGGTCGGCTACTGGCGCTCGCTCGACGGGCAGGGCATGAACGCGCGGTGGCGTCGGTTCCGTGTACGCGGGGTCGACGCGTGAGCCGGCACCGCACCGGAGATCGCCCGTCGCCAGACCGAACAGGCTCCGGCCTCGGCGCGCTCGCTGGGTTGTCCAGCGCACCCTGCCTGGCTGCACCACTTCAAGCGGCTGCTTGTTCGCTACGACCGCCGCGCCGAGATCGATGAAGCCTTCGTCGCACTCGGCTGCCTGGCTCGTCTGCTTCACAAGGCTTTGACGGGCATTCTGATCGATTTCTAAGCGCTGGCAGCCACTCGGCGGAAGTCGACATCGTTGATGCTGACGCCGGGAGCCGCCCAGTTGCTGGCCGGCGAGGCTGATCGCCGTGCTTGCTCCTCGGTCTCGAACACGACGAACGAGAAGCCGTGGCCATCGACAGGCTCGAGCCAATAGCCCGCGACGAAGCCGGGAGCCGAACGGATCGCTGGCAAAATGTCATGCGTCAGTGCGTTGGCTGCCGCCGGCGCCTGGTCCTGGTCGATTGTCACGTTCACGAGTGCCGCGTACATAGCCTTCTCCGTTTTCGTCGAGGGGCGTCTCCGTCGTCGATGATTACGACCTGGCTGCAACGCAGAAGTCATCGGCTTCTGGGTTGGACGGCCGCATGCCTGTGAGCTGTCACTCGCCGATGTGCACGAGGGCGTGCGAGCGTCGTCAGATGGGCGCCGTTTCGCATGACAGATCGCCAATCGCGACGTTCAGCGCAGCCGGTCGATGAAGCATCATTCTGAAGCGAGTTCTCCAACGCGTCGCCGACGCTGCCGCATGATGTCTGGTTCCGAGGCCCCTGGCCCCCTATCGGCTCATGAGGCTCCGCCCGAACAACGCTTAGCCATCGGGAAGGTTGCTCGTACAGGCTGGTGGGTATCCCTGTCACGTGACGTCCCCGACCCAGCAGCTTGCGCCTGCCCTAGATATCGACGCGCGCCTCACCGAGATCGAGCGCAGCTTGAACCTGCTGCTCAACGTCACGCCGGTCAATGCAGCAGAGGCATGGGCGGACTTCGAACGGAGTGACTTCGGGACGGTCCCAACTCTCCGGCTCAGACCGCTGGAATTCGAGCCCGACCTGGTGCGACGTGACCTCTACAACCTCGAGATCGAGAACGTAACCGACCCTGCGCTGCACACACTCTTCCGGGCGAAGCGAGACGAGATAGCAAGACAGATCACAACCTTGGAGGATCGCGACACTTCACGGTTCGTGTACGGGTCGCTGCAGCTTTACGGAGGGATCACCCAGCCTCTCGCGTCCGCCGCAAAGGAGCTGCTCGAGACCATCCCCGCCCAAGCTCCCAGCACCCGGAGCGTTACGGCCGGGGCGTTCGCGGAGGCGGCTCGTGCGGAGTTCGATCGATACCGTGCCGTGTATCTAGACTTCCCGGTTCACATCGAGGTGCGCGACGACATCTCCGAACTGATGGTGTCGTTCGGCCGGCTGCTCATCCCCGAAGCCGCCGCATTCCGGGCGGACCGCGTCGAGCCCTTGCTGCATCACGAGGTCGGCACCCATGTCGTCACCTACCAGAACGGCGCCAGGCAACCACTGACGCTGCTGACGATCGGACTGCCTGGCTACGAGGAGACCCAAGAGGGCCTTGCCGTGCTTGCTGAGTACCTGACCGGCGGATTGGACCCGCGGCGTCTCCGGGTGCTCGCGGCGAGGGTTGTAGCCATCGGCAAGATGCTCGACGGCGCCGGATTTTTGGAGATCTTCGAATCGTTACGGGCAGAGCATCGGATACCGGCGAGGACCGCTTGGTCCATCGCCATCCGGGTCGTCGTCGGGGGCGGTTCGGTGAAGGACGCGATCTACCTTCGTGGGATCACGCGCATCCTCGAAGCCCTCGCAGAGGGCAGCAGCCTCGATGTTCTCTTCGTCGGCAAGCTCGCGTTGGACCACATCCCGTTGATCCAGGATCTGCTCGACCGTGAGGTGCTCCAACCACCATGGGTTCGTCCCCGCTGGCTGGACGTGCCCGGCGCCCAGGAGCGCCTGGACAAGCTGCGGGCGGGCGTGTCTGTCACGGACCTGTATGAAAGAGATGTGTCGGCATGAGGCTTGCCTTTTTCGTCAACGACGTCGCTACCGAGATAGATGAGTACACGACTACGCGGCTGGCGAGGGCCGCGGCCCAGCGTGGGCATGAGGTTTGGTACGTAGGGCTCGGAGACGTCGAACTCGGGCAACGCGATGGGCAGCTCGTTGCCCGGGCTCATGCCGCAGAGTTCGACAAAGACGACACGCTCAAAAGCTTCATGAAGCGCATCAAAGGGCGCGACGCCGAACGGATCGTCATGGACCACCTCGATGCCTTGTTCCTCCGCAACGAATCGATCGACGACCTGCACGAGCGGTCATGGGCAAGTCCACTGGGTGTGGTCTTTGGTCAGATGCTCAAGGCGCGAGGCGTAACGGTGGTGAACGATCCGACCTCCCTGATGCGCGCAACGAGCAAGTTCTACCTGGAGGAGTTCCCCGAGAAGATCCGACCACGATCACTCGTGACCCGCGACCCGGAAGCAATCGAGCGGTTCGTTAGCGAGGTCGGCCACTGTGTCGTCAAGCCTTTGTACGGAGCCAAAGGTCGGAACGTGTTCATGATCGAGGACGAGAGCGAAACGAATCTCGCGCAGATGACGGAGGCGGTGCTGGAGGACGGCTATGCGATCGTTCAAGAGTTCGTCGACGGCGGTGAAGACGGCGATGCAAGGATTTTCCTGCTCGAGGGCCAGGTTCTCGAGCGCGACGGGAAGCTGGCCGCCTTCCGGCGAGTGCCCATGGGTAACGACCCGCGGGCCAACATCAGCGCGGGCGGACGCTCGGTTCCTCTTGAGATCGGTGACCTGGAACGCGGCATCGTCGAAGCGATGAGCTCCAAGCTTGTCGCCGACGGCATGTACTTCGTCGGCATCGATGTGATCGGCGGCAAGGTAGTCGAGATCAACGCTGAGAGCCCAGGCGGGATGCAGAGCGTCGAAAGGCTGTATGAGATCGACGTCTGCCCAACCGTTATCGAAGCCCTGGAGCGCCATACCGGCTCGAAGTGCTAAGCCATGATGCCATCAGGGAGCTGCGGAGGCTCTCGGGCGACCAGTCAGACTACGAACCACCCCAAGGGATCGGCTTCGCCGCGTACCCCGTAAGGGAGCGTGGCAACCCTGGTCGAGGCGCGGGACCATGCCGCGCGGTGCTCTTAGGCCCGTGCGTACTTGAGTCGCAATGCATCGAGACGATCCATGACGGCAGCGTGCCATTCCGCATTCGACAAGCCGCGGACTGGCTAGCCGATGCCGCGGGCGCCATCTGCCCCTGACGTGCCCCCGCTTGTTCAATACCCACCGTCGCCAGCCGTCGCCAACCTTGGTCAGTGGCCCCCAGCCCCAGCCGTAGACGACTCCAGCCATCGACCGTCATCAAGCGGGGGACTATCTCGTAATGAGTAGATCGATGTTGGCCACAGACCAGCTTGGCAAGATGACACACAACATCCCTGCTTGCTACGGGTTGAACGGCAAGTGGGATGGCTGGTCAGTCGCGATCGAGACACAATCGGCGATGAGCCCGTACACACCCCACAGAACAAGGATCGTATAAAGCACCTTGCCAGCGACCGTGACCGCCAACGAGTTCCATGCCCGCCGCGCCAAGGGCACCATCACCACCGCAAAGGCCACGCCGATGAACACGGCCGTGAGGATGAGACTCGGCCATGCGACGGACAGAGCAAGTACGACGAGCACGACCAAGGGAACCCTCCGTCCGAGCCCACCCTCCCGGTCGGTAACCTCTACCAACGCGGGCACCGTGAGCCCGTACAGCAGCGGCAAAGCCACAAACATCGCCACTGCTAGCCAGGCTGGGGCGAGCACTGTGTAGTCGAATGATCCGTGCTCATGGACGAGCAACGCGCCGCCGATGGCGCCGCTGAACAGTCCATAGCCGAGGATGCGCTCACGGAGAGAATCCGGCAGCACTCGCCGCACGCAGAGGTAGATGAGGCCGCCGAGCGCACCCAGCCCTGTACAGATCAGCGCCAGGGTGACAGTGCCACGCAAGGTGACCTCACCAACGATTGCCTGGTCGTCAGTGACCCCGCCTTGCGCGGACTGCCCCGAGGTCACAGCCAACAGCCGCATCGCGAGCCGGCCGAGCACTCCACCCACTAGAAGTCCACAAATCGCGCCCGCAGCTGCGCCAACCGACAGCGTTCGAGCCAGTGCTAACGACCTGACTCGCGCATTGACCGGCTCGGGTCGGTCGGCCGCGACCACGTCCGTCATGGCGACTCTCAAGCGACGAAGCGACTACCCAGGCTCATCCTCCTCCGGGGGTGGGCCGCGCGCCAAGTGCCTTACAAGATCGGTGTGCTAGAGATGGAGAGCAGCCAATCGAGCAGCCTAAGTACCGGTCAACCATGGACGAAGGCACAAGTCGGCGGACATCGGTCAGGCGAGGCAACTACATCCTGGACTTCCTGCTTGCGTCTCGTAATGCGTAGGTCCGGGGTTCGATTCCCCGAGGCGGCTCCAGGGAGTTATCCAAGCGCTGGCCTCTCTGTCCGGCAAGAAGGAGAGGTCAGCGCCCGGCTGGGCCCAGAGATATGTGGCTAGCCAACAGTCATCTGAGGGAGGCAATACCCTATGGAGGACGCCGTGAATGTGTCCAGTGCAGGGAACAGCGGTCAGATCGTGGTCGCCGGGGCGGGCTACGCCGGGTTGCACGTCGCCTTGCGTCTGACGGCCAAGCTGCGCAATAACCCCGTGGTGGAGCTGACCCTGGTCGATCGGCACGACTACCACCAGGCGCTCACCGAGCTACCCCGGGTCGCCGCCGGCACTCGCGCCGCCGACGCGGTGCGCATCCCGCTCCAGGACGTGCTGGCCAAGCGGGTCCGCTTCGTCCAGGCCGAGATCAGCGGTTTCGACCTGCCCGGCCGGCGGGTGCTCACCAAAGCCGGGCCGATCGGCTGGAGCCGGCTGGTGCTGGCGCTGGGCAGCCGGCCCAACGACTTCGCCATCCCCGGCATGGCCCAGCGCGCCCTGTCGCTGTACTCGGCCAGCGATGCCCAGCGGGTGTGGGCGGCGGTCAACTGGGCGCTCGAGGACGCCGCGGTCGCCGCCGACCCCGAGCGGCAGCGCCGCCTGGCGACCGTGGTGGTCGGCGGCGGCGGCGCCACCGGGGTCGAGCTGGCCGGCGAGCTGGCCGAGATGTTGCCCGAGGTGGCCAGGAGCCACGGCCTGGCGCCCGACCGGCCCGCCGTGCTGCTTGTCGAGGCGGGCCCCACGATCCTGGCCGGCTCCTCGCCTCAGCTGATCGACAATGCCAACAGGATCCTTTCTGACCTGGGCGTGCAGGTCCGCACCAACGCGATGGTCGCGGCCGCGACCGAGGAGGGCTTCCGGCTCAAGGGCGGCCAGCTGGTGGAGGGTGGCGTGTTCGTCTGGGCGGGTGGGGTGAAGGCGCCCGAGCTGGTGGTGGGTTCGGGCTTGGCGATCGGCCACAACGGCCGCGTTAAGGTCGACCAGTACCTGCGCGTGCTGGACCATCCGGAGGTCTACGTCGCCGGCGACCTTGCCTCGGTGGTGGATCCGCGCACCGGGCATGTGCTGCCACCGCTGGCGCAGGTGGCGCTGGAGGAGGGCGAGACCGTGGCCCGCAACTTGGACGCGGAGCTGGAGGGCCGGCCGCTGGAGGCGTTCACCTTCCATGACAAGGGGTTCGTCGTCTCGGTCGGGACCCGCCGCGGGGTCGCCGACATCGCCGGCATCACCAGCGGCGGGCGGCTGGCCCACCTGCTCAAGGACCTCATCGAGTGGGAATACCGCCAATCCGTCACGCACCTACGCGGCTGGGACCCAATAGCCCGCTGACCGCTGCCCCTCTTGCTGCGAGCGGACAGCTTGGGACCACTCTGGCGGCGATCGAGAACCCTTTTCTGCACGCGGCATGGCGGCTGCTCATGGCATGGACCTCCCCGATCATCGCGACTTCGACGGCGCCTTGTGCGAGGCGTCGGCCTCGCTCGAGGAATTCCGCGGCCTTGACGAGCCGTGTGGTGCTTCTGGCAGCGCTCGCCTGGCTAGCGGTCGCGGAGGCCGACCCGGAGCAAGCGGCGCTGCCTGCGAGGTCGTGCCCCAGGGCCTGCGTCGGCGAGTCGGCCTGCACACGCGGCCGATGCTGCGGCAGGGCGAACCAGCTGGTGGGCCGGGGCCGCCAAACGCTTGGCGCGGACCGGTTCGATCAGCGTTCGCCGTCGACTCCGGTTGTGTCACCCTATAGGAGCTGATCCGCTTAGCCAGCGCGCAAGCAATCGGAGGGTTCGAAACCGACGGAATCAAAGCCGGCGGCGACCTGTGCACCAGTCTGTCGTTGCCAATGTGGTCCTCCTAAGGCAGCGACAGTTGAGTACGGTTCACGCCCTCATTTGCGCGGCTGCAGCCGTCGATGAAGGAAGCTTCGACACGTACCGCCAGGATCCTTGGCTTGTCGGCACCCAGTTAATCACGGCCGCAAGGTCGGGGGCTCCTTGTTCGCGTCGATGTAGTGCTCCATCCGTCGGTCGGGGACCAGCCAGATCACTGCGACCAGGACGTACGCCGCGATGCCGACCCAAACCGACAGCAGGGAGCCGATTATGCCGAACAGGTAAATCAGCGGGCTGATCTTGCCCTTGAGGTCGCGGCCGAGCGCCTGCCGCAGCGCGCTGTCCGGTCCATCGGCACGCTCGACGGTGAGCTGGAGCAGGAGGTAGGCCAGCGCGGCCAGCGTCAGGTTCACCCCGTAGACCATCACCGGCGTAGGGGCGAAATGCTCATCCATCCAGGCGGTCGTGAAGGGCACGAGCGAGAGCCAGAAGAGCAGGTGCAGGTTGGCCCACAGCACTCCCCCTCTTACCCGGCTAACGAGCTGGAACAAGTGGTGGTGGTTGTTCCAGTAGATGCCCAGGTACACGAAGCTCAGCAGGTAGGTCAACAACCCGGTCGCCGACTCAGCCAGGGCGTGGAGCGTTGGCTCGTGCGGCACCTCCAGCTCCAGCACCATGATCGTGATGATGATCGCGAGTACCGCGTCGCTGAACGCCTCGAGCCGGCTGGTCGTCATGCGCGTGAGTCTAGAATTCGTGCAGACTCGATGGAGGCCGGCGCCGCAGCGACCCGTCAGGACGCAGCTTGACGTTTCCCACTATTTGGAGCCGGTGATGCGCTGCACCAGTTCGGCGAGCTCGCGGCGGCTCGGGCCCGCCGCGAGGCGGGGTCGCCAGCCGGATGCGTAGAGCGCCCGTGCGCGTGCCTCGACACCGTCCAGGCTCGAGGGCCCAGCGGCCATCTGCAGGTACGGGCGTATTGCTGGGGCGATCGCGGGGTCAGCCTCGGCGCCCGCCAAGATCAGGTCTGAGGGTAGGCGCTTCGTCAGGTCGATGTCCCCGCCTTCCCAGCGGCGTCGCATGTCATCATCCATAGCGACGTGGTCCTCCACCCAGGGTCGCATTGCGGTCGCGCACCACTCGTCAAAGGCGTAGCCAACCGCCTCCACGTCATCGCCGTGCTCGTCGACCAGGCGTAGAAGCTCTTGCGCCTGCAGCAGACTGGTGGTGATCCCTCGGCCGAAGTTCGGTGTGGTGGTGCAGACGGCGTCGCCGGCGCTGATCAGCCCTGGCATGGTGAGGCGGCCGTCTGCGCCGGTCTGGGGACGGTAGTAGTTGTAGAGAGTTCCGCCGGGAAGCACATCGGTGATGGGTCGGGCGCGCTGCGGATCCGTCCACGCGGCGAGGACCGAGATAGCGCCGCAGGCCGCGTCGAAGGCCTCGTTGTGACGGAGCCCGACGAGATCACGGCCGCTGGTGGGCCTGACGAGGAGAACCGAGAAGATTCCCCGCTCATGCAGGAAGAGGATGGACTGATAGCCGTCGAATTCGCCTTGCCAGGCCGCCGGGTTGAGCAGCGGACCAGGTTCGGCGTCCGGCCAGAGCTGGTACTGGCGATCTACGTAGGCGATGCCGCAGTTACCCCCGACACTGGGTGCGGGACGGAGTCCGTCGGCGACGCGACCGGCCCGCCCGGAGGCGTCGATCACAAGATCTGCCCCGATCGGGCTGCTCGCCACCTTGACCCCCGCGGCCCGGCCGCCGACCGTAGTGACGGCATCCACGTGTCCTCGATGGAAAGTCACTGCCGGCATGCCAAGAACCGTGGCGCGCAGCGCTGTCTCGAAGGTCTGACGGCGCGATCGGACGGCGAACATTGTCCGCGTGCCATCCGATCGGGTTAACTGAATAGGCTCCGCGCCAGCTTCGAGCCACGCCTGGTACGCATCAGGCAGGTGGGTCTGCAGAGTCTCCGCACACTGAGGCCGGAAGAGGTGAGCATGGTGGAACTGCATCACCCCTCGGCGTCGCCAGACGCCATCCGGGGTGGGTCCGGGATCACGGTCGACCACAGTGACGCGGTGTTCGCGCAGCGCCAAGGTGGCGGCGAGGAACAAGCCAGTTGGGCCCGCGCCGATAACGCTGATCCGCACGGCGCACCTCGATCCGTTGATGAATGACAGGTTGAACGCGTGGTCCTCAGAGTGCTCGCCCTCGAGGGCCGGGTCAATAACGTTTCCGTGTGATACGTCCTTTGCCGCGGAAGCGCGTCCCGGTAGCCGGTGCGCGGGTCATACGGGGCTGTGGGTGGCTCCTAATGCCAGTAATGAATGAGATGCCTTATCGCTGTGTGAGTTGCTTGTGTCCATCGCGTAGCGAGTGTCACCGTTGGCACGAACTGGGCGAGCGACGCGGAGTGTTGCTGGTCCAGCTGCCGCCCGACCAGGAACGTGATGACGACCGGCTCGACTACTTCCTGCGTGGCCTGCCGGATGGATGCGTGTCGCCGTCGAGCTCCGCCACCACAGCTGGGCTGTCGATCCCGCCTTCGACCTGTTGAGCCGCCACCAGGCAACCTACGTGGTGATGAGTGGCGCCGGCCCGCCCTGTGTCCTGCGAGCCACCTCGACAACGGTTAACGTGCGGCTCCACGGCCCTGACCATGATCACCTCTACGCCGGCTCGTACGGCGACGCCGATCTGTACTGGTGGGCCGACCGCATCCGCGAGTGGCACCGACAACACCACAGCGTCTTCGTCTACTTCAACAACGACGGATACTGGCACGCGGTGACCAACGCGCGTCGGCTGCGCACGCTGATGAACTGGTAGGCCGGACAGGTCCGAGCTGGCTCAGCAGTTTGACCACGGGCCCGGAGGTCATCATTGACGACGGACTCAGCCGGTTACTTCTCGCCGAGGGATCGTAGGGAGGGCTCGGCCGCTTATC
>Ga0307299_10000080_pt1 | contig 31060 bp, 27 predicted proteins | sample ER_DNA_159_FD_194466 | JGI IMG/M metagenome (GOLD analysis project Ga0307299, IMG submission 194466) | Bulk soil microbial communities from the East River watershed near Crested Butte, Colorado, United States - ER_DNA_159 | ecosystem: Environmental > Terrestrial > Soil > Floodplain | place... | reverse complement strand
TATTCACGGGTCTGTGTTCCACATCGGATTCTGGGAATCGGTCGGGGTACATAGGACGGGAGATGCCGGCGGTCTGAACCCCGGACACGGTTCTTATTCGGAGGCGAGTGATAGCTAGGCCCAAGGAGATGGATCGCGATCGTGACATTCGGTCTGTCAGGCGCAGCAATCAGAGGTGAGTCATTGAAGGTCGCCGCGAGCGAAGCGGCAGTGCGCGCCGGCGCGCCGGTCAGGGGCAAGGAGGGCTGACCTTGCCGCCCATGCCGCCGCGCGAGTACACCGTCGAGGCGTACACCCTCTCCGCGGCCGACGGCAGCGAGCAGGAGCTCGACGCGCACACGGTGACTGTCTGGTGATAGCTAACTCGACCGCGAAGTGTGCGGTTGCATCTGGGCTCGCGAAGCGTGCCTGCATGCACCGGCAGCACGGGATGGCGGCGCTGATCGCCGGCCATCCAGCCGTTGGCTACCGGTTGCCGCCGCGACCGTCATCTCCCTGGCCGGACTGCTGTGGGGGTGGGTTCGGGAGCGACCATGCCGCAGCTTGCCCGACGGCGCGCAGATCATAGCGGCGAGCCGAGGGACGTAGTCGGTTTCGGGACGAGCGAGCGACGCGTCGACCTGCTCCATGACCGCCGTGCATAACAGCCGCCGGTCAGCGGTCGATGCTGGCCATGTTCGCATCGTCGTGGCGCTCGCCCGAGGCCGGCGTGAGATTGTTCAAGCGGTCGAGCTGGGCGGCGCTGAGTTCGATGCCGTCGGCAGCGGTGTTTTCCTCGACGCGGGAAACCCGCCGGGTTCCGGGGATGGGAGCGATGTCGTCGCCGCGGGTCAGCAGCCACGCCAGTGCGGCCTGGGCCGGCGTGGCTCCGATCTCGGCGCCGATCGCTTGCACTTCGTCGACGATGCGCAGGTTGCGCTGGAAGTTCTCGCCGGTGAACCGCGGGTTGGTCTTGCGCCAGTCGTCATCGGCGAAGTCGTCCACGGTGCGGATCCGCCCAGTCAGCAGGCCGTGGCCGAGCGGAGAGTAGGGAACGAACCCGATCCCGAGCCCGCGCAGCAGCGGCAGGATTTCCACCTCGACGTCGCGAGTCCAGAGAGAGTATTCGGTCTGCAGCGCGGCCACCGGATGCACGGCGTGCGCCCGGCGGATCGTCTCGGCGCCGGCCTCGGACAGTCCGATGTGGCGTACCTTGCCTTCGGCGACCAGCTCGGCCAGCGCGCCGACCGTCTCTTCGATGGGCGTGTTCGGGTCGACGCGGTGCTGGTAGTAGAGGTCGATGTGGTCGGTGCCGAGCCGCTTGAGCGAGCCTTCGACCGCGGCCTTCACATTGTCGGCGCTGCTGTCGATGACGCCGGGGCCGCCGCCGGAGTGGGAGACGAGACCGAACTTCGTCGCCACGACGACGTCGTCGCGCCGGCCCTTGATGGCCTTGCCGACAATTTCCTCGCTGTGGAAGGGGCCGTAGATCTCGGCGGTGTCGATGTGGGTGACCCCGAGGTCCAGCGCCCGGTGAATGGTGCGGATCGACTCGGCGTCATCGAGCCCCCCGCCGGTGGTGTAGACGCCAGCCATGGTCATGGCTCCCAGACCGATGCGGGAGACATCAAGCCCGCCCAGCGATACATGCTTCATCACGTACTCCTTTGGGATTATCACGAGTCGAAACCCCGCGTCGGTGGCCGGTCACCTGGGTCTTGCACGCTTCCGGTCTGCAGCGGCAATACCAGATAACCGGCTGCCGAGGGCGCGGAGAAGTTGCTGCTGGCAGGTGTATTGGCAGCCCACCCCTCGTCCTGGAATTCCGGCCTAGCCTGGACGGGTGGACAACCGTGACGAGGTCAAGGCATTCCTCAGCTCCCGTCGCGCCAAGATCACCCCTGAGCAGGCCGGTCTGCACAGCTACAACCGCAACCGGCGGGTGCCGGGACTGCGCCGCAGCGAGGTCGCCGACCTGGCCGGCGTCAGCGTCGAGTACTACGCCCAACTCGAACGGGGCAACCTGGCCGGTGTCTCCGATAGCGTGCTGGACGCCCTGGCTCGAGCATTGCAGTTGGACGAGGCCGAGCGGGCACACCTGGCCGAACTCGCCCGTACCGCCGGCCGCGCCGCCCGCATCACCCGCCGCCGCACGCCGCCCGCCCGGCAGGTCCGGCCCACCGTGGCGCGCATCCTCGACGGGATGACCGAAGTTCCGGCGCTGGTCAACAACGGGCGTCTCGACGTCGTCGCCGCCAACCGCCTCGCCCGGGCGCTGTTCGCGCCGATGTTCGCCGATCCCTCGGTGTCCGCCAGCCGACCGGCGAACCATGCCCGGTTCAACTTCCTTGATTCCCGCGCCCGCGACTTCTGGCTTAACTGGGAAGCAACCGCCGATGAGACCGTCGCCATCCTGCGCGCCGAAGCCGGCCGCGACCCCTACGACAAGGCACTGACCGACCTGGTCGGGGAGCTGTGCACCCGCAGCGATGACTTCCGCGTCCGCTGGGCCGCCCACGACGTCCGCCTGCACCGCACCGGGCTCAAACACATCCACCACCCGGTCGTCGGTGACCTGCACCTGTCCTACGAGGTCATGGAATTACTCGCCGACCCTGGCCTGGCCCTAACCGCCTTCAGCGCCCGAACAGGCTCCACCGACGATGACGGCCTGAAACTCCTCGCCAGCTGGGCCGCCACCCACGACCCGGCCGACGCTCTGGCGACACCCAAACAGCCGTGAGCCAGCACCACTCCGCGCCCACGGTCACGATGCACCATCTCGAACACGTCCATCCGGTTCGCCACCGGCCAGCGGGACACCTTTCCGCGGGACCTTTGTCACACCTGGAAGCGGATCAGCTGCCGGACAACCGGTGACTCGTAGGCCCTCCAGGAGGTCCAGCGGTGGCGGCGAGGGGGAGCCCAGCGGGCGGGTGGTGGGCGCGATTCCGCAGGGATTCCGCAGGAGGTTCGCTAGAGGTCGTTCACGACCAACGTCCGCCAACTCCGTTTCACGCTCAGAATCTGCAATTTCAGCCCCCCTCCAACCACCGCCAACGACACCTGGGGAGTTTGAGCTCTACTACGACGTCTGATACAGGTCTCTGATTTCAGCAGAGCGAAACTTAACGACGGCTGACCTTGGGCTTCGTGCCCGAGGTCAGTCGCCGTTTGGGCCCGTACATGGTGGACCGCCTGAAGACCCTGCGACCCACGACGATCAAAGCACCATCGTGCCGTTACCTGCTAGCGAGACCAGCTGCCAGCGGCATTAAGGTGCCTGGGTGCTGTACGTCGTGATCGCACTCGCCTCGGGACTCGTCTGGGGCGTCGGCGACTTCGCGGGTGGCAAGGCGACCCAGCGCGCAGCTGCGCTGCCGGTCGTGTGGCTATCGAAGCTGGCGAGCTTGCCGCTGCTCGCGATCTACCTGCTTGCGACATATGTGCCAATCTCATCGATTGGCCTCGCGTGGGGCGGCCTGGCCGGGGTTGCCGGTGTCATCGGCCTGGTGCTGTTCTACCGCGCCCTTTCGGCCGGCGCCATGACAGTCGTGGCACCGGTCACCGGCGTCACCTCGGCTGCCATTCCCGTCAGCGTTGGCCTTCTCGCGGGCGAGCGTCCTTCGGGTCTGCAGCTTGTTGGCGTGGCCTGCGCGCTGCTGGCGATCGCCCTCGTGAGCATCTCGCCGCATCCATCAGGGAATCGCCGCGCGGTCACCTGGAGACTGGTTGCGGTGGCGGTCGGCGCTGGCATCGGTTTCGCTCTGTTTTTCATCTTGATCGCGGTAGCGGGTGACGCAGCCGGCGGATCGCCAGGGCTGTGGCCGATCGCCGGTTCTCAGCTCAGCGCTTTGATCATCGGTGGCCTGCTACTGATGATGACTCGACCTGCACCCTGGCCCCACCAAGCTGGTTTGGTCTGGACGATGGTGGCCGGCCCGTGCGACATGACAGCGAATGCCCTCTATCTGGTCGCCACTCGCCATGGCGACCTCAGCGTTGTCGCTCCGCTCGCCGCACTCTACCCAGTGACAACAGTGATCTTGGCTCTCATCATTGACCAGGAACGGCTGCGCGGCATTCAGGTCGCCGGGCTTGCCTTCGCTGTGGCAGCCCTTGTGCTCGTCAGCGGCTAACCAGATCACCTTTTCTCGGCCGAAGTCCTCCGGCTCACCTGTAGCCTCTCAGCGGAGGTCAAGGTGGGCATAAACGTTGAATATCCGCATCGAGTGGCAATGATCAGCATGCACACGTCGCCACTCGCTACGCCGGGCGTGGGAGACGCCGGCGGTCTAAACGTCTATGTCGCCGAGCTGATGCGGCGGCTCGGCGAGCGTGGCCTGAAGGTGGATGTCTTTACCCGACGTGACGCACCTGACCTGCCCGACATTGTCGAGATCCACGAGCACACCAGAGTGATCCACCTCAAGGCGGGGCCTGAAGCGTATGTCGCGAAGGAGGCGCTGCCCTCGCTGACGGAGGAGTTCTGCGCTGCGCTTGAGGCCCGCCTTGACGACCATGACCTGATTCACACCCACTACTGGCTCTCCGGGCTGGTCGGGGTGCAGCTCAAAGCTCGGCACGGCATCCCGCTGGTGCACACCATGCACACCATGGCCCGGGTGAAGAACTCCAGTCTCGGTGAGGACCAGCTCGTCGAGCCCCACGTACGCGAGCACGGCGAGTCCGCCATCGTTCGAGCGGCCGACGTGCTCACCGCTAGCACTACCGACGAGGCGGCCGAACTCCAAGATCAGTACTGCGCCAAGGCCGGCCAGATCATGATCGTGCCGCCGGGGGTCGACCTGCGGATCTTCCACCCCTGCGACCAGCCCAAGTCACGAGCCCAGTTCGGTGTGCCCCAGGACATTCAGGTGATCTTGTTCGTCGGCCGTATTCAGCCGCTGAAGGCGCCCGATGTGTTGATCAAGGCCGTTGCCGAGCTGGCGCGACGCGACGCCGGACGCCATGAGCGACTGCAGTTGATCATCATCGGTGGTCCCAGCGGCACCAACGCCGAGTGGTCGCAAACGCTCGGCACGCTGGCGATCGATCAGGGCATCGCGGACATGGTGGACTTCCGCCCACATTCGCCCCGCTCCGAACTGTTCCGCTGGTACTGCGTCTCTGACGTCGTCGCTGTGCCCTCCTACAACGAGTCCTTTGGACTCGTGGCGCTCGAGGCGCAAGCATGCGGACGACCAGTTGTCGCAGCGGACGTCGGGGGCCTCCGGCACGCCGTCCGTGATCATTACAGCGGGCTACTGGTAAAGGGGCACGACGAGGGTGAATGGGCTGATGCTCTCGCCGCGATCCTCGATGATCATGACGAGATGATCAGAATGGGAACCAACGCGGCAGCACACGCCGCGACGTTCAGCTGGGACAATACGGCGGCTGCCACGCTACAGGCGTACCGGACGGCCATGAGGGCCTCTTTCCCGACGCTGTGACTGTCCGAACACCTGCGCAGTCTGCCTTAAGTGCAACTGCCGACGGATCCAAGCGCTCGCTGGCAACTTAGGCCCTGCTGCCTGTCTGGCTTTCGGTCTCCCCAGCGTCCTCGACGGTCAGTGGCGTCGCGATATGCTCCAGAGTTTGCCGCTCGGCCTTGACGCCGAAGATTGCCTCGACGATCCCGCCGGCGATCATGAGTGCGGCACCGATGAAATAGCCGAAGGCGATCTTGGTGATGTCCCCCGAACCGGAGGCATTCTCGATCGAGGCGCCGAAAAGCAGCGGCCCCGCAATGCCACCAGCAGCGGTACCGATCGCATAGAAGAAGGCGATGCACAGCGCTCGGGTCTCGAGCGGGAAGATCTCGCTGACCGTGAGGTAGGCCGAGCTCGCGCCCCGCCGAGGCGAAGAAGAAGATGATGGCGCCGCACAATGTCAGCGTCACAGCGGTCAGCGAGCCCAAGATCACGCCGGTTATGGCAAGCAAGATGCCGGCGACGATGTAGGTACCCGCGATCATTCGGACACGCCTGACTGTGTCGAATAGCGGACTGAGTAACAACGCACCCAGGAAGTTGCTGGCTGCGAAGGCGGCGATGTACCAGCCGGTCTGTTTGACGCCGAGGAACGTGGTCAGCGTATCGCCGTAGGTGAGGAAGAAAGCGTTGTACAGGAACGCCTGGCCGATGAAGAGCGCGAAGCACAGCAGCGTACGCCGCGGGTACAGCGTGAAGACTGAGCGGGCGATCAGCGCAATGCCGATCGAGCGCCGCTGCCGTACGGTGATCGTGCCCGACGGCTCCGGCAGTTCGCCATCTTCGGCGCGCACCTGCTCCGGGGGATCAGCTCGTCGATCGCGGAGTTGATGGCGGCGTACTCTCCACCGATCCCGGCACCGGTCAAGAAGCGGCATGCGAAGTACCAGAGCGGGTCCGGTGAGAAGGCGGTAAGCACGGTTGCGAAGGTGTAGAGCAAGTGTGATCAGAAACAGCTTCTTGCGGCCGAAGCGGTCGGTGAGCTGACCGAAGACGAGTGCGCCCAGGCAGCCTCCGGCCACATACACCGCACCAGCCAAGCCCGATGTCGAAGTCCGACATGCCCAAGCCCGTATCGGCAGGCTTAAGCGCGCCTCAGACATCGAACCTACGATTGTGACAGCACAAGGTGCTCCAGGCGCAGGTGGTCGTCGGAGATTCGGGCCCGCGCTGAGGCGCAGCCCGTGCTCCTCACACTACGACGAGCCCCAGAAGACCCTCTCCACGACAGCCCTGGCTCGGCGCGTCACCCGGCGGTAGTCGGCGAGTAGGTGAGAGGACTCCCCCGGCCCGTATCCGAGGAGCTCGGCCAGGCTGGCCAGCTCCCGGTTGTCGCTCGGCAACGAATCAGAGCCGCGGCCCCGCATCAGCATGATCTGGTTGCGGATCCGGCTGGCCAACATCCAGGCCGCCTCGAGATGTCCGGCGTCCATCGCGTCAATGATGCCGGCATCGCGGGCGGCGCGCAGCGCCACGATTGTCCGCGAGGAGCGGAGAGCGGGCGTTTCATAGGCATGCTGCAGCTGGAGAAGCTGAACCGTCCACTCAACATCTGCGATCCCGCCAGGCCCCAGCTTGGTGTGTTTGGCGGGGTTGGCGCCCCGCGGTAGTCGTTCGGCCTCCACTCGGGCCTTCAGCTTGCGGATCTCGGTTAGTTGCGCCGTATTCAATCCGCCTTCCGGCCAGCGGTGGGCATCGATCTCGGCCATCAAGGCCTTGCCAAGCTCCTCATCACCCGCGAGGGCATCGGCGCGCACCAACGCCTGCAGCTCCCAGGTGGAGGACCACCGACTGTAGTAGTTGCGATACGCGCTGAGTGAGCGGATCAGGGCACCGCCCTTGCCCTCGGGCCGGAGGTCGGTATCGATGCTCAAGGGGGGGTCGGCGGCGGGCCGGGTGAGGAGCGTCCGCAGCTCCGTCACCACAGCGGCAGCAACTTTGGTGGGGTCGCTGTCCTGATCAGCGCTGTCTTCCATCACGAACATGGCATCGGCGTCCGAGGCGTACGACATCTCCCGGCCGCCCCAGCGGCCCATCGCGATGACGGCGATCCGCGGCATCGGTCCGCTCTCAGAGGCCTCGCTCGCCACAGCCAGTGCTGCCTCGATCGTCGCCGATGCTAGGTCGGTGAGGGCCGCTCCCACACTGAGGACATCGTTGTTTCCGAGCAGATCACCGGCTGACACCCGAAACAGCTCCCGCCGCCGGATCGCCCGGATCGCCTCGACCGCAGCCACGCTGCTGCTCTGCCTGCCGGCGGCGGCGTGCATCTCCGCCTTCAGCTCGGCCAGCGACCGAGGCCGCAGTTCTTGATCATCGGCGAGCATCTGCACGGTCTGCGGAGCCCGCTTGAGCAGCTCCACGGCGTACCGGCTGGAAGCGAGGATCCGGGCTAGCCGCTCGGCCATCGTGCCCTCGTCGCGAAGGGCTCGTAGGTACCAGGGGGTGGTGCCCAGCGCTTCCGACACCTGGCGGAACGCCAGCAGGCCGTGATCAGGATTGGGCGCTTGCGCGAACCAGCCGAGCATCGCCGGCAACAGCTGGCGCTGAATCTCAGCCTGCCTGGTGACGCCCTGGCTGAGCGCCGCTATGTGGCGCAGCGCGGCCTTCGGATCGGCATAGCCGAGCGCCCTCAGCCGATCGAGGGCCGCATCGGTGGTCAGCCTGAGCTCCGTAGACGGAATCTTCGCCACCGTGTCAAGCAGCGGGGAGTAGAAGAGCCTCTCGTGCAGCCGCCGTACCCTCTGGGCCGTGTGGCGCCAGGTGCTGAGCAGCTCCTTTACCGGGTCCTTGTAGCCAAACGAACGGCCCAGCCGACGAAGATCATGATCATTGTTAGGCAGTAGATGGGTACGCCGCAGGTTGAAGAGCTGGATGCGATGCTCGAGTGTTCGCAGGAACCGATAGGCCAACGCGAACCGTTTGCCATCTTCGCGGCCCACGTAGCCGTTGTCGATCAAGGCCTTGAGCGCTGGCAACGTCGCGCGCGACCGCAGTCGTTCGTCGACCCGTCCGTGCACCAGCTGCAACAGCTGAACCGAGAACTCGACGTCGCGCAACCCACCCTCACCGAGCTTGAGCTCGCGACCCTGGTCCCGTGCCGGAATGTGAGCCACCACGCGCTTGCGCATCGCCTGGGTGTCGGCAACGAAGTTTTCCCGCTCAGCTGCGCGCCACACCATCGGCGTTACGAGGTCAACAAAGGCTTGTCCAAGCTCAAGATCACCGGCAGCAGGTCGAGCCTTGAGCATGGCCTGGAACTCCCAGGTTTTGGCCCACTTTTCGTAATAGATGCGATGGCTGGACAGCGTCCGTACTAGCTGGCCGGCCTTGCCCTCCGGCCTCAGGGCGGCATCCACCTCCCAGATGGTCCCGGCCGAGGTATGCGCCGAGCAGATCCGGGTCATCTCAGCCGCTATCCGCGTGGCAATCTGCACAGCCTGGTCGTTGCTGACCAGCGGCGTTCCGTCGTCTTCCACTGGCTCTGCGACGAAGAGGACGTCGACGTCGCTGACGTAGTTAAGCTCCTGGGCGCCACATTTGCCGAGTGCAACCACCGCTAGCCGCGTCTTCAGAGCGTTTTCGCCGAGCTTGAGTCGAGCAATCGACAGGGCGGCTTCAAGGGTGGCGTCCGCCAGGTCGGACAGCTCGTCGGCAATGTCCACAACCGTCTCGATTGGCTCCGGCGCACCGAGGTCCCGGGCGGCGATACGTAGTAGCACTCCGCGATATGCAATCCGTAACTGGTCGCCAGTGGGATCGGTCGCGATGGGCGTCGGCGATTCCGGGTCAGCGCCTGTCGCCTCCAGCAGCTCCCGACGCAGCGAGGCCGCAGGAACCTTGACCAGTTCGGTCTCGAGCAGCTCAAGATGTTCCGGATGAGCGATCAGATGTTGGCTGAGCTGGCTGCTGCCGCCCAGGACCATGATCAGCTGACGGGCCAGAACGGGAGCCGCTGTCAACCGGGCGAGCAAGTCCGGGACCCGCTCACAAAGCCGATCAAGGCCCGCGAGCGCCAGGTCTGGATCGGCGGACTTGGCAAGCACATCAAGCAATGGCTCATACTCATCGGCCCAGTGATCGATGACGCGTCCTGCCGCCACCGCGTCGACGAAGCCTCGGCGCGCCAGCGTGCCTTGCATCGTCTCGATCCGGATCATGAGCTCGATGCTATTCTTCTCTGCTCGCGCGGCGCCCCGGAAGCCTCAACCGAGGCTCGCAGAGGTGGGCGCGCAGCATTTGGTCTGCGTGATCTTTGGTAGCGTCGCGGCGGAGGTCGTGAATGATGGCAACGCCCCGGCTGCGCCCGCAGCAGGCCTTGCTCGAGCAGTCACGAACGGTCCTGGGGTGGCTGCACGGCCAAGCTCCAGAGGTCTTCGAACGCCCCACCGTGCTGCCGGGCTGGAGCGTACGCCAGCTCGCGGGTCACCTGGTTTTCGTGCACGCCGGCTTAGCGCAGTCGTTGAATCAGCCGAGCAAAGAAGTCGCCCTACCCATTCATGAGTTCGTGACCCGCTATCGGCGCGATGTCGAGATGATCATGACGTCAACCCTCGAGGCATCCGCAGGGCTTTCAGGTCCTGAGGTCGTGGCGCGCCTCGGGACAGCCATTGATGATCTTTCTGCCAGGCTCGACGCGGGCTTCGAGATGTCACACGTGATCATCACGCGACGCGGGCCGACGACAATCGAGGACTATCTTGCGACCCGCATTGTCGAGCTGGTCGTCCATACCGACGATCTCAATCGCTCACTTCCCGAGGCGGCGCCAGCAGAGCTGCATCGCAGTGCGCTCTCGAGGTGTACCCGTACACTCGCCGGCATCCTCGCCGGGCAACATCCCGGCCGATCCATCGAGGTGAGGGTGCCGCCGTACGCCGCAATACAATGCGCGATCACCGATCCAGGCCCAACACATACACGCGGCACCCCGCCGAACGTGGTGGAGACCGACCCGCTGACCTTCCTGCGGCTCGCGACGGGCCGGATCACCTGGGCCGATGCCGTTGCCAACGGCACCGTCCACGCCTCCGGATTGCGGGCCAACCTCGCTCCAGCCCTCCCTCTGCTCTCCTAACACCGAGTTGTCAGAATCTGAGCACCATATTTGGTGCCCAGATTCTGACAACTCGGTGTTAGAGCGCGTCTGTGAACTTGTCAGCCCGACATGGTCCGTGCAGGCTAGGCCGAGGGCGCCCCCTGCCGCGATGAGTTCCGGCCAGGTCGCGAGTCTGTTCTGGTGACCGTTGTAGGACGTCTACGACGCTGCCGGGCACGAGACACCATGGAGGACACCATGACGACCACGCCAGACGACCCGACCACCGCGCTGCCCGGCCGCCCGACCGTCGTTGACCTAGCCACCTGGCAGACCGCCCGTGACGAGCTTCTGGTCCGCGAGAAGGCCCACACCCGCGAGGGCGACGCCCTCGCCGCGGCCCGCCGCCGGCTGCCGATGGTGGAGCTCGACGGGGCGGTCGAGGTCGTCGGACCTGACGGCCCGGTCCCGTTCCTGGACCTGTTCCAGGGCCGCGACGAGCTGGTGGTCTACCACTCCATGTGGTATGACGGCGCTCCGCACCAGGGGCAGTGCGAGGGCTGCACCTTCAACCTCTGGCACATGAGGGACGCCGTCTACCTCAACGCCCGCGGCGTCTCGTTCGCCGTCCTGACCTCGGGCCGTTGGGACGAGGTGGCTCCCTACGTCGAGTTCATGGGCTACCCCCAGCCCTGGTACTCGGTGCGCGATGTGGAGGCGCCCCTCTTGGCAGAGGAGGGGCACATCATCTGTTACCTGCGCGACGGCGACCGCGTGTTCCTCACCTACTCCACGACGGGCCGTGGCAACGAACCGGCCGACACATCCTTGGGCCTACTCGACATGACGCCTTGCGGCCGCGGCGAGGCGTGGGAGGACAAGCCCGAGGGCTGGCCCGAGGGGAGCCACTCATGCTGGTACTGGCGCTCGGACGCGGACGGGAACGCCACCTGGGGCCCGACCAGCCGCCCCACGCCGCAGTGGACCCGCCCCGGCGCAACCCCCGTGGAGACCCTCGGCCGGCACGGCCACCACCACTGACGCGCCTTCGTCGACGGCGTCGGCAAAGGTGTTAGGTGCCGGGCGGAACCTCCGGACGATGCGAACGCCCGCCCGCGCGCTCGGTCGGTGAGCGGTTCGCCCGGAGGTGAAGGACCCCTGGTAGGAGAGGGGCTGTCTAGGCTTGCCAGTCCTACCAGGAGTCCGGGTGCACGTATCGTCCAAGTGCCAGTACTCGTCATGCTCTGCTCATGGCTGAGGTGGTGATCGTCCCTCGCGGCGGCACTTCTACCCCGGTTCGACGATGACCGACGGGCAGTGGGCGCTGCTGGCGCCGCTGCTCCCGGCCGGCGGGTAGCACCGGCGGGCGCGGGGGCAGGCCCGAGAAGTGGGACCGGCGCCTGGTCCTGGACGCGATCTTCTACCTGGTCCGTGGCGGGATCGCCTGCGGGCCCTGCCGGCCGACTTCCCGCCGCACCAGACCGTCTACGCCCTTGTTCCGCCGGTGGACCCGCGCGCGGGCGTGGTGCCGGAAAGATCTGGGACCTGGCGGGCGATCGTCAAGCGCCCCGACCAGGCCAAGGGCTTTGTCCTGCTCCATCGCCGCTGGGTCGTGAAACGCTCCTTCGCCTGGCTGACCAAGTTCCCGCCGCCTCGTACGCGACTACGAGACCCTCCCAGCCACCCACGAAGCCATGATCTGGACCGCCGCCACCTGGCAGCTCAGCAACCGCCTCACCCGCTGACCCAATTCACAGACGCTCTCTTAGAGGACGGGGAGGAGGCGGGTGAGCTCCATCGGAGTCACCTGCCGGCGGTACTCCTCGAACTCGGCACGCTTGTTCCGCAGGAAGAAGTCGAAGACGTGCTCTCCGAGCGTCTCAGCGACCAGCTCGGACCGCTCCATGGTGCGGACGGCCTCATCGAGATTGCGTGGCAGCGGCGAGATTCCCAGTGCCTGCCGCTCCCGCTCCGTGAGAGACCACACGTCGTCCTCGGCACCCTCGGGCAGCTCGTACTCGCCCTCGATCCCGGCCAGGCCCGTCGCAAGGATCAGCGCGAAGGCCAGGTAGGGATTGGCGGCCGAGTCGATCGAACGCAGCTCCACCCGGGCTGAGGATCCCTTGTTTGGCTTGTACATCGGCACCCGCACCAGCGCCGAGCGGTTGTTACGACCCCAGCAGATGTAGCTGGGGGCCTCTCCCCCGCCGGCCAGCCGCTTGTAGGAGTTTGTCCATTGGTTGGTCACCGCGGTGATCTCGGCGGCATGCCGCAGCAGACCGGCGATGAAGTATCGCCCCACCTTGGATAAGTGGTGTTCTGCGCTCGCGTCATAAAAGGCGTTGGTGTCGCCCTCGAAGAGGGACATGTGCGTGTGCATGCCGGACCCGGGATGCTCGGTGAACGGCTTGGGCATGAAGGAGGCGTGAATGCCGTGAGACAGGGCAACTTCCTTGACCACCACGCGGAAGGTCATCAAGTTGTCGGCCGTAGACAGGGCGTCTGCGTAGCGAAGATCGATCTCCTGTTGCCCAGGACCACCCTCGTGGTGTGAGTACTCCACCGAGATTCCCATCTGCTCCAGCATGGTGATCGCGCGCCGGCGGAAGTCGCTGCCCAGGCTCTGCGGCGTGTGGTCGAAGTAGCCCGACTGGTCGACCGGAATGGGCGGTTTGCCTGGCTCGATCGGATCCTTGAAGAGGAAGAACTCCACCTCAGGGTGGGTGTAGAAGGTGAACCCGAGGTCGGCAGCCTTCTTGAGCGTCCGCTTCAGCACGTACCGGGGGTCCGCGTACGACGGTGAGCCGTCCGGCATCGTGATGTCGCAGAACATCCGCGCGGTGGCCGGGCTGATGTCGCGCCAGGGCAGCACCTGGAAGGTCGACGGATCAGGGTGGGCCAGCATGTCGGACTCGTAGACCCTGGCGAAACCCTCGATCGCCGAACCGTCGAAGCCCATGCCTTCGGCGAAAGCACCCTCGAGCTCGGCGGGCGCGACAGCGACCGATTTCAGAAAGCCGAGAACATCGGTGAACCACATACGGACGAACCGCACATCGCGCTCTTCAATCGCCCGCAACACGAACTCGGTCTGCTTGTCCACGCGGCCCAGTCTGCCGCCCACGATGTAACGGCAGCGTTACGGGCGGGATCAGCACCCGCGGCATGAACCAGGTCTGGCCCGTGGGCTCACCATAGCCTCGCGTCGTAGTCTCGTCCCGTGCCTCATCTGCGGATCGCCATGGCCCAGGTCAATGCCACCGTCGGGGACATCTCGGCCAACGCGGACCTGGTGATGGACTGGTCGAAGCAAGCCGCCGACGCCGGTGCGCACCTCGTGCTGTTTCCCGAAATGATGCTGACCGGCTACCCCGTGGAGGATCTCGCGCTGCGTCGCAGCTTCGTTGAGGCTTCGCGGACCTCGATCAATCGCCTTGCCACCCGCCTGCTCGACGCCGGGCTTGGTGATCTTGTCGTCGTGGTCGGGTACCTGGACCGCACCAACGAGCCTGACCACCCGAAGGGCGGGCACCCACAAAACGCTGCCGCGGTATTGCACCAGGGTCGGGTGGTCTGCTCCTACGCCAAGCATCACTTGCCCAACTACGGTGTCTTCGACGAGTTCCGCTATTTCAAGCCCGGCAACGAACTTCACGTGCTGCGCATTCGCGGCATTGACGTCGCGATTGCCATCTGTGAGGACCTGTGGCAAGACGGCGGCCCGGTAGCCGCGACGGCCGAGGCAGGCGCCGGCTTACTGGCGGTGATCAATGCCAGCCCCTATGAGCGGGACAAGGACGACGTACGGGGCGATTTGGTCAGGCGCCGCGCCCGGGAGGCGGGGTGCCTCCTTGCCTATGTGAACCTGGTCGGCGGCCAGGATGAGCTGGTCTTCGACGGTGACACCATGGTCTCCCGGGAAGACGGCACCATCGTGGTACGCGCGCCGCAGTTCGTCGAAGATCTGGTGGTTGCCGATCTTGATCTTGCTCCCGGCATTGCCCCGCTGCAGAGTGAACTTGCCGAGGGCACCGTGCCTGCCGAACCGGGCCAGAGTGGCATGATCATCCTCCGCCAGCACATCTCCGATGCGAGCGACGAGCCAGGCGAGTTGATCAAGCCGGTTGTGGCGAAACCGCTTGAGGCGATGGCCGAGATCTATCTCGCCCTAGTCATGGGGCTACGGGACTACTGCCACAAGAACGGCATCGAGCGGGTCTATCTCGGACTGTCGGGGGGCATCGACTCAACGCTGGTTGCCACCTTGGCATGCGACGCGCTCGGCGCCGACCATGTGTATGGCATATCCAATCCCAGCGCCTATTCCTCCGAGCACTCCAAGAGCGATGCCGCTGAGCTGGCCGCACGGACCGGCTTGCATTTCATGACGGTGCCGATCGCCCCAGCCGTGGATGCATTCCATCAGATGCTCGACCTGGACGGCATCGCCGCCGAGAACTTGCAGGCCAGGATCCGCGCCGTGATCTGGATGGCGGAGTCCAACCAGCATCCGCCCTCAATCGTGCTGGCCTGCGGCAACAAGAGCGAGCTGGCCGTCGGCTACAGCACCATCTACGGCGACGCTGTCGGAGGCTACGCGCCGATCAAGGACGTACCGAAGACCTGGGTCTGGAAACTGGCGCGCTGGCGAAACGAGCAAGCGCTGCAGCGGGGCGAGGCCCCACCCATCCCAGAGAACTCGATCATCAAAGAGCCAAGCGCCGAGCTACGGCCGGGGCAGAAGGACACCGACTCGCTGCCGCCGTACGAGCTGCTCGACGACGTCTTGGACGACTATGTAGAAGGCGACGCCGGTCACGAGGAGATCGTGGCAATGGGCTTCGACCCCGAGCTGGCGGATCGGGTGATCCGGATGGTTGATCGCGCTGAGTACAAGAGACGACAGTATCCGCCAGGGACCAAGATCAGCTTCAAGGCCTTCGGTCGCGATCGGCGGTTGCCGATCACCAACGGCTGGCGGGAGGGCCGCTGAGGTGACAGTACTCACCTGTCTGAGGTCGGGGCGATCAGATCCGTTGCTCTGGTAGCCACAGATGCCAGAGGCCGGCTGGTACCCCGACCCTGCGGGGGTGTCTGGGCGATACCGCTACTGGGACGGTTCGAGGTGGTCGAGCTTGACCACCGACGATCCTCGTCGGCCTGCCCCTGCCGAGAGCCCGGCAAGCGGCTCCACGCCGAGTGAGCCTGCGCAGCGCGAACCGCCCAGCGGACCATCGCGCAGGCGTCGGCTCGGCCTGGTCATCGGCGTGCTCGCCATTGTGGTGAGCGTGGTTGTGGCAGCAGCAATCTTCGTCGGCAACTTTCGGTCGCTCGTCGACAGCCCGTCTCCCACTTCGACCAGTCGCAGCGGCGAGCCATCTGCCGACCGTACGCCGACTCCCACACCCGAGCCCCAGTCGCCCTCGGCGACTCCAACTCCGCTTGTGCGCTGCCCGAAGGGAGACCCGAATCTCCGAGCTCCCCATCCCAACGATGGTCGGGTGCATGGCGGAAATCTGTCATTCGAGGAGCAACCGACGTTCGGGCCGGCTGCGTTCGAGCCACGCTTCAGCTTCGCCTACGACGTGCTCCAGCAGGACCTCCCGGTGAGTCAGGCCTCGGACTGGATCGCGCAGCTTGCGGTCGGGCAGCTGCGCGGGCAGGACGGCTTCGTCAACGATCCGCGAAACACGGTCGAGAGCTTGGTGCGATGCATCATCAACGGCAACATGTACAGCCCGTATCTCCCCACGCGAACCGACATCCGCAGCGAGGGGCTCAGCATCGATCGCCACAGCGGATGGCTGATCGAGAGTGAGATCACCGTCGACCGACCCGATCTTGCCGTCACAGGCGACCACACCATCTTCATCGTCGTACGCGACGGGAAGGACTGGGGCTTCTTCTTCGGTGCGGTGCCGCTTGGCAACGTTCAGCTTGACGCCGTACTCGCGAGGACCGTACGCGGACTCCGTGCAAGCTGACGGCCCGCTCGTGTGGAGGGCACTAACCCTCTGCGGCCTCCTCGGAGATCACGATCATGGATTCCAGCAGAGGCCCGCCGAAGGTGGTGGCCATGGCGACATCGCTAGCATCGCGACCGCGCCCGATCAGCACCCGTCCCTTGCGTCGCTCGTTGTTTCGCGGATCAAAAGTCCACCAGCGATCACCCAGATAGACCTCCATCCAGGCCGCGAAGTCCATCGGCAGATCGCGGGGTTCGACATCGATCTCGGGCAAATAGCCGAAGACGTATCGAGCGGGAATGTTGAGTGCGCGGCAGAACGAAACCGCGAGGTGGGTGAAGTCCCGACAGACCCCGTAACCAGTGGTGTGGGCATCGGCGGCTGTCGTCATCGGAGTGCTGGCGCCATATTCGAAGCGAAGGTGGCCGTGCACGTAATCACAAATAGCCTGGACCCGACGGTAGCCAGGCGGTGTGTTCCCAAAGCGGCTCCACGCCTCGGCGCCGAGGACATCCGGCAGACAGAAGCGGCTGGGCAGGATGTAGATCAGTACGTCGTCGGGCAACTGATCGGGCGCAAGCTCGGGCGCCTCCTCATCGACATCTTCTGTTGCATCAGGAGCGATCACACTCGCCTGGTAACTGATCACTGAGCGTCCCGCAGGCATGATCAAGCGCCGGCAGGGATTGCCGTACAGATCGGTGTAGGCATGCGTCGGTCCATCGGGTTCCAGCGACCAGCGCTCATCAATGAGATCAACCTTCTGATCACTTAGAGGCTCGACTTGGAACACTGCGGGAACATCGGTCTCCGATTGGTGAACGAACTCACAGCCCACCTTCAGCCGGCGCGTCAGCTCCACCAACGCACCCTGTCGCGAACCAGCACCAACGTCTCCCCTCGCTAACGGCCTGACCACCCGGCGGCAGTTTACGAGGTAAGAAGCGTATCGCGCGATCCGGCTCAACAGCGTCCGTCGAGGCGCGCTGTCCATCTCGCATGACGGAACGGAGTCTCACTTTCGAGCGCCTATCTCTATATTCTCTAGCGACCTAGTAGAGATAGAGGAATCTCCTCTCAACCGAAGGCGAACTCATCATGTCCATACGCAAGCTCCTACGCGTACGCTCCGGCGCGGCACTGTCTGCAGTGGTTGCCACAGTCCTGCTGCTCACCGGTTGCGTCGGCGGTGCTGCCAAGGCTCCCGGTGATGCCGGAACCACGACTCTGCACCTCGTGGGCTACGCGGTACCGAAAGAGGCGAACAACGCGATCCAGAAGAAATTCGCCGACACTCCGGAGGGCAAGGGTGTCGTCTGGGAGGAGTCTTACGGCGCCTCGGGCGACCAGAGCCGGGCAGTGGTCAATGGCTTAACGGCCGACTACGTGAACTTCTCACTCGAGGGCGATGTCACCCGGCTGGTCAAGGCTGGCCTCGTTGATGAGAGTTGGAAGTCCGGACCCACCAAGGGCATCGTCTCGGACTCGGCCGTCGTCATTGTGGTGCAGAAGGGAAATCCGCTTGGCATCAAGGATTGGTCGGACCTTGTGAAGCCGGGTGTCAAGATCGTCACGCCTAACCCGGCGTCATCGGGTTCGGCGCGTTGGAACATTCTGGCGGCCTACCAGCAGGTGATCGCCAACGGTGGCACCGAGGCTGACGCCAAGGAGTACCTGACCAAGTTCTTCAACCACGTGGCCGCGCTTCCGGGCAGCGGACGCGACGCCACCAACACCTTCCTGGAAGGCGCAGCGAACGTGTTGATCTCGTATGAGAACGAGGCGATCCTCGCCCGCCAGTCAGGTGAGGACTTCGACTACATCCTTCCCGACGCCACGCTCAAGATCGAAAACCCGGGTGCGGTGCTGAAGAATGCCAATCCCAAGGCCAAGGCCTACCTCGACTTCGTACTGAGCCAGTCTGGCCAAGAGGAGTTCGTGCAGAAGGGCTTCCGACCCGTCGTTGCGGACACCCCGGTGGGAGAGGTGGCGGGTGCGAACGACCCGGCCAAGCCGTTCCCAGTGCCGCCAAGGCTGTTCACCATCAGCGACCTGGGTGGCTGGGACGCCGTCAACACGAAGTTCTTTGACGAAACAACCGGCCTGGTGCCCGAGATTCAGAAGGCAACAGGCAGGTCTCAGTGACCCAACGCGCAGGGGTAGTCGAGCCGCCTCTGCTCGAGCCCGATGACACGGCAGGCGCGGCCACCAGCTCTGGTGGCCGCCGCTTGCCGCGCGGTCGAAGTGCAACCTCGCTCACCCCGACATCGGGGCTGGGCCTGGGCGTTGCGCTGCTGTGGTTCAGCCTGCTCGTACTGATCCCGCTGACCGCAGTGCTCGTCCAGGCTTCCGAGGGTGGCTGGTCGGCCTACTGGGATGCCCTGCGCAGCCCACAGACGCTGGCCGCACTCAGGCTGACCGTCGGTCAGGCGATTCTTGTCACGGCTGTCAATGTCTTCATGGGCACCGCAATCGCCTGGGTATTGGTCCGCGATCACTTTCCCGGCAAGCAAGTGCTCGAGGTGGTCATCGACATTCCGCTGGCGCTGCCGACCATCGTCGCCGGTCTGGTGCTGCTCAGTCTGTATGGGCCGTCGAGCCCGCTTGGCGTCAACTGGGCCAACACATCGGTCGCAGTGTTCCTGGCCTTCTTGTTCGTGACGCTGCCCTTCATCGTGCGTACCGTGCAGCCGGTGCTGCTTGAGATCGAGCCGGAGGTGGAGGAGGCGGCCGCATCGCTCGGCGCCACCCAGTTCACGATCTTCAGGCGTGTGATCTTGCCTAGCTTGACTCCCGCCATCGCCTCGGGTGCGGCGCTTTCGTTCTGTCGGGCGATCAGCGAGTACGGGTCGCTGGTGTTGCTCTCAGGCAACCTGCCCTACTCCACCGAGGTCGCGTCGGTGCGCATCCTGTCCTACATCGAGGGCGACAAGCTCACCGAGGCGGCCGCGGTGGCTTCGATCTTGCTGATCGTGGCGCTCGTTGTCATTGTCACGCTCGATGTCATCTCCCGAAGGGTGGCCCGCTATGGGTGACACCGCCGTCTCACGGACCACCACTCAGTGGACATTACGAGTGCTCGTAGTTGGCTACCTGACTCTCCTGGTGATCTGGCCCGTGGCGTTGGTCGCGCGGGAGACGTTCGCCCACGGCCTGGCTCCAGTGCTCGACGCGCTGCGTCAGCCTGAGGTGATCTTCGCCTTCGAGCTGACGCTCTCGGCAGCCTTCTGGGCCGTGGTGATCAATACCATCTTCGGTGTCGGTATCTCGCTGCTGTTGGTTCGCTACACCTTTCCGGGAAGGCGCACGCTCAATGCCCTCGTGGACCTGCCGCTGGCAGTGTCACCCGTCGTAGTGGGGCTGGCTCTGGTACTGGTCTACAGCGGACGTACGGGCTGGCTGGGCGGGAGCCTCGAGCAGGTTGGTTTGAAGGTCATCTACGCTCCCCCCGGGATCATCCTGGCCACTGCGTTCGTCAGCATGCCTCTGGTGATTCGCGAGGTCGTCCCGGTGCTCCAAGAGATCGGGACGGAACAGGAGCAGGCCGCTAGCAGCCTGGGCGCCTCAGGCCTGCAGACCTTTGTTCGCATCACCTTGCCGGCCATCCGCTGGGCATTGCTCTACGGCGTGGTGCTCAGCCTGGCTCGATCGCTCGGTGAGTTCGGGGCGGTCAAGATCGTCTCTGGGGGCGTGGCCATGCGCACCCAAACGGCAACGCTGCTCGTTGAGGAGCGGTACCAGCAGTTCGGCGCTGTGAACTCCATCATCGCCTACACGGCAGCCTTCATCTTGGCATTGATTGCTGTCCTTGCCCTGGTTGTCGTAACCAGCTTTCGACCAGACAAGGGGACTCCGCGATGAGTATCAAGATCGCAGGCGTCGGCAAGAGGTTCGGCGACTTTACCGCGCTGGAAGGCATCGACCTTGACATTGCCACTGGTGAGCTGACTGCGCTGCTCGGACCGAGCGGTGGCGGCAAGTCAACGTTGCTGAGGATCATCGCGGGTCTGGAAGTGGCCGACGTTGGATCCGTAGAGATCGAGGGAGTCGATGCCACCGGGCTGCCGGCTCGCAAGCGCAACGTCGGCTTTGTCTTCCAGCACTATGCCGCCTTCCGCCATCTCAGCGTTGCGGGCAATGTGGGCTTCGGACTGAAGATCAGAAAGCGTCCTCGCCGGGAGATCAAATCGCGCGTGGCGGAGTTGCTCGAGCTCGTGCACCTCTCGCAGTTCGCGGATCGACTCCCGGCTCAGCTTTCCGGCGGCCAGCGGCAGCGGATGGCGTTAGCTCGCGCGCTGGCGATCGAACCTACGGTGTTGTTGCTCGACGAACCGTTCGGTGCCTTGGACGCCAATGTCCGAAAAGAGTTGCGGGCTTGGCTGCGCAGACTGCACGACGAGGTCCACGTCACCACGGTCTTCGTTACTCACGACCGGGAGGAGGCGCTGGAAGTCGCTGATCGAATCGTGGTGATCAACCAGGGTCGGATCGAGCAGATCGGCCCCCCGCACGAGCTCTACGACCATCCCTCTTCGGAGTTCGTGATGAGCTTCCTCGGCCCCGTCACCACCCTCAACGGGCACCTGGTACGCCCGCACGACCTGGAGATCGAGACTCATCCCTTTGACAACGCGTACCCGGGCCGGATCGAGCGCTTCAACCGCGTCGGCTTCGAGGTACGACTCGACGTCCGACTGACCGAGGACGACCAGGCGCCGCCCGTGCTGGTGACGTTGACGCGCGCAGAGGCGACCGCCAAGGCACTCGAATTGGGGGTGCCAGTGTGGGTCACACCGGTGGCAAATGCCTCAAAGGTCCGAATCACGACACCCCCAACGCTGGCCTCCGACGGCCTCGACGTCTCCGCCGCCGACTCCGTGCCGCAACCTACGTTCAGCTAGCTAGTCAAGGTCGATCGCGCTGTGCTCCGTCGTTCGTGACGGAATGGCCAGCAGACATCCAGCAGACGGGCGGGCTATCGTAGGCGCCGTCGGAGTCGTGGTCCTGCTGCTGGTCAGACTGATCTGCTACTTCAGCTACAACCTGGGATGACCTACCAGGTGTCGGATACGGGGTGTCCAGCCTGCGATCCGCTCGGTGGTGCTGCGGCACTGCTTGCTGTCGTACGTGTTCGGAACGGTCATCCTCGCCGCGACCATCAATCTCGTCGCCGGGCTCCTCACGAGCTGACGCTACTCAGTCAGCGCTTGCCGAGCAGGTCGGCGAGGACGGCTGCCTCGCTGATGTCGCTTCGCTTCGTCGCGGTCAGCAGGGTGAGCCGTCCGTGACCGGCCAACTCGCGAAGATGGGCGAACGCGGCGGCGCGCTCTGGGTCGCCAAGCTCGGCGCGATAGCGGCGGGCGAACTCCTCGTACCGGTCGGGATCATGGCCGTACCACTCCCGTAGCTGGGTGGAGGGCGCGATCTCCTTGCACCAGTCGTCGAGGCGGGCGCGCTCCTTGCTGAGCCCCCGCGGCCAGAGCCGGTCCACGAGCACCCGCTGCCCGTCGTCTGGCTCTGGCGGGTCATACACCCGACGAACCTGCACATGCGCCGCCTTCGCCATGAGGTCCCTCCTTCACCGACGAATCAGCTACTTATCGGTTCGCCCGTTCATCGTCGGTGGCCTCCCGGACAGTGAGCTCGGCCGCCGGATCTGCCTCGAGGCGTTCGTCCGGGATAGGCGCACCGCTGCGGATCGAGCGACCGTAGCTGCCCTCCTCGACCCGCTGGAGAGCACGATCGAGTGCCGCGAGTCGGTCCTGCAGACCGGCGGCCACGGCGTCGTCGACGCCCTGTTGTGCCAGCGGCTGCGCCGGGTAGGTCGCATCGCGTTCGGCCTCATGGTCATCTGTCCGGGCTTTGCCGAGATCGGCCAGCAGCTGGTGCACCTGCGCACGCTCCGCGTCCAGTAACGATCGGGCCCGTTCCAGTTCCATCGGGCTGCACCTCCGTTGCTCCTGCTGTGGTACTGCCGAGAAAGATCAAGCAAACGGTGTTTCGGGGCGCACGAGACGTTCGCCGTCGGTTAGAGGCGTGTCGATCACGCGGAAGTCATGACACAGGGTAGCTGTGCATGCGGATTGCGCGTCGCCTTCTCACAAGCAGGCTTGCCGATCGCTCACAGCTCGCCCCTTCACGGCATCGATCATCTCGTTCATTCATCGAGTCATTCGGTCTTCGAGGGCCAAAGTGGTTGAGTGACATGGGACATCGTTCGTTAGCTACCAGTGTCTGCGTCGGACGCAGCCGCGAGGAACCGATCCCGGTCGACGATCACTCGATCGATCTCGCCCGCCGCGACGAGCTGCCCCGAGCCGTCAATCGCCTGCACGATGAACGTCAGACGGCGGCCGTCGGCATCGCGCGGCGGTGTTGCGGTGATCTCGATGCGGCCTCCTACTCTCGTCGCGCTGCGGTGTTCGATGCGGACCGCGGCGCCGACGGTCGTCTGGCCTGTCTCGAGGAAGGCGGCCGCGGACTGCACGGTTGCCGCCTCCATCCACGCGATCAACCGCGGCGTCGCGAGTACCGGAACGTCACCACTGCCGAGCGCGGCGGCGGTGTCGGCGTCGGTCACCTCGTGACGCATCCGGTTACCCCTAGGGCTGCGGGAGCGACATCACCGACCGACGAGCGGGTGATCTCGATGGGCATGTGTTGGTAAGTTGCTGCAACCTCGTCCACGTAGGTTGCCCACGGTCTACATAGGTTGCTACCAATGCAGACCATCAGCAAACTGTGCAGAGCTAGTTATCCGACGAGCCGGGCCGATTAGAGATCGTCGTTCCAGCGCGGGTCGTTGTCGTACGCTTCGTTACGCTCTTCCACGAGCTCGAGTGCGTGTTCGGCCTCCTCGCGCGTCTTGTAGGGGCCGAGCCGGTCGGCGATCTTCGTGTCGTTGTTGTCGGGTACCACCGTGTGGGTCTTGAGGTCGTACCACCAGTCGCCCTCCGCCATCTCACCCTCCTTTTGGCCGCACCTCGCGATCGTCTTCGACGTTACTCCCCAGGCTGAGCCCAATCCCGGCCTACCTCCCCAGAAAATGGTCATCAACCACATCAATTCGGCCGGCAGATTCATACGGTCATGGCAACGATTGTCGATCAAGGGGGTTGTCGTGACGTCTGGGAGTGCGTTTCCGCTGGCTGTGCGCCGTGAGCTGTTTGGCAGGCTCTGTAATGGGGTGCCGCTGATCACGGCGGCTCGAGATCTTGGCGTGTCGAGGACTGCCGCGACGTCGTGGTGGCGACAGGCTGGCGGCATGAGGTTGACATGGGGGCGTGCTGGGTCCGGGCTGGCGGCTCCGGGCGATCAGCAATGGCCGGGCGGCCCCGGCCACCGGCTGAGTTGGGCTGAGCGGACCGAGATCATGCGAGGCCTGGATCAGGGGTTGAGTTACGCCGCAATCGCCCGCCGGGTCGGTCGGGATAAGGCTGTGGTGTGGCGGGAGGTGCGCCGCAACCGCAACTCCGACGGCGACTATCACGCGGGCATGGCGCACAGCCGAGCCGTCGAACGCGCCCGTCGGCCGAAGGTATTCAAACTTTTGGATCCCAAGTTGTGTGCGGCGATCAGTGAGTGGATGGACCAAGGCTGGAGCCCGAAGCTGATCGCTGAGGTGTTGGCCAAGACTTATCCCGATGACAAGCTTCGACGGGTGAGCCACGAGACGATCTATCAATGCCTGTATGTGCAAACTCGCGGCAATCTGCGCGCTGACCTGCATAGATGCCTCTCCACGCGGCGGTCGGCTCGGAAGCAGCGGGATCGCTCTGACGGCCGCGGGAAACGCTACAGCGAGGCGTTCACGATCAGTCAACGGCCCGCGGAGGTGGAGGATCGGGCGGTGCCCGGCCACTGGGAGGGCGATTTGATCATGGGGGCGGCTGGCTGTGGTGCGATCGGCACCCTCGTGGAGCGCAGCACCCGGTTCACGATTCTGCTGCACCTGCCGGGCCGACACGACGCCGAGACCGTCGCGGCAGCCATGATCGAGGCGATGAAGGACCTGCCGGCGCACCTACGCCGCACCATCACCTGGGACCGCGGCAGCGAGATGGGTGGCTACCGCGACATCCAAATGCAGCTGAACGCGCCGGTCTACTTTTGTGATCCTCACGCGCCATGGCAGCGCGGCACCAACGAGAACACCAACCGGCTCCTCCGGTTCTGGTTCGCCAAAGGCAGCGACCTACGCGTCCACAGCAAAGCCGACCTACAACGCGTCCAAGACATGCTGAACAAGCGGCCCCGACCCACACTCAACCTCGACACCCCAGCGGACCAGCTCAACGCTCTACTCAGCCCAGCCGCCTAGCCCAGCGTTGTCCTGACCGCTTGACTTTAGGGTTCCGAAAGCGGTGTTGTTCGTGACCACTTTCTGAGGGAGGAGCGCAAGAGAAACGCCATGCAGGAGGACCGAAGTAGCGATCCGCTGTATCCACCGATCGAGCCGTACGCCAGCGGGATGCTGGATGTCGGCGATGGCCAGCAGGTCTATTGGGAGGAGTGCGGGAACCCGTCAGGCAAGCCTGCAGTCTTCCTGCACGGCGGGCCCGGCGGAGGCGTCCAGCCCAAGGTTCGGCGACTGTTCGACCCGGCCCGCTATCGCGTCGTGCTCTTCGATCAACGCGGATGTGGCCGGAGCCGACCGCACGCCAGTGAGCCAGGAGCCGATCTCAGCGCCAACACCACCTGGCATCTTGTGGCCGACATTGAGCGGCTCCGCGAGCACCGCGGCATCGAGCGGTGGCAGGTATTTGGTGGGTCCTGGGGCAGCGCGCTCTCATTGGCGTACGCCGAAGAGCACCCTGACCGGGTCACGGAGCTCGTGCTGCGTGGAATCTTCACACTCCGCAGCAGTGAGCTCGACTTCTACTACAACGGCGGCGCGGGGCAGTTGTTTCCCGAGCGCTACGACATGTTCCTCACTCCGCTGGGTGGTCGCTCCTTTGTCGGCGACACCATCTCCGCCTACCACGACCTGCTGTTTGACCCCGATCCGGCCGTACATGGGCCCGCCGGTGTGGCCTGGAGCACGTGGGAGGCTGCAACGATCACCCTCGAGCCGGACGAGGACGTGATTGCTGACTTCAGCGATCCGACGTTTGCGCTGGCCTTCGCTCGGATCGAGAACCACTATTTCTTCCATCGCGGCTGGTTCACCGAAGGTCAGCTGATCGCGAACGCCGGCCGCCTGGCTGGCATTCCAGGGGTCATCATCCAAGGTCGTTACGATGTCGCGACTCCCGCGGTTACGGCGTACGAGTTGCATCACGCCTGGCCAGAGGCCGAATTCACAATCGTGCCCGTTGCCGGCCACGCATTCTCCGAACCCGGCATCCTCGAGGCGCTGGTCGCGGCCACCAGTGGGTTTTCGCTCCAGGCCGATATCACAAGCCCGAGGTTAAGTGTTGGGGGTGTCGCGGACTCTTGACCTAGGATGAGGTGTTGACATTCTCCATCGTCTGCGAGGAACCAACTGAGTAGGTCAGAGATCACGGCCAGCGCCCCTGATGCGTCCAGCGCCCGCTCTAGAGAATCGTCTGCTTCGAATTCGTTGAGAAAGGCATCGGGCCCGAGAGCCGATGACGGCACCCTGGAGGAGTTACGCCGGGTGACCGTTCCAGTCTCGGTCGAGATGGTGAACATCCTTGGCCCGCGTGACGAGTTCTTGCGCATCCTCGAACGGGAGCTTGAGGCCGGGATTCACGTCCGAGGCAACGAGATCAACCTGACTGGATCTCCGGCGGCGGTCGACCTCGCTGTCGACGTGATCACGGAGCTCGTCACTGTGCTGCGAACCGGCCAGGGCCTCACCGCAGACGCGGTCGAGCGCATCTGCACGATGATCATTGCGCGCGAGGAAGCCCGCCCTGCGGACGTGCTCACGCACAACATCTTGTCTTCACGCGGAAAGACGATCCGGCCGAAGACGCTCAATCAGAAGCGGTACGTCGATGCCATCGACAAGCACACCGTGGTCTTCAGTATCGGGCCTGCTGGCACCGGCAAGACCTACCTAGCTGTCGCGAAAGCCGTTCAGGCCCTGCAGAACAAGCAGGTCAACCGCATCATCTTGACCCGTCCCGCAGTCGAGGCGGGGGAGCATCTCGGCTTTCTTCCCGGCACCCTGAGCGACAAGATCGACCCCTACTTGCGCCCGCTCTACGACGCGTTGCACGACATGCTCGATCCAGATTCGATTCCGCGGCTGCTCACCGCCGGCACGATCGAGGTTGCGCCGCTGGCGTACATGCGGGGTCGCACCCTGAACGACGCTTTCATCATTTTGGACGAGGCACAGAACACTTCGATGGAACAGATGAAGATGTTCCTGACTCGCCTAGGCTTCGGCTCCAGGATGGTAGTCACCGGCGACATCACCCAGGTCGACCTGCCCGGCGGCACGCGCAGTGGACTGCGGGTGGTGCGGGGCATTCTCGACACGGTTGACGACATCGCGTTCTGCAACCTCACCAATCATGATGTGGTGCGGCACAAGCTGGTCGGCAGAATCGTTGCGGCCTACGACAAGTTCGAGGCCAATCATGCTGAGGCCTCGCGGGCGGAGTCGGCCTCGCCGGCACCGCCGCAGCGTCCGGGCCGCTAACCGATGGCCCGAGTGCTCCGGGCCCGGTGGGGAGCTCGGATATGAGCATCGACATCAGCAACGAGTCCGGCATTGAGGTTGACAATGCCGCCCTGGTCCGACTCGCAGCGTTTGCCCTCGACCAGCTCAGAATCCATCCACTGGCCGAACTTTCCATCCTGCTCGTGGACGAAGCCACGATGAGCGCCTACCACGAGAAGTATCTTGGCGAGCCAGGTCCCACCGACGTTCTGAGCTTTCCGATGGATGAGCTGCGCCCGCCGACCGACGGTGAGGAGCCTCCGGTAGGTCTGCTCGGCGACATCGTGCTGTGCCCCGAAGTGGCCGACCGGCAGGCGAGCGAACATCGACGCTCCACCAGCGAGGAGACAGAGTATCTGCTGGTGCACGGACTGTTGCACCTACTTGGATACGACCACGCAGAGTCGGAGGAGCAGGCGGAGATGTTCGGTCTCACCGACAAGATCATCTCGTCGTGGGCCGAGGAGCGTCCGGACCGTGCGAGAGGCTCACGATGACCTCAGCTCAATGGCTCCAGCTCGGGATCGCCTTCGTACTGATGATCTTCGCCGGGTTGACCGCGGCGGCAGAGGCGGCTCTGTCTTCATTCTCGAAGGCCCGCGCCAACCGGCTGGTGGAAGAGGAAATGCCTGGGGCGCAACGAGTCCGCAAGATCGTTGACGACCCACCGCGATACCTGAATACCGCACTCTTTGTGCGCAGCATGATCGAGATCTCGGCGATTATTCTGGTCGCCAATGTGATCTTCTCTCACATCTCAAAGACGTGGCAGGCCGGTGCCGTTACCGCCGGCATCATGATCATCGTCTCATTCATCGCGTGGGGCGTGGCCCCCCGCACACTGGGCCGCCAGCACGCGGACCGAGTCGCCTGCGCGGCGGCCGGACCGATCGTGGCGATCACCACTGTGCTTGGGCCATTTCCGCGACTGCTAATCATGATCGGGAACGCACTGACCCCGGGCAAGGGTTTCACCGAGGGCCCGTTCGCGACGGAGGCTGAGCTGCGGGAGCTGGTCGACCTGGCTGAGGCCAGCGCGTTGATCGAGTCCGGGGAGCGCAGGATGATTCACTCGGTCTTTGACCTGGGCGACACGATCGTCCGCGAGGTCATGGTGCCGCGTACCGACATGGTCTTCATCGAGGAGTACAAGACCCTCCGCCAGGCGGTCTCCTTGGCGCTCCGATCGGGCTTCAGCCGGATCCCGGTCATCCGCGATGGGATCGACGACGTAGTCGGAGTGCTGTACCTCAAGGACGTGATCAGACGGATCTACGACAAGCCGGACGCCCAATCCACAGAGCGAGTCGGCTCGCTGATGCGCAAGCCGGTCTTCTGCCCAGACTCCAAGCCCGTAGATGAACTGCTGCAGGAGATGCAGGCCAAGCGGGTGCACCTGGCGATCGTGGTGGACGAGTTCGGCGGCACGGCCGGGATGGTGACCATCGAGGACATCCTCGAGGAGATCGTCGGTGAGATCGCCGACGAGTATGACGAGGAGAACACCGACATCACCCAGCTGGGCGAAGGCCGTTACCGCGTGTCATCACGGCTGCCGGTTGACGAGCTCGGCGAGCTCTTCGGTCTCAAACTCGACGACGAGGATGTGGAAACGGTCGGCGGCCTGATGGCCAAGCAGCTCAACAAGGTGCCGATTGCTGGTTCGGTTGTCAAGTACGACGGTCTAGAGCTGGTGGCTGAGCGCGCGGCCGGCCGCCGGAACAGAATCGGCACCGTGATCGTCACCAAGATCTCCTCGGCAGAATCAGAGGCGGACGCGCGAGCCGACGCGGCCACCCGGATTGTCTCCGAGCAGGCGCGCGCCTCGTGAGCGGTGCCGCTGTCGAGCAGTCCTTGATGCCGGAGGATCCAGAGGACCTCAAGCTGATCACTCTGGCGCGCGCAACGCTGGCGCGTACTGGCGCGGCTCAGGGCGCATGTGTGAGGGACACTGAGGGGCGCGCGTACGCGGCTGCGAGCGTGCACCTGGAGCATTTGGTGTTGTCCGCCATCGGGGTTGCAGTGGCGATGGCGGTTTCGTCGGGTTCCGGCGGCCTCGAGGCCGTGGCGCTTGTGAGCGAGGAAAGTCCAACCTCCGACGACCTCGAGATCGTGCGCGATCTGTCCGGTGACGGCTTGACCCTCTGGTGGGCCGATCCTCGCGGCACGGTTCAGTTAGTGGTCGAGATCTGATGCGGCAGCTCCCAGCGCGATGTTGCGCGAGCGGAGCCTCAATAAGATGAGGTCCGGTTTCGCTTCCATCGTGGGCCGGCCCAATGCCGGCAAGTCGACGCTGACCAATGCACTGGTCGGCCAGAAGATCGTCATCGCTTCCTCGAAGCCGCAGACCACGCGGCACGCCGTACGCGGCATCGTGCATCGGCCGGATGCGCAGCTCGTATTGATCGACACCCCGGGTCTGCACAAGCCACGAACGCTGCTGGGTGAGCGTCTCAACGATGTGGTCCGGGCGACGTGGTCAGAGGTCGATGTTGTGGGTGTGTGTCTCCCAGCGAATCAGCGGATCGGTCCCGGCGACCGATACCTGGTCGGGGCGCTTGCGGCACTGCCGCGGAAACCAAGCCTGGTAGCGATCGCGACGAAGTCCGACCTCGTCTCCCCGGAGCGGATGGCAGAGCATCTGGCAAGCATTGGTGCGCTGGAAGGCTCGCTCAACATCAATTGGGCTGCGATCATTCCGGTGTCGGCGCCGCAAGGCTTCCAGCTAGATGTGCTGAGCGACGCCCTCGTCAGCCTGCTGCCCGAGGGGCCGCCGCTCTATCCGGACGGTGAGATCACAGACGAACCGGAGGAGACCTTGGTCGCTGAGCTGATCCGTGAAGCCGCCTTGGAGGATGTGCGCGACGAGCTGCCACACTCGATCACCGTCACGGTGGAGGAAATGGGTCTCCGCGAGGGCCGTCCGGCAGACAGGCCGCTGCTCGACATCTACGCCTCATTGATCGTTGAGCGCGACTCGCAGAAGGGCATCTTGATCGGCCATCGTGGTGGCCGGCTACAACAGATCGGGGCTGCTGCTCGTCAGCAGATCGAGGCGTTGCTCGGAACTCCGGTCTACCTCGACCTGCGGGTCAAGGTGCTCAAGGAGTGGCAACGCAATGCCAAGCACCTGAACCGTCTTGGCTTCTAGTGTGCTGTTAGGAGCGCTGGCGACGTGCCAGGATGCCAGGTAAGAATTCGCCGGTTCAGCTCGACGGTGAGCATGGCGGTTGACCGCGGGCACGCCGGGGAGAGGAACCGCGCATGGCCGCTCATCCCCTTGACCCACTGTCGCCGATCGAGTTCCAGAGCACGGCGGCCATCTTGCGCCGAGACCAGGGCCTGACGGACTCATGGCGCTTTGCGTCGATCGAGCTCAAGGAGCCGGCCAAGGCTGACGTTAAGGCCTGGAGACCGGGCGACGCGGTGCCCAGGCGATCCCTTTCGGTCCTCTGGGACCGAGAGACGAACCAAACCTACGAGGCAGTCGTCGATCTGGACGCTGACAGCGTGGAGTCCTGGACCCACATCCCGGACGCCTGTCCCAACTTCACGATCGACGGGTACCACGAAGTCGATCACGCCTTGCACGAGCACGAGGGTGTACTGGCCGCGTTGCGGGAACGTGGCATTACCGATGCCTCGCTGGTGCTGTTCGATGTCTGGACGTATGGCAAGGCGATGATGCCGGAGCAGTGGCGTGATCGGCGGCTCGGCTGGTGTGACTTGTGGATGCGGGAGACTCCGAAGGGTAATCCGTACGCGCATCCGATCTCGGGGCTCAAGATCATCGTCGATATGAACACTCTCGAGGTGCTCGATATCGAAGATCATCACGACTACGGTCTGCCAAAGGTCGACGGCGAATACGCTCCGCAGGTACGCGGCATGCAGCAGCGCACCGACCTCAAACCGCTGGAGATCAGCCAGCCGGAGGGTGTGTCCT
>Ga0307299_10000077_pt1 | contig 31205 bp, 27 predicted proteins | sample ER_DNA_159_FD_194466 | JGI IMG/M metagenome (GOLD analysis project Ga0307299, IMG submission 194466) | Bulk soil microbial communities from the East River watershed near Crested Butte, Colorado, United States - ER_DNA_159 | ecosystem: Environmental > Terrestrial > Soil > Floodplain | place... | reverse complement strand
CGTGTCGATGATCCGCTGCTCCTGCCACGGGCTCCAGGGGTGCGCGCCGGTCGCGCCGAGCGTGAAGCCGAGGCCGTCGGCGAGCTCGCGGAGCTGGGCACGGCGCTTGGGGACGAGCGCGACCGCGTCGGCAAATGTCTCGCAACGGCCCGTCCGGACCTCGACCTCGGACGCGATCAGCTCGCCCGCGAGGTGCGGCTCGAGCTCGGTGCCCCTGGCCGTGGCCTGGAGCTGCTCGAAGCCGTCGGTCAGCGAGAGCGTCTCCGGGTCGAGGATCGCGAATTCCTCCTCGACGGCGACCGTGAAGTCGGTCGCAGACTCGAACTGCTCGCGGCCGAGCCGCAGCTGTTCGTCGCCACTCAGGACGCGCTCCTCGGCCACGGCGAGAGGATAGTGGTCGCGGCCGCAGGCAGGTTTGTCCGCCTGGCTGCCCGGAAACGCGGCGCATTCCAGCGTCCTCAGTCGGGCCCATACGTACTCGTATGGGCCCTCCCTGCGTCATTGGACTGCTTGGTTTCCGAACGGCCAGGCGGGAACATGCCCACGGCCGCGACCACTAGTGAAAAGGCTCCAGCAACCGCCGCGAGACGCCCGCCCAGCTCCAGCGCTCGACAACGGCGCGCCTCGCCGCCTCCTGAAGCCTCGCTCGCTCCTCGGGGTCGAGCGCCAGGAGCCTGCGCAGCTTCTCGGCCAGGTCCGCGGAGTCGCCAGTCGTGAAGCTCGTCAGGTCGCGGTCGGGCTCCGGATACTCGGCGGAGACTCCGGCGGCGATCTCCGCTAGGCCGGAGTGGTTCGCGACGAGGGGCAGCGAGCCGGCGGCGGCCGCCTCGGCGGCGACCATGCCAAACGCCTCGGGGAAGATCGACGGAACGGCGGTCACGTGGGTGAGCGGGATCAGCTTCGCGAGGTGCCGGTGCTCCAGCGGGCCGGTGAAGAGCGTGCGGGGCGGAGCCGTTCGCTCGAGCTCCTCGCGGTAGTCGCCGAAGCCGACGACCACGGCCCTCGCGTCGACGTCGCGCAGAGCCTCGAACAGCACGTGCACGCCCTTGTTGCGTAGGAGCTTGCCGAAGTAGAGAACGGTCGGCTCGTCGTCGGCGAGGAACGACTCGAGCCGCTCCGCGTTCCCCTCGTCGGGTAGCCGCTCGTGGGCGTTGTCCGGATTCGGAGGGTCGGCTCGGCTCTCGACGAGCAGGTCGCGCAGGGCCTCGTCACGGGGCAGAGGCACGAACTCGTCGACGTCGACGCCCGGCGGGACGACGTGCACGCGGTCGACGTGGCCGACGACCTCGTCGAGCACCCGGCGGATGTGCTCGGAGCCGACGAACACCGCCTCGGCGCCTGCGAGCGACTCTCTCCCCCACCGCGACAGCTCCTCGTTCCCGCGCATCGAGTACTCGAGCTCCGAGCCGTGCGCCTTGACTCGGTACCTGGCGCCCGACGCCGCCGCCACGGGCCCGCCGAGCACGACGTGGTTCGCGAACACGAGGTCGGCGGGCAGATGCGCTCGGAGCGCTTCGGCGTTCGCCGTCACGTAGCGCTCGCGCTCGGCCGCGGTCAGGTCCTGCACCAGGCGCACCTCCATGCCTTCGTACTCGTCGAGGACGAAGGTCGGCAGCAGCCCGCCGATGTCCGGGCGCACGACGGACGCCCCGCCGAGGTCGTAATCCTCGGGCCGAGGCTCCTGCGCGAACACGGTCACGTCGTGGCCGGCGCGGCTCCACTCGCGCGCGAGCGAGCGCGTGTACACGTTGGAGCCGGTCCCGCCGAGCAGGTATCCGTGCCAGAGCAGGATGCGCATCGAGACATCTTCACATCAGCCATGCCCCGGGACCTGGTCCCGGGGCATGGCTGGTTGGGTCGGTTTGACCTACGGGCTGAAGATCCCGTTCGGGACCCCGAGGCCGGTCACGTTGTCCCAGCCTGGGCCCGTGTGCTGCGAGGTCGAGCCCGAGTAGTCGTCGAACGTCCGCGCGCACCGGTCGTGTGTTACCCCCTTACGGCGAACCAGGGTACGGACCCGGCACCCCGACCACAAATGAGAACCGTCAGCCGCTAGGTGAGGTGGAAGTACAGAGCGTAGAGAAGGTCGACGGCGGGGTTCGACGTGTGGACGGCCACGTCGGAGGGGACGTCGAGGAGCGCCTCGGAGTAGTTGAAGATGATCTTCACGCCCGAGTCGACGAGATCCTCGGCGGCCCGCTGCGCGCTCGTCGCCGGCACGGCCAGGACGCCGACGATGATGTTCTTGTCGTGCACGAGCTCGTTCAGCTCGCCATAGTTGCTGACGCCGATGGTGCCGACCTGGCGGCCCACCTTCTCGGGGTCCGTGTCGACGATCGCCGCGATGTGAATCCCGTGCTCGGCGAAGATCGGCGAGCTGACGATCGCCTCGCCAAGCCGGCCCGCCCCGACGAGCATGATGTTGTGCTGCCCCTGGGTCCGCAGGATCTTGCGGATCTCGCCGAGCAGGCTGTCGATGTTGTAACCCACGCCGCGCTTGCCGAACTTCCCGAACGCGGACAGGTCGCGGCGGATCTGGGTGGCGTTGATGTTCGTGTAGTCCGAGATCTCCTGCGAGGAGATCCGCGCCTTGCCCATCTTCTTCGCCTGGGTCAGAACCTGGAGATACCGGCTCAACCGAGCGGCGACTCCAACCGTCAGCCGATCGGTCGGCGCGGTCTGGGGCGGAGTTTGTAACACCACACAAGGATTCTTGCATTTCGGCACCCCTTCTTGCGTCGGGGTGTTACAAAGTCCCTTCTCGGGAGTCCGCTTGTGCGAGCCGGCGCCGCATTGCATCGGGTAGCACGAAGTAGACGAACGCCTGCTCGCCGTCGATCTCGACGACCGGGAGCAGCTCGCGATACCGAGCCTCGAGCTCGGGGTCGCCGTCGATCAGGATCTCCTCGAGCTCGAAGCCGAGCTCGTCCTGGAGCGCCGAGACGGTCTCGCGCGCACGCTCACAGAGGTGACACCCCTGCGCGCTGTAGAGCCGGACGAGGGCTACGGGTAGAGACCGCGCGTCGTGGTCGCCTCGGCCACGCGGTTCACGGCCAGCCCGTACGCGGCCATCCGCATGCTCGTGCCCCGGCTCTCGCGGGTCGCCCAGGTCTCGTTGAATGCGCGAGTCGAGATGTCGTTCAGCCGCGCGTTCACCTCGTCCTCCTTCCAGAAGTACTCCTGGAGGCCCTGCACCCACTCGAAGTACGAGACGACGACGCCGCCCGCATTCGCGAGCACGTCCGGAAGGACAAGCACGCCGCGGTCCTCGAGGATCTCGTCCGCGGCAGGCGTCGTCGGCCCGTTCGCCCCCTCGCAGATGATCTTCGCCTTGACCTTGTCTGCGTTGTCGGAGGTGATCACCTGCTCGAGGGCGCACGGTGCGAGGACGTCGCAGTCGAGGAGGAGCAGCTCCTCATCGGTGAGCCTCTCCGTGTCCTTGAGGCCGGTGAGCGAGCCCGTCTCCTGCTTGTGCGCGATCGCGGTCTCGATGTCGATCCCTTTCGGGTTGTGAACGCCTCCGGTCGAGTCCGAGACGGCGAGGACCGTGGCGCCCTCCTGCGCGAGGAACTTCGCGAGGTACATGCCGACGTTGCCGAAGCCCTCGACGACGACCCGCTGGCCCGCGATCGTCGCGCCCTGCTTGCGGACGGCCTCGCGGATGATGTAGAGCGCGCCGCGGGCGGTCGCCTCGAGCCGCCCGAGCGAACCGCCGATGTTCAGCGGCTTCCCGGTCACGACGCCGAGCACCGAATGGCCCTTGTTCATCGAGTACGTGTCGAAGATCCAGGCCATCACGCGCCCGTCCGTGCCCACGTCCGGCGCGGGGATGTCCTTCTCGGGGCCAATCTCGTTGATGATCTCGGAGGTGTAGCGGCGAGTCATCTTCTGGAGCTCGATCTCGGAGAGCGTCTTCGGATTGCAGGCGATGCCGCCCTTCGCGCCGCCGAACGGGATGTTCATCAGCGCGCACTTCCAGGTCATCCACATCGCGAGCGACTTGACCTCGTCGAGCGTGACGTCAGGGTGGTACCGGATACCGCCCTTCGACGGCCCGCGCGCGATGTTGTGCGTGACGCGGTAGCCCTCGAAGGCCTGGACGGTGCCGTCGTCCATGACCACCGGAATGGAGACGACGACCGCTTTCTTGCACTCCTGGAGGACTGCGATCAGGTTCGGATCGATCTTGAACGTATCCGCGACCCGGTGGAGCTGCTGCTGGGCGATCTCGAACGGGTTCTCGCGGAGATGGGAGACGGGGGCCGCAACGGTGGTCACGAAGTCACTCCTTGAATCGGCTGCAAATGACGGGATCTTCCGGCGGCGAGTATAAGCCGGGGCGCACGAGTCACCGAATCGTGAACGGCACGATCGCCTCGGTCGGCGGCCCCTGCCCGGTCGGATACGCGGTCAGCAGGAGCCGGTACTTGCCGGGCTCGAGCGTGTCGCCGTTGGCGTCGCGCCCGGTCAGGCCGAAGGCGTAGCGCCCGGGCAGGAGGTCGCGGAGCTGGGCCAGGATGCCGAGCTTGGAGCCGTCGCTTCTACGGAGGTGGAGCACGAGCAGTGCGACCGGCTCGACCTGCCCGCCCGCCGCGATTCGCCCCGCCTGGAAGGAGAGGACTGTGGGTGCGGTGTCGGAGGGACGGAACTCGCTGCTGGACAGATGGATCGACGAGAGCAGTGCGTCGTGGCGCGGCCGCACCGTGACCAGCCACGGAACGTGGATCGCGTTGCTCCCGCGAGGACGGATCGCGAGCAGGCCTTCGACTGCGTCGCCCATCGGCGCCAGCGCGCGCACGGCGACGTAGACCGTCGCGATTCCGTGCGGCCTGATCCGAGCCTGCGACGGCGCGAACGCGAACACGAGCGCGCGGGCGCCGCCCCGATCGCGCCGGTCGGCGGCGAACTCGACGGTCAGCCGGCGGGACGACAGGTTGCGCACGACGAGCCTGCGCGTCGCGTGCCAGCCCGAGCCGCGCGTGGCCCGCCCGAAGCTGAGCGTGGTCGGAAGGGCCGCGACCTCTCCCGCGGCAGTCGCGCCGATGTCCAGGAGCCCTGTTCCCTGCGCAGCGACCGACTCGCGCGGGAGCTGCCTCGCCGAGCCCGCAAGCAAGCCTTTGAGCGCGGATGCGTCCAGGTCGGGCCTGGCCTCCGCGAGCAGCGCCGCCGAGCCGGCGACGATGGCCGACGCAGCGCTCGTGCCGCTGATGCTCGAGTAGCGGGCCGACCCGTCCTCGGCCTTGCCGGGATCCGCGGTCAGGAGGCCGACACCGGGCGCGACGAGGTCCGGCTTCACGAACCCGTCGAACGCGAGCCCGCGGGACGAGAACGGCGCGACGCCGCCCTCCGTGGAGCTCGTCTCGGCGCTCGTTCGACCGATCGACACCGCCACTGTGCGTCCCGCGGCGAGCTCGTCGGCGAGCTGCTTGCCGAGCGCCGACGGCAGCCCGACGACCGGGACGGTGACGCCGTCGTCGAGGCCGATCCCGCCGCCCGGAAGCGCGTCGCCGTAGAGCACGACGGACGAGGCGCCCGCCTTCGCGGCCTGCGCCGCTGCATAGCCCGGGTCGTTGCCCGCAGGAACGAGAGCAGCGCGCCCCGCGACGAGGCTCATCCCGCTCTTCGAGAAGAACTCGTCCAGGCTCGGCGGCGCGCCCTGCGTCAGCTCGGCGAGCCCGAGGCGCGGAACGCTCAACGACAGCGTCTGATCCGAGCTCGGCTCGACGGCTCCGGCGAGCGGCACGCGGCGGTCGAACAGGACGCCGAGCCCGACGCGCGCCACGACGCGCACGGACGCAGAGGAGTCCCGGAGGTCGGCCGCGCCGACGGTGAGCGCCGCACGTGATCCGCCCGGGCCCGAGATGCTTCCGTACCCCGGGCCGGCCAGACCGTCGTTGCCGGCAGGCGCGACTACGAGCGTGTCGAGCCGGAGCGCTCCCGCCACGGCTCTAGCCGACGGACTGTCCTCGAAGGCTGCGAACGGCTCGGCGACCCCGACGAGCGCGATCCGCGCCGCGTCGAGAGCGACGCCGTCCAGGTTCGGGTCGACGGCGCGCTCGAGGCCGGCGATCAGCTGGTCGGTGCGGCCGTAGACCGCCCAGCGCCCGCTCGCCTCGGGCTGCCAGCCCGCGACCCGGATCGGGAGCACCGTCGCCCCGGGCGCGACCCCGTTCATCTTCCCCGGGCCTTCGGAGCCGACGAGGAGGCCGGCCATCTGCGTGCCGTGCCGTTCGAGCCGTGTCGGATCCTCCGGGCTGGGCCGCGCGCTCGTGTCGCGGGTGTTGCCCACGACGTCGTAGCCGCTCGAGACCTGGCCGAGGACGTACGGGTGGTTCGCGTCGACGCCCGTGTCGAGCAGCGCAACCGTCACGCCGCGCCCGTTCGATCCGGGCAGGCTGACCTCCGGACGGCTCGCCACGCCCGGTGCGAGCGCGCCCTTCTGGATCAGCGTCGAGGAGACGGAGGCCGGATACGTGACGCGAACGGGATAGACACCCGCGACCTCGGGCGCGCGCTCGAGGAAGGCGACAGCACGCGCGTCGAGCGCCGCCGAGAAACCGGTCAGAACGCGTGCGTAGCGGTGCTCCGGCCGCACGCGGACGCCATCCTGCGCGAGCCGCGCGATGAGGAGGTTGTCTGCGGCGAGCGCGGCCGCGGTCCAGCGGCGCTGCTGCGCCTCGGTCGCCTGTCCCCCGGCCGCCGCGACCTGGTCGGCGAGCGATGGGCTGTTCAGGACGACGATCACGCGCTGGCCGACTGCGACCTGCTCGCGCGGGCTGCCGACGAGGCCGCGCCACGACGACGCTGCCTGATCCTGTTGCTCATGGCCGGCGCTCCCGGCACCCGCGCCGACCGTCAGGAGCGTCGCAGCCAGGGCCAGCGCTGCGAGCAGGCCTAGCTGCGGGGCTTCACGCCGCCGTAGACGCATACGCATCCAACACAAGGTAACGAGCGAACGGGATTGCCTCGACGTACCTCCCGGCGGAAGCGATCATCGCCGCGTTGTCCGTGCAGAGCGCGAGTGGCGCCAACGCCGCGTCCGGAAGCGCGGCGCGCAGCTCGGAGTTCGCGGCCACCCCGCCGACGACCGCTATCCGATCGGCCCCCGTTTGCTCCGCCGCAGCCTCGGCTCGTTCGACGAGGGCGGTGACGATCGCCCGCTGATAGGAAGCGGCGAGGTCGGCGCGGCGCCGCTCCAGCTCGTCCGCGTCGAGCTCGCGCACCGTGTACAGAAGCGCGGTCTTGAGGCCCGAGAACGAGAAGTCGAGCCCGGGGACGCGGGCGATCGGAAATTCGTACGCCTCCGGGTCGCCCTGCGTCGCCAGAGTGTCGATCGCTGCTCCACCCGGATAGCCGAGCCCGAGCAGCCGAGCGCCCTTGTCGAACGCCTCGCCCGCCGCGTCGTCGAGCGTCGTGCCCACGATGTCGAATCCGCCGTGATCCCGCACGTCGAGGAGCAGCGTGTGCCCGCCGCTCGCCAGCAGGCAGAGGAACGGCGGGTCGACGGGCTCGGGCTCGAGGAAAAGCGACGCGACATGGCCGTGCAGGTGGTTGACCGGAGCGAGGGGCAGCCGCCGCGCCCAGGCGAGCGCCTTCGCCGCCGACAACCCGACGAGGAGCGCGCCGATCAGCCCCGGGCCCTGCGTGACCGCGACCCGTTCGACCCGGTCGAGCCCGATCCCGGCCTCGCCGAGCGCCTCGCGCAGGACGGGCGTAACGAGCTCGAGATGTCGTCGCGACGCGACCTCCGGCACGACGCCGCCGTACTTCGCGTGCAGCTCCGCCTGCGAGGAGACGACGTTGGCCAGGATCTCGCCGTCGTCCGTGACGACGGCCGCGGCCGTCTCGTCGCAGGACGTCTCGAGGCCGAGGATCAAGCGCTCGCGGGCTCTCGAACCGGATCCCGCCACATGATCAGCGCGTCCTCACGGTTGTCCGTGTAGTAGCCGCGGCGAATTCCTCTCGCGCGAAAGCCGAGCGCCTCGTAGAGGCGGATCGCCGACTCGTTCGAGACGCGCACCTCGAGCGTGTAACCACGCCTCGCATCTGGCGCAGTGACCTCGAACAGGCGCTCCATCATTCCCCGGGCGATCCCGCGTCGCCTGTACGCCGGCGCAACGGCGATGTTCATCACGTGCCACGCGTCGACGTAGCGCGAGATGATCAGGTAGCCGACGAACTCGTCGCGATCGGCGTCGACCGCGCCGAGGCAGATCGAGGACGGCTTGGCGAGCTCGCCCGCGAACATCGACCGCGACCACGGCGTCGGGTACGAGGCGCGCTCGATCTCCTCGATCGAGCCCAGGTCGCGCAGCTTGAGCTTTCGGTACTCGATCGTCACGACCGCTTCCGGTCCGCGTCGGGAACCCTGACGTAGATCGGCTCGACGAGCTCGGCCGGGCCGAAGTCGGCGGCCAGCCGCGCGTGCACACTCGCGCGCGGGAGGTGCAGCTCGCTGTCGTCGGGCGGGATCTCGGCGCCGGCCGCCTCGAGCACCTCGCGGTACCGGACAGCTCCATCGCCAACGCAAGTCCGTCCTTGTAACAGACTGTTACTAAGTTGGTCGGGAAGGGTCGCGGCCGGGTTGCCGTCGATCAGGGTGAAGACCTCGCGGCGGCGTGCGTCGATCATCGGGAGCGCGGCCGGCGCGCCCGCTGCCAGCGCCTCGAGGGTCGAGACACCCGCGACCTGCGCGTCGAGTGCGAACGCGAGAGCGCGGCCCGCGGCGAGCCCCATGCGCAGGCTCGTGAAGCTCCCGGGCCCCGTGCCGACCACGATCCGCTGTAGCTCTTCCGGCTCCGCGTCGGCGCTCGTCAGGAGAACGTCGACGTCCTCGAGCAGGCGCGCCGGGAGCCCGGTGCGCTCGCCGAGCAGCTTCCCGTCCTCGAGCAACGCGCTCGTGGCCACGTTCGTCGCCGTGTCAAACGCGAGCGTCAGCACGTTCGACCTCGATCATCCTCCGGTCTGCTCCGGCGTGGCGAAGCCGCACTCGGAAGCGAGGCTCGGGCAGCTCGTCCCCGGCCGCTTCGGGCCACTCGACGAAGCAGACCGCCCCGTCGAAGTACGGCTCGAGATCGCCCCACTCCGCCGGCGAGACGCTCTGGAACCGGTACAGGTCGAGGTGAGACACATCGACGACCCCAAGGTACCGATGCCCGATGGTGAAGGAGGGGCTCGTGACGTGTCCCTCGACGCCGAGCGCCCGGCACGCACCGCGCACGAACGTCGTCTTGCCCGAGCCCAGGTCGCCGGAGATGGTGACGACATCGCCCGGCTCGAGGTCTGCGGCGAGCTCCGCAGCGATGCGCTCGGTTTCCTCCGGCGAGGACGACTCCCGCTCCATGCTCCTGAGCCTAGAAGAGGCCGAGCTGGACAGCGGGCTCGGCGGCGAGCAGCGGCTCGGGCTCGGGCGCGGGCTCGATCACGCGGCCGAGGAGCTCGGGGATCCGTGCGAAGTCTTCCTTGAGCACGCTCAGCATCGCCGGCGTGTACAGCGCGGCCGCCGGGTGGTAGAGCGGGTAGAGCAGCACGGCCCGGTCGCCGAGCTCGACCTGTTGCTCCTGGCCGTGGACGCGCGTGATTCCGGTCGGCTTGCCCGAGAGCAGCTTCGTCGCAAAGTTGCCCAGCGTTCCGACGAGCTTCGGCTCGATCAGCTCGACCTGGCGGAAGAGGTGGCTCTCGCAGGATTCGATCTCGTCGGGCATCGGGTCGCGGTTGCCGGGCGGCCGGCACTTGATCACGTTCGCGATGTACACGTCCTCGCGGGACATGCCAATCCCGCCCAGGAGTTGGTCGAGGAGCTTGCCCGCCTGGCCGACGAACGGGTAGCCCTGCTTGTCCTCGTGGAAACCGGGCGCCTCGCCGACGAACATCAGCTCAGCTTCCGGGTTCCCGACGCCGAAAACGACCTGGGTGCGGCCCTCGGCAAGACGGCAGCGCGTGCACCCGGCAACCTCGGCCGCGTACTGATCTAGGTCAGTGCCCGCAGCCACAGCTTCCGCCACAGCAACCGCCCGACGCTGGACCGCCGAAAGAGGGCTGCTCGGCGGTGCCGTGAGTCGCGAACACGGAGAACTGCTTACGCACGTTCGAGGCGTCGCAGTCCGGGCAGCTGATCGCTTCCCCGTTCCGTACGAGCTCCTCGAAGTGCGACTCGCATTCCATGCACACGTACTCGTAGATCGGCATCGCCGCGAGAGTTTAGGCATAGATCCGGACACTCGGAGGTACACTTCGATTTGCCCGGTATCCGCTACGGAACTGGAGCTTTCTGGTGGTGCAAACGATCCGAATCATCGGCTCCGGCCGAGTTGGCTCGGCGGTGGCTGCGAGGCTCCGCGAGCGCGGCTTCGCGCTGGCCGAAGACGAGGCCGACCTCGTCCTGCTCTGCGTTCCCGATCGGGCGATCCCGGAAGTCGCAGCGACTGTTCCCGAGGGCCCGTGGATCGGGCACACGAGCGGAGCGACGCCGCTCTCCGCGCTCGCCTCGCATCAGCGGCGCTTCGGGCTGCATCCGCTTCAGTCGTTCACGCGCTCGCGTGGACCTGAGCAGCTCGACGGGGCGTACGCGGCGGTCACCGGGGAGAGCGACGAGGCGCGCGAAGTCGGTTCGTGGCTTGCGCGCCAGCTGGGGCTCGAGCCGTTCGCGCTCGACGACTCGGAGCGCGTCCTCTACCACGCAGGCGCCGTCGTCGCCGCGAGCTACCTCGTCACGCTGCACCAGGCCGCGGCCGACCTCGTGCAGGCTGCAGGCGCTCCGCCCGAGGCGCTCCTTCCCCTGATGCGGCGCGTGATCGAGAACGACTTCGAGCTGACCGGGCCGGCCGTGCGCGGCGACTGGGAGACGGTCGAGGCGCACCTGGAAGCGATCAGGGAGCGGCTGCCGGAGCTCGAACCGCTGTACCGAGCGTTGGCCGACGCGACCGCGGAGCTGGCCGTCCGATGAAGATCGTCCGCACGATCGCAGAGCTCACGAGGGACAGGCCCTTACAAGGGACAGGCCCTGAGACTGGTCTCGTTCCGACGATGGGGGCGTTCCACGCCGGTCACCTGGCGCTGTTCGCCGCGGCACGCGAGGAAAACGACGTCGTCGTCGCGAGCCTGTTCGTGAACCCGGCGCAGTTCGGCCCGGCCGAGGACCTCGACGGCTACCCGCGCGACGAGGAGCGCGACGCCAGGCTCGCAGAGGAGGCGGGCGTCGACGTCCTGTTCGCGCCGTCGGCCGAGGAGATGTACCCGAGCGGCTACGCCACCTGGGTCGACGTGGGCGAGCTTGGAAACCGCCTCGAGGGCGAATTCCGGCCCGACCACTTCCGGGGCGTCGCGACGGTCTGCCTAAAGCTCTTCAACATCGTCTGCCCGACGCGCGCCTACTTCGGCCAAAAGGACGCGCAGCAGGCTGCCGTCGTCAAGCAGCTCGTCCGCGACCTGAACCTCGAGCTCGAGATCCGCGTCGTCCAGACCGTCCGCGACGACGACGGGCTCGCGCTCTCATCACGGAACGCGTACCTCTCGCCGGGGGAGCGTGAGGCGGCGCTGGCCCTTCCGCGCGCACTCGCGACGAAGGACGTCAGCCGCGCCCGCGAGTTGCTGGCCGACCTCGACGTCGACTACCTCGAGGAAGCGAACTTCAACGGCCAGCGCGTGCTCGCCGCGGCCGTACGGATCGGGAAGACACGGCTCATAGACAACGTCGTCCTGGAAGGAGAAAGAACGTGAGCACACCGCCCAAGGGGAAGCTGGCCCTGCCCGAGCTTCTCGCCATGAAGCAGCGCGGCGAGAAGATCGTCATGGTGACCGCCTACGACGCGCCCGGCGCCCGGTTCGCCGAGGACGCGGGCGTCGAGATCATCCTCGTCGGCGACACCGCCGCGATGGTCGTCCTCGGCTACGAGGGCACGACCGTCCCGGTGACGATGGACGAGATGCTGTTCCTGACGCGCACGGTCGCGCGCTCGGCGAGGCATCCGATCGTCGTCGGCGACATGCCGTTCGGCTCGTTCCAGGTCTCCGACGAGAAGGCGCTCGAGAACGCGATCCGCTTCGTCAAGGAGGCGGGCGCCGACGCGATCAAACTCGAGGGCGCCGGGCCGATGGTCTCGCGCGTGAAGACGATCGTCGACGCGGGCATCGCCGTCATGGGCCACGTCGGACTAACACCGCAGTCCGCGACGAAGCTCGGCGGGTTCAAGACGCAGGGCAAGACGGCCGAGGCCGCAGCAGAGCTGGTCGAAGGCGCGCTCGCGCTCGAGGAAGCCGGCGCGTTCGCGGTCGTCCTCGAGGCCGTCCCCGCGGCGGTCGCAGCCGAGATCACGCGACAGCTCACTGTGCCGACGATCGGCATCGGCGCCGGCCGCGACACGGACGGCCAGGTGCTCGTCTACCACGACCTGCTCGGGCTCACGGAGGGCCACCTTCCGCGCTTCGTCAAGCGTTACGCGAGCCTCTCGCGGGAGATCCGCGACGCACTCGAGCATTACGCCGAGGAGGTGCGCGACGGCACCTTCCCCGGCGACGAGCACACCTATGCGATGCCCGAAGAGGAGCTCGAGCTCTTCCGCAGCTCGATCAACCCGAGCGCCACGAGGGCGAACGCCCAGGCGAAGGAGCCGAGGATGAGCGCCTCGAAGAGCTTGTCCCCGGCGCCCGAATCCGAACCACCCCTGCGGAAGACGTCCTCTCCGTAGATCGCGAGGCGCACCGGCCACACCGTCAGCAGCGAGAGCGCGACGGGGGCCATGGCGAGCCCGACGACGTGCCGCGCCTGCCGGTACGAGGCGCGCGCACGCACCGCGGCCGCGATCGCGTACACGAGGAGCCCACCGAGCCAGAAGACGAGGAGCCCGTAGAACGCCCCGCCGAAGAAGGCCCAGATCGCGACGTTCAGGCTGTCGTTGTTCGGGTCGTCGAGCAGACGCCCTGCAAGTGACGTCGTCAGGATGCCCGCGATCCCGGCAAGGATGACGATCGCCAGGATCGGCTCCTGCCGCGCTTCGGCGGCCTCGGCCGAGTCCTCGCGCAGCGCCGCGAACGTGCCGCGCGGGCTCTGGAACACCGCGAGCGTACGGAGCCACCACTCCTTCTGGAGCGACCGAGCCGGCTCCACCGCAGTGCTCACGCGCTCAGCGTACTGTCTCCCGAATGCCTGAAACCGCCCTCGTGATCGCAGTCCCGGAGGCGGAGCCGCTGGTCTCGGACTGGCGTGCGCAGCACGACTGGTCTGCACAGCGCGGCGTCCCGGCCCACATCACCCTCCTATACCCGTTCGCCCCCATCGAGAAGGTCGACGACGAGTTGCTCAGCCAGCTTCGCGAGCTCTTTGCTGCCGAGGCCGCGATCTCGTTCGAGCTGGCACGAGTGGCCCGTTTCCCCGACGTCGCCTGGCTGGCACCCGAACCGCCGGAGCCGTTCACGGCCCTGACCGATCTCATCGCGACGCGCTTCCCCGACTACCCGCCGTACGAGGGCGCTCACGACGTGGTCATTCCGCACCTGACGGTCGCCGAGGGAGGAGTCGATCTCCAGGATCGAGTCGAGGCGGCGCTCTCGGGGCACCTGCCGATCCGTGCACGCGCTGACGACGTCGCCTTCCTCTTCGAGGACGACGAAGGCCTCTGGCACGAGACCCACCGCTTTCCCCTCGCGGGCTAGGCCGCGGCCTTCGCGGCGGGCTTGGCCGCCGCCTTCTTCCGCGCCGGCTTCTTCGGCAACACGTCTCGCAAGTACCGGCCCGTCGCCGACTCGTCGACCTTGGCAACCTGCTCCGGAGTCCCCGTCGCGATGACCTCGCCGCCCGCTTCGCCGCCTTCTGGCCCGAGGTCGATGATCCAGTCCGCCTGCTTGATCACGTCGAGGTTGTGCTCGATCACCAGCACGGTGTTCCCCGCGTCAACGAGCCGCTGGAGCACCTCGAGCAGCTTCTCGATGTCCGCGAAGTGCAGGCCGGTCGTCGGCTCGTCGAGGATGTAGAGCGTCCGCCCGGTCGCGATCTTCGACAGCTCCGACGCGAGCTTCACGCGTTGCGCCTCGCCGCCGGAAAGCGTCGTCGCAGGCTGACCAAGCTTGATGTAGTCGAGCCCGACGTCGTGCAAGGTCTGGAGCCGCCGCCGCAGCTTCGGGATCTTCGCGAAGAAGCGCAGCGCCTCCTCGACCGACATCTCGAGCACATCCGCGATCGACTTGCCCTTGAAGCGCACCTCGAGCGTCTCGCGGTTGTACCGCCGTCCGTGGCACGTCTCGCACGGCACGTACACGTCCGGCAGGAAATGCATCTCGATCTTGATCGTCCCGTCGCCCTTGCAGGTCTCACACCGGCCCCCTCGTACGTTGAACGAGAACCGGCCCGGCTTGTAGCCGCGCACCTTGGCCTCGGGCGTGAGCGAGTACAGCTCGCGGATGTGGTCGAACAGCTTCGTGTATGTCGCCGGGTTCGAGCGCGGCGTGCGCCCGATCGGCGACTGGTCGATGTCGATCACCTTGTCGAAGCGCTCGATGCCCTCGCAGCTCGCGTGCTCCCCCGGCTTCACGCGCATCCGGTGCAGCCGGTTCGCGAGCGCCTTGAAGACGATCTCGTTCACGAGCGTCGACTTCCCCGAGCCGGAGACTCCGGTCACCGTGATGAACTTCCCGACCGGGAACTCGACGTCGATCGACTTCAGGTTGTGCTGCGTCGCGCCGCGCACCCAGAACGAGCCCTGATCCTCGGTGCGCCGCTCCGGAATCGCGATCACCCGCTTGCCCGAGAGGAACTGGCCCGTGACCGACTCCTTGTTCTGCTCGACCTCCTCCGCCGTGCCCTCGGCCACGACGTACCCGCCGTGCTCGCCGGCGCCAGGCCCCATGTCCACGAGGTGGTCGGCCGCGCGCATCATCTGCTCGTCGTGCTCGACGACGACAACCGTGTTGTCGAGGTCGCGTAGCCGCTCGAGGGTCCCGATCAGCTTCCCGTTGTCGCGTTGGTGGAGCCCGATCGACGGCTCGTCGAGGATGTAGAGCACGCCGACGAGCTGCGAGCCGATCTGCGTCGCGAGCCGGAGCCGCTGAGCCTCGCCGCCCGAGAGCGTCGCCGCCGCGCGGTCGAGCTGCAGGTACCCGACGCCGACGTTGTCGAGGAACGTCAGTCGCTCGCGGATCTCCTTGATGATCCGCGCGCCGATCAGCTCCTCGGTCTTCGTCAGTTCCAGCGAGTCGAGGAACTCGATCGCCCGCGTGACGGACATCTTCGAGAACTCGTGGATGTTCCTCTCGCCGACCGTGACCGCAAGCACCTCGGGCTTGAGCCGCGCACCGCCGCACTGCGGGCAGGGCCGGAAGCTCATGTACTCCTCGATCCGCTCGCGCTGCTGCGACGAGTCCGTCTCGCGGTAGCGCCGCTCGAGGTTCTTGACGATCCCCTCGAAGGCGAGCATGTACGAGCGCCGCCGGCCCATTCGGTTGCGGTAGCGAACGTAGATCCGCTCGCCGTCCGTGCCGTATAGGAAGAGATCCTGCTCCTCGGCGGTCAGCTCCTGCCACGGCTTGTCGAGGTCGATCTCCCACTTGTCCGCGATCCCCTGGATGACTGCCTCGTAGAAGCTCGAGCTTCCGGTCGACCACGGGACGAGCGCGCCCTCGCCGATCGAGAGCGTCGGATCGGGGACGAGCAGGTCTGGGTCGATCTCCTGCTGCGCGCCGAGGCCCGTGCAGCGCGGGCAGGCGCCGTGGGGGGAGTTGAACGAGAAGATCCGCGGCTGGAGCTCAGGCAGGCCGACTCCGTGCTCGGGGCAGGCGAACTTCTCGGAGAACGTCAACTCTTTGCCGTCCTGGACGTCGATCACGACGAGGCCGTCCGCGAGGGAGATCGCGGTCTCGATCGACTGCGCCAGCCGGGTGCGCAGGTCCGGCTTCATGATCAGCCGGTCGACGACGACTTCGATCGTGTGCTTGAACTTCTTGTCGAGAACGATCTCGTCCTCGAGCATGCGGATCTCTCCGTCGACCTTTACGCGAGTGAAGCCGTCGGCGCGAAGCTCCTCGAGGACGTCCTTGTACTCGCCTTTGCGGTCGCGGACGACCGGCGCGTTGACCGTGAACTTCGTGCCCTCCTCGAACCGCAGCACCTGGTCGACTATCGCCTCGATCGACTGCCCTGCGATCGGTCGCCCGCAGATCGGGCAGTGCGGCCGCCCGACCCGCGCGTACAGCAGTCGCAGGTAGTCGTAGATCTCGGTCACGGTGCCGACGGTCGAGCGCGGGTTGCGCGAGGTCGTCTTCTGGTCGATCGAGATCGCCGGCGAGAGGCCTTCGATCGAGTCCACGTCCGGCTTCTCCATCATCTGGAGGAACTGGCGCGCGTACGCGGACAGCGACTCCACGTAGCGGCGCTGCCCTTCCGCGTAGATCGTGTCGAAGGCCAGCGACGACTTCCCGGAGCCCGAGAGGCCCGTGATCGTGACCAGCTTGTTCCGCGGCAGGCGGACGTCGATGTCCTTCAGGTTGTGCTCGCGGGCACCGTGAATGACCAGCTCGTCGGAAGGCATAACCGACCCATCCTACCCAGCCGGGTCGGATCGAACAAGTGTTCGCTTTACGTCACGAGGCGAGCCGCTCGACCAGGTCGCAGAGGTCGCTCGGGTGGGCGATGTGGCGGACCTTCAGCGGCCCGACGAAGACGGTTCCGTACCCGAAGAGCTGACCGAGGAGCGACTGGTCGATCTCGACGGCCTCGACCGCCTTCAGGCGCACGGCCTTCGCGCGACGGTGGAGCGTGCCGTTCAGCAGGTAGACCTTCTCGGTCGTCACGACGAGGTGCGTGCGCTCCCATTGCCAGACCGCGCGCAGCGTAAAGAACGCGCCGGCAGCGATGAGAACGGCGCCGACGACCGCGGCCGGCGTGAACGGCACGATCAAGGCGGCGATGCCGAGCGCGACGAGCAGCGCCGAGCGGAAGATCGGACGCGCGAGCACAGCCCCGTGTAACCGGGCGTCGAGATAGACCTCCTCGTCGCGTCGAGGCCGCATGGCCGCGGCTTCAACGGCCGGTACGCGATTCCTGCCGTTCGGGCGGGTCCCTGCGCGAGAATCGCGGCATGCGCGCGCCGCTGAAGAACGCGAACCTCCTCGTTCGCTTCCTCCTCGAGCTGTCGGCGCTGGCCGCGACGGCCTACTGGGGCTTCGCGATGTCGTCAGGACTGACGCAATGGCTACTGGGGATCGCCGCGCCGGCGGCCGTGGCCACGGTGTGGGGCCTCTTCGTCTCCCCCAAGGCGAAGATCGAGCTCCCGCGGCCGGCACAGTTCGCGATCGAGCTCGCGGTCTTCGCCGCCGCCGCTCTTGCGCTCGTGACCGCGGATCGGCCGCGCCTGGGGATCGCGCTGGCGGTCGTCGCCCTCGTCAGCGGGACGCTGAACTACGTTTGGCGCGACGGCTAGATCGAGCCCGAGAACGTGTCGCAGGCTACCGGCTTGCCCTGCTCGTAGCCGCGCGAGAACCAGCGCCTGCGCTGCTCAGACGAACCGTGCGTCCAGGTCTCCGGGTTCACCTGGCCCTGCGTCTGGGCCTGGATCCGGTCGTCCCCGATTGCTGCCGCCGCGTCGAGCCCCTCGTTGATGTCCGCCTGTGTGAGGTCTTCGATCAGCCCACCCTGAACCGCATTGGCAGCCCAGACGCCCGCGTAGCAATCCGCCTGGAGCTCCGAGCGGACGGCTTTGCTTTCCGGCCCCTGGCGCGAGCCGCGGATCCCATCGAGCACGCCCAGCTGGTCCTGCACGTGGTGGCCGTACTCGTGGGCGATCACGTAGGCCTGGACGAACGGGGTGTTCGAGGCGCCGAAGCGCGATGCCAACTCGTCGAAGAAGCCGAGGTCGATGTACACGAGCTTGTCGGCCGGACAGTAGAACGGCCCCACGTCGGAGCTCGCGAAGCCGCACCCCGTCTGAACCTGGCCCGTGAAGAAGACCGTGTTGACGTCCTGGTAGCGCTTGCCGCTCCGTTGGAAGACGCCGCTCCAGAAGCTCTGGACGCTGTTCACGACGCCGACGATACGACAGTCGTCGCGCTCGTTCGCCGACTCCCCGCTCCGACATTCCTGTCGCACGTCGCTCGGAGTCGCGCCCTGCCCGACCTGCGTGTTGTCGAGCGGGCCGAGCTGGCCGAGGTCTCCGCCGCCTCCGGAAATCACGGCGTACAGGAGGTAGACGACGAGTGCCGCGACCCCGATGCCGCCGCCGCCGACGGCGAGGCCGCCGGTGCCGACGCGGCTCCCGCGGACGTCGGTTACCTGACCGGGATCGAGCTTTGCTCCGCGGCGAAAGCGCATGCGCTCTATCTGCCCCGCTTCCGGGGTGGTGGAACCTCAGGCTTTGCGCCAGCGGCCGAACACGAGGCCGCCGAGGGTGAAGCCGATTGAGAACGTCCCGATCGCGAAAGCGCCGAGCGTCGCGGCCTTGCGCGCGGAGGCGAGGGACTTCCAGCGACCGAGCGCCTCTTCCTCTTCCATCGTCAGTGGCTCGCCGCGCCGCTTCTTGCGCAACGCTCCGCCTGCTCGCAGACCGAGATAGAGGTCGTCGAAGATCTCGGTAGGCTCGTCCGCCATCGCCATGAGTGTACCCCGAGGTTCGGCTCCTTCAACAAGGCTCCTCCACGTCTCGGATCTCCATTTCGGGGGTCGCGACGCGCCTCCGATCGGGCGCGCGCTCGAGGCGCTGATCGAGCGCACGTCGCCCGAGCTGGTCGTCGCGACCGGCGATTTGACGCATCGCGGACTACCCGAGCAGCACACGGCGGCGGCGGCTTTCCTTCGCTCCCTCGGGCCGCCCGTGCTTGCGATCCCCGGCAACCACGACATCCCATATACGTTCCCGGGCCGCTTCACCAGGACGTTCACCGAGTTCGATCGCCAGTGGGAGACGACCGAGCCGGTCTTCCGCTCGCCAACGCTGCACGTCGTCGGCCTCAACTCGGTGCGTGCCTGGCGACACCAGTCGGGCGGGATCCGAGACCAGCAGCTCTCGCGCGCCCGCGAACTGCTTGCCGCGGCGCCTGAGGGTGCGTTGCGGGTCGTCGCATTGCACCACCACCTGATCGGCGCGCCGTGGCGCTCGCGGAAGAAGCCGGTTTCGCGGCGTTCACACGTGCTGACAGCGCTCGTCGATTCCGGCGCGGAGCTGATCCTCGCCGGTCACATCCACCAGGGCGCCGTCAGCGAGCGGCACGAGTTCGAGGTGATCTCGGGCGATGTGCGCGGCGTCGTCGTTTCGATCGCTCCGGGCCTCGGCCAGCCGCGTCCGAACAGGCGGGGCGAGGCGCGCGGCCTGCACGTGTACGAGTGCGACGCGGACACGATCCGCATTCATACGTACGTGTGGCGAGACGACGACTGGGGGCTCACTGCGATCCGGACCTTCGCCCGCGGCCGCGACCCCCTCCGCGTCGAGTCCGTGTCCTAGGGAGCCGTCGCCGGCCCCGCGCGCGACGCCATGAAGCGTCCCACGAGCCAGACGAGGATGATCGCGATCACGACGCCCACGATGAACTGCAGCCAGCCGTTCGAGAAGATCAAGCCGGCCACGATCAGCGAGGCGATACCGATCAGGATCGTCACGATCCAGCCCATCGGATCACGGCCGGGATGGAACAGCCGGCCGAGCGCTCCGACGAGTGCCCCCACGATGATGAGCCATAGCCAGTGCATGGCCGGGAGATTACCGCGGCGAGCAGGCGCAGTGACTAGGCGGGAGCTTCCGCGCCGGCCTGGAGCTCGCGCCGCAGATCCTTGATCTCGTCCCGCAGCTTCGCCGCGTACTCGAACCGCAGCTCTTCTGCCGCCGCGAACATCTCCTCCTCGAGCGTGACGGCCAGCTTCTCGATCTCCTCCATGCTCATCCCCTCGACCTGGCGCGAGCCCCGCCGGCGACGGCCGGGAACGTGCGGCGCTTCGAGCGAGAGGAACTCGGCGATGTCGGACACGCCCTTCTGGATCGATGCCGGCGTGATCCCGTGCTCCTCGTTGTAGGCGAGCTGGACGGAGCGCCGGCGGTTCGTCTCGTCGAGCGCGCCGTTGATCGCCTCGGTCATCTTGTCGGCGTACATCAGCACCTTGCCGTTCGTGTTCCTCGCCGCGCGGCCGATCGTCTGGATGAGGGCGGTCTTCCCGCGCAGGAAGCCCTCCTTGTCCGCATCGAGGATCGCGACGAGTGAGACCTCGGGCAGGTCGAGCCCCTCGCGAAGCAGGTTGACGCCGACGAGAACGTCGTACTCGCCGAGCCTGAGCTCGCGGATGATCTGGATCCGGTCGAGCGTGTCGACCTCGGAGTGCAGGTAACGAGCCTTGACCCCCGACTCGAGCAGGTAGTCGGTCAGGTCCTCGGCCATCTTCTTCGTCAGCGTCGTGACGAGCGTGCGCTCGCCCACCTCCTCGCGGCGGCGGATCTCGTTCAGCAGGTCGTCGATCTGGTTCTTCGTCGCGCGCAGCTCGACGTCGGGGTCGACGATCCCCGTCGGGCGGATGAGCTGCTCAGCGATTCGCGTCGAATGCCGGAGCTCGAACGGCCCGGGCGTCGCGGAGACGAACACCAGCTGGTTCACCTTGTCCAGGAACTCGTCGAAGCGCAGCGGCCGGTTGTCGAGCGCCGACGGCAGCCGGAAGCCGAAGTCCACGAGCGTCTGCTTGCGCGAACGGTCGCCCTCGTGCATCCCGCCGAGCTGCGGCACCGTCTGGTGCGACTCGTCGACGAAGACGATCATGTCCTCCGGGAAGTAGTCGAGGAGCGTGAACGGGTGCGACCCCTGCGGACGTCCCTCGAGGATCCGCGAGTAGTTCTCGATCCCGTTGCAGAAGCCGAGCTCCTTCATCATCTCGAGGTCGTACTCGGTGCGCTGCCGCAGCCGGTGCGCCTCGAGCATCTTGCCCTCGGACTCCAGCTCCTTCGTGCGCTCGCTCAGTTCGTGCCGGATCTCGTCGACCGCGCGCTCGATCGTCGGCCGCGAGGTCACGTACTCGGTGGCGGGCCAGATCGCGACATTGTCCAGCTTGGCGAGCACCTCGCCCGTGAGCGGGTCGAAGTGCGTGATCTGCTCGACCTCGTCGCCGAAGAACGAGACGCGGTAGGCGCTCTCCTGGTTCGCCGGCTGCACCTCGATGACGTCGCCCCGCACCCGGAAGCGCCCGCGGCCGAGCACGGCGTCGTTGCGGACGTACTGGCTGTCGATCAGCTTGTGCAGGACGAGGTCGCGATCGTGCTCCTCCCCCACGTCGAGGATCAGCACGCGCTCGCGCCACTCCTCCGGCGAGCCGAGGCCGTAGATGCACGAGACCGAGGCGACGACCACGACGTCGCGGCGCGTGAACAGCGCAGAGGTCGCAGCGAGCCGGAGCCGAGCGATGTCGTCGTTCTGGGACGAGTCCTTCTCGATATAGAGATCGGCCTGCGGAACGTACGCCTCGGGCTGGTAGTAGTCGTAGTAGGAGACGAAGTACTCGACCGCGTTCGTCGGGAAGAACTCGCGGAACTCGTTGCAGAGCTGCGCGGCCAGCGTCTTGTTGTGTGCGATCACGAGCGCGGGGCGCTGGACCTGCTCGATGATCCAGGCCATCGTCGCGGTCTTGCCGGTGCCGGTCGCGCCGAGCATCGTCTGGAACCGCTCGCCCGCGTTGAGGCCCTCGGAGAGCTCCGCGATCGCCTGCGGCTGGTCGCCGGTCGGGCGATATGCATCCGATGTCTGCAGAGTCGTCGCCACGACGAGACAGGGTATCCGCCTAGCTGCCGGTGCCGACCTCCGCGAGATGAGCGACGGCGAGACGCTCGAGCCCGCCGATGTCCGCGCACACCCGGCACAGATACGTCCGGGCCACCCCATCCTGCCCGGTAGTGACGATCCTGTATCCACCGGGCATGAACCCTGCGGCGTACAGGATTCCAATGCTTCCCCTGCCGGTAGGCCCGCGGGTTCCGAAGGGCCGCCCGCGGAGGAGTGTGACCAGCCGGTGTGTGCGTACTTGCCAGAGCCCCGCGGTGCCGGGCCCTGCCGAAACGAGCCAGCGCCCGTCGTCGCTGAACCTCGCGTCGCTGACGGCTCCGAAGTGAGCGCGGAGAACCGGTCGCATGAGTCTGCCGGTCCGTGCGTCCCACAGGCGCACGTCATGGTCGCGGCTCGCCGTCGCGACGAGCCGGTCGTTCGGGCTGAACCGCGCCGAGGTCAGATCGTCGTGATGGCCGCGGAGAGTGGCGACGCGACCCGAGTCGAGACTCCAAACCTTGGCCGTTGCGTCCGTGCTTCCCGTCAGGAGCAGCTTTCCGTCGTGGCTGAACGACAGCGCGACGACGCGTCCGCGATGCCCGCGGAGAATCCGTTCGGGCTTCCATGTGCTGGTGCTCCAGAGCCGCACGACGTGGTCGTTCGTCGCGGTGGCCAGGAGGCCGCGCTTCGGATCGAACGCCATGAGGTCGACCGGCGATCGGCCTGGCAGCGTTTCGAGCTGTTCTCCGGAATCCACGTTCCAGATTCGAACACGGCCGTCCGCGGCGCCAGTGGCAACGAGCTTCGAATCGGGGCTGAAGGCGGCCGTGTTCACGGGGACGGGATGGGTGAGCGTCTGCAGGTGGGCTCCAGACGAGGTCCAGATGCCGGCCGTATGGTCTGCGGACGCCGTGACCACGAGGCGGCCATTGGGATTGAAGGACGCATCGCGTACAGGGCCCGAGTGCCTGAGTCTCGTGGAGCGACCGCTTTGCAGATTCCAGATCCGAGCCGTCCCGTCACGGCCGGCGGTGAGAGCACGCCTCGCGCTGAGATCGAGCGTCTTACCCAGTCCGGGCTGTCGGCCCAGTGGACGCAACTCCGGCGTCGTTCCGGCGTCCCAGATGCGGGCGGTTCCATCACCCGAGTACGTGAGCACGTCGGAGCCCGTGGGGTCGAAGCTGGCGGCCTCGACCGAGCCCTTGTGACCGGCGAGCACGGCTTGGGGCGTCCCGCCCTTCGTCTTCCAGACGCGCGCCGTCCCATCGCGGCTGGAGGTGACGACGTAGAGCCCATCGGGACTGAATTCGACGTCGTTCACGAAGTTCGAGTGCCCTGAAAGAGTCGCCGCGAGCTGAGCGGGCACCGTCGCGATGTTCCAGATCCTGGCCGTGCCGTCGAGGCTCGCCGTAGCCACGAACTGGCCGAACGGACTGACGGCGACGTCTACGACCTGCCCCTGATGACCCTTGAGCTGATCGGCGAGGCTGAGCGTCGTCAAGGCCCATACACGCGCCAGCTTGTCCGCGCTTCCCGTCGCCAACAGCTCGGAGCTCGGGCCGAAGGCGGCACTGCGCACGAGGCCCTCATGAGTGAGCTCGCCGAGACGGGATTCTCCCGCGATGCTGAAGACGCGCGCGTACCGATCGGCACCGACGACCGCGGCGCGAACACCGTCGCGGCTGAGCACAAGGCGATTGCCCGGCACATCGTTGAAGACGAAGGACCGACGACGGTCCGAAAGGCTCCACACGTGCAACGTCGCGTCGTCTGCGAGCGTGACGAGGGTCTCGGCGTCGGGCGACAGGGCCACGTCCAGCACTGCCCCGCCGTGGCGAAACGTTCGGATCGGCTGCCCCGAAGCAGTCCAGAGGCGTGCCGTCTTGTCGCGACTTGACGTGACGATCCAGCGCCCGTCGGAGCTGAAGGTCGCGTCGGTCACGCTGCCCTTGTGACGGAGCGTCGCGAGGATGGAACCGTCGCGAACGCGGAAAACGCGTGCCGTGCCGTCCGCCGAGGCGGTGACGACTTTCGAGCCGTCCGGGCTGTACGCCGCTGCATTCACCGGCCCTCGACCGGCACGGAGGATCTTCCGCACCCGAGACTCGAGAATGGCCGTCCGGAGCGTGTCCTCGGCGGCAGGAGTCGGATCCAGCTTCGCCGCCTGCAGCGCCAACCCGACGCTCTGACGCGGATCCGTCGCCAGGTCCGACTGCGCCAAGGCGCCGAGCTCGCGGGCGCGAGTCGCGCGCTCGCTTGCTCGCGCCGATCGGGCGCTCGCACGCGCGTCGCTGCGCTGCGAGAAGGCGTAGACGGCGACGGCCGTCATCGCGGCGAGGGCAAGGAGCGCAGCGATCGTCACCGCAGCCAGTCGCCGATGACGCCGCTCGGCCTCGCGCCGCTCCCGCTCGAGCTCCTGCTCGCGCCGCCACGCAAGGACGGCTTCGCCGAGCACGTCATGGAAGATCTCGTACCGCGCCCCGTTCGTCCCGGCTCCATCGACGGTTCGCACGATCCGCTCCCGACCGAGAGTCGACAGGATGGGCAGCATGCGTTGCTCGTCGACCGCTGCGTACTCGGCGAGGTCGCTTGCCCCGTGGGCGATCTTCGTGCCGGACGGCGTGACGAGGAAGCGGAAGACGTCGGCCGCCACGTCCCTCTCGTCCGCAGACAATCCCTCCACGGCACGGCGCAGGTGCGCGCGCACGATCGACTCTGCGCCGCCCAGGGAGGCGAGCGTCGTTACACGCAGGCGACTCGACCCGGCAGCCCGCTCGTCCTCCCAGAGACGCTCGAGCACGAGCTGGAGATAGGCAGCCTCGATCCGACCCGCGCCCTCCTCCTCGACGGCAATTCCCCGCCCGGCGGCGCCGAGGTCGACCTGACCCGCGGCGGTCTCGTCGAGCACCGCTTCGACCAGCTCGGGCTCGACCTCGATCGACTCGCCCGTCAGCTCGGTGTAGCGCTCGACGGGCTTCAAGACGGCGTCAGTGGCCGAACGCCGGTCGAGATGATCCAGCCGAAGGTAGTTCGCGAACAGATTTGGGATCTGTCCCTTGAAGCGGTCGAGCTTGGCCAGCGCGTCATCGCGCAGCGACAGCAGGACGCGGACCCGGAGTCCCGGGCGTGTGACCAACTCGGGCAGATCGACGGCGAAGCCGCTCTCCCCCTGGTGGTACAGGAAATACTCCTCCGCCTGGTCGAGGATCAGCAGCAAGTCGCATGCGAATCCCTCGGTCCAGCGACCGAATGTGTCGGCGAGTGGCTCCCCCTCCTGTTCGTCGAGGAGAGCCGAGCCGAACTGGGCGGCCAGCTCTTCGCGCACTGCCGCTTGCAGGCTGCCCACTGGATCCTCGCTCCATGCGTCGAAGACCACCACTGCGAACTCCGGGTGGCCGCGCTCTTCGACGTTCCGCCGCGCCTGGCTGCGCAGACGGTGAGCGACGCCCGCTCTCAACACCGATGTCTTTCCGACACCGCTCGGCCCGTAGAGCACGGTCAGCCGCGCGGCGAGGACGTTCTCGCTGATGATCCCGCTCTCGCGCTCCCGTCCGAAGAAGAGGAGCGCGTCGAGCTCGCTGTCCTCGAACGGAACGAGGCCCTTGTAGGGACTGTCGGGACTCACGGAATCGCGACCTCGGTCAACCGCCGCTCCATGTCGGCCACGAAGTCTTCAAGGGGAACGTCGTAGAGGTCGACGCCTCGCCGACGCCAGAACTCGTGCTGGATCGGGTGCGCGCCAGGGAGGACGGCCCACGAGCGATAGCTGATCGGCTCGTCGCCGAAGACCCGGTGCAGGAACACCCGAAGGCTCCACTCCACGACCGGATACGAGATGAACAACAAATGGCTGCGGCGGAGCTTTGCGGCCAGAGTGACCGGCACGACGCTCGCCAGGTCGCTCTGGGCCAGATACCCGATGTAGTCGTCCTCACTGACGACGAAGCTCTCATGGCCGCGATCGGGGCGGGGATCGACTCCGCCGTGCACCTTCAGGATCACCGGCCGCTCTGCCAGTGACAGCTCCGCGTACGCGTTCGGAACGGCGACGACAGTCTCGGACCCGTCGGGCGCCTGGTGGAGAAACTTTCCGCGGTTCGGGCCGAGCGCGACGAAGGAAACGACGTCCACTTCTTCGCCCCGATCCTCAAACGCGCGCTCGAGCGCACCGCCGTAGGCAGTCGTGACGAGCAGCTGATGCTCTGCCCCGCGAGCCCGGGCCAGCTCGGGCAGGCCCGCCAGGAAGCGCTCGACCGGGCCGGGATCGTCACCCTCGGCGAAGAGATCGTGCAGTTGGTCGTACAACGGCCCGACTCCCTGGGTGACCGCCACGTACTGCGAGACCCGCGTCAGGTCCCCGCGGTGCTCTTCGGGCAAATCGAAGGCCTCGGCGAGCCGGCCAGCGAGGCTCTGCCCGTTCTCCGCGGACGGCCCCGGGCCGAGGACGTGAACGAGCCGCCCCGAGAGCAGCGCGCGGACTATCTCCCCGAGTCGGTCCTCGCCGGCGCCCGGCAGAGCCTGCGGTTGTAGCGCGGACTCCTGGCGAAGGATCGAGGCGTGCAGCTCCTGCAACGAAGGCGTCGGCTCTATCCCGAGCTCGTCGACGAGCATCTTGCGCGCGTCCTGGTACGCCTGGAGCGCCTCGGCCTGCCGGCCGCTGCGGTAGAGCGCGAGCATGAGCTGGCCGCGCGGGCGCTCGCGCATCGGGTTCTCACGCACGAGCTGCTCGAGCCCGCCGACGAGCTCGGCCGCGCCACCGAGCTCGAGCTCCGCCTCCATCCGCTCCTCGACCGCGGTCAACCGAAGCTCCTCGAGCCGGGCCGCCTCGTTCTGGGCGAACGGCTCATACGCGAAGTCGCTGAGAGGCGGACCGCGCCACATCTGAAGCGCTTCGTCCACGAGGCCGGCCCGGCGGTCGGCATCCGCGGAGCGCGCCTCGTTCACGAGCTGCTCGAAGCGGCGTGCGTCGACCGCGTCCTTCTCTGCATTGAGCGCGTAGCCGGGCGGCCTGGTCTCGACCACGTCCGGCCCGAGCGCCTTTCGGAGCTGCGAGACCGCGTTCTGGAGCGACGTGGCAGCGGTCGGCGGCGGGCTCTCACCCCAGAGGTAGGTGATGAGCCGTTCGCTCGGCACGACCTCTCCGACGTGGATCGCAAGCAGAGCCAGCACGGCGCGCTGCCTCTGCCCTCCGAGCGCGAGGGCCTTCTCGCCGTCCCACACCTCGACTGGACCGAGGATCCGAAATTCGAGCACGTGAGGTTTGTAACACCTCCCACGCCTGAACTGGCGCCGTTAGCAGGCGGTTGGTGTGCCGTGAGGGGGCGGTTTGGACCCCGCTCGACGGTGGCGGCATGGAGACCGCCACCACACACATCAGCAGGCGTTGCAGGCCGATCATCGCCTCCGCCGTCATCGCTTCAGCACTGCTCGCCTCGATCGCAGCCCGCACTCCCGCTGCATCGGGAACCCCCTCAGTAGGAGCCCAGTTCAGCCAGACCCGCGCTGTTGCCCACCGCAGATCCGTGCGACCCGCCTACGGTTGGCCCGTCAAGCCATTCAATCGCCAGCACCCCGTTCGGGCCAACCTGAACGACCCCCGCAATGGGCACGGCGACGCCAAGAGCTTCCACTTTGGAATCGACATCACAGACCCCGTCGGAGCAGCCGTTTACGCGGTCGAGGGGGGCAAGGTCTTCCTCACGCGCGGCCGCATGGCGGTCGCCGTCGTGGGATCAACGAGCACGTTCGGCTACTGGCACGTCAAGCCGGCCGTTCGCAACCACCAGATCGTCCGCCTCCACCAGCTCCTCGGCCATGTCATCGACGAGGGCGGCGGCGCACACGTCCATTTCGCGGAGCGCAGCCGCGGAAACGGTCTTTACCTCAATCCGCTTCGCCCAGGCGGGATTGGCCCTTACGTCGACCGCACGCCGCCTAGGGTCGCCACGGTCGAGTTCCTCCATAAAGGACGCGAAGTCGACGCCAATGCTCTCACCGGCCGCGTGGACATCGTCGCCGAGATCTCCGACACGGCCCCGATGCTCGTGCCGGCGCCGTGGTCGCACATGCCCGTCACGCCGGCCACGGTTGGCTGGAGCCTCTCGCACGGTGGACGGCCCATCCGCGCCGAGCGGACGATCATCAACTCGGATCACATGCTGCCGGGCAGGCTGTACAACGCCATTTACGCGCCCGGCACGACTCAGAACTGGGTCGGCGCTCCCGGCCACTACCGCTTCTACATCGCTCGCGGGCTCGACGCCTCACGCCTCCCGGCCGGCGTCAGCCGCCTCAGGATCGATGCAGCCGACACGCGTGGCAACCGCACCGTTGCGCGAATCGAGATCGCGCCCGTCGCCGGTTAGCGTTACGAAACCCACGTACCGATGAGGCCACCCTGGCGGTGGCCTCATCCGTCAACGGGTCTTGCGCGAGACCAGGCCGTACACGGCCTCGCTCCCGGCGAGATAGACGCGATCCTGGTCGGCGACCACCGGCGAGTACTGCCCGTCTGGGAACTGCCACACCGGCGTGCCGGTCCGCGCATCGAGTGCGTACGTTCGATAGGGCCCGTCCTCGACGCGTCGCTGATGCAAGTTCGTGAACTTCCCGAAGGTCGAGTAGTAGACGAGCCCCGCCATGACGGTTGGCGCGCCCGAGATTCCGCCGGTCGCGTCGTGGCGCCAGCGCAGATCGCCGGTCCCGGCGTCGAAAGCCGAGAAGTATCCGTCCCAGGTGCCGACGTAGATCATCTGGTGCCAGGCCGCGGCCGCGGTGTAGATGTACGTCCCGGCGCTCCGCGCCCAGAGGAGCCGGCCCGACTTCGCTCCGAACGCGTACAGCGTCCCGTCGGCATTGCCGATGTAGACGCGACCATAGGCGACCGTCGGAGTCGCGTAGAAGTACTCGCGCCGGCCGAAGCGCGAGAACGACGCCGCCTTCCAGCGCAGCTTTCCCGTCAGCGCGTCGAGGGCGAACACGTGGCCGTCGTCGGACCCTGCGAACACTGTTCCGGAGTCGTACGCGGGCGAGCTCGTGATGGACGCGCTCGCGTGGAATGTCCACCGCACCTGCCCCGTGCGCGCGCTCAGCGCGTAGAAGGTCCCGTCCCACGAACCAAAGTACAGAAGCCTCCCCACGACGAGCGGAGACGTCTCGACCGCCGCGGCGTCGTACCGCCAGAGCTCGCGCCCGGAAGCCGCATCCCGTGCGACCACGAACCCTCGCGCGCCGGGTGCGTGGCGTGCGCACGGGAGCGGTAACGAATAGGACTGATAGACGACGTGGTGCGCCAGCATCGGAGAGGCGGGCGAGCAGTGCCTCTCCCGCTTCTTCCACACGACGCGCCCACTCGCCGCGTCGAGCGCGTAGAAGTGCCCCCTGAAGGAGCTGACGTAGACGTGGCCGTACGCCACTGCGGGTGGAAACTCGACGACGTCCGGTGTGTTGACCCGCCAGATCTGTCGGAACGGCGGCCGGTGCCGGAACGGCGCAACGTGGGTCCGCTGTAGATCACGGCCATACGTCGGCCACGGCTCCTCACGACTCAACGAGTTACGAGTGCGCAACGTGGGCGAGAACTCGATCGTGGGCGAGCCGCGCACATCGCGCGAGCGCGTCTCGTGCCACGCCCAGGCCCCGAGGCCCACGCCGCCTGCCAGTGCAAGGAGCGCGAACACGAGGAGCACCACTCGTAGACCCGGCGCGCGCCCCCGAAACAGCGCCCAGAGCACGACCGAAGCTGCTCCGACCACGAGGAAGAAGACGGCCGCGCTCTCGACGGCTCGTTCGAGGGAAACCGCGATTCGCCAGAGTAGCGGCCGCATTCCAAGCGGCGCCTCTAGCCGCGGCGTGAGCGGCCCGTGAGCCGCGTGTGAGGGCCCTGCTCGACGGTGGAGCCATGTTCAAAGCCCCACACTCAGGTTCACGCGGCGCCCTGCTCGGCATCGCCCTGCTCGGCATCGCTCTGCCCATGGCCATCGGGACGAGCACGACACACGCGGTCGTCGGGTTCAGCCTCGATGGCGCCGATGCGAGGCTCAGGCCTTCGAAGAAACCCGTCATCGAGGCGGCATTCCCGCGCCAGAGCTATCGACCGGGCGCAGCCGCTCGACTGGTGATCTTCTCGAGAACGGCGCGGCACGTGTCCGTGCAGGTCTTCCGTGCCGGTACCGAGACCCGGCCCATGAAGCCGCGTGATGAGATGTACGGAACGCCAGTCACGGACTCCAAGCATCTCGGCACCGTGCGCAAGGCCCAAGCGATCGCAGTTCGAATACCCGATGCTCCGAGCGGCGTGTACTTCGCCAAGCTCACCGGCTCGGGCAATCGGGTCGGCTATGCGCCGTTCATCCTTCGACCACGCCGTCTGGGTGAGAACCGCGTCGCGCTCGTCCTGCCGACCCTCTCGTGGCAGGCGTACAACTTCCACGACGACAACGGCGACGGGCAGGCGGACACCTGGTACGCCAGCCCGAAGGTGAAGTCCGTGCTTCTCGGCCGGCCTTTCGACCAGCGGGGCGTTCCCCCGAACTACAAGTACTACGAGCAGCCGTTTCTTCGGTGGCTGGTCGCGAACGACAAGGGAGTCGATTACCTAGCCCAGTCGGACGTGGCCGGCGCGAACGGACGGAAGCTTGCCGCCGCGTACGACCTGCTCATCTTCTCAGGCCACCACGAGTACGTGACCGACCGGGAATACGACGCGGTCGTCGGCTTCCGCAATCGCGGGGGGAATCTGATGTTCCTCTCGGCTAACAACTTCTTCTGGAGGACCGTCATCAGCCACAACCACATGACCCGAGTCGCGAAGTGGCGCGACGTCGGCCGTCCCGAAGCCGCCCTGATCGGAGTCCAGTACGTGGGCAACGACGACGGAACTCATCGGGACGCCTACCACGTCCGGGACGTCCAAAGCGCACCGTGGCTCTTCGCGGGCACGAACCTGACGGTTGGCTCGCCGATCTCCAGCTTTGGGATCGAAATCGACAAGACGGCTCCCAGCTCTCCACGAGGCACGCACGTGCTGGCGGAGCTCCCGAACCTGCTCGGGCCCGGCAGAACAGGTCAGATGACCTACTACGAGAGGAAGGGCGCCAAGGTCTTCGCCGTGGGTGCCTTCACCCTCGCCGGCGACGTCTGGAAGCCTCGGGTCAAAGTGATGATCGAGAACCTCTGGGAGTGGCTCTCGAAGCCGTAGTTCGAGCACTCTCGCCGCACTTCGGCCGTCGCTAAGTCGAACCAGCCGGAACAGCCGTCGTGGCCTCGCTCGGGCGCACCCAGATGCACGCCAGTGCGGCGAGGCCCATCATCAGGGTCTGAATGAGCGCAAACGCGATCATCACGGGCTCGGTGCCGAACGTGTCCAGCACGGGCCCGACGACGAACAGCCCGACCGGCTGCAGGATCGTCCAGGTCAGCATCATCGTCGGCAGCACCGTCGGGCGCAGAGCCGGCGGGACTCGCAGGGTCATCGTAGCGTGCAACGGCGG
>Ga0307299_10000074_pt1 | contig 31352 bp, 25 predicted proteins | sample ER_DNA_159_FD_194466 | JGI IMG/M metagenome (GOLD analysis project Ga0307299, IMG submission 194466) | Bulk soil microbial communities from the East River watershed near Crested Butte, Colorado, United States - ER_DNA_159 | ecosystem: Environmental > Terrestrial > Soil > Floodplain | place... | reverse complement strand
GCCCGCCGCTCGGGGTGGTCAAGCTGGGCTCTCCGCGCGGTCAGGCTCGTCCGCGGCCCGGCGCCACCCGAATATGAGCATACGCGCGAGGCGCCCTCGCAGCGATTGCTGCCAGCGGTAGCCGCGCTCCGCGAGATCGCGTGCCCGGGCGAGCCAGCGGTAGCGGCTGCGGACCCAGCGGTATTTCGTGGCGTCGAGCTCGGCCCCGAACTTGGTCTTGAACTCCCCGAGGCCCATGAAGTCGAGGGTGTCGCACCCCGCGGCCATCGCCCGCGTCATGACGGTCCAGGTGAGGAGCTCGGTGGGCCGGTACCAGCGGTGTGCTGTCCGGTGGGCCCACGACCACAACAACAGCTCTCGGTCGTCGACGGTGAACAACCCGGTGGCGATGTTCACGCCCTCGGGCAGGTAGACGGAAACCGCCAGCAGCTTGCCGGCCGCGCGCATGTGGCGGAAGAACTCGTGTGCGCGCTCTGGCCCGAACGACACGGTATTCCCGCCGCGCACGAACACCTCTTGGAGCTGCGCGTAGTGCTCGGCCACGATCGCTTCGTCGTCCTCGATCCGGGCCACGAGCCCGAGCTTTGCCGCGCGCTTAATGTTCCGGCGCGCGCTCTCCTTCAGCGCCTTCATCATCCGGGCTTCGTCGCCCGGGTAGAGCTTGGCGCGGTAGGTGGGCACCGACTCGGCGCGAAACCCGAGCGCCTCCATCGGGCCGGCATCGAGCTGGGCACTCAATAGCTCGACATGATGGACCCGGTGGCGGCGCTCGAGGAATGGCACCAGCGCGCCGATCAGCTCGTCGGTCGAGACGCGCGCTGGATCGAACACCGGTCCCATGGCGGGCGTCTGCCAGCCGGGGAGGGGCGACCCGTACAGGCGGAGCAGGCCGATCCGCACCAGCAGGCCGGGGATCGCGCCGACGACCTCCTTGTCTCGCTCGAACACGAGATGGAGCGGCGTGCCGTGGCCGCACGCCTCCAGCCAGTTGATCCAGGCGCGCTTATGGACGATGCGGCAGTTGGGGAAGCGGGCGACCAGCACGTCCCAATCGCCCAGCTCGGCGGGCGTGGCCGGCCGGACGGTCACCATGACGGCTTGCGGCATGTTGCCTCGACCACGTGCTCGCGCCGCGCGGCGTGAATCTGCGTGGCGCCGAGCGCCGCGAGCGCCCGCTGAATCTGGCCGGCGGTCCGCATGCGCTTGAAGCGATCGGTGAGCTCGTCGTACGTGTCGAGCCGGCACCAGTCTTGGTGCTGCGCCCGGGTCAGCCCGGGATAGATGTGACAGTACGCCAGGCAGGGGGAGATGCGGCTCAAGAGCGTCTGCAGCGGCCGCGCGTGCCGCACGGCCCAGTGCAAGGGGAAGAACACGCGCACGAGGGCATCGGTGATGCGCCGGGCGCGCGCCGGCGGCAGCCGCTTCAGGATCATCCGGTAGAAGGGCGTGAGCTTTGTCATCCGCGACAGCGTCCACGTGTAGTGGTCGACCACGAGCCGCCCCCCGGGAGCGACCATGCGCCAGAGGGCGGCGATGCTTTCCTCCGGCGACGGCGTGTGCTGCAGCACGCCGAGGCACAGCACGACGTCGAACGATCCCGCCGGGAAGGGCAGGGCCCGGAGATCCGCTTGCGCCACGGCGTAGTTGGCGCGCTCGCCGATGTTGCGCCGATTGGCGTCCACCGCGTCGCTCAGGTCGATGGAATGGACCAGGGCACCGGCCCGCACCAGCAGCTCGGTGAAGCGGCCGGCGCCGCATCCGGCTTCGAGCACGCGGAGACCCGCGAACTGCGCGAGCGGCATGCCGGCACACCGCACCAGGCGCTCCTCCGACAGGCGCGCGCCCGTGTGGCTGTCGAGCTGCGTGTGGGAGTGCTGGTTCCACTGCAGGCCGAACGCTTCGGCGTAGTTGTCGGACACGACGAAACGCGGGATGCCGCGGACCAATGGCACGCGCTCGCCGGCGACGGACACGAGGGCGTCGCCCTCCGGCCAGAGCGGTGCGCCGGTGCGGGGAGAAATGAACCCGACCATCGCCCGCGCCGCCGCCTCACGACCGGAGGATGTGGGCTTCACCACGGCCATTGCCTGTTCCTGTGCGTGCACGACGGAGCTGCATCGCAGAACCCGTACGACGAGGATCGATCCCCTAACCCGTACCATGGGCGAGGCTTACGTCCCAGATGTGCGCCCGAGTGCGCGCCGCGTGTCGCACGCCCGTTACACATGTGCGAGTTCCTCGGCCTGATGCCCGTTCGTCCGCGCGAGCACCGATCGGTAGATGTCGATGACGCGGCCCGTGAGGAGGCGCTCGTCGAGCTGGCGCGCGGCTTCCCGCCCACGCCCGTCCGACCGCGCGTCCCGCCGCAGGGTCCGCTCGAGGGCAGCGGCGATCGTCGGCGGGGCATCGTTGGGGCACACCTCGCACCCTGGGATGCCCTGGAGGCGGAGCGGCACGTCGGCGACCGGCACCGACACCACCGGGAGGTCGCAGGCCAGGGCTTCCTTGACCGCGTTGGGGGAACCCTCTTCGCGCGAGGTGAAGACGAGCGCGTCGCAGGCGCCCATGTAGAACGGCATCTCGTCGTGGGGGACTCGCCAGCCGATGACCAGCTCCGTAGGCGTGGTGCAGTTCACCAACTCCACTGCCTGACGCGCCAGGTCGTACCGCTTGCGCGGGTCGCCTGGGTCGCCCACGAACAGGACGCGACGTCCCTCGGCAGGCCACCCGAGGTGTTGGCGCGCTTCCGCCCGCGGGATGGGGCGGAACAGCTCGAGGTCGAGACCTGACGGCACGATGTGCACCGGGCGGGAGTCGGACAGGTACTGCTTCAAGTGTTCGGACACCAGGATGGCGGCGTCGGCCCGGCGCGCCACCCGGCGCGACAGCCACTGCAGCAGCCGCCCGGCCGGCGTCGGGCGACCGTCCCGGCCGAGGATGCCGAACAGGTCGTCGCCCCGGAACGTCACGACGAGGGGCAGGCGCGTGGGCAGGGCGAGCAGGGCGCTCTGACCGAACTGGGCGTGCACGAGGTCGTAGCGCTTCCCACCCCACGCGAGACGACGCCGCAGGCGCGCCCACGCGGCGAGGTAGCGGAGCGGGCGCCTCCCGCCCCGGAACGAGAACACGTCCACGTCCACGCCCGCCGCCCGGAGGAAACGGACCTGACGCGCGATGAAGTGCGCGGTATGCCTCGGGTCACTGGCCCACTCGCTCGTGATCATTAAGACCCGCAGGGCGCTGGCGCTCACGAGGGCCTACTCGGCGCGGGGCGCGGCACTTGGCGGGCGGCCGGCGCGGTTCGCTGGTGCGCCTCCAGATACTCGATGAAGGCGTTGTCGATGTCGCCCTTGTCGAACAGCTGCTCCACTGTCCGCCGCCCGTTGGCTCCCAGCTCCCGTCGGAGCGCCGGGTCGGCCGCCAGGGTCCGGAGCGCGTCCACGAGGCCGGGCCCGTCGCCCGGGGCGACCACGATCCCCGCGCGGTGCTCGCGCACGAACGCCGCAGGCTCGCCCGCCGCGACGAGGACGACCGGGCGACCGCTGGCCATGGCTTCGTACAACTTGGACGGCGTCGCGCCGGGAATGTGCGTGGCGAGAGGCACGAGCAGGATGTCGGCCGCCGCGACGAGTGGCGGGACCTGGTCGCTGGGCAGCGGAGCGAGAAAGCGCACAGTCTGCAGTCCGCGCGCCTGCGCCCGCTGCCGCAGCTTCTCTTTCGCGGGGCCGTCGCCCACCAGCACCATGCGCAGTTTCGGGTCGGCGCGCAGCGTCTCCGCCGCCTCCAGCACCTGGTCGAGTCCTTGCGCCAGCCCGTGCAGACCGGCGTACAGGGCGACGCAGGCGTCGGCCTCGCCCCCCTCGAGAGTCGCGCGCGCCGCCGCGGTGCGCCGCTCGGGGTGAAAGGCGCGCGTGTTCACGCCGTTCGAGAAGTGATAGGTGCGGCACTGTGGAAAGCGCTCCGCGATACTGTCCACAATCGTCTTCGTTTGGCCGCTGACGACGGCCGCATGCCGGTAGCACAGTCCTTCCAGCCATGCGGCGAGGCGATGCCCGAAGCTGCCCTCGCGCACCACGCCGAGCCGCACGGCGGTCTCGGGCCATAGATCGGATACGTTGAAGACCATCGCGGCCCGCGTGAGCCAGCTGAGCCAGAGCCCGGTGAGCCCGAGGAACAGCGGCGGGCTCTCCACGATGAGATAGTCGCTGCGCCGCAGCAGAAATGTGCCCATGACGCCGGCGGAGCACGCGAATGAGAAATAATTCGCGAGCCGGCCGAGGAAATCCGCGCGCTGCGTCGGGAAGACGGTCGTGCGGATGACCTGCACGCCGTCCCGGCGCTCCCGCTGGAGGAGGCCACCATACCCGGGATAGATCTTGCCGACGGGATAGCTCGGCATCGCGGTCAGCACCGTGACGTCGTGGCCGCGGCGGACCAGCGCGCTGGCGAGCTCGGACAGCCGCGCCTGCGGCGCGCCGATCTCGGGCGGATAGTACTGGGTGAGGATGGTGACTCTCACGGCGCCGAGTCTCCGTTCCCGTTCCCGCGCGCGAGGACCGACCGGTACACGTCGATCACGCGCGCGGTGATCACGTGTTCGTCCAGCTCGAGCATGCGCTCTCGGCCCGCGACCCGTGCGCGGCGACCCAGCGCGCGGACCAAGCCGGCCGCGATCGTCTCCGGCCGGTCGTCGGCGCTGACCTCGCAGCCGGCGAGGTCGCGCAACCGTTCCGGGACGTCGCCGATCGCCACCGACACGACCGGGAGATTGCAGGCCAGCGCCTCCTTCACGACGTTGGGCGATCCCTCCTGGCGCGACGTGAACACCAGCGCGTCGCAGGCATTCATGAAGTACGGGATCTCCTCGTGCGGCACCGCCCAGCCCAGGACGAGCTCGGCGGGCAGCGACCGTTTGACGATCTCCACGGCCTGGCGGGCGAGGGCGTACCGCTTGCGGGACGACGTTGGGCTCCCCACGAACAGGACCAAGCGCCGGTCGAACGGCAATCCCAAGTGGCTCCGGGCCTCGGCCTGCGGGATGAGCCGGAACCGCTCGAGGTCGAGACCGGAGGGAATGACGTGGGGCTGCGCCTGGCGGGGGAGCAAGGCCTTCATGTGCGCCGAGACCACGATCGTCGCATCGGCACGCCGGGCCACGACGCGCGAGAGCAGCGGCAGTAGGCGGCCGCGGGCCGTCAGGCGCCCGGTCGTATTGCTCAAGACCCCTTCCAGATCATCCCCGCGGAAGGTGACGACGAGGGGCAGGCGCTTGGGCAGGGCCAACAGCCCGCTCTGCCCGAACTGGGCGTGGACGAGGTCGTAGCGCTGGCGCCGCAGGCGGCGCTGGACGCCGAGCCACGCTGAGGCGTAACGCAGCGGACTCCCGTTGCCACGGAACCGAAATACGTCCACGTCGACGCCGGCCGCGCGCAGGAAATCCACCTGGCGAGAGATGAACGTGGCGGTCCCGCCCCAGCTGGCGTGATCGGGCCAGTCGCTCGTGATCATGAGCACGCGGATCGGCTCAGTCATCAAAGGCCGCTCCGGGCCGCGCGAGGGTGGTGCGGCGCACGTAGTGCCGGTACAGCAGCGGCAACCCCGCGCGGGCCAGCCGCTTGAGGCGGCGCATGACGAGCGCACTGGTCCAGCCGCGGAACTGCGCCAGCTCGCGGATCCGGGCGGGGGAGGTCCCTACCTTGGCACAGAAGCGGCCGAGCAGGTGACACCCGTTCACCGCCCGGGGCGAGAGCCACGGTTCCGAGGTGAAGAGATACCGGATCCCCGCGGCGGCGGCCGACTCGACCACCTGGCGCGAGAAGTCGCCCCCCGGGATCGACGCGGTCAGGCAGGGGGCGCCCACGATCGCGCTGATCGCGTCGCAGCTGGTGCGCCACTCCTCGAGCATCCGCTCGGGCGTCAAGTCGGGGAAGATGTCCGGGTGCGTGTGGGAGTGCGTCCCCACGACGTGTCCGCAGCTCGCGAGATAGCGGATGTCGCTCGCCGTCGCGAAGGTGCGCTGGCCGATCAAGCTCGACACGATGAAGAAGTGTCCGGTCCAACCACGCCGGGCGAGCACGTCGGCCGCGTACACGGCGCTCTTGCCGCCGTCGTCGAAGGTGAGCACCAGGAAGCGGCCGGGCCGCGCGAAATCGATGTCGGTCACGCGCGTGGGGCGTGCCTCGCTCGCGGCCATCTGGATCAGGTGGTCGGCGAACGCCCGCGGGGTGAGCGTATACGGCAACGCGCCGGGGCGCTGGAACCCGGTCGCGGACGGTTCGTCCGTGATCTCGTGGTACCCGAAGCCCGCGATCGTGGGGTGCGCGCTCATCGTCAACGGGCCCTCATCGGGTGAGCGGCATGGGGGTGGTCCGGCGCACGCGGCGGCGGAACGGCGACCAGTGGTCGAGGATGCCGCGCAAATAGCCGACGCCGTAGCAGACATGCATGATGGCGAACACGCCGGCGAGCGCCGCGGCGCAGCGGAAGCCGTGTTTGCGGATCGTGAGCGCCGCTCCCGTCAGCACGAGCGCTGCGTACGTGCCGACGATGGTGGCCAGCGCCGCCCGCGCGAGGGGCATCCAAATCCCGAGCACCGCGGTCGCGACGAGACTCAACACGAACAGCGGCGGCACGAGCTGGCGCGTCATGATCCGTTCGGCCTTACGCACGACCAGTGGCTTGAAGTAGCCGTACTGATAGAACATCCGGGCGACGGCGCCGAGGGAGCGGCGCGCGTAGTACCGTGACACCACGTCCGGCAACAGCAGAATCCGCCCGCCACGCCCGATCACGCGGAGGTTGAACTCATCGTCCTGGTTGCGGACCATGTCCTCGTCGAACATCCCGACGCGCTCGAACAATTCCCGCCGGAAGCAGCCGAAGGGGACGGTGTCCACCCAGCGGGGGCCCGCGACGCCGATGCGGAAGTACGCATTCCCCACGCCGAGCGGGTGCGAGAACGCCAGGGCGATGCCGCGCGCGATAGGCGTATCGTCGGCGGGGAGGGTCACGACCACGCCGCCGACGTTGTCCGCCCCGGTCTCTTGCAACGCATCCACGAGCCGCGAGACGTAGTCCCGCGGGTAGATGCCGTGCGCGTCCATGCGGATGATCACGTCGCCGGTGGCGACGCGAATCGCGGTGTTGAGCGCGGCCGGAGTGATCCGCGCGGGATTGTCGAGCAACCGGACGCAAGGGTTACGTGCGGCACAGCGCTCGACGATCTCCCTCGTCCCGTCGTCACTGCGGCCATCGGCGACAAGCACCTCGACGCGATCGAGCGGGTAGTCGGTGGCGAGGACCGATTCGAGGCAGGGACCGATGTACGCCGCCTCGTTCCGGCACGGCATGACGATCGACACGCGCGGACGCCCGTTCGCGTTCACCATACGAGCCGGTACTCCCGCAGCCACAGTTCCAGGGCCAGCAGCGACACCAGGCGCCGGTACAGCCCTTCGCGACTCAGCGTACCGGTGTGGTCCCCGCCGCCGGCCCGCCGGAACCCGTGCAACCAGGCGCGCAGCACCGCGGGGTTCGTGCAGCCGCGCGTCCGCGCGTCCGGGCCCAGGAGGAGATCCTCGAGCGCCGTGTGCAGCTCGGGCGGGGCCATGACGTCGAGGGGAATGCTGAACCCCCGTTTGCCGGCTTGCGCCACGTGCGCGGGGAGCCAGCGATCCGCCAAGGCGCGCAGCACCCGCTTGCCCTTGCGGCCGTCGGTCTTGAGGGCGTGGGGCAGGGAGAGCCCCACGTCCACGACGTGCTCGTCGAGCAGCGGCACGCGCACCTCGATGCTGGCGCGCATGCTCATCATGTCCACCTTGCGCAGCATTTGCGACGGCAGGCTGACCGCGAACTGACTCTCCGTCAACCGCCGGGACAGGTGCTCGAGATCGGCGATCCCCGTCCCCATGGGGTCGTGATCGTCGTAGATCCGAGAGACCGGCTGCAACGCCTCGCGGGCGGTGGCGGGGACGAGCTCCTCCTTCTGCGCCTCCGAGAGATAGTTGGAGAGCCCCGCCATCAGGACGGCGACGTCGCTCCGGCCGGCGTCGGCGAGCGCGGCCGCCTTGGAGACCTGCCGGCCCCAGTTCTGCGTCCAGGGAGCGAAGCGATCGCCTACCGCGGCCGCGGCGCGGGTGGTCCAGGCGGGTAGCCGCGCCAGGCGCACCAGGGAATTGGCGCGCCAGAACAGGGGATATCCGCCGAAGCCCTCGTCTCCCCCGTCGCCCGACAACGTGCAGATGATGCCGTGCTCGCGGACGGCGCGGGCGATCCAGTACGTCGGGATCAGGCTCGTGTCGGCGAACGGCTGGTCGAAGTGGCGCAGCAGGTCGAGGATCGCGTCTACGCGCAGCGCGCCTTCGGGGAGATCGACGGTGATGTGGCGCGTCCCGTAGTGCGCGGCCACGGCGAGCGCGCGGGGCGTCTCGTCGTGGCTCGCGTCGGGGAACCGCACGTTAAACGTGGTCGTCTCGCCGCCGGTCGCGCGCCGGCGCGCGGCGACGACCAGCGAGGAGTCGATGCCGCCGCTCAGCAGCGCAGCGACCGGCACGTCGGCGACGGACTGGGAGGCGACGGCCTCGAGCAGCGCGGTGGCGGCCTCCTCCGCGCCGGCGTCCAAGGTCCAGCGCGCATCGGCGCGAGCCTCGACCCGGTGGAACGCCCTGCGGCGGGCACCATCGGTGTCGATCACCATGGTGGTCCCCGGTGCGAGCGCCGCCACGTTCGCGAACCCGGTGGCCGGCTCCGGGATATAGCCGAGGCCGAGGAAGTCGTAGCAGGCCTGACGGTCGAGTTCGGGCTGGAATCCCGGGAGGGCCGCGATCGCCTTGATCTCGCTCGCGAACACCCATTGGCCCCCCCCGCCCCCCCCGCCCACCTCGGCGTAGAACAGGGGCTTCACGCCGAACCGATCTCGGGCCAGGAGGACGCGTCGCCGGGCGCGGTCATAGATGGCGAACGCAAAGATCCCCCGCAGCCGCTCCACCATCCGCTCGCCCAAGTCTTCGTAGAGATGCACCAGCGTTTCGGTGTCGGACGTGCCGCGGAACACGTGGCCGCGGCCCTCGAGCTCGGCCCGCAACGCACGGTGGTTGTAGATCTCGCCGTTGAAGACCACGTAGACGCTCGCGTCTTCGTTCGGCATGGGCTGGTGCCCGGTCGCCGACAGATCGACGAGCGCGAGGCGGCGATGGACCAGCTCGCAGTGCGCGTCGCGATAGGCGCCTTGCCCATCGGGACCACGATGCGCCAGCAGCGCGTCGGCGCGGGCGCACCACTCGGGCGCCGGCGGCAGCACGGCGGGATGGAAGCGTCCGGCTAAACCGCACATGGACGCGCTCCCTTTTCTCGGGGCGTGAGCGACGCGCTCCCCAGCGCGAGGGCCAACACCCACCAGAACGGTTTGTACGCGGCCAGGTTGGTGCTGACGTTCGCGACGAGGAACAGCGCGACCAACGCGAAGGGCACGATGCCGTAGGGACTGCTGCGCCCCCGCCACCCGGCGACGACGCAAAGCCCGAGGCCGATCATGAACGGCACGGTGCCCACCAGCCCCTCCGCCGTCATCAGCTCGAGCCACAGGTTGTGGGCGTCGCGATGCTCCTTCGCCATGTCGGTGGTGCGGGCGGCGACCTCATACTGGTTATTCACCGGCCCCCACCCGGTCCACGGCTTCTCGAGGGCCATCTCCACGAGCGACGGCCACAACTGCTCGCGGCCCGCCAAGTTTCCCGTTTCCGCCGTGGCCTCCAGGCGGTTCTTCATCACCGTTGCGGTAAACGCGGAGTACGTCAGGATCCCGAGGGCGAGGACCGTGACCACCCCATTCCGCAGCCGCACCTTGAGACTGCCGCCCGCCGTGAACAGCAGCGCCATGAGCCCGCCACCGAGTGCGAGCAACCCGCCGCGGGACCCGGTCTCGATAATCGCGGCCCCGATGAGCGCGCCGATCGGCCAGGCCAGGAGCTTCATGGTGCGCGAGGTCCCACGCCGGCCGTAGGTGAGGCCGAGCAGGGTCACCAGCCCCGCCGACAGGAGGATCGAGCTGAAGTTCGCGTTCTGTCCGAACGCGGTCATACGCTCGCCCCCGGTCCACACCGCGTACGAGGTGCGCCCCACGCCGACCATGGGCAACACCGAGCGGGCCAGCGCCGAGTATACGAAGCACCACAGGGCCGTGGTGCCGATCCCCTCGCGGGTGAAGAGGTTGACGCTGGCCCAGCAGACGATCGCCGCCTCGACCAGGACGATGAAGTAGTGGCGCACGTCGCCGAAGTCGACCCATCCGTGGAGGACGCTCGTCAGCAGGTAGACCCAGAGAAACCCCGCGAACCAATACAGCGCCGCGGGGACGCGCCCGTAACACACCCGGAACGCGAGTGGCGTGGATGCGATGAACAGTGCGGCGGTCATGGCGGGAATTTCCCACCCGCCGCGATCGGGCATCTCGAAGTTGAACGAGAACACCATGACATAGAACGCGGCCAACACAATGCGATTGACCTGCGTGGCGGGGACCGCCTGTGCGGGCGCGGTCCAGGCAACCGCGAGCGGGCTAGCCACGGGCCGTCGCCTGCATCGTGCGCAACCGGTTGAGCACCGTGGCGCGGGTGTCGGCGGGGAGCCCCGCCACAAACGTCACCACCATCATGAGCGCGAGACTCGCGATCACGCCGACGGCCCACCCCAGCCAATGGTGCGCCAGCACGCGGTCGCCCACGGCGGCCGTCGCGCCGAACAGCAGCAGCATGACGGTCAAGGGTCGAGCGATCGACCGGAGCGGAAGGCGGGCGGGGCGGCGCAGGCACCGGTCCACGAGCAGCGGGTACGCGACCGTCTGCACCAACCGGCCCGCCAGCACGCCGAGGCACACGCCGACAATGCCGAGCGACGGCGTGAGGGCGATGGAGGCGCCGACGATGGCGAGCCCCGCGACCGCGGCGACCCCGACGCGCAGGCGGGGCTGGAGCGTCGCGTCCAGGACGTAGGCATCGGTGCGCACCAACGCCGTCTGCGCGGTGGCGAGCACGATGAGCAGATTGGGCCAGACCCCGGCGTAGTTCTCCGGGCCGACCCACAGCGCCAGGAAGGACCGGTTCCACAGGAGGATCGTGGCCCCCACCGCGGTGACGAACAGCCACGTCAGGTTCATGATCTCGTGGCGCAGGCGCGCCGCCCACTCGTACTCCCCGCGTCCGATCACCCCCCCCAGCCCCGGCATCGCGGCGCCGGTCGTGAAGACGTGGAGCCCGAGGGCGATCCGCCCGGCGTAGCCGGTGAGGACGTAGGTCGTCACGAGCACCGGTGACACGACCATGCCCAGGATGATGACGTCGCTGGCGAGGGCGACCTTCGCGACCACTTCCCCGATCGCGATCCAGGCGCTCATCCCGAGCAGCCCCCGCACGTCCTGCGCCGATGGCCGTGCCACCCCGAACGACGCGACGTAGTGCTTCACGAGAATCCAGAAGCAGACGCCGGTGATGCCCATCAGCGCCACCTGCGCGCCGGCGACGCCCACCAGACCGAGCCCCGCATAGATGGCAGCGGCGGTGAGCACGCCGCCGATCACGTTGAGCCCAGCCTGAAACCCCATGCGCTTGTAGCCGAGGTTCATGCCGCGCAGCACGGACTCGGGCACCGAGGCGAGGCCGCCCAGCAGCAAACTGACGAGCAGCGCCGCGCTCGCCAGCCGCACGGTCGTGTACAGCGCCGGAGGCACCTTGGTCACCACGGGCGACAGCCACACGAGGACGCTGCCGAGCCCGGCGAGGAGCGGAGAGAACAGCAGCCACACCACGAGGGCGCTGCCGACGGCGCGCCGATGCTCCAGGGGATCGACGGCGGCCTGCTTCGTGGCGATGACGAGGCGGAGGGCCTCGGTCGGGCGGCCGTCGGCGGCGGACATGTAGCCGATCAAGCGGTTGAGCATCTCCCACACGCCGAACAGGTCGCGGCCGAGGCGGCTCACGAGCAGTGGTGTAACGACCAGGCCGACCCCGAGCCGCGCGGCGTAGTCGAGCAGCGACTGCACCGCGTTGAGCGACGCTCGTCCGGTCAGCGTGGGCGTTGGACGGGGCAGCGCGGGCGCCGCGACGTCAGTCGGCATGCACGGCCTCCTGACAGGCGGCCAGCACGCGCTCCGCCAGGTCCTCAGGAGGAACGCCGTTGCTCTCCAGCGCGATGACCTTGGGGAGGCGTGCCCCGCCACCCGCGGTCATGCCGGCGATCACCCATTCGAACGCGCGCCGATAGGCGGCCGCGAACTCGTAGAGCTCCTGGTCGGAGCTCTGTTTGAGGGGATGCTCCTTGGCGCGCGTGCGGAGGCGCTCGACGAGCAGCCGGTCGGCGCCGTCGAGCACCACGATCGCGTCGAGGCGCTCCGCCCAGTGCGTCAACGTTTGGCGCCACCAGGCATCGCGACGGCCGTCGCGGAAGCACGGGTGCCCCAGCACACGGAACCATGCGAACGCGAACACCGGGCCTTCGTCCAGGACCACCACACTCCGGCTGCGCGCCGGGTCCCGCAGATGATCGAGGCGATCCAGAAACACGTCCAAGGCGTCGAGGCGGATGAGCTGTTCCGTCTCTTCCCAGGGCAGCCAGCGCGCCGCACCGACCAGGGCGCCGATGGCGGGCAACACGCGCAGCGCGCTCGTGGCGTAGAGTGAGCGAGGCAAGCCCCAGATGCTCGCGGATACGACCTCCGACCGCTCCGTGAGGAGGCGCGACACCGTCGACTTGCCTGCGCCGGCGGGCCCCGCCACCTCGACGACGAACCGTGGACGGGTCACGCTACACCTCCGACCAGACGATCGCCTTGAGGTCGGCCAGCACCTCGGGCAGCGCACGTCCGGCGTCCACGACTCGCGCGCCGGTTCCTTTCCAATCGGTTTCCCAGATGATGCGAGACCGCGTCCGCACGTAGTCCGCCGGCTCGTCGGTCTTGCGGCGTACGGCGATCTCGGGCTCCACCTTCAGCACCATGATCACGTCGGGGAGCGTGATGTGGCGGTAGTACCACGCCTCGGCACGCTGCAGCCGGCGGGCGAGCGCGGAGCTGGTGGCCCGGCGCTCGAGCAGCCGCGGGATCTCGGGGCCGACGAGCAGACGGTTCTGCGCCACCGGGTACCGTTCGCACAACGCGACGCCACCCGCCTCCGCGAAGCGACACGCCTTCGTGAACAGCCGATAGCGATCGCGCGCCGTGCACACGTGACGCAGCAGATCGAGCCAGCTGGTGCCGTCGCTGCCGAACGCGCGACGCACCTTCAGCAGGGCGCCGACGGCGAGCGTGCTGAGCGAGCGTGGGGGCCGGCCGAGGTGGGCGGTCATCACCGCGAAATGCGGCCCGATCCAGCGCGACAGCTCGGCGACGCAGGTGGACTTGCCGGACCCGTCGCCGCCGAGCAGCGCCAGCACTCGGCCGCCGCGGGCCAGGTGGAGTCCGCGGGCGCGCGGCAGCAGCCCGAGGCTCCGCCCGATGCGGCGGACCAGCAAGCTGATCGGAGGATGAGAGGCATGGGGCGCGAGGCGCTGCTGCAGGCCGCGGCGCAGCCACAGCCGCATCCAGCGGGAGGCATTGGGCCCGAGCGACCGCGTGCAGGCGTCGAAGAACGCCACTCCGACGGAGGGCAGGAGCTCCGTCAGGCGGGTCACCAGCACGTCGCGATTCACCTGGTTGCGCAGGTACGCGAACTCCGGCTGCGTGTCCGCGAGCCAGCGCGGCTGCCGCGGCACGAGCATGTCCCGGGGACTGTAGCGCTGCACCGTGCGCAGCACGAACATGATGAACTCGAGCTCAGGTGCCGGCACCGGGAAGGGCAGGCGAGGGACGGCCGTGTCGAGCACGGCGCGCTCCATCGGGAGCCGGTACACGGTGGTCCAGTAGCCGCCGACGATGAGCCGGCGATGTAGGTGCACGTGCGCGAGGGTGAGACGCTCGACGTCGTAGCCGATCCAGCTCCCCGTGCCGGGAATCTGGGCCTCCGGCGACGCGACGCCCCGCTTGAACCCCAGCCGGCCCAGCTCGATTTCCAGACGCTCCGCCCAGGCGGGATCGACGAGGAGATCGATGTCGCCGGCGCCGGTCTCCCAGCGGGTCCGCTTCCAATGGCCCTTCCACTGGCAATACACGACCCCGGCGTTCTCGAGCGCCTGCCCGAGCCGTTCGAGCAGCGTCGGCGCCACCGTGGTCGCCTCGCGCGTGCGCACCTTGAACATCAGGCCGTCATCCGGGCAGCGCCGTCCTCAGCCATGATGTGCCTGGCGTCCGCCAGCTCGCGCGGCAGCGGGAACGTACGGCGGCCCAGGAGCGCCGTGCCGAGCATCCACGCCGTCCGGGCCATGAGCGTCAGGTCGTATCCGAACGACGCCCGCCGCACGTACACGAGGTCCAAGGCCAGTTTCAGCGGCAACAGGCGATCGGCGTAGGAGCCGTGCGGATCATGCACGTCGAGCTGCGCCTCGCCGTGCGTGTAGGCGTAGATGCTCCCCGGACTCGTGAGCCCGGGCAACACGCGAAACGTCTCGTGGTGCAGCGGCGCGTAAAACTGCTCCACCATCTGCGGGTCTTCCGGGCGCGGGCCGACGATCGCCATGTCGCCGCGCAGGATATTAAAGAGCTGCGGAACCTCGTCGAGTTTCGTGCGCCGCAGCAGGGCGCCGAACGGAAAGATTCTGGGGTCGTCCTTCGCGGTGACGACGCTCGTGTACGCCTGTCCCACGCGCATCGTGCGCAGTTTGTACATCGTGAACGACCGCTGGTGCAGGCCGACGCGTTGCGCGCGGTACAGGATGGGGCCGGGCCCGGCGAGGCGAATCCCGATGGCGGCGACGGCCAGCAAGGGCGCGGCCACGACCAGCGCCACACCCGAGAGAACGACGTCGAGGGCCCGCTGCGCGATCACGCCCGGTAGCTCCGCACGACATCGAGCACCGCGTCGATCACGTCGCCCACGTCGCGGTCGGTCAACCCGGGGTTCAGCGGCAGGCTCAGCATGCGCCGGTAGTTGCCGTGCGCAACGGGAAAGTTTTCCGGGGTGAAGCCGTACTTGTCCCGATAGTACGGGTGGATGTGAATCGGGATGAAATGGACCGACGTCCCGATGTTCCGCTCGGCGAGCTCCTGGATGAACCGGTCCCGCCCGATCGTCAGTGCGTCCTCGCGCAGGCGCAGTACGTACAGGTGCCACGCGTGCTCCACGTCCGGGCGCGTCGCCGGCGTCTCGAGAGCCGGCTCAGCGGCAAAGGCGCGGTCATACAGGCTCACGACCTCGCGGCGGCGCTGCTGGAACCGCTCGAGCTTGCGGAGCTGCCACAGCCCGAGCGCGGCTTGAATGTCGGTCATGTTGTACTTGAAGCCGGGGAGCAGGACCTCGTAGAACCAGCTGCCGCCCTTGTCGTAGCGCTTCCACGCGTCGCGGCTCATGCCGTGCAGACTGACCACGCGCGCCCGTGCCAGGAACTCCGGATCGGCCGTGAGCATGCCGCCTTCACCGGTCGTGAGATTCTTGGTCGCGTAGAAGCTGAACGCGACCGGGTTGCCCCCGCTGCCGATGGGCTGCCCCTTGTAACAGGCGGGCAGCGCGTGCGCCGCGTCTTCGACCAGGGCGCAGGTATGCGCGTCGGCCAGCGCGCGCAGGGGGTCCAAGTCGGCGGGATGGCCGGCGAAGTGCACGGGGAGGAGGGCGCGGGTGCGCGGCGTGATCGCCGCCGCGACCGCACGGGGATCGATGTTGAGCGTGTCCGGCTCGACGTCCACCAGCACGGGCCGCGCGCCGACGTGCTCGATCACGTTCACGGACGCGGCAAACGTCATCGGCGTGGTGATCACCTCGTCGCCCGGGCCGATGCCCAGCGTCTTGAGGGCCGTGTGGAGCGCCGCCGTGCAGGAATTGAGCGCCAAGGCTCCGGGCGCCCGTAAGAAGGATGCGAACTCCCCCTCGAACCGCTTCGTCTTCGGCCCGGTGGTGATCCAGCTCGAACGGAGCGTGTCGACGACCTCCTGGATCTCCTCCTCGCCGATCGTCGGCGGAGAGAAGGGCAGGAAGTCGCTGCGTTTGGGTGGTGCGGACGTGGCGGTCATAGTTTGTTCGGGGAGCACATGCAGGTCATGTGCGCGCACGGGCCCTTCGCTGACGGCTTATGGCACATGCACTTAGCGCCTCGGGCCGGGCGCCGCCGCCCGCTTGCTGACACGTCCGCGTTACAGATGTGCGAGAAGGCTGCGACGCTCGGGTCGAGGGGCGGGCAGGGGTCGCAAGCCTATGCGGCCACAAGGCGGAAGCGCTCAGAGTTGTGCCAGATGTGTGACAACATTTGCCGGCGGTCAGGGTCGGGGGGCCTGCGAGACGCGCGTATCTGCCCGTGGCGGCGCGCGTTGCGGTGCGGGTAGCCGGGCGTCGCCGCGGTACCGGGTTTGCAAGTGGTGGCCGCCATGGCAAGCGACGAAACGACGCATCCTCGACTTACACCCACGCCCCCGACGTACGCCGTCGGGCCATTCCAGCCGGCGGGCGAGTGGGGCCGAGTCTTGGCTGCGGCGCGCCGCTACAAGGTCGTACTCGCCGCCATTACCATCGCCGGCACGCTGGCCGGGTTCGGTGCGTCGCGGTTCTTGAAGCCCACCTATCAAGCGCGCGCGACCATCTGGATCCAGGGTGCGGACCGCGAGGCCGACCGGGGTCGGGGCGAGCAAGGGCCGATCCAAAGTGAGAAGCTGATCGGCACGCCGGGCGGCTGGCTGGATCTGATCAGGTCCCACGCGGTGCTGGACGATGTGGTCCGCGAGGCGCGGCTGTACCTCACGGTCAAATCGCCGGTAGACACCACGGCGCTGACGACGTTGACGGTCCCGGGCGAGGTGCGACCCGGCACGTACCGCCTCAGCGTGGACACGGCGGGGCAACGTTTCACGCTGCGGGACATGGACGCGGACCTGGTGCTGCAACAGGGCAACCTCGGCGACTCAGTGGGCGGCGTGCTGGGGTTCGCGTGGGTCCCGCCCCCGGGGAGCTTGCGGCCTGGGTTCGTGCTCCGGTTCACGGTGACCGCGCTGAGCGACGCGGTCGTCCGGCTGTCGGAGGGTCTGCGGACCCGGGCGACGGCCGACGGCTATTTTGTGCGCCTCGAGCGGCGCGGGCGCGACCCGGCCCTCATCACGACGACCGTGAATGCGGTCGCGGACCGGCTCGTGACCGTGGCGGCGGACCTGAAGCGCCAACGGCTGACCGAGCTGTCGTCGATCTTGCGCGAACAGCGCGATCGCGCCAAGGCCAGCTTGCGCGGGGCGGAAGTCGCCTTGTCGCAGTTCCGCGTGCGCAACGCGATTCGTCCGTCGGAGGGCCCGGCGCAGGGCGCCGACGGTCGCCGCACCACGGCTGACCCCACCTTTGCGAGCTACGTGGATCTGCAAGTGGCCATGGGCTCGCTGGCCCACGATCGTGAGGCGATCCAGGGCGCGCTGGCGCACGCGGCAGAGAAGGGCGTCTCCGTAGACCAGCTGTCCCTGATCGGCGCGGTGCAGCGGTCTTCGGAGCTGGCGGCGGCGTTGAAGGAGCTGGGCGAACGGCAGGCAGAGCTCCGCGTCCTGCGGTTCCGCTACGCCGACACCCATCCGCCGGTGGTGCGCCTGGCGCAGCAGGTCGACACGCTCGCCCGGTACGTGATTCCGGAGCTGGGGGGCTCGGTGGTCACCGGCCTCGCCGCCCGCGAACACGACCTCCAGCGACGCAGCGACTCGATCGCGGGGGCGCTGCGGGGCGCGCCCCCCGAAGCCCTGGAAGAGGTGGGGCTGGCGCGCGACCAGGCGAACGCGGCGGAGCTGTTCACGAACCTGGAGCAGCGTTACAACGAGGTGCGCCTCGCCGAGGTCAGCACGTTGCCCGACGTGCGCATTCTCGAGCACGCGCTCCGGCCGAGCCGGCCCGACATCAACCCGGCGCCGCTGCTGATCGCCCTCGCCTTCGTCGTGAGCCTCGGCGCGGGCGTGGCCGGCGCCACCCTGCTCGATCGCGCGGACCCGACGATCCGCGATCCCCAGCAGGTCACGCGGGCCATGGGGATCGCGATCCTGGGCGCCGTGCCGCACGTGCAGCGGCCCAACGGGAAGCCGCGTAAACCCGAGAACGACGACGGTGAGAGAGCGGTCGAGGCGTTGCGCGGCATCCGCCTGAACGTGCACCACGCCTACGGCGCGGCAGGTCCGGTGTTGATCACCGTCACCAGCCCGGGCCGCGGCGACGGCAAGTCGTTTGTCACGTCGAATCTCGCTCAGGCGTTTGCGCAAGTGGGCTACCGGACGCTGCTGATCGACGGTGACGTGCGCTGCGGTGCGTTGCACCGCCCGCTGCGCGCCGCTCGCCGCCCCGGGCTCACGGATGTGCTCTCGAATCAGGTGGCGCCGGACCAGGTGGTGCAGACCACGCCGTATCCGCTTCTGTCCTTCATCGGCGGCGGCACGCGGCTGCATCGGGGACCCGAGCTGCTCTGCAGCGAGGCCGTGCCACGCCTGCTCACGGCCATGCGTGCGCACTTCGACGTCATCCTGGTGGACAGCGCGCCCCTCGCCGCCGGCGTGGATCCCTGCGCGCTGGGCATGGCCACGGGCAGCGTGCTGCTGGTCCTGCGGACGGGAGTCACGGACCGCGTGATCGCCGAGGCCAAGGTCGATCTGCTGCGGGGCCTGCCGATCCGCGTGCTCGGCGCGGTGCTCAACGACGTGCGGCCCGGAGCGGCGTACAGTTATTACTCGTATTCGGTCGCGGGCTACCAGGTGCAGAAAGAAGACCCCGACGGCAAGCCCGGGACCCTGCTTCCCCTGACTTCCGGCCACTCGTGACCGCCCTCGCGTGCGTGCTCGGCGACGCGGACTTGCTCCGTTCGCTGGGCCTGGCGGGTATTCCCTGCGCGGTAGCGGCGCAGCCGGGTGATCCGGCCCGCTATTCGCGCTTCGCGCGCGTCGTGCTCGATTGGGCCGACGCCTGGGACCGGCCCGAGGCGCTGCTCGAGTCGCTCGAGCGCTTTGGCGCCGCGCAGAGGGCGCCACCGGTGTTGTTCTACGAAGAAGACCGCGAGTTGCTCGTCGTCTCCCGCAATCGGGAGCGCCTGCGCCGCCACTACCGCTTCGTCGTGCCCGACGCCGATCTGGTGGAGGACCTGGTGGACAAGGGGCGCTTTCAAGCCCTCGCCCAGCGACTCGACCTTCCCGTTCCCCCGGCGCGCGTGCTGGACCCGTGCGCCGACCCGGTGCCCGTCGACCTGCAGTTTCCCATAGTGCTCAAGCCCCTCGTGCGGCGCGGCGACCAGTGGACCCCGATTGCCGGAGCGGTCAAGGCGCTACGGATCGACACGCCCGTGGCCTTGATTGCCCTGTGGCCGCGTCTGGCGGCGGCGGCGATCCCGGTCCTGCTGCAGCAGATGATTCCGGGTCCGGAAACGTGCATCGAGAGCTACCACGTGTACGTCGACGAGGCCGGCGAGACGGTGGGGGAGTTCACGGGGCGCAAGATCCGCACCTGGCCGGTGTCCTATGGCGACAGCACGGCACTCGTCACGACCGATGCGCCGGACGTGACGGCGTTGGGCCGCGACCTGGTGGGTCGACTGGGCCTCGTGGGCGTCGCGAAGTTCGACTTCAAACGCGCACCCGACGGCCGCCTCTACCTGCTCGAGGTCAATCCGCGATTCACTCTGTGGCACCACCTAGGCACGCGCGCCGGCGTGAACATTCCGGCGCTCGTGTACGCCGACCTGGTCGGACTCCCGCGCACCGGCATGCGCCAGACTCGTCAGGCTCGGGCGGGCGCTCGCTGGTGCAAGCCCTGGGATGACGTCCGGGCCGCTCGCGCCGCCGGCATCTCGTTCCTGCGCTGGCTCCCCTGGGCGCTCGGCTGCGAGGCGCTGCGGGTCGTGGCCTGGGACGACCCGATGCCGCTCGTTCGCAGTGTGCTGTGGCGGGGCATGTCACGCCTGTTTCCCTCGCGGCGTGGTGCTCCGCTGCCCAGACACGAATTGATGCCTGTATCATGACACGCACTGCCTTCGTTGCCCTGCTGGGGCTGCTGACCGCCCCCCGTGCTGCGGCGGGACAAAGTGGGGACGGTTCGAACACGTTGGGACTCGGCGCCACCCGTCAGGCGCTGGAGGCTCGCGCCGCGCAGGCGGACGCTCGGGAAGCCGCCGCCATTCGTTCGCGGCTCGCCCGCGGCGACTTCCGGGTCGGCGATCGCATCCTCCTGACCGTGGAGGGCGAGAAGGAGCTGTCCGACACCTTCACGGTCGGGCTGAGCGGGCAGCTCACGCTGCCGCTGATTGGCAACGTGCCGCTCGAGGGGGTGTTGCGCTCCGAGCTGCAGGAGTACCTCACGCGCCGACTCGCGCAGAACTTGCGCGATCCCGACGTGCAGGCGCGGGCCTTCGTGCGTCTCTCGATCCAGGGCGCCGTCACGCACCCGGGCTACTACGGCGTGCCCGCGGACGCGCTCCTGTCCGACGCGCTGATGGCGGCCGGTGGGACGACGCAAGAAGCCAACGTCAAAAAGTTGCGCATCGAGCGCGATGGCAAGCGGATCTGGGATGGCAAGGCGCTGCAGCAGGCGATCGCCGAGGGCCGCACGCTCGATGGGGCGGGGCTCGTCGCGGGCGACCAAGTCATCGTGCCGAAGCGGGGTGGGACGACCGCCGGCGACGTGATGCGGTTCGGGACCGTCCTGCTCGGCATCCCGATCACGATCTACACGCTGACGAAGGTCTTTTGAGCCTCTCCGTCCTCTCTGTCGTCGGCGCGCGCCCGAACTTCATGAAACTCGCGCCGGTCGCGCGCGCCCTGGCGGCGCGTGGCGCGCGCCACACCGTGGTCCACACCGGCCAGCATTACGACCCGGAGATGTCGGAGGCGTTCTTCCGCGACCTGCGCTTGCCCAAGGCGGACCACGCGCTCGAAGTCGGCTCCGGCTCGCACGCCAAACAGACGGCGCTGATCATGGAGCGGTTCGAGCCGCTGTGCGAAACGATCAAGCCCGATGTGGTCCTGGTGTACGGGGACGTCAATTCCACGGTCGCGGCCGCGCTGGTGGCGGCGAAGCTGGGGGTGAAGGTGGGCCATGTGGAAGCGGGACTGCGCAGCCGCGATCGCACGATGCCTGAGGAGCTGAACCGGCTCGTGACCGACCACCTGGCCGACCTCTTGTTCGCTCCCTCCCCGGACGCGGTGGAGAATCTGCGCGCCGAAGGCGTGTCGGGCGATCACGTTCACTTCGTCGGTAATGTGATGATCGACTCACTCATCGTAGCGCTGTCGGCCGCCCGCGCGCTGGACGCGCCGCGCCGGCACGGCGTCGCGAAGGGGCAGTACACCGTCGTCACGCTGCACCGGCCGGCGAACGTGGACGATCCGGCGACGTTGTGCGAGCTGCTCGGCGCGCTGGCGCACGTCGGCACGAGCGGCCCGATGCTCTTTCCGGTGCATCCGCGCACGCGCGCGCGCATGCAGGCGCTGGGCGCGGGGCTCGCCGGGATGAACGGCGTCCGGATCCTCGAGCCCCTGCCGTATCTGGAGATGCTGGGGCTCGTCAGCGATGCCGGGCTCGTGATCACCGACTCCGGCGGTCTCCAGGAAGAGACCTCGTGGCTCGGGGTCCCGTGCGTCACGGTGCGGCCCAACACCGAGCGCCCAATCACGTGTGCGGTGGGGACCAACCGCCTCGTCGCCCCGCAGCGCGACGCGATCCAGGACGCAGCGCGGGACGCGGTGGCGCAGCGGCCCGCGACGCCGCCGGTGATCGAGCGGTGGGACGGACACACCGGGGAGCGGATCGCGGCCGTGCTGTGCGACGGCGCGCGCTTCGACGTGACACGATGAAGGGACGCCTCGCGAGAGCCCGTGACTTGCTGCGCCTGATGGTCACCGGGCGCGGGCGCAGAGTGTGGAGCGCAGTGACCTATCTGCTCTACTCCGATTCGGAGTCGGTCGGTCTGCGCCGCGACCTGCGCGCGCCGCATGCGGCGCCGGTTGCCACGCGGCCGATCGAGGTGCGGCCGCTCACGGCCGACGACGAGCTCTCGTGGCTCGACGTGCGCGAGCAGGGTCTGTCGGATCAACAGGTGTACGCGCGCCTGGGCCAGGCGCGCCTGCTCCAGTCCGGCATCGAGACCTGTCACGTCGCCGTCGACCCCGGCGGCAAGGCGTGCTACATGCAATGGCTCATTCTCTCGCACGAGAACCACCGCGTCCGCGCGTTTTTCGGGAACCTCTACCCGCGCCTCGCCCCCGACGAGGCGCTACTCGAGGGGGCGTACACGCCGGAGGCCTACCGCGGGCAAGGGATCATGGCGGCCGCGATGTCGCAGATCGCCGAGCGCGCCGGTCAGTTCGGCGCGCGCTGGGTGGTCACCTTCGTCGATGAGTCCAATGTGGCGTCGTTGAAGGGTTGCGCACGGGCCGGGTTCGAGCCCTACGTGCGTCGCCACGAGCGGTTCCGGCTGTTCCGGCGGTATGTCTCGTTCACCCCCGTGTCGCGGGCGGACTCCCCCGAATAACCGCTGTCCGCTAGCTTCCCCTGCTCGCGGATGACTGACCCTACGTTGTTTCAGCGCTGCTCCGAACCCCTGGCCGCGCGCATGCGGCCGCGCACCCTCGACGACTTCCTCGGCCAGGAGCCCATCCTCGGGCCCGGCAAGGCGCTCGGCGAGCTGATTCGCCGTGGCGACGTGGGGTCGTGTCTCTTCTGGGGGCCGCCGGGCTCCGGGAAGACAACCCTCGCGCTGCTGATCGCGAACTACACCAAACGCCATTTCGAGCCCTTCTCGGCGGCGACCGAGGGGGTGGGCCGGGTGCGGGAGATCATCGCCCAGGCCGAGGAGCGGCTCAAATACGAGGGCCGTGGCACGATCCTGTTTTGCGACGAGATCCATCGGTTCAACCGAGCGCAGCAGGACGCGTTTCTCCCCTGGGTCGAGAACGGGGTCATTACTCTCATCGGCGCCACGACCGAGAACCCGAGTTTCGAGCTGACCGGGGCCCTATTGTCCCGCTGCAGGGTGTTTGTTCTGGAGCCGCTCACGGACGAGCACATCCGCACGGTGCTCAACCGGGCGCTGGAGATGGAGATGAAAGGGAGAAGGGAGAAGGGAGATGTACGCTTCGAGCCTGAGGCGATGGACGCGCTCGTGTCCCATGCCCAGGGTGATGCGCGGCGCGCCCTGAATACACTCGAAGCCGTGCTGGCGCACGTAGAGTCCCTCTCCCCTCTCCCTTCTCCCGTCTCTCGAGACGTGGTCGCTCAAGTCCTCGAGAAGCCCCTGCCAGTCTACGACAAGTCCGGCGACCAGCACTACAACCTGATCTCCGCCCTGCACAAGGCGGTGCGCGGCAGCGATGTCGAGGGCTCCCTGTATTGGCTGGCCCGCATGCTCGCGGGAGGAGAAGATCCGCTGTACATCGCCCGGCGGCTCGTGCGGATTGCCTCCGAAGACATTGGCCTCGCCGATCCACGCGCGCTCTCGATCGCCCTCGCCGCGAAGGATGCCTATCACTTTCTCGGCACACCGGAAGGTGAGCTGGCCCTCGCGGAGGCGGTCGTCTATCTCGCCACCGCCCCCAAGTCGAACCGGGTCTACGCGGCGTTCACCCAGGCGACGGAGGCGGCCAAGGCATACCCGGCGGAGCCGGCGCCGCTGCACATCCGCAACGCGCCGACGAAACTGATGCAGGAGTTGGGGTACGGGGCCGGATACAAATACGCGCACGCCTACGACGAGGGGTACGCGGCGCAGGAATACTTGCCCAAGCCCCTGCAGGGCGCGCGCTGGTACGAGCCGACGGAGTTCGGGTTCGAGAAAGACATCAAGCGACGGATCGAGTGGTGGGAGGAGCTCAAAAAGAAGGCGGAGCCGTGAGATTCCTGACGCGGTATTGGCCCCTCCGCACGATGTGGGTGCACTGGCTCGCCCGGAGCAATGAGGCTCCCCAGCGGCGCCCGACCGAGGTGGAAGACGGGATCTGGGTTGGCGGCATCCCGCTTCCCGGACGGTGGCGCACGTTGCAGGCGGCGGGGGTCACGCGGGTCGTCACGCTGGTCGGGGAGGCATCGCCGCCGCCCTGGCTGCGCTCGGCGGAGTCGCTGCTGTGGCTGCCGGTGCACGATAACCACCCTCCGACCATGGACCAGCTGCGCCGCGGGTGCGCGTTTCTCGATAGCGCCCGACGCGACGGACCCGCGACGCTCATCTCGTGCGGCGCGGGGATTGGGCGGGCGAGCACGTTGTACCTCGCGTGGCGCATGGCGACGACCGGCGAGCCGCTGCAGGTGGCCCTGGACGTGCTCAAGCGGCGGCGGCCGATCGTCGATCCGACGCGGCGCCAGCTGGAACGCCTCGGTCAGTGGGAAGAGGAGCTGCGCGGCTGACTGCGCTTCAGGCGCCCGAGGCGTCTCCCAGCAGGGAGCGCTGCACCCGCAGCGGCGCGCTGTGACGGACCGGCGGCGGGGACACGGGGACCGCCGGTATCACCAACATGGGGCGCCGGACGCCGGCGGCCGGTGAGTGCCGCGGGGCCCGCTTGGGTGGGGGCGTGTACTCAGGCGCGAGCGCCGCGACCGCCGCCATCAGAGCGTCCGGGTTGGCGTCATAGAGGGCGTCGAGCAGCCGCTGCAGCTCGGCGGCGACCTGCTCGCCATTGCCGCCATTCCGCTGCACCAGCCGAATCTTCTCGACGCTCGTCGGGATCGTCTCCTCCCCGGCCGCGACCAGCTCCTCGTCCAACTTCTCGCCCGGCCGCAGCCCGGTGAATACGATTTGCACGTCCTTATACGGCTCGAGTCCGGACAACCGGATGAGCTGCTCGGCGAGATCGACGATGCGCACGGGGCTGCCCATCTCGAGGATGGAGATGCGGCAGGCGGCTGCCGGCAGGGCCGCCGCGGTGAGCACCAGCTCCACCGCTTCGGGAATGGTCATGAAGTAGCGCGTCACATCAGGATGCGTCACCGTGATCGGCCCGCCCGCCGCCAGCTGTCGCTTGAACAGCGGCACGACGCTGCCATCTGAGCCGAGCACGTTCCCGAACCGCACGACCCGGAAATCGGTCCCACCCTGGAGCGACGGCAGCTCGAGCACGATCCGCTCGGCGATACGTTTGCTGACGCCCATCATGCTGGACGGGTTCACCGCCTTGTCGGTCGAGATCAACACGAACTTCTCGACCTGGTATTGGACCGCGCGCTGCGCCACGCGCAGCGTCCCCACGACGTTATTCCACGCGGCCTCGAAGATGCTCTCCTCCATCAAGGGCACGTGTTTGTAGGCCGCCGCATGGAAGACATAATCGGGCCGATGGGCCTCGAAGACTTCGTCGAGCCGGTCGGGGTTCGTGATGTTGCCGATCACGGGGACCACGTCGATCTCGGGCGCGCTCTCGGACACCTCGAGGTGCACGAAGTAGAGCGGACTCTCGGCCCGCTCGAGCAGCACCATGCGCGCGGGCCGGAAGCGCGCGATCTGCCGCGCCAACTCCGATCCGATGGAGCCGCCGGCCCCCGTAATGAGCACGGTCTTGCCCGCGAGGTCGCTGCTCACCTGCTCCAGGTCGAGGTGCACCGTCTCGCGGCCCAGCAGGTCCTCGATCTCGACCTCCCGGATCTGGCCGATGCCGGCGCGGCCGTCCAGCAAGTCCTGGAGCGAGGGGATGATCTTGAAGTCGGTCCCCGTCGCCGTGCAGCGCTCCACGATGCGGCGCATCTGGTCGGACGTCGCCGAGCGGATCGCGATCACGAGCAGCTGCACGCGGTGGGCGTGCACCAGGCGCTCGAGGTCGGCGGTCCCCCCGAGCACGGGCACGCCGTGCAGCGATCGGCCGTGCGTCTGCGGGTTGTCGTCGATCAGGCCGACGACGCTGATGGCGTGGCGCACGTCGTGGCGCACCTGGCGCAGCAGCATTTCCGCGGCTTCACCGGCGCCGATCAGCAAGGTGCGACGGCCGCCGCGCGACGCCTGCATCGGCAGCTCGCCCTCGCGGAACGCCCGGGCCACGAACCGCAGCCCGCCCGAGAGGAACACCATGTTCAGCCAGTCGAGCACGAAGACCGACCGGGGCATCCCCGACGGCCAACCGACGATCATCAGGACGCCGACGAACAGGGATGTCGACAGCGTCGTGGCCGCGCCTAAATCCACCAGGTCGCGCATGCCCACGTGGCGCCAGTAGCCGCGAAACAGGCCGTAGCGCTCGAACACGACGAGGCGGACGACGAGGAGGTAGGGCAGCGTCTCGACGAAGCGGCCCAGCTCGAAGGCGGGGATGTGAAAATCGAAACGGATCGCGAACGCCGCGAGGTACGCCAGCGGAATGAGCAGGAGGTTGGCAAGGACAATCAGCCCCCGGCGATAGGAGACCAACGCGGGCGGCAAGTCGGCAGGAAACGAGAGGCGCATACCATCGCCTAAAGCAGGTCCCATGCCTCGGCCGGAGGCCCATAAGCTATTGTTTGGCAATGGATTACGTGATAGCGTGGAAACGTACTAGGGGTCGCGTTGACACGCCGGCCTTACAACTCCGCACCAGCGGTGCGACATGCGACCGCCGTCTTCGGTCACCCGTCGTCACCCGTCGTCGCGTTGCAGGCCGTGCCGCTCCATCAACCGGTAAAAGGTCGTCCGGTCGATGCCGGCGAGGCGCGCGGCCTTGGAGAGGTTGCCTCCCGCCCGCGAGATCACCCGCTGCAGGAATTGACGGTCGAATTTGGCGAGCAGCTTGTCGCGCGCGTCGTAGTAGCTCCCGTCGGCGGCGCCCGGGTGGGGCAGGATGCCCTGCTCCTCGGCCCCCGCGGGCGTGGCGAGGAAGGGCAGGTCCTCGGCCCGGACCTCGGCGCCTGGCTCGAGCAGCACCACCGCGTGCTCCATCACGTTCTGCAGCTCGCGGACGTTGCCGGGCCAGCTGTGCGCCCGCAGCGCCCGTAACGCGGTCTTCCCCAACTTGGGGAGGGCGAGATCGACGCCGCGGTGCTTGCGCCAGTAGTGCCCCAGGAACGAGTTGGCGAGCAGCTCGATGTCCTCCGAGCGCTCGCGCAGCGGCGGAACGGCGATCGGGAAGACGCGCAGGCGGTAGTAGAGATCCTCGCGCAGCAGGCCCTCCGCCACGGCCGACTCGGGGTCGCGGTTGGTGGCCGCGATGAAGCGCACGTTCACGACCGCCGAGGCCGTCTCGCTCCCCACGCGGCGCACCACACCGTCCTGAATCGCGCGGAGCAGTTTCGCCTGGATCGGACGCGACATCTCGATCAGCTCGTCGAGCAGCAGCGTGCCGCCGTTGGCGGTCTCGAGCAGGCCCGGTTTATCCCGGATTGCGCCCGTAAAGGCGCCGCGGCGGTGGCCGAACATCTCCGACTCGAGCAAGGCCTCGGGGAGGGCGGCGCAGTTCAAGGCGAGAAACGGGCGGGTGGCTCGAAGACTGTGATAGTGGATGAACTGCGCAAACTGCTCCTTGCCGGAGCCGCTCTCGCCGGTGAGGAACACCGACGCATCGGTCGCCGCCACGCGGCGCGCCAGCGCGATCGCGTTGCGGAAGGTCGGCGAGATCCCCAGCACCCGCACCTTCTCGCTGTTCCCCCCCGCCTGCTGCAGCAGCTCGTGGCGGCTCGTCTGCTCGCGCGCGATCAGCGTCGCGTGGGCGGCACGCCCCACCAGGATCTGCAACTGGGTAGCGGAGAACGGTTTGGGCAGGTAATCCCAGGCGCCGGCCCGGAGCGCGTCGAGGCTCGAATCGATGGTCGGCTTGCCGGTGGCGACGATCGCGCGCACCGCGGGGTTCGAGGCGAGGGCGACCGCGAGCAGCTCCTTGCCGGGGACGTCGCTCATGTACCAGTCGATGAGCACGATGTCGAAGGGGCGGTGCGCCAGCAGCTCTTGCGCGGCCCGGCCCTTGCCGCTCACCGTGACGTCGTAGCCCTCGTGCGTGAGTACGCTGGCGCAGCTCTCGCGCAGCGTATCTTCGTCATCGATGACGAGGATACGGATGGTCGCGCGCGCTGACTGTGGCGCGGGGGCGAACTCGGAGAATGGACCTTCCAGCGGCTCTGCCATGCTGCGTGACCTAGCAATTACAGGCGCCGCTGTCAAGCTGGTGGGGCCCAACGCCTCACGTTGGTCGACGCAGTCTGATCCCCGTAGTCCAGCGCCGCGACGGCGCGGGCCAGCAGCTCTGCGGCCGGAGGCGCGAGCGCCGCATCGTTAAGCGATACGAGCCCCACCCGTAACGCCTCCGACGCGTTCGGCACCGCCGGGCGGACGCCCGCGAGCAGCCGTTCAGCGAGCGGCGTCGCGTTCGCGGGGCTGGTGCGGGGGGCGATGATGGCGAAGCGGGCCGGACCGAGCCGGCCCACCGCGTCTGCGTGACGCGCCGCCGAGCGCAGGGCGCCGGCCATCCGGTCCCCCAGCTCCCAGTCGGCGCGGGCGGCAGGCCAGACCGGGTCCAGCACGGCGATCGTGATGGGCGCGCGGGCGCGGGCCAACTGTGCCAGCGTTTCTTCCGCGCCGCGCAGCAAGCCGGGCTGGTTCCAGAACGCTGTCCGCACATCCACGAGGGCAACGGCCCGCGCCGCGTCGGCGTCCCGCTTGGCGCGCACGCCCACGGCGAGCCGCAGCGCAAACTCTTCCGTGTCCATGGGCTGGCTCCACAACTGGTCCGCGCCGGCGCGCAGCGCCTCGAGCCGCGACTGCCGCGTAGCGGTCCCCGGCTCGGTCAGCAGAATGGGCGTGCTGGCCGACACCCCGCCGCCCCCTCGTAGCTCCCGGCACAGCTCGAGCCCGGTCGGGTCCTCGAGGTCGGTCGCGAGCACCACGGCGTCGGGCCGGGTGCGGCGCGCCTGATCCCGGGCGCTGCTGGCCGTATAGGCCCGGAGCACGTTATAGCCGGCGGGTGCCAGCACGGTTTCGAGCGAACGGGCAAAGACCTCATCCCGGCTGGCGAGCAGCACGACCGGGGTGGGCGTCGGAGTGGGGGGCAGGGCGCTCATCAACCTCCCCCCCGAGCAGGAGTCGTGCGCGAACCCCCACTCCTGTCAACTCCTCGCGGCTTCGCGAGTTGGGCGGCATCGCCGGGGCCCGAGGGCGGGATATTCGGGGCCCGACGCTGACAGAGATGTAACACGGTTGTGTCGGTTGGGAACACCTGCAGCGCGGAGTTGAGGCGGGTCCGGCGTGGCCCCAAAGTTGAACTACCCTCACGTACTATGTGCGGCATCGTGGGTTACGTCGGCGCTCGTCAGGCGGTCCCGATCCTCATCAACGGGCTCGCCCGGCTCGAGTACCGGGGCTACGACTCGGCAGGCGTCGCTGTGACGGGTGGTGATAGGCTCGAGGTCCGCAAGCTCGCGGGACGGGTGCCGGCGCTGGCGAGCCTGCTCAGCGCGACGCCGGTCGCCGGGACCTGTGGTGTGGCGCACACGCGCTGGGCCACGCACGGCGCTCCCACCCTGATCAACGCACACCCCCACACCGACTGCACCGGGTCGCTGGCCCTCGTCCACAACGGGATCATCGAGAACGCCGACGTGTTGCGCGTGCAGCTGGAGCGCGCCGGCCATCGATTTACCACGGAAACGGATACCGAAGCCCTCGTCCACCTCATCGAAGAAGCGCCCGGCGACTCGCTGGAAGAGCGCGTCGCGGCCGCGCTCGAGCATGTGGAGGGCACGTACGGCATCGCCGTCGTTTCGGCCGCCGAGCCCGACACCATCGTCGTGGCGCGCCACGGCTCCCCGGTGCTGCTGGGCGTCGGCGAGGACGGGATGTTCGTCGCCTCGGACGCGTCCGCCATCCTGGAGCACACGCGCTCGGTCGTGTATCTCAACGATGGCGACGTCGCGGTGCTCAAGCCCGACGGCTACCACGTGCGCGACGCGGATGCCCAGGTCCAGATCCGCGAGGTGGCGAACCTCGCCTGGGACTTGGACGCGATCGAGCTGGGCGGCTACCCGCATTTCATGCTCAAGGAGATCTGCGAGCAGGGCGAGACGACGCGCAGTACCCTGCGCGGACGGCTGCTGTTCGAGGAGGGGACGGCGCGGCTCAACGGACTCAACCTGCCGCCCGCGGCCGCCGCCGACGTCGAGCGCATCGTCCTGATCGCGTGCGGGACTTCGTGGCATTCCGGGCTCGTCGGCCGCGAGATCATCGAGACGCTCGCCGGCATTCCGGTGCAGGTCGAGTACGCGTCCGAGTTCCGCTACCGCAAGCTCCTGCCGCTTCCCGGTACGCTGACGATCGCGATCTCGCAGTCGGGCGAAACCGCCGACACGCTCGAGGCGATGCGCGTCGCGCGCACGGCCGGTGGATCGCGCGTGCTGGGCATCGTCAACGTGGTCGGGAGCACGATCGCGCGCGAATCGGACGGCGGCATCTACCTGCACGCGGGGCCGGAGATCGGCGTGGCGTCCACCAAGGCGTTCACGTCGCAGATCATCGCGCTCGCCCTGCTGGGCTTGTATCTCGGCCGCTGCCGCGGCATGTCGGCCGATGCCGGTCGCGAGCTGGTGTGCCACCTGGCGGCCTTACCGGGCCTCGTCGATCAAGCGCTCGCCGTCGAGCCGATGGTGAAGAAGCTCGTCGAGCGCTATGCCGATGCCCGGAACTGTCTCTACCTCGGCCGCGGGGTGAATTTCCCGGTCGCGCTCGAGGGCGCGCTCAAGCTGAAGGAGATCAGCTACATCCACGCCGAGGGCTATCCGGCGGCGGAAATGAAGCACGGGCCCATCGCGCTGATCGACGAGCACATGCCCGTCGTGTTCGTCGCGCCTCAGGACCCGGTGTATGCGAAGGTCGTGTCCAACATGCAGGAGGTAAAGGCGCGGGGGGGCCGCATCGTCGCCGTCACCACCGAGGGCAACGGCGACTTGCGCCGTCTGGTGGACGCGGAACTACGCGTCCCGGCCGTGTTGCCGATCCTGTCTCCCGTGCTGACCGTGATCCCCCTCCAGCTGCTCGCCTATCACGTCGCTGTCGCCCGGGGGTCCGACGTGGACAAGCCCCGCAACCTGGCGAAGAGCGTTACGGTAGAGTAAGCGGCGGCAGGTCAGCCTCGAACCAGAAGCGGGTGCCCCCCCCCGGCGGCGACTCGTGCCGGAGTGTCCCGCCCAACGGCTCCACCATACGCCGGCACAGCGCCAACCCGAGGCCCGTGCGCGAGAAGCGGTGGGGCTGGTCGGCACTCCCGTGGCGGAACGGCTGGAACAGGTACTCCACCGCCTCGGGCGGAATCCCCGGGCCGGTGTCCCGCACCGAGAACTCGACGCGCGCGTCGCCTCGGTCCAACGCCGTCACCTCGACCGATCCCACGTGCGTGAACTTGAGCGCGTTGG
>Ga0307299_10000073_pt1 | contig 31542 bp, 36 predicted proteins | sample ER_DNA_159_FD_194466 | JGI IMG/M metagenome (GOLD analysis project Ga0307299, IMG submission 194466) | Bulk soil microbial communities from the East River watershed near Crested Butte, Colorado, United States - ER_DNA_159 | ecosystem: Environmental > Terrestrial > Soil > Floodplain | place... | reverse complement strand
CTTGCTCGAGTAGAGCGTGCCGTCGTCGTCTGGTGTCGTGAAGCCGCTGGCCCACTCGGTTCCCCAGTAGACGAGATAGACGGCGGGCTTCGTCTCGACCCCGATCGCACCGTCACCCAGGTTGCCACCGTGGTAGATGATGTCGTTCTCAAGTGAGTTGACGGTGCCGGTGGGCGACTGGCCGGGCGCCCAGAAGAAGTGCTTGGGATTCGTGTTCGTCGCCGACGCGGACGAAGCGCCAACAGCTCCGGCAACAGCGGCTACGAGAGCCGCGACGAGCGCGATGCGCGCGACAGCGCGAGCAGATCGCATAGATCGTTACCTCCGAACGGTCGTTGTCCGGATCACTCCGGCAGGGCGATGCTTCGTCTCGTGCGTTGCCGGGGCGCGCGTTTGCCAAACAGATTGACTAGTCAGTCACTTCGGAAGGCATGACCGTCAGGACGACGTTGCCCGTCTTCTGCTCCGTCTCGACATATCTCGTGGCGTCGATTACGTCCTCCAACGCGTAGTGCCGGTCGATGATGGCGCGATACTTTCCCGCCTCGATCAGCTCCTTCAGCAGCAGGACGTCCTCCTTCTTGTAGCGGGCAATTCCGATCTTCGCGCGTTTGTCTCCGATCCACTTCGTCAGGAGAGCGAGCACCGGTGCGTGCCACATGAAGCCGAGATCCGTCTCGATGAACATCCCTTCCGGTTTCAGGGAGCGGCGACAGCGTCTGAACGAGTGCTTCCCGACGGCGTCGAAGATGACGTCGTAGGTCCGACCGTTCTTCGTGAAGTCTTCCCGCGTGTAGTCGACGACTTCATCGGCGCCGAGCGAGCGCGCGAGGTCGAGGTTCTTCGTGTTGCACACGGCCGTCACGTGTGCGCCGAAGTACCTGGCCCATTGCACGGCAGCCGTTCCGATCGAACCGGACGCGCCGTAGACGACGATGCTCCGTCCCGTCAGCGGACCCGCGCCTCGCAGGCACGACAGCGCAGTGCACGCCCCGTCGCAGACCGCGGCGGCTTCCTCGAAGCTCATCCCGGCGGGCATCGACGCGAGCGGGACGGTCTGAGGTGCACAGACGTACTCGGCGTTCGCGCCACCCTTGATGCCGAAGACGCGGTCACCGACCTTGAACTCGGTGACGGCCGGGCCAACCGCCACGACCTCCCCGGCCAGCTCCATGCCGGCGATCCTCCGCTTCGGCCGTGCGAGACCGGTGAAGGCCCGCGCGAAGAACGGATGCCCGGCGCGGACTCCGCAATCCGTCCGGGTGACCGTCGTCGCATGAACTTTGACCAGCACCTCGTCATCCGCCGGCACCGGTTGCTCGACGTCTGCGAGCCGGAGCACGTCCGGCGGGCCGTATCTGTCGTGGACGACCGCTCGCATGCGTGGATCAGCGGTGGATCGGGCCGCCGTGATTCCAGGCCCGCCCCGCGCGATAGAGCTCCGCGGGCCTGCCACCCGCCCGGCCCGGCCGGGCGCGGCGGCCCGTCGGGATGACCCAGCCTTCCTCGGTCACGACTCTGCGCCGGAAGTTCGCAGCGTCGAGCTGCACGCCCCACACCGCCTCGTAGACCGCGCGTAGCTCAGCCAGAGTGAACGTGGGCCCAACAAACGCCGCCGCGATGCCCGTCAGCTCGAGCTCTTTGCGAACGCGCTCGATCGCGTCACGCACGATCTGCAAGTGGTCGAACGCCAGGTCGACCTTTCCCTTCAAGATGTCGGAGACGGGAATCAGTGCGGCGGCTGCTGCGTCCGAGCCGCCTGTGACCGCGCCGACATCACGCAGGACTGCGAGGTAGCCGATCGTCACGACGTTCATGCGCGGATCACGCGCGGGATCGCCGTAAGCGCCGAATTGGCTCAAGAGGCTCGCGGCATCGACGCCGGTCTCCTCGACCAGCTCACGCCTCGCCGCCTCGTCCAGTGTCTCGGTCGGCCGCTTGAAGCCGCCGGGGATCGCCCACATTCCCTCGAACGGCGCCTCACCACGACAGACGAGGAGGACGTGCAACAAGCCCTCGGACATCGTCAGGACGACGACGTCCACCGTTACCGCAAACGCCGGAAACTGCGAGGGGTCATACCCGAGCGGAGCGCTCGCGCCAGTGGTTTTGGTCGCCACGACTCTTACTCTACGACATAGTTTTGGTCTTGTCAACCAAAACCTGCAAGCGAGGCTGCTGGTGACCCGGACGTATTCTGCACGTCCCTGTGATCGAGGTTCACACACTCACCGACGGTGGCCAGACCGCCGTCGACGTCGCGCGCAGAATCGCCGCATTCGTCGACAGCGCGAAGCAGACGCTCGAGCTCGCGCTCTACGACATTCGCCTGCACGACGAGACCGCTGACATCGTGCGGGGGGCGCTTGTCGGTGCGCACGAGCGCGGAGTCAACGTTCGGCTCGTCTACAACGTCGACGAGGTCGACGAGCGCCCGCCGGTTCCTCCGCCGCCGAAGACCGAACCGTCGCTGATGGAGTCGCTGCCGTTCGCCACCGCGCCGGTTCCAGGCTGGCCGGACTTGATGCACCATAAGTACGTCGTGCGCGACCGGGATGCAGTTTGGGCAGGCTCGACGAATTGGACGGACGACTCGTGGACGCGCGAGGAGAACGTCATCGTCATCGTCCAGTCGACCGGCGTTGCGATCCGCTTCCAGGACGACTTCGCCCAGTTGTGGAAGAAGCGCACGGTCGCGGCGTCGGGGAGGGTGGCAACGGATCCGATCCGGGTCGGCGACGCCACGGTGCGGACGTGGTTCTCGCCGAAGCGTGGTGAGAAGATGGCGCACCGGATCGCGGACGCGATCGGTGGCGCGGAGCGGCGCGTTCGTGTCGCGTCGCCGGTGATCACCTCGGCCCCGATCCTGGGAACGCTCGCGGAGGTGGCCGCCGACGGCAAGGTCGACCTGGCGGGAGTCGTGGACTCGACGCAGATCCACGAAGTGCTCGGACAGTGGCGGCTGAACGGCAACGTCACCTGGAAGACTCCGTCGCTCAAGTTTCTCCTAGAGCGTGCGACGTTCTCCGGCAAGCGTTCGACGCCGTACGCGCCCGGGGCGGTGCACGACTACATGCACGCGAAGGTGACGGTTGCCGACGACACGGTCTTCATCGGCAGCTTCAACCTGTCGCACTCGGGCGAGACGAACGCGGAGAACGTCCTCGAGATCGAGGATGCGGCACTCGCCGAGCGGATGGCCGTCTTTGTCGACGCGATCCGCGCGAAGTATCCGGCGCTAACGCTGGACTAGCTCGCGCGGGTTCGGCAGCGGCGTCAGCAGCGGCTCGACGCGCTCGCGTAGATGTTCGTAGTCCGGCGGGAGCGAAAGGCGCTCGCCAAGGGTCTCGAGCGGCTCGTCGACGGTGAAGCCCGGGCCGATCGTGGCGATCTCGAAGAGCACGCCGCTCGGCTCGCGGAAGTAGACGGACTTGAAGTAGAAGCGGTCGATGACGGGGGTCGGATGCGCACCTGCGGCGGCGACGCGCTCCTGCCACGCCTCGTGCTCCTCGGGCGGTGATGCCCAGGCGACGTGATGCACGGTGCCGGCACCGGGAACTCCGGGGTCGCCAGGCGGGATGTCGTACGCGTACCACGAGCCGCGCTTGGCGCCGCGCACCTCCCAGGTGTTCTCGCCCTTCGGTTGGAAGGCGAGGGTCTCTTCGAGCAGGCGCCTACTCGGTTCGGGGTTGGCATAGGCGCGCACCCCGTCGAAGCCCTGGAGTGCGAGCTCCCTCGGGATCTGCGGGTGATCTGCGATCAGCGGCTGGTCGTCGGTCTGCACCACTGCGATCTCGAGCCCGAGGCCCTCCGGATCCTCGAAGCGGAGACCGGTGTCGGCGCGCTGCGTCGGAACGTTCTCGGCGGCGAGTCGCTCCTCCCAGAAGGCGCGCGCTTCGTCGGAGCCGACGCGGAAGACGATGCGGTGCACCATCCCCGCCCCTGCGCGGCCGCGGCGGGCGTGCGGGTACTCGAAGAAGGTCAGGTCGCTTCCCGCGCTCCCCTTTTCGTCGGCATAGAAGAGGTGGTAGACGGTCGGGTCGTCCTGGTTCACCGATTTCTTCACGAGCCGAAGGCCGAGGACGCGAACGTAGAAGTCGACGTTGCCCGGAGCGTCGGCGGTAATGCACGTGACGTGGTGGATGCCCTCGAACTGCATCAGCCGTCTGGACTCTACCGCGGAGGTCATGATCCAGGCATGGCGTTGACTGCGCGTGTGCGGCCCGCTGCGGGCGAGCCTGAGGGGGCGCTCGTGTTGTTCCACGGGCGCGGCGCGGACGAGCACGATCTCTACCCGTTGCTTGATGCGCTGGATCCCGAGCGTCGGCTGGTCGGCGCGACTCCGCGCGGGCCGCTGTCGCTGCCGCCGGGCGGGGCGCACTGGTACGTCCTCGGCGGGATCGGGACGCCGGAGGCACGAACGTTCGGGGCGAGCTACGCGGCCGCATCGGACTGGCTGGAGGATTTCCTGAGGGAGCAGGGTGTCGGTTACGGCCGGGTTGTGCTCGGCGGGTTCTCCCAGGGCGGCGTGATGTCGTACGCGCTCGGGCTCGGGAAGGGGCGTTCTCGGCCGGCGGCACTCACGGTCTTCAGCAGCTTCATTCCTCGGGTCGATGGGTTCGAGCTCGATCTGTCGCTGCCGTTGCCGCCGTTTGCGATCGGGCACGGGACGCTGGATCCGGTGATCGGGGTCGAGTGGGGCCGCCAGGCACGCGAGGTGCTCGAGGCGGCGGGTGCCGAAGTGCTGTACCGCGAGACGCCGATGGCCCACCAGATCGACCCGTCGTTCGTCGGCGAGGTGGCCGAGTGGCTGCGCGGGATCATTCCGCCTCGCGGATGAAGGCGGCGAACCGCTTGCGGGCGATGTCGAGGCGACGGCCGAACTCGTAGAGCAGCATCGTCGAGAGACGCGGCCCCTTCGTCGTCATGCCCATCGTCTTTCGGTAGCTGGTCCATTTCCAGTCCGGCGCGGTCGTACACATTCCGGCGCGAACGGGGTTGAGCAAGATGTAGCGCGCGGCTTCGTGGAGGTGCCCGTCGCTTTCGATCAGCTGCGACCAGAAGCGCCGCTCGAAGACGTGACCCTCGTACCCGTGCCGCCAGTCGTACCACTGTCCGTAGCAGCCGTTCAGGTACTGCATTCCTTCCGAGACGGTCGGCTCGACGGTCGTGACGAGCAGGTGGAAGTGATTCGTCATCAAGCACCAGGAGTGCAACTCCCACTGATAGCGCTCGAGCGTCTCGTCGAGCAGTCCGAGGAAGCGCTTGCGCGACTCGTCGTCCGTGAAGACGGGCAGCTTGCGAACGCCGCGGCTGACGAGGTGGTAGATCCCTCCTGCGACCTGGGGTCGTAGAGGACGAGGCATCCTGTCCTTTCGTGACATGTCTTTGGGTCAGACCCCAGGACATGTCGGCATGTGCTGCGCCCGTTGTGCTGGGACGAGCGGGTCTTCCCACGGTACGGGTTGAGGTGTGACGAGATTGCGCCCGCTTTGGGACGAATCTCGCGCGTTACTCGACGAGTGCCAGGAAGCGCTTCGTTCGTTCGTGGCTCGGCGCTGAGAAGAACCGGTCGGGTGGCGCTTCCTCGATCACCTTCCCCTCGTCCATCATCAGGATCGAGCTGGCCACGCTGTGCGCGAAGCGGAGCTCGTGGGAGACGACCACCATCGTCATGCCGTCGCGCGCCAGGCCCTCCATCACGTCGAGCACCTCCCGCACCAACTCGACATCCAGCGCCGACGTGGGCTCGTCGAAGAGCATCGCCTTCGGTCGCATCACGAGCGCCCGCGCGATCGCCACCCTTTGCTGCTGCCCGCCGGACAGTTCCTCCGGATAATTGTCGGCCTTGTCGGCGAGCCCGACCCGGTCGAGGAACTCCCTCGCCCGCTCGCGCGCCTCGCGCTTCTTCAACCGCCGCACCTCGACAAGCCCGCACATCACGTTCGCTAGCGCCGTCATGTTCTGGAACAGATTGAAGCGCTGGAACACCATCCCGACCTCCGACCGGTGCGGAGCAAGCTCCTTCTCACGCAGCGCGCTCAGCTCATCTCCTTCGAGCTGCACCGAGCCCGAGTCGATCGGCTCGAGCAGCGCAAGACACCGCAACAACGTCGACTTCCCGGAACCGGATGGCCCGATGATGACCTTCACCTCGCCGCGGCCGACCTCGATCGACACGCCTCGCAGAACCTCCAGCCCGTCATAGGACTTGTGCACGCCCGCGGCACGGAGGACAGGGTCGTTCATCTCGCGTCGTGCGCGACCGCAGGGACCGGAGCTCGCCGCTTTCGCCCCGCCGAGCTCCAGGTGAACCGCCGCTCGAGCTGGGCCTGGATCGCCATCAGGACGCTGACGATCACCAGGTAATAGACGGTGGCAGCCGCGTAGGACTCGGCATACCGGAAATCTGCCGCGCCCCGCACCTGGGAAGCCGTCAGCAGCTCGTGGAGCGAGATCACCGACGCGAGGCTCGTCAGCTTCAAGAGTGTGATGAACTCGTTTCCGGTCGGCGGGATGATGATGCGGACCGCCTGGGGCACGATGACCCGCCGCAGGATGCGAGGCCGCGTCATCCCGAGCGCCCTGCCGGCCAGCTCCTGGCCCGGATCGACCGAGAGCAAGCCGGCGCGGATTATCTCCGACATGTAGGCCGCTTCGTTCAGCGACAGCGCGATGAACGCGGCGAGAAACGGCTTGAACCAATCGCTCGCGAACGTGCTCCAGATCTGCGGCAGGCCGTTCCAGATGAAGAGCAGCTGCAGCAAGGTCGGCGTGGCACGGAAGATCCAGTTGTAGAAGAACACCAGAGCGCGCACCCACCTGAAGCGGCTGCTCCGTCCGAGCGCGAGGAAGAACCCGAGCACGCAGGCGGCCGCCAACGACACGAGTGTCAACTCGAGCGCCAGAAGCGCGCCGTGCCAGTACGGCCTGGAAGTGAGCGCCTCCCAGAAGATGTGGGTGTCGAAGCTTGCGAGCACCCGCTCTGTGGCTACTTCACGTTACTCACCGGGATCTGGTGCTTCGCAGCGAGCTTCCTCAGCGTGCCGTTCTTCTTGAGTTGCTTGATCGCCGTCTTCAGCCCGGCGCCCAGCTTGGTGTCCCCTTTCCGGTAGTAGATCCCGAACGCGTCCGACTCCGGGAAGAGGTAGGCGATGGCCAGTTTGCCAGGGTTCTGCTTCTTCTGGAACGCACCCGAGGTGTCCTGCGTCAAAACCGCGTCGGCACGCCCGACGATGAGCTGGCCGACCGCGTCCGTGTCTCCCGGATAGCTCTGCAACGTGAACTGCGGTTTTCCGGCTGCCTTGAACTGGTCGTTCAGCGCTTTGAGGTACTCCTCGTACTTTGTAGCCGCCTGCACCGCGACAGTCTTTCCCGACAGATCGTTAGGCCCCTTGATCCGCTTGGGGTTGCCCGCCTGGACGACAAGCGCCCGGTGGGACCTCATGTACGACACGGCGGGAAACTGCTTGACACGGTCCGGGGTAACGAAGATCCCGCTGATCACGACAGTGCACCTCTTGGCGGCGAGACCCGGCAGCAGGCCGCTGAAGGCCGTCTGGACGAACTTCGCCTTCACCTTCCAGTACTTCGCGATCGCGTTGGCCAGGTCGATGTCGAAGCCGATCGCCTTCCCCGCCGTCGTCTTGTACTCCATCGGCGGAAACGTCGGATCGCTGCAGTATTTGAACGAGCCCTTGACCGGCGAGGCCGCCGTAACTGTCCCGACCACGGCCAGAGCTGCGATCAAGGCGGCCAGGATGCCGAGTGGGCCGATGTAGCGCTTCATGGCTCCTCCTAGGACGGGAGCTACGAGCCTAACCGGAAACGCCCGCGAGAAGAAACGCGCGCTGCTCCTTGAGCATCTCGCGCGCGATCACAAGCCGCTGGATCTGGTTCGTCCCTTCGTAGATCTGCGTGATCTTGGCGTCACGCATCATCCGCTCGAGCGGGTACTCGGAGATGTACCCGTAGCCGCCGAGCACCTGAACCGCATCCGTCGTGACCTCCATCGCGACGTCGGTGCAGTACAGCTTCGTCATCGCCGACAGCTTCGTCAGCTCCGACCCGTCGATGCCCTCGTCGACCGCCGCGCCGAACCTGTACAGAAGACCGCGGGCCGCTTCGCACTTCGTCTCCATGTCCGCGAGCATCGCGGCCACGAGCTGATGCTGCGCAATCGGCCGGCCCATCGTCTCCCGGGTCTTCGCGTACTCGAGCGCATAGTCCGTCGCGCCCTGCGCGAGACCCAGTCCCTGCGCCGCTACGCCCGGTCGCGACCGGTCCAGGATGCGCATCGCGATCTTGAAGCCGTCACCCTCAGCGCCGAGCAGGTTCCCAGCCGGCACGCGTGCTTCCTCGAACACGAGCTCCCCGGTCGTCGAGCCCTTGATCCCCATCTTCGGCTCGACACGCGCGACCTCGAAGCCCGCCGTGTCCGCCTCCACGACGAATGCCGAGATGCCGGAGTGGCCCGCCTCAGGATCTGTCTTCGCGAACACCGTGTAGAGCTGCGCGACTCCGGCGTTCGTGATGAACCGCTTGGACCCGTTGAGGACATACTCGTCCCCTTCACGCCGCGCCGACGAGCGCATCGCCGCGGAATCCGAGCCTGACCCGGACTCGGTGAGCGCGTACGCGCACAGCCACTCGCCGGATGCAAGCCTCGGCAGGTAGCGCGTCTTCTGCTCCTCGTTGCCCGCAAGCTTCAGGCCAAGCGACCCGAGCTCCTGCACCGCCAGGATCAACCCGCTCGTCGCGCAAACCTTCGAGACCTCCTCGACCGCGACGAGCGACAGCAGCGTCCCGGTGCCGAGGCCGCCGTACTGCTCGTCGAAGAACAGCCCGAAGAGGTCGTTCTCCCGGAAGAGCTCGACGACATCCCACGGAAACTCGTGGCTCTCGTCGATCTCCGCCGCGCGAGGCGCGATCCGCTCGCGCGCGAGCTGACGAACGAGATCACGGATCTCGCGCTGTTCCTCGGTCAGCGGCTCGTACTGCATGCCGCGAAGTGTAAGGCTCAGTCGCTGGTGGGCCAGTAGCTCGCGATCGCGAGCATCACGACGAGCAGCAATAGGATCACGACCGTGGTCATGGTCATCCAAACGGTCGAGCCGTCGAAAAGGTTCCGCGCTTGATCCTGGAGAACGGCGTCGTCCGGACGATGGAGCCGACGCTCCCACTGGCCCGCGCCCTGGCGATCGCAGGCGACCGCATCGCAGGCGGGATCGGCACCCACGAGACCGCGCTGGCCAGCCCGGACCGCGTCGACCTGGGCGGGCGGTGCGTTCTCCCCGGCTTCAGCGACTCCCACGTCCACTTCCCGACCTGGGCTCTCGCGCAGCGTCAGATCCGGCTCGAGGACGCCGGCTCACTGGACGACGCGCTCCAGCGAGTCGGTGCTGCCGCCGAGCACGCCCAGCCGGGCCGGTGGCTGCGTGGCTTAGGCTGGCGCGCCGGCGACTGGTCGCCGCCGACCGAGCCGACGAAGGAGGCGCTCGACCAGGTCACGGGCGATACGCCCGCGGCGCTGATGGCCCGCGACTACCACTCGCTCTGGCTCAACTCCGCGGCCCTCGCCTACGCGAACGGCGACCTCGAGGTCGCGGGCGGCGTGGTCGAACGCGACGAGCGCGGCGAGCCGACCGGCGTCCTGCGCGAGGAGTGCGCCTGGCACTTCCGCGACACCTACGTGCGCCCGACCGAAGACGAGCTGGTCGAAGCGTCGCGCGAGGCGGTTCGGATCGCAATCGCGCGCGGCGTCACCTCCGTGCACGACAAGGACGGTTGGCTCGGCGCGCTCGGCGTCTGGCAGCGCCTCCGGGACGAGGGCTCACTGCACATCCGGATCTGGCAGTCGATCCCCGCCGACCACGTCGGCGACCTCGAGGCCCTGCACCTCTCGAGCGGCTTCGGCGACGACCTCGTGCGCATCGGCTACCTGAAGACGTTCATGGACGGGACACTCGGCTCGCAGACAGCGCGCATGCTCGACGGCAGCGGCGTGCAGATCACCAGCAAGGAACAGTTGGCGGAGATCATCCGCCGCGGTGCCGCCGCGGGACTGCCCGTCGCCGTCCATGCGATCGGCGACCTGGCGAACCGGGAGGCACTCGACGCCTTCGAGGAGACGCGCGCGGCCTGGCAGCCGCTCGGCCTGCGCCACCGCATCGAGCACGCGCAGCTGCTCGCGCCCGAAGACCTGTCGCGCTTCGCCGAGCTCGGGATCGCCGCATCGGTCCAGTTCAGCCACGCCCCGTCGGACCGCGACCTGGCCGACCGCTTCTGGGGCGGCAAGACCGATGGCGCCTACGCCTACCGCTCGCTCTGGGACTCGGGCGCCCTCCTCGCAAACGGCTCCGACGCACCGATCGAGGAGCTCGACCCCTGGGCCGGCGTCTGCGCCGGCGTGCTGCGCACGATCGACGGCCGCGACCCTTGGCATCCCGAGCAGCGACTCACACTCGAGGAAGCCCTCAAGGCGACCACCGTCAACCCCGCCTGGCTCGCGCGCGACGAGCATCGGCGCGGCAAGCTTCTGCCCGGCTACCTCGCCGACCTCGTCGTCCTCGACCGCGACCCGCTCGGCGTCCAGCCCGAAGCGTTGCCGGACGTTAGCGTCGTCGCGACGATGCTTGGCGGCCGCTGGGTGCACAACCCGCCGCCCTGGGATTGACAACCCTCGGCGCGATGTAAGACGATCGCACGCGGGGTACTTCTAACGCAGGAGGGCGTCCTCCATGGAAGCTGGTTCGGTTTCCGGATCCTTCGATCGCTTGCGGGTGCACTCGATTGGCCTGCCGCAAGTCCTGTTCCAGTCGATCACGCACATGGCCCCTGCGGCCGCCGTTGCGTACTCGATCTACATCTCGGTGCCGTTCTCACGGCAAGCGCTGGTTCTCTCCGTCTTGCTCGCCTTGATCGCGTGCCTCTGCGCCGCAACGGCGATCGGACAGCTCGCGAAGCTCGAGCCTTCGGCCGGCGGCCTCTACGCCTATGCCGCTCGCTCGCTCGGCCCGGGGGCGGGGTTCAACGTGGCCTGGCTCTTCATCCTCTTTGAGCCGCTCGTCGCCCCTTTCCTCTACCTGGAGTTCGGCTGGGCGATGCGCGAGGTGATGTCGAGCGAGGCCGGCTGGCACTGGTCCGGCCAGTGGGTCCTCTGGGTCTTCGTCATGGCCGCGATCGTCTTCCTGCTCACCTACCGTGACATCCGCATCTCGACGACGGCGGGCGTCATCCTCGGCGCCTTCGAGATCCTGGTCTTCGGAGCGCTGGCCGTCTGGATGCTCATCTCGAACGCCGGCGACCTGAACCTGCAGCCGTTCAACCCCCACCACGCAGTCGACAGCTGGAACGGCGTCTTCCGCGGCATGGTCTTCGCGATCCTCGCGTTCATCGGCTTCGAAGCCGCCGCCCCCTTAGGTGAGGAGGCGAAGCACCCGCGCTACACGGTTCCGCGCGCCGTCATCGGGTCGGCGGTCGCGATCGGCCTCTTCTACATGCTCTGCGCGTATGCGTGGGTGTTCGGCGCCGGCTTCAACAACTTCGTCGACCAGGCAACCGGTGCGGATCCGTGGCGAGCACTCGGCAAGACCTTCTGGGCAGGCGGGTGGGTACTCATTTTCCTCGCGATCTGCAACTCGATCGCCGCCAACTCGAACGCAGCCGTCAACGCCGCAACCCGGGTCTTCTATGCACTCGCGCGCAACCGGCTCGCACCGCGGCCCCTCGCACGCACGCATCCCGACTACAAGACGCCGTATGTCGCGATCATCTGGATGACGATCTTTGCCGTCGTACTGTCGCTGCTCCTGGGCTGGAAATGGGGGCCACTCGTCGGCTTCGCCTTGATCGCGACGCTGGCAGTGATCGTGGTCGTCATCGTTTACATCATCATCTGCATTGGCTGTATCTGGCACTACTGGACGAAGCGCCGCTCGGAGTTCAACTGGTTCCTGCACGGCATCGTTCCGGCTGCAGGTGCGGTGCTCTTCTTCTTCCCGCTCTACTACGAGTACGTGAAGTTCCCGCCGACGTACCCGATCAAGTACGCGAACTGGGTCGCGCTCGGCTGGGTCGCAGCAGGGATCCTGTTGACCATCTATCTCTACGCCCGCTACCCGGACCGGCTGCGTGACATGGATCGCGTCTACGTCGAGGACGAGACGGTGGCGCCGGAGACGGTTACCGCGGGCGCGCCGGCGTAATGGCGGTCGCGGTCGACCACCGGATCGGCCGTGACGAAATCATCTGGGCGTTCGGGCCCGACCTCGAGCCTGTGCTCGAGGTCGAGCCCGGCGCGACGGTCACATTCGAGACGAACGACTGCTTCACCGGGCAGATCACGAGCGAGGACGACCTCGTCACCGAGATCGACTTCGACCAGGTCAACGGCGCTACCGGCCCGGTCGCGGTCAAGGGCGCCGAGCCGCGCGACTCGCTCGTCGCCGAGATCCTCGACGTGCGCCCGGTCGAGGTCGGCTTCGCCTGCCTGATCCCCGGGTTCGGCCAGCTGATCGACCAGGTCCAGTCGCCGGTCACCCGGCTGTTCCGCGTGAAGGACGGCTGGATCGAGATGAACGACCGCGTCCGCTTCCCCGCCCGCCCCATGGTCGGCGTCGTGGGCGTCGCGACGGACGGCGAGACGCTCACGAACGGGCTCGCCGGCCGGCACGGCGGCAACCTAGACGACCACCTCCACGGGAAGGGCGCGCGCATGTACTTCCCCGTGCGCCAGCCCGGTGGGATGTTCGCCGTCGGCGACATGCATGCCTCGATGGGCGACGGCGAAATCTGCTTCACGGGTGTCGAGATCGCCGGCGAGGTCGACATCCGCTTCGATCTGGTCAAGGGAAAACAGGGGACGTGGCCCGTGACGGAGCTGCGGGACCGGTGGCTCCCCCATGCGACCGCCGACGACTACGTCGAGGCGCTCGAGCTCTGCTCGGAAGAGGCCGCGAAGCTCCTCGTCGACGAGTGGGGCTTCACCGTGGAGGACGCGTTCATCTTCCTCTCGGTCGCCTGCGACGCCGGCGTTGCGCAGGCCTGCAAGCCGGCCCCCGGCTTCGGGACGATCGCGCGCTTCTCGATCCCGAAGATCGAGGCTACGCCCGGGCCGTTCAGGAGCTGACTACAATTCCTGAAGCGATGCGCACCATGAATCCCGTCCACGAGTCCACGTCGTGCGCGGTTGCGGCCTGCGCGGCGATCATCGGCGCCAAGTGGACGGCCCTGCTCGTCCACGACCTCTCGGAAGGCCCGCGCCGCTTCTCGCAGCTCGAGCACTCCTGCGCCGGCATCAGCCCACGGACGCTTTCGGAGCGCCTGCGCGCACTCGAGGACGAAGGGATCGTCGTGCGGGAGAGCTACGCCGAGTCGCCGCCGCGCGTGGAGTACGAGCTCACGGACAAGGGCTCCGCGCTACTGCCGATCATCGAGGAGATGCGGCGGTTCGGTCACTCGTACTTGACCGACGTTTAGCCCAGTCGGGCTCGGCCCACAACTTCACGAGCTCCACGATCGTCGCCGCCGAAGCGGCCATGTCCTGAACAGACGCCCACTCGAGCACGGAGTGGAACTGGTGCGCTCCGGTGTACACGTTCGGAGTCAAGAGCCCACGCGCGCTGAGCATGGAGCCGTCGGTGCCGCCGCGGATCGGCTCACGCCACGGCTCGAGCCCGGTCCTTCGGGCAGCCTCGTCCGCCGCCTCGGTCACGGCGGGATCGGCGTTGAGGAACTCCTTCATGTTGCGGTAGCTCTCCTCGACGGTCACGGTCACGGTTGCGCGCGGCTCCTCGGCGCCGACCTCGTCCGCGAGCGTCCGGAGAAGCTGCTCGTGCTCGGCGAGCTTCTGCGCATCGAAGTCGCGTGCGATGAACCGGAGCTCGGCCTCTGCAGTCGTGCCGGTGATTCTCGTGGGGTGGACGAATCCTTCGCGTCCGTCGGTCGTCTCGGGCGAGCGGTCGTTCCGCGGGAGCCGCTCGACGATGTGCGCCGCGAGCTTGATCGCGTTCACCATCTTGTCCTTCGACGTCCCGGGATGGACGCTGTGTCCTTCGATGCGGATCCGCACCTCGGAGGCGGAGAACGTCTCGTCGTCGATCCGCCCGATCTCGGAGCCGTCGAGCGTGTACGCGAAGTCGGCGCCGAATCTCTCGATGTCGAAGTGGTCGACGCCGCGGCCGACCTCCTCGTCGACAGTGAAGCCGACGCGGATCGGTGCATGGTCGATGTCGGGATGAGCCGCGAGGTACGCGACCGCACCCATGATCTCCGCAACGCCGGCCTTGTCATCGGCACCGAGCAGCGTCGTGCCGTCCGTCGTGACGATGTCGTGGCCTTTGCGCTCGGCGAGGATCGGGTTCTCGCTCGCGCGAAGTACCTTGCGCGGGTCGCCCGGGAGCACGATGTCGCCGCCGTCGTAGTCGCGGACGACCTGTGGCTTCACGTTCGTGCCCGACTCGTCGGAGCTCGTGTCCATGTGCGCGATCAGCCCGACCGTCGGCCCGCCCGAGCCGGGCAAGGTCGCGAAGACGTAGCCGTGCTCGGTCAGCTCGACGTCCTCGAGGCCGATCTCGCGGAGCTCGGCCGCGAGCATCTTGCCGAGGTCGAGCTGCTTCGCCGTGCTCGGGTACGTCTCGGAGTCTTCATCCGACTGCGTGTCGACCTGGACGTAGCGCAGGAAGCGTTCGAGCACGTCGTCCGCGACCTCTGCCGCGATCGGCGTCGGGTAACGCGGGTCAGCCAAGTGCGGCGAGACTCCGGTAGAGCTCCGACGCAGCGGCAACTGCGCGGTCGATGTCCTCGACGCGAAGCCGCTCGTTCGGCGAGTGGACGTTGCTCTCGCGAAGCGCGAAGCCGGTGCCGATCGTGGGGATTCCCTTCGCCGCAAGCGCGGGATAGATCGGCAGCGTGCCGCCAACCCGCACGAGCAGCGGCCGAACGCCGGTCGCCTTCTTGAACGCCTCCATGCCCAGCTGGATCGCAGGCGAGTCGGCGGAGAAGACGCCGGGCGCCGCAGAGTTCTCGCGGATCAGCTCGACCTGGGCCGAGGCGGGCACCGCGCCATGGATCAGCTTCTCGACCGCCCCGGCGATCGTCTCGGGATCCTGCCCGGGCGCGAGCCGGATCGTGAAGCGCGCCTCGGCCTCCACGATCAGCGTCGTGTTGACGAACTCCGGCTTGCCGCCGCGAATGCCGTTGACGTCGAGCGACGGCTCGGCCCAGGTGCGGTCGTAGAAGTCGTCGGCCGCCTTGCCGTCAAGCGGAGTCGCGCCTGCCTCGTCGAGGATCTCCCAGCCTTTCGGGAGGCTTTTCAGGCTGTCGACCTCGACCTGGCTGAGGGCTTCGCGGCCAACCCGCAGCTGATCGGGGAGCAGCCCGTTGCTGCGAGCGGTTACGGCGGACAGTCCCTGCATCAGCACATGGATCGCATTGAGCGCCGCGCCGCCGTAATACCCGGAGTGCATGTCGCGCTCGCCGGTCTTCACCTTCAGGTGGAACGCGACGAGGCCGCGCGTCGCAAGCCCGAACTCGGGCTGCTCGGCACGCGTCATCCCACCGTCGAAGATGATGCAGACGTCTGCGCCGCGCTCGTCCGCCTCGAGGAAGTCGACGACGGAGTGGCCGCCGATCTCCTCCTCCCCGTCGGACACGACTCTGATGTTCACGGGCAGCGCGTCCTGCTCGCGAAGCAGCTGGGCCGCCTTGAGGAGCGTGAAGAGCTGTCCCTTGTCATCGGCGATGCCGCGCGCGTAGTACCAACCGTCCCGTTCCGCGAGCTCAAATGGCGGCGACTCCCAGAGCTCGAGCGGCGCGGGCGGCTGGACGTCGAAGTGTCCGTAGATCATGACCGTCGGAGCCTTGGCGCCGTTGGCATTCGCCGGGATGTCGCCGATGACAAGATCACGCTCACCCATTGACACGAGCTCCGCCTCGCCGCCGGCTCGCTTCACGAAGTCCCGCACCCATTCCGCGGCCCGGCGCACGTCGCCCAGGTGAGCCGGGTCGGCGCTCACGCTCGGAATCGCGATGAACTCGCGCAGCTCGTCGACCCAGGTCTGCTCCACGGGCGGCGAGTCTACGTGGACCGAGATTCGACTAGTTCCGGACAGCGATGAAGGGCTAGGCGACGTCGCGAAGCTTGACCGCTTCGGCCAGGGCGCGGAGCTTCTTCAGGCTCTGGTTCTCGATCTGCCGGATCCGCTCGCGCGTGACGTTGAACGTCCGGCCGACCTCGTCCAGCGTGCGGGGATGCTGGCCGTCGAGCCCGTACCGAAGCTCGAGCACCTGGCGCTCCCGGCTCGAGAGCGTGCCGAGGATCTTGCCCAAGGTCTCCTTGCGCATGGTGATCTCGGCCTCCTCGTCCGGCAGCGGCATGTTCTCGTCGGTGATGAAGTGCCCGAACTCCGACTCGTCCTCGTCGCCGACGGGTTTCTCGAGCGAGACCGGCGTCTGCGCGCTGCGGCGGATGTGCTCCACCTCATCGCTCGTCAGGTCGAGGTCGCGGCCGATCTCCACGGCAGTGGGCTCGCGGCCGAGCTCGGCGCGGAGCTTCCGCTCGGAACGGACGATCTTGTTCAGCTTTTCGACGACGTGAACCGGCATCCGGATCGTGCGTGCCTTGTCGGCGAGCGCACGCGCCACGGCCTGGCGGATCCACCAGGTCGCGTACGTCGAGAACTTGAAGCCCTTGCGGTAGTCGAACTTCTCGGCGGCGCGAACGAGCCCGATCGTGCCTTCCTGGATCAGATCGAGGAAGGGCAGTCCCTGGTTGCGGTACTTCTTGGCGATCGAGACGACGAGACGCAGGTTCGCCTCGACCATCTCCTGCTTCGCGCCGTGATCACCGCGCTCGATCCGCTTCGCGAGCTCGACCTCCTGGGCGGCCGTGAGCAGGTCGACCTTGCCGATGTCCTTCAGGAAGAGCTGAAGCGAGTCGGTCGAGACCTCGCGGGCCGTTTCGACCGGCCGCTCTTCCTCTTCAACTGCCACGACGACCTCGATGTGAAGCTCCTCGAGAGCGTGGTAGAAGTCGTCGATCTGGGTCGGCTCGAGATCGAGCTCGTCGAGCGCGACTGCGATCTCGTCGGCGGTGAGCTGTCCGCTCTCGCGCCCGGTTTCGAGCAACGCTTTTGCGTCATCCGTCTCGAGTAGATCGACGACGGCCTTCGGTCCTACTGCTTCCTCGGTTGCGCTCACTCCGTTCCCCCCTCTAGGACCGGCGTTTTTGCGATGCCGCACTGTGCCACTTGGCTCGGACGAGCGCTATAGGCCGAACGGCTCATCTTTGTGCGGACCGGTCCTAGGACTTTTGACCGGCTTTTAGAAGCGTATCCGCTCTTCTTCCGAGCGGGGTTCCGGGGCCTTGCGAGCGGGCGAGGGTCAACTCGCGGCGGGCACGGCCCACGTCCCCGAAATAGATCAGGAGGAGGCCAAGATGGAAGCGGACGGTCTGCGCGTGCGGGAACCGGCGAACCAGGGGGCCGAGCCGCGAAAAAGCAAGGGCCGGCCGGTCCTTGTCGTAGAGCCCGACAGCCGCGGCGGTGAGCGCCTCGGGGTCGGCCGGCGCCAGAGCTGCAGCCGCCGCGAACTCCCGTTCGGCCGAGACGGGTCGAAGCGCCTGCTGAAAGGCTGCGCCACGCAGGAGCCGGGCCTGAACCGCGCTCGTCGGCTGGGAGAAGCTCGGAACGAACGGCGGTAGGTCGGGCGGGGTGTTCGGGTGGCGGAGGTCTTGCGCACGCACCGCCGACGGCGAATCGGGTTGGACACGCTCTGCGTCCTGCCACGCCTTGGTCGCGTCGGCCTGCTGGCCCGTCAAGACGAGCGCCAGCCCGAGCTCGAGCCGGACGAGACCGCTCCGCGGATAGCGCTCGGCGAGGATCCGCAGCCTCCGCACCGTCCCGGCGGGCCAGGCCCGCAATGCTTCCTGAACGGCGCGGGCGGCCTCCGGCCGTGCCGTCGGGTCGGCGGCGTAGGGCGGCGGCTTGCTCGTTTGCTCGGCGACGTCGGTTCGGGTCGCGAGCGTGACGCCGACGGCGGTCCCCGCGGCGGCGAGCGCAACGAGTGCCACGATCAGCCGGACCCGGACGGAAGCACTCATCGCGGACGACGCTAGCTAACGGGGCAAAGCTATATTTCCTATAGCGATGGCGACGTACCGCGAGCTGCTCCAACAGGTCCGTTCCGAGATCTCGGAGGTGGACGCCACCGAGGCGCGCGAGCTCATCGACTCCGGCGGCCCGCTCGTCCTCGACGTCCGGGAGCAGAACGAGTGGGACGAGGGTCACATCCCCGGTGCCGTCCACGTTCCCCGCGGGAATCTCGAGTCGCGCGTCGAGCGCGCGGCTCCCGACCACTCTCGTCCCGTGCTCATCTACTGCTCCGCCGGCAACCGTTCCGCGTTCGCGGCCAAGACGCTCGCCGAGCTCGGCTACGAGGACGTCGTCTCCCTCTCGGGCGGCTTCACCGACTGGAAGCGCAACGGCTTTCCCGTGCAGCTTCAGGCCGGGCTGGACGCGCCGCGACGTGCGCGCTACAGCCGCCACCTGCTGATCCCGGAGGTCGGTGAGGAGGGCCAGCTGAAGCTGCTCGACTCGAAGGTTCTGCTGGTCGGGGCCGGCGGCCTCGGCTCACCTGCCTCGCTCTATCTCGCTGCGGCGGGTGTCGGCCGGATCGGCATCGTCGACGCCGACGTCGTCGACGAGTCGAACCTGCAGCGACAGATCGTCCATTCAACGGAGTCGCTCGGAGAGCCCAAAGTGGAATCGGCGAAGCGAGCGATCGAGGCGCTAAATCCCGACGTCGAGGTCGTCGCCTACAAGGAGCGACTGACCTCCGAGAACATCGAGCGGATCCTCGCGGACGGCTGGGACGTGATCGTCGACGGTGCGGACAACTTCCCGACGCGCTACCTCGTCAACGACGCGTCGGTCTGGCACGACATCCCGGTGGTGCACGGGTCGATCTACCGCTTCGAGGGACAGGTCACGGTCTTCAAGCCACACGTCGGACCTTGCTATCGCTGTCTCTTCCCCACGCCGCCGCCGCCCGAGCTCGCGCCGTCGTGCGCCGAAGGCGGAGTGCTCGGCGTGCTCCCCGGCGTCATCGGATCGCTGCAGGCGAGCGAGGCACTCAAGCTCGCACTCGGCATCGGCGAGCCGCTGATCGGGCGCCTGCTTCTGTTCGACGCACTCTCGGCGGAGTTCAACGAAGTGAAGCTTCGCCGCGACCCGGATTGCCCGGTGTGCGGCGATCACCCGACGATCACGGAGTACATCGACTACGTCGAGTTCTGCGCGGGAACCAGGGAACCCGCATGAGAAAGGTGCGCATTCCACCGACGCTGCGCGAAGTAACGGGGGGCGAGCGCGAGCTCCCGGCCGAAGGCGACACCGTTCGCGAGCTGCTCGAGGATCTGATGGGCCGCTTCCCCGCACTGCGAACCCAGCTCGTCGAGGACGGCGACATCGCGCCGTTCGTGAACGTCTACGTCGAAGGCGAGGACGTGCGCACACTGGACGGGCTGGAAACGGACGTCAGACCCGGCGCGACCGTGATCCTCCTCCCGGCAATGGCCGGTGGCTAGCGACTCCGAGAGTGCTGCGCACTTTCGGAGGGTCTTGGAGTTAGATCCTCGCTTCGCTCGATGAACTCGAGAACCGCGAAGAATGTACTCGAGCTCGTCGGCAACACACCGCTCGTCGAGCTGAAGCCGGCCGGCGCGGTCCAGATCTACGCGAAGCTCGAAGGACAGAACCCGACCGGCTCGATCAAGGACCGCATCGCGAAGGCGATGATCGAGGCCGCCGAGGCCTCAGGCGAGCTCGAGCCCGGCCGCGAGCTCCTCGAGCCGACGAGCGGCAACACGGGAATCTCGCTCGCGCTCGTCGCGAAGCTCAAGGGCTATCCCCTGACGTGCGTGATGCCCGAGAACGCGACGGAGGAGCGGAAACGACTGCTGCGTCTGTTCGGTGCGAACATCGTCTACTCGCCCGGCGCCGAAGGCTCGAACGGCGCGGTCCGGCTGGCGCTGGAGCTCGCCGAGAAGGCGCCGCGCTACTACATGCCGTTCCAGTACGCGAACGCGGCGAACCCGCGCGCGCACTACGACGGCACGGGAGCCGAGATCGCTGAGGCACTCGACCGCGTCGATGTCGTCGTCGCCGGCCTCGGTACGGGAGGAACACTGATGGGAACCGGAGAACGCCTGCGCGAAACGTTCCCCGACATCGTCGTCGCCGCCGCCGAGCCGCTTCCAGGCGATCCTGTGATGGGGCTGCGCTCGCTCGACGACGGCTACGTCCCGCCGATCCTCGACGTCTCGAAGCTCGACCGCAAGGTGCTCGTCACGAACGAGGAGTCGGTGCACGAAGTTCGTCGCCTGCTCGACGAGGACGGCATCTTCGCCGGCGTCTCGGCAGGCGCCGTGGGACACGTTGCGCGGAAGCTTGCAAACGAGCTCGACGAAGGCGTCGTCGTCGGAATTCTCGCCGATGCCGGCTGGAAGTACCTCTCCGCCGACTTCTGGGAGGCTGACGACGTCGAGCAGGCGATGGAGCGAACCGTCTGGTGGTGATTCCCGCCGAAGTGCGCGACGCGCTCGTCGCGCACGCCGAGCGCGAGGCGCCGAACGAAGCATGCGGCCTCGTCCTGCTCCGCGACGGCCAGGCGGAGCGCTACGAACCGGGCCGCAACGCCGCGTCGTCGCCGTACCGCTTCGAGCTGGAGTTCGACGACCCCGAAATCTGGTTCGCCGAGGACGAGGGCTACGAGCTCGCGGTCTTTCACTCGCACATCTCGTCACCCGCGCGACCTTCGCGCACAGACGTCGAGAACATCGGGCTCTGGGCCGGCAAGCCCTACCTCGTGTACTCGATCCGGCACGACGATCTGGCCGCCTTCCGGATCGAAGACGGCCAGATCGAAGAGGTTCCGGTTACGCGGTGACCTTGAAGTGTCCCTTCATCCCGCTCGAGGCATGCGGGTCGCACTGGTACGTGTAGGTGCCGGACTTGAGCTTGATCGTCCATGTCGTCTCGCCCTTGAACGAGATGCCGGTCTTCTTGTTCAGACCAGGGCCCTTCAGATGGAAGTTGTGAATCGAGGCCTTGTCCTCGACCTTGATCTTGTACGTCCCGGCCTTGATCGTCTTCAGGTCCTTGTTGCCCTTTTTGACCTCGATCGAGTAGCCGGGGCCGACCTCACCCGTGAGACCGCTCGACTTGGCCTCGACAGGAGAGACGAGAATCGCAGCCGCAGCCGCGACGGTGAATGTCAGCAGTAGTGCTCGGAACATGAGAAAGCCCCCTCGCTTTTGTGTATTGGGTGTCAATACGCGAGGGGGCCTCGAAGCGGTTTTCAGAGAACCTAAGTGACCTTGAAGCTGCCCTTCATGATCGAGGCGTGCGGGTCACAGATGTACTTGTACGTGCCCTTCTTCAGCGTGACCGTCCACGTGAAGGTCCCCTTGGGACCGACGCCCGTCTTCTTGTTCAGTCCGGGCCCCGAGAGGTGGAAGTTGTGGATGTTCGAGAGATCCTTCACGACGATCTTGTACTTCCCCGCCTTGAGCGACGTGACCTTGGTCTTGCCCTTTTTGAGGGTGATCGTGAAGCCAGGGCCGTCGGTGCCGGTGAGGGTCGGCACGGCCGCAGAGGCCGAGGCGACGAACACGAGCGCGGCACCGAGCAGCGCGACGAGAGCGAGCCGAGTACGAAACATTCTTCTCCTTGGTGAGTAGTCCAGACCCCAGAACTTCTGTCGCGAGATGGTAGCGGCGAAGGCTCGGTCACGCGCTTTCTGCCGCCGACCGGACGCAGCCACGACGCTCGCTCCGCCCCTGGCCTAGTTCTCGGGGTCGAAGAGCTCGGCCTCGAGCGCGTCACGCTCTTGATCGTCGCGATCCCGCTGCTCCCGCCGCTGCTCGAACGTCACCGCGAGCTTGAGGATGCGAGACCCCTCGACGCCGACGATATCGAAGCGCATGCCGTCGTGCATGATCGTGTCGCCCTTCTCCGGCTGGCGGCCGAGCAGCCCGAAGACGAAGCCGGCCATCGTGTGGTAGTCCTCAGCAGGCATCGACGTCTTGAAGCGCTCGTTGAAGTCGTCGATCGGAAACGTTCCGTCGATCATGACGGTGTCCTCGTCGATCTGCTCGATCGATTCGTCCGGAAGGTCGAACTCGTCCTCGATGTCGCCGACGATCTCCTCGAGCAGGTCTTCGAGCGTGACGATTCCCTCCATGTCGCCGTACTCGTCGACGACGACGGCCATGTGCTGGTTCGCACGGCGAAACTCGCCGAGCAGGGCCGCGAGATCCTTCGTCTCCGGGACGATGTGAGCCGGTCGGATGATGTCCTCGACCTTGACCTCGTGCATGCCCCGGTCGCGGAGCGCGCGGAACAGATCGCGGACATGGAGGATGCCGACGACGTTGTCCAGCGTCTCGCGATACACGGGATAGCGCGTAAAGGGCGAGTCCATGACCGCTTCGAGACATTGCTCGGGCGGGAGGTCGATGGACAGGGCGACCACCTCCGGCCGCGGCACCATCACGTCCTTCGCCTCCTTGTCCGCAAAGTCGAAGACCTTGTAGAGCATCTCCTGCTCCTGCTGCTCGATCTCACCGTGCTCGGTCGACTGGGAGACGAGCATGCGCAGCTCGGCCTCCGAGTGCACGTCGTCGTCCGCGCCCGGCGGTTGCAATCCGAGCCAGCGGAGGACGATCTCGGTCGAGCGCTGCAGGAACCAGATCAGCGGCCGCATGACGATGAAGAAGCCCCGCACGGGTGCGACGACGAACAGAGCCGTCCCTTCGGAGTGGCCGAGGGCGATTCCCTTCGGGACGAGCTCGCCGATGACGACGTGCAGAAAAGTCAGCAGGAGATACGCGAGCACGATCGCGAGCACGGTGGCGAGGAATTCGTCGAACAGCCGCGACAGCGCTTGCTCGCCGATCGCGCCGATGGCCAGTGATGTGAGCGTGACGCCGAGTTGCATCGCGGCGATGAAGCGCGGCGGGTCCGACGTGATGCGCAGGACATCCCGCGCGCGCCGGTTGCCCTGATGGTGCAGCTCGACGATGCGCGTTCGGCGCGCAGTCACGAGGCCGTATTCGGCCGCCACGAAGAAGGCGTTCAGCAGAATCAGAGCGCCGACGCCGACGAGCTCGAGGAGGATGGTCACGCCCCGACCCCGTGGGCGTGGGTACTAGGAAGGATGTCGTCGTCCAACTAGGGACCAGTATAGGAAACCCGTTGGTCGTCTCCTCCGCGGGCGGCGCGGCCTTCCCGGACAAGCCGTTCCAGGTGCGAGAGCGTCTCCGCGACGGCGAACCGGCGCTGCGTCGGCCCCAGGTCGGCTCCGAAGACGTCAAGGGAGATCTCGTATGCGCTCCGCGGCTCGTCGCCGAGCGCCTCGGCGGTCTCGTCAAGCCGGCGCCGGTGATGCTCGATCAACTCACGGGCACGAACGGCGGCGTCGAGGATCGGCTCACCGTGTCCGGGGTAGACGATCCGCGGCGCGAGCTCGATCGTCCGCTCGAGCGACGCGAGATAGTCCCCGAGCGGGTCCGGCCGGCTTTCCGGGTAGAGACCTACCGCCGGCGAGATTCTCTGCAGCAGATGATCGCCCGCGATCAGCACGCCGTCACGGAGAAACCCGAGGTGGCCGTCGGCGTGACCGGGCAACTCCAGCACCTGCCAGCCGTCCAGCTCGCTCCCCTCGTAGAGCAGGTCCGGTTCCACGGCGTAACGGATGAACGGCGCGAACGCGTGACCCTGCGCGATCAGGTCTTCCGCGACTGCGGCGGGCGCTCCATGCCGCACGAACCACGAGGCGATCCGTTCGGGCCAGTCGTCGCTCCCCCACACGCGCTCGCACTGCGCATAGTCGAGGCCGCCCTGGAACACCGTCGCTCCGGTCGCCCCGGCTGCGGCCTCCGCTCCGCCGACGTGGTCAGGGTGGAAGTGGGTGATCGCGATCCGCTCCGCCTCCACGGCGCTCCAGGGCGCGTCTGCGAGCCCGAGGCCTGTGTCGAAGAGCGTCCCGCCCGCGACATAGCAGTGGACGTGCTTCGGGCCCGTCGGCAGGGGGAGGGTCAGCCGTCGAATACCGTCTTCGAGCTGTACGAACGTCTGTTCTATACTCCTCTCTGTCGCCATGGGGATCGAGTATCGCGAAGAGCCCTGCAAGAGCGCCCTGAATCCCGTGAAGGGCATGGGCTTCAAGTGGTCGTTGAACCCCTACATGGGTTGCGTGCACCGCTGCACCTTCTGTTACGTCAGGGCGTTCGAGCAGAGGTCTGACCGACCGTCGGACGACCGGTACGGGACCTCGATCCGCGTGAAGACGAACATCGCCGAGGTCTTGCGCAAGGAGCTCGCGCGCTCCACGTGGCGGCGCGAGCAGGTGACGGTCGGAGCTGCGACCGATCCGTACCAGCCCGTCGAAGGCAAGTACAAGCTGACGCGCGCGTGTCTCGAGGTGTTCCGCGACGCCGCGAATCCGTTCGGGATCATCACGCGAGGGCCGATGATCGTGCGCGACCTCGACGTGCTCGTGGAAGCGGCCGGACGCGCGGAGGTCGCCGTCACGTTCTCGATCCCGACGCTCGACGAGGATGTCTGGAAGCGGACCGAGCCGTCGACCGCTCACCCCCGGCAGCGGTTGCGGGCCCTGAAGGCGCTCGTCGACGCCGGCGTCAAGGCGAGCGTCGGTATGGCACCGATCCTCCCGGGGATCTCGGACCGACCCGAGCAGCTGCGCGCAGTCGTTCGGGCCGCGCGGGAGGCCGGAGCCACCGGAATCTGGGCCAACCTGCTCTTCCTGCGGCCGGGGACGCGTGAGCACTTCCTCGAACATCTGGCCGAGGACTGGCCCGAGCAGCTTCCTCTGTACGAGCGCCTCTACGCCCGCCGCCGCGCCTACCTGGGCGCCGAGGAGCGGAACCCGCTCCGGGCCGAGGTCTCGAAACTCGCCCGGGAACAGGGCATCCGGGACCGCCGCAAGGTCCGCCTAGGCCCGCCGCCGGAGCCCGAGCAGCTTTCGCTGACCGTATAGCGGAATATCATCCTCGGACCGTGTCGACCCCCTCCGAGATCACCTGCCTGATCGTCGACGACCACGAGGTCGTCCGGGAAGGCTTGAGGCTCTCGCTCTCGCGTGCGCCGCACATCCGAGTGATCGGCGAGGCGTCGGACGGGGCGAGCGCCGTGGCGCTCGCGGAACGACGCCGCCCGAACGTCGTGATCATGGACGTGCGCATGCCCGGCATGGACGGGCTGGAGGCGACGAAGATCCTGACCGACAAGGTTCCCGAGTCCGCCGTCCTGATCTTCACCGCGTACAGCGAGCGCTCGCTCCTGAGCCGCGGCCTGGAGTCCGGCGCGAAGGGCTACATCCTGAAGGAGGCGCCGCACCAGACCCTGTTGCGCGCGATCGAGAAAGTCGCCGGCGGCGAGGGATACGTCGATCCGGCGCTGATGCCGGCATTCCTGACCGGCAAGGACAAGGACGAGATGCTCACCGGCCGCGAGCGCGAGATCCTGCAGTTGCTCGCGGACGGGATGTCGAACCAGGACGTCGCGGCGAAGCTCTTCATCAGCCAGGAGACCGTGAAGAGCCACGTCCGGCACATCCTCGCCAAGCTTGAAGCTGACACGCGCACGCAAGCGGTTGCGATTGCGCTTCGCGAAGCGATCATCGACTAGAGCCGGACTGCTCGTCGTGGCGTTCGCGGCGGCGGCGGTTCTCGTCGTCGCGGCACTTGCGCTCGGCAGTCATCCGCTCACGCTCGCCGGCCTCGGACTGGCAATCGCGATCGCCGGGATCGTCGCAGCTTCTCTGATCGTGACGGAGCGCCGCCGGCACGAGGCGGCCGAGCGGGAACTCACGAGTGAGGCGCGCTTCCTCGAGGCACTCGTCGAGACGATGGGCTCCATTGTCGGCGGAGCCGACGTGATCGAGCGCGCGCGCCAGGAGGCGGAGCGGCTCTTCGAGGCGCGCGCACGGCTGCTCTCGCCCGGCGAGCGCCCGCGTTCGGCACCGGCGGAGAATGCGATCGTGATTCCGCTGCGGGCTCGCGACGAAGAAATCGGTGCGCTGCGTCTGACCCGAGCGAGGCCCTTCGATCACGAGGACGTCGTGCGCGCGACCGTGCTCGCGGACTTCGCTGCGCGCGAGCACGAGAACGCGCAGCTGCTCGACGACGCGAGAGTGCGCGAGGCCGAGCGCTCGCGTCTTTCGGATCAGCTGATTACCGCCGAGCAGGACGAACGGCGCAGATTGGCGAACGAGCTGCACGACGGCGCGGTGCAGTCGCTCTCCGGCGTGGCACTGCTGCTCGACGCGGGCTTGAATTCGATTGCAGAGGGCCGCGACACGGAGGCGCAGGAGATCATCGGGCGGGCGCTCGAGCGCCACCGCGCGACGATCGGGCAATTGCGGAATCTCTCCTTCAACCTCGAGCCCGTCGTCCTGCGGGACCAGGGGTTCGGCGCGGCCGTGCGCGCGCTGACCGACCAGATCGCGCTTGCACACAGCCTGCATGTCGAAGTCGACGTGGACGCCGCGGAGCGGCTCGCCCAGCAGACCCAGGCCGCGATGTACCAGATCATCCGAGAAGCGATCGACCAGGCAGTGCGACGCGGGCCCCAGACCCTGACCGTGACGATGCGCGAGACGGACGACGGCGCGCTCGAGACGGCGATCGCCGACGATGCGCCCGGCGAGCGTCGCCGCCGCAGCCTCGACGAGCTCGCGGAGCGAGCGCGGACGCTGAACGGCGTCCTGACGGTCGACCAGGGCGAAGAGGTCGGCACGACGGTCCGCGTCGTCTTGCCTCCGTACGCGACGTCCCGTTAGGCCATGTGCCAGGGACAGTCCCTGGCACATGGCTCTTCGGGCCTTGTCACGTGCCTGGCACCGGACGTGTCCGGTTAGGATGCGCGGCCGATGGCCGACGGCGCCGGAAAGCACCTCCTCTTCATCTGGAAGCCCAGCGGCTACGAGCTGCGCGAGGCCGACGGCAACGCGCCGGCAGTGGGCTCCAGGGTCGAGGTCGACGACCGCGAGGAGCAGGTGATCAAGGTCGCGCCCTCCCCGCTCCCGCACGACCCCCGGCCCTGCGCGTACCTACAGGCCCTCTAGCGCGGACTCGGCGGCAATCCGACCGAACACCAGCGCGGCCGCCAGCCCGCTCGCATAACCGCCGGTGGAGATGCCACCCGCATCGGCCCCTGCGGCGAACAACCCCTCGGCGCCGACGACCCGCGCCTGCTCGTCGATCCGCAGGCCGCCGATCGTATGCGTGATGCCGGGCCGCACGCGCACCGCGACGCGCGCATGCCGCGGCGCGGGAAACGGAAGCTCCGCGGGGTCGACCCGCGTCGAGGCACGCGCCACGATGTCGGCGACCTTCTCGCGACGAACCGGCTGTTCGAGCGCCAGGTCGTCGAGCACGTACCACGCCTGCGCCTCCGGTTGCTGCGCCGTCGCCTGGACGAGGTCGTTCTCCGACCACGAGACCTCTCCGCCGAAGAACTCCTCGCCACGTTCGTTGTAGACGCGCGCGTAACGGCCGTAGAGCTGCGCGAGCGGCACGAACTCATTCTCGGAAAACGGTGCGTCGGGCATGTTGCGGCCGTAGAACTCGTCGAGCCCGGCCGAGAGCTCTGCCCCGCGGCCGAGCGCGAGCCGCAGGCCGTCGCCGCTGCTCCACGGATTCGCCCGCAGTCTCAGGTTGCCACCCGGATGGATGTGCTCGGCGACGAGGCTTCGGTCTCCTTGAAAGCCGCCCGTCGCAAGAATCGAGGGTGTCTCCGTTGCATTTTCGACCAGGCGAACGTCACCAGCCACGCGCACGAGCGTCTCGGTCAGACCTCGCGCATCGAACCGCTTGCCGACGGTGCGTGGATTACCGGTGTCGGGCTCGACGACCGGCGCACCGAGCGACTCCAACCACGCCAGTCCCTCGTCGAGCCGCTCCCACACCACACGCTGGAGCGACTCGTCGCCACCCGGACACTCCGCACGAAACTCGTCCCACTCACGGAAACGCCAGATGACGCAACTCGAGAGGAGCATCGAGCCCCCCGGACGCGTTCCCTTTTCGTACACCACGGGCGCCGCACCGAGCTCGCGCGCGCGAGCCGCCGCGGACAGACCGGCCATGCCGGCCCCCGCGATGACTACTGCAGTGCGAATCCCGGCTTGTGCTCGACGTACTCGATGCGCACGCGCTCCGGTCCCCACACGAAGACGGCACGCGTGTTCGCGGCGTCGACCACGTTGTCGACGATCTCGCGCTTCTGAGCTTCGGCGATGACCGGATCGACCTCGTCGACGAGCACCGCCACGTGGTTCAGCAACGGCTTGTCGGGCTCGCCCGGATCACCGGGGTGGAATTCGACGTACGCACCGCCGACCTCGACGCGGGGATGACCGCCGGACGGCTCCGCGGGATTGAAGCCGAGCTCCGTGTAGTCCTTCGCCGTCTGTTCGGGATCCGCCGAGACGAGCGCGACATGGTCGAGGTCGTACTCGACGTCTGTCGGCGCCTCCACGAGCTGCACACGAACACCTTCCCCGAGCTCGAGCTGGGCGCTCGGAAGGTCGGCCGTTGCTCGCTCGAGGTCCGAGACGCGCAGCGCAACATGCTTGAAAGCACCCTGCTCGCGCGGTCCTTCCGCAGTGAACAGGGTCAGTTTCCCGCGCCGCGCGTCCGAGCCGACGAGCGTGAACGCATCCTGCCGATCGATGACGTGCATCCCGACGTGCTCCGTCAGGAAATCGACGATCGGCTCGCGGTCCGCCACCCAGAAGGCGACGTGATCCAGGGTCTTGGGCCTCACATCGCCAGCGTACCTAGCGGTCGCTGTCCTTCGTCTCACCCTTCTCCGCTCGTTCCTTGTTGACTGTGCGAGCGGCGATCTCCTTCGCGCGTTTCGTGCTCCGTCCTTGTTTCAACTCCGAATCCTTGATGTGCTCGTACTGACGTTCGCGCTTCGCGCTCCAGGCATCCTGCGGCATGTGTCACAACCTCCTCTGGTGTGGACGACGAGCGTCCCGTACCCAGTTTCGCGCGGGTTATTCCAGGGGTGGATTCTGGACGTTGTGCTCGGTCGCGTACGCGTCGACGAGTGGGTTCACGACGTCGATGCCTTCACCGTAGGCGTAGTTGATCCTGACAAACGGCTGCCACTTGTCCGGCAGCGCATCCTCCGGAAAGATCGCCTCGACCGGACATTCCGGCTCGCAGGCGCCGCAGTCGATGCACTCCTCCGGATCGATGACGAGGATGCGCTCCGCCTGGTGGATGCAATCGACGGGGCAGACGTCGACGCAGGAGAGGTCTTTGATGTCGATACAGGGCTCGGCGATGATGTACGTCACAGGGCCATCACTCTACTGAGGCCGTCAGCTCCTCGACGACCTGAACGGCGCGCTCCTGCAGCGCGTTCTTCACGAGCACCTGGTCGAAGCCGGCCTCGTGGGCGCGACGCAATCCGGCGGTGTCCGTGTGCCCCCCGAAGCCGAGAATCGGTATCTCCGGATACGAGTCGGCAACGTCCATGGGGTCGACGCGGCTGATGTCGGCGATCACGAGGTCCGGCCAGTCGGCGCTGTCGGTCGTGACGAAGTGATGTCCAGGGAGCAACGCTTCGAGCTTGCCCCGAAAGTAGACATCGACCCCACACAGCAGGATCGTCGCCACGCCGGGAGGGTATGCCGTCTGCGCCGACTGTTCAACCCTCCCGCTATGGCAGGCTCACTGGGATGGCAGAAGTGGGCATGAGCCCGGAGGAGTTCGAGTCTGCCTACCGGGCGGGGCTCGACCTCATCCGGAGCGGCGAATACTTCGCCGCACACGAGGAGCTCGAGAACGTGTGGCGGGCTGCGGGAGCAGACGAGCGTGATTTCTTCCAGGGACTCGTACACGTTGCCGTTGCCTGGTACCAGGCCGGGCGCGGCCGAAGAATCGGGACCGAGCGCCAGCTCGAAAAGGCGATCCGGCGATTGGAACCTTTCGGGCCCGAGCACCGCGGTGTCGACGTCTCGCGCCTGACCGCGCAACTGTCGGATCTCCGGGCACGCGACTCCCTCGACCTGCCACCACCCGACCTCCGGTGGTCGACTAGGCTCCGCGACTCGTGAGCGACTTCGGGCAGGAAATTGCCGCCGCATACAAGACGGAGGGCGCATCGATCGGAGTCGGCAAGGGAGTCCTCGACGGCAAGGTCGTGACGGAGGCCAACGTGCGCCTCCCGCTCCGCAGCGCGAACAGGCATGGACTGATCGCCGGAGCGACAGGCACCGGCAAGACGCGCACCTTGCAGTTGCTCGCGGAGCAGCTCTCCGAGCAGGGCGTTCCGGTCTTTGCCGCAGATGTGAAGGGCGACCTTTCCGGAGTCGCCGCGCCGGGTGACGGATCCGGCCCCGCAGGAAAGCGGGCAGCCGAGCTCGGCGAGAAGTTCGAGCCGACCGGGTTTCCGGCCGAGTACCTCTCGCTCGGCGGAATCGGGCCGGGCGTTCCGATCCGCGCAACCGTGTCCGACTTCGGGCCACAACTCCTCGCGAAGGTCCTCGAATCGAACGACACGCAGGAGCAGAGCCTCTCGCTCGTCTTCCGCTACGCCGACACGAAGGGTCTCCCGCTCCTCGACCTATCCGACCTGCGAGCGCTCCTGACCTTCCTCGATTCGGATGCGGGGAACGCGGAGCTCTCCGGCATCGGCGGTGTCGCCTCGCAGACGATCGGGGTCCTGCTGCGATCGCTCGCCGGGCTGGAGGACAGCGGCGGCAACGAGCTCTTCGGTGAGCCACAGTTCGACGTCAACGACCTGCTGCGAACCACATCCGATGGACGCGGCGTGATCTCCTGCCTCGAGCTGCCGGCCGTGCAGGACAAGCCGAGGCTCTTCTCGACTGCACTCATGTGGCTCCTCGCCGAGCTCTTCGAGGCACTCCCGGAGGTCGGCGACCTCGAGAAGCCCAAGCTGGTCTTCTTCTTCGACGAAGCGCACCTCCTGTTCGACGACACGACGAAGGCCTTTCTCGAGTCTGTGACGCAGACGGTGCGGTTGATCCGGTCGAAGGGAGTCGGCGTCTTCTTCATCACGCAGGCTCCGAAGGACATCCACGAGGACGTCCTCGCCCAGCTCGGAAACCGTGTGCAGCACGCCTTGCGCGCCTTCACGCCCGACGACGAGAAGGCTTTACGCGCGACGGTACGCACGTTTCCGAAGTCCGAGTACTACAAGCTCGAGGAGCTGCTCCCGCAGCTCGGCACCGGCGAAGCGGTCGTCACGATCCTCTCCGAAGGCGGCGTTCCCACCCCGGTCGTGCACACGAAGCTGCACGCCCCGCGCTCACGAATGGGCCCGGCCGATGACATCACGGCGGCCTCGGCGCAGTCACCGCTCGCTTCGAAGTACGCAACCCGGATCGACAGCCAGTCGGCCCGCGAGCTGCTCGCGGCACGCCTCGAGACTGCCGCGACGGCGACACCGCCGGTGGTGAAGAGGGAACACCGCGAGGCGGCCA